>OFMF01000493.1_pt1 | contig 38163 bp, 30 predicted proteins | sample 1541771 | NCBI WGS metagenome assembly OFMF01 (sample SAMN04209235, study PRJEB22552) | human gut metagenome | biome: gut; material: feces | host: Homo sapiens | place: USA: Oklahoma
ATGGACGATCACGGTGCGCCCGTTCACGGTCAGACTACCGTGCATCGTGATATGATTCATCTCGCAACCTTGTTGATTAAAGGCGCAAGCCGGTAATCAACGCAAAGGCCCGATGCTGCAAACGTCGGGCCTTTTCTTATCGGCTCACGCCGATCGGCCCGTCATATCAACGGGGACACCGCATGTTACGGCATCACAAACCAATATATCAGCACCCCGGCGGCAATCAAGAAGACAGGTTCCAGAAAAAGAAAAAAAGGGCCTGGGCATGTTGCCCAGGCCTCGGTTCGCGGACAGGGCGAGATTCGAACTCGCGGAGGGTTGCCCCTCAACGGTTTTCAAGACCGTCTCTTTAGGCCGCTCAGACACCTGTCCTGATGCGCGTTCACACGCGCAAGTATTCATTATACAGAAGGGAGGGATGTTGATATTCGGCAGTGCGGTCGGTCTTGGATTCGCCTGCTGGCTATCAGCGATCTCTCCCTCAGTAATCTCTCCCTCAGTCAGCTACGCTGACAGCTCCCTCATCAGAGGGAGCTAAAGCACGATGAGACTCAGGCCTCCCACTTCGTGGGCTCGATAACTTCCTTGCCGCCCATGTAGGCGCGCATGGCCTTCGGGATCTCGATGGAGCCGTCCTTCTGCTGGTGGTTCTCCATGATAGCGACCAGCCAACGGGTGGTGGCCAGCGTGCCGTTCAGGGTGGAGACCGGGCGGGTGCCGCCGTCTTCCATACGCTCGCGGATGTTCAGGCGGCGAGCCTGGTACTCGGTGCAGTTCGAGGTGGAGGTGAGCTCGCGGTAACGGCCCTGGGTCGGCACCCAAGCCTCGCAGTCGAACTTACGGGCGGCGGAGGAACCGAGGTCGCCGGCGGCGGTATCGATGATGCGGTAGGGCACCTCGACCTTGGCGAGCATCTCCTGTTCCATGGCCAGCAGGTGCTCGTGCTCCTTGTAGGAGTCCTCCTGCTTGGCGTAAACGAACATCTCCACCTTGTCGAACTGGTGGACGCGGATGATGCCGGAAGTATCCTTGCCTGCGGCACCGGCCTCGCGGCGGTAGCAGGAGGACCAACCGCAGTAGCGCAGCGGGCCGTTGCCGAGGTCGAGGATCTCGTTCTCGTGCATGCCGGCGAGCGCCACTTCGGAAGTGCCGACCAGGTACTGGTCATCGGGCTCGCGCAGACGGTAGATCTCGTCGGCGTGGGAGTTCAGGAAGCCGGTGCCGCGCATGACCTCGGGGCGCACGAGCGTCGGGGTGATGGCCAGCGTGAAGCCGTGCTCCTCGGCCTGGTCCACGGCCATGGTGAGCATGGCAATCTGCATGCGGGCCACCTGGCCACGCAGGAAATAGAAGCGGGAGCCGCCGACCTTGACGCCGCGGCGCATATCGATGCCGGCCACGCCGGTGCCGAGGGTCAGGTGGTCCTTGGGCTCGAAGCCTTCGGCCGCGAAGTCGCGAATCTGGCCAACCTTCTTGACGACCACGTAGTCATCCTCGCCGCCTTCGGGAGCTTCGGGCTCCACGATGTTGGAGAGCTTCCACATGGCGGTGGTGTATTCCTCGGCTGCGGAATCGGCCTTGGACTTGTATTCGGAGACCTTCTGGGACAGTTCCTTGGTCTCGGCGATGAGCTTGGCCTTCTCGTCCGCCGGGGCGGAGGCGACCTTCTTGCCGATTTCCTTCTGCTGGGCGCGAGCCTCTTCGAAGGCCTTCAGCGCCTCACGACGTGCGGTGTCGGAGGAGAGCACTTCGTCGACGAGCTCCACGGACTCGCCGCGCTTGCGCTGGGATTCCTTGACGATATCGGTGTGTTCACGGATGAATTGAATATCAAGCATGGGCACCAGACTAGCCGCGTAAGCAGACACCGACAATGGCCGAATGCGCGGGAGTCACGCGGAAATCACAGGGAAGCCCGGGAAAGTCCGCGGACGGGTCCACCCGGCCAATTTCGTCAGATGAGACGCGATTGAACCATAATCACGCCCCACGGGGCTGTTGCGTGCAGGAAATGTTCACGTACGGCGCACCATGGCCGCAAACGACCTCCCCACCGATAACAATAGGAGCCATGCCTCAGCCTGCCCTCACCGTGTTTCTGATCATCGCCGCAATCGCCATTGTGGTGGTGCTCATCGCCGTCATCGTCATCGCTCTGCGCGCGCAGCGCCGCCGCAAGCTGGCTCAGACGCTGGAGAAGCGCCGGGACGACGAGGTGCAGTACGCCTTCATCGTGAATCCGTCCAAACCGCAGGCCGAAGCCCGCAGGCTGCATATCCAGAGGTTCTGCGAGGCCAAGGGGCTCAATCGCATCCGCTTCTACGACACCCAGCTTGACAAGGACGGCAGGGTCTGCGCGCTTGAGGCGCTGGAGGACGGCGCCGACGTGGTGATCGCGGTCGGCGGCGACGGCACGGTGCGCACGGTGGCGAGCGCCGTCTCCGGCACCGGCCATGCGCTGGGCATCATCCCCATCGGCACCGGCAACCTGTTTGCCCGCAATATGGGCGTTCCCGTGGACGATATCGACGCCGCGCTGACCGTGGCCACCTCCCACGGCTCCCGCCTGGTGGACATGGGCCGTCTCACCCTGCTCGACCACCCGGAGGACGACCACGGCCACGCCTTCCTCATCATCGCCGGCATCGGCTTCGATGCGGCCATGATCGACGACACCAACCCCGAGCTCAAGGCGAACATCAGCTGGCTCGCCTACTTCGTGGGCGGCGTGAAGAACCTGTTCGCGCCGAAGTTCCGCGGCACGCTGACAGTCACCAGCGCCGACGGCTCGACCCACACCATCAAGAATCTCGATTTCCGCACGGTGATGGCCGGCAACTGCGGCCAGATTCCCATGTTCTCGCTGATGCCGGCGGCATCCTATGACGATGGTCTGCTGGACTTCGAAATCATCGACACCACCGGCGGCATCCTCGGCTGGGCCAACCTGTTCGGCGACGTGGTGCACCAGACGATCATCGGCAAGCCCGAACAGAACCCGCTGTCCACGAACTCGACCATCGAACAGGTTCAGGGCGTCAGTGCCGAAATCACATTGGAAAAGCCGGCCAAAGCGCAGGTGGACGGTGACATGCTGCCGGAAACCCGCCACATCCGTTTCTCGGTGGATCACCGCGCGCTGATCGTGCGCGTGCCCGACGCCTCCGCGCTGGAAAAGACCGCGCAGGCCGCTGCTTCAAATGCCACCTCGAATTTCGCCGAAATGACCGGTACACTCGAGCCGATTCGCTGATTCGCTACGATGCGTGGCCGGTGACTCGGGCGACGTGCATTGCCAGATAGGCGGTTTCGTCGTCGCTGATATCCGTGTCGAGGCGCAGTTCGAGCAGGGAGGCGATGGTTCGCGCGCATCGTAGCGCGGCGGGATAGGACTCACGAATCACCTTCATCACCGGTGCCGGCTCATCCGTCAGTTGCTGGTGCTGGTGGATGCGTACGAACAGGTAACGCAGATGGGTGATGAACCTGCCCACATTCACGGAACTGCGGTCCAACGTGATGCCGTAGCTGTGGTCGATAATGTCAAGCAGTTGCTGGATCACGCCCGTCATCGTATACGTATAGGACAGGTCGCCGGTGGCGAAGCCGGCGTTGACCAGATGCATGGCAAGCGCGGTGGCCTCGCCGTCCGGCAGCGTGACGTCGAGCCGCGCATTGAGCGATGCGAGCATCGCACGCCCCTGCGCGTATTCCTGCGGGTACAGGTTGCTCACCTCGCCGAGCAGCGGGTAGGTAATGTCGATGCCGCGCCGCACCCGCTCCACCGCATTCGCCACGTGATCCGACAAGGCCATGACCAGCGTGGTGCTGCCGGTCTCACGCTCCCCCAGTCCGGCTTCCTGCATGGATTCGACGACCACGCGGATGATTTCGGGCGGAATGTCCGCCAGCATCTGCGCCAGATGGTCCGGGTCACGCCCGTCCGACGGCACGAAGGTGCGCACGACTTTCGACTCGTCGACCGTCTGCCCCGGCTTGGCCTGGAACCCCAGTCCACGGCCGGTGAGAATCACCTCACCGCCGTCGCCGCCTTTGGCGAGCACGACGTTGTTGTTGAACACTCGCAGTATTTCCATGGCATCCTTTCGCAACGTCATTGTTCCACATCGATGATCGGGCTGCCGGCTGATACGGTTTTGCAGTCACCGCCGTTGTTGTCGCCGCTACCGTCGCCGATCAACGGCGTGACCACGGTCAGTTCAGCGGCGTTGACCACCGTCACCACCACCACAACGCTGTGCCCGGCCGCCGCGACTTTGCCGAAATCCACGGTGGCCAGTGGCTCTCCCGCCGCGATCCGCTCGCCTTTAGCCACGACCACAGCGAATCCCTCGCCATCCATATCGACGGTGTCAATGCCGATATGAACCAGCACCTCGATGCCGCCATCGGTTTTAATGCCGAAGGCATGGCCGGTTCGGGCCACGGTTTTCAGCATGCCACTGACCGGTGCGAGCACGGCTGTCTCACCGGTCGTCTCCGGCACGACGCCTACGCCCTCCCCCAGCGCGCGGGAGGCGAACACCGGATCGCCAGTCGCTTCCAGATTCACCAGCCGGCCGGCGACCGGCGACAAGATGGCGTTGGAGTCAAGAGCCCGATCAGGGGCAGCCCGCGATGGAGAATCTTCCGCAGACTCCACATCCGACACGGTCGTGTCAATCCCCCTCGCCATATCCTGCGGGCGTGCGTTCTCGTCTGCCGAGACCATCTGCGTCTTGGTGGCGCGCGACGGCGTGCGGTACCCGAACAACACCGTCAACACCATCGCCATTACAAACGCAACGGCGATGGACAGCGCGTACACCCACATCCGATCGAACACCGGAATCGTCAGCAACGAGGAGAAGGCGAATGCCGTAGTCGTAACGCCCCGGACCATCTGGCCGGATGGCAGCACGGACGGGAACAGCCAGCCGAACACCGCGCTGGTCACTCCGCCGGCCGCGCAGCCGGCGAGCAGCCAGCGGTAGACGCGGCGGTGATGCAGATGGATGCCGTACAGGCTCAGTTCCGAAACGCCACCCAGCAATCCCGCGAGCAACGCCCCCACCGCGGTCTGCCGCATGGCCGAATCCTTGCCGCGTACGGCCAGCACGAGCACGCCGGCGGTGGCACCGAAGCAGGCGAAGTTCCATACACCCATCGGACCTTGGACGAAGTCGTAGCCGAGCGTCTGAATGTTCATCAGTATCAGGGCGTTCAACGGCCAGTGCAGACCGAGCGGCACGAGAAACGGGTAGAGCATCGGGATGATGAGCGCGAACAGGAATGGCACGTGCGCGTTAAGCCATGCTGTGGCCGCTCCCAGCCCGCTGCCGAGCCATATTCCCAGAGGCCCGATAACCAGTATGGTGAGCGCAAAAACGACGACCAGTGAGAGGAATGGCACGAACACCAGCTGTACGCTGTCGGGAATGACGCGCTTCAGCCCGCGGTAGACCACGGCGAGCACGGCGGCCATGAGCAATGGTACGAAGATGTTGCCACTGTAGTCGTTGAGTTGAATCGGTATGCCGAACGCCGACACGGTGCAGGTTTCGGCGCCGAATACGGCGGTGGCCGAGCATTGAATCTCCCCGGAGAGAGCGCTGGATACGGACGTCCCGGACATTCCGGACATCACGCCAGTAAGCTGCGGGGTCATAAGCGCGGCCATAATCGCACCGCCGAGCCAAGGGTCGACGTCCAGTTTCTTGGCCGCATTGTAAGCGATCATAATCGGCAGAACGGTGAACACACCCTCCCAAATCGCCTTGAGTAGTATCCAACCGGTGGACGTCTCGCCATCAGGCACAATGCCGAGTGCAACGATCACGTTGACGATGGCGATGACCAGCGAGGCACCGAGTAGCACGCCCAGAATCGGGCGGAACGAGTCGGACAGGTAGTCGAAAAACGCGGCAGCCCGGGCACGGGCGGCACTGCCCCACTCGCGGATGGTACGAGGCATGAAGTGACGGGATGTATTGGCTGGGCCGTGACTCTGCTCGGTGTCGGTATCGCGCAATGGTGCGACGTCGTCGGAAAGGTTCGGCGCGGACTGCGTAGGCTGCGTAGGCTGAGTGGATTGCGTTGACTGAGTGGATTGCGTTGACTGAGTGGATTGCGTTGACTGAGTGGATTGCGCGGACTGCGTTGGCCGCGACGCCGCCGATGGTAATTGCGTTGCCGGAGTCAATCGCGCTGCCTGCATCCGAACGATCTGCTCGTACACCGAGGCGACCGCTCCGCCGATGATGACCTGATAACGATTGCCGGTTCGCGGGAATGCGCCGAGGACTCCGGGGATGGATTCGAGACCGTGCTGGCTGACCTGGCCGGCGTCGTCCAGTTCGAAGTGCAGTCGCGTGGCGCAATGGGTCAGGTTGGTGATGTTCGCGGAGCCGCCGACGGCATCAACGATGCACGCCGCAATCACTGCAGGCGTTGCGTTCGATGCGTTCGCCACGGTTCCTCCTTGCTGCCGTATGCCACTGTGTTCCATTATCGGCGCTGGGTGCCCCAAAAGCACGGCAATGCCGGCAAAGCATCGCGAAACGGCAACTATGCGCTACGGTGCTCCGCGATAGCGTTCCGCTATGGTGTTCCGCCGCACCCGTTCTCCGTATTTGCCGCAGCGCCCATTCCGACTTCATTCCACCATGCAGAATCCTGCAATCGTTGTCAAAAATCATCGTTTTTTGCCGCCTATTCGGAGTGTCGCGACCGAGAAAGTCGTATCCTATCTTTCACACACGTTGCGTAGCAGGGTTGTTACTCAAAATGAGGCAAGACCTGGAGTGACGTGGAATTTGCGTATCGTAATATGCGAATTCCACGTTGTTCCAGGTCTTTTTTTGTTTTCGGGCGACTTCAGACAATCGAAGCCTGACCTTGCACGCGGCAGAGGGGCCACGCAACAGGCGCGGTCCGTCAACGGCGAAAGGACAAGGCAATGACGACGACAACGGCATCACCCGTATCGAAACAGACGGCATCCGCGGCGCAGGAAACCAGCGCAACCGGGGCGGCGGCCACCGCAATCGAAACCATCGAAACCGGCGTGGCCGGAGTGGCGGGCGCGGCCACAAACGCGGCAGCCAACGCAATCGAGGACCTCGAAGCCGCCGAATCGCACGGCTTCTCCACGCGCTTCCCGCTCAACAGCGCATTCATCTTCACCTTCGGCGCGCTCGGCGGCATGCTGTTCGGTTTCGACACCGGCATCATCTCCGGCGCCTCCCCGCTTATCGAATCGGACTTCGGCCTGAGCGTCTCTCAGACCGGTTTCATCACCTCCTCGGTGCTGATCGGCTCGTGCGCAGGCGCGCTGTCGATCGGCGCACTGTCTGACCGGTTCGGCCGCAAGAAGCTGCTCATCGTCTCCGCGCTGCTGTTCCTGCTCGGCTCAGGCCTGTGCGCCTCCTCCACCGGATTCGCGATGATGGTGTGCGCCCGCATCATCCTGGGTCTCGCCGTCGGCGCGGCCTCCGCCCTGACCCCGGCGTACTTGGCCGAACTGGCGCCGAAGGAGCGTCGCGGCTCACTGTCCACGCTGTTCCAGCTCATGGTCACCTTCGGCATTCTGCTGGCCTACGCCTCCAACCTCGGATTCCTGAACCACAACCTCTTCGGCATCCGCGACTGGCGCTGGATGCTCGGTTCGGCGCTGGTGCCGGCCGCCTTGTTGCTGCTCGGCGGCCTGTTGCTGCCCGAATCCCCGCGTTATCTGGTGAACAAGGGCGACACCCGCAACGCCTTCAAAGTGCTTACGCTGATTCGCAAGGACGTGGATCAGACCCAGGTGCAGATTGAGCTGGACGAGATCAAGGCCGTGGCCGCACAGGACACCAAGGGTGGTGTGCGCGAACTGTTCCGTATCGCTCGTCCGGCGCTGGTGGCCGCCATCGGTATCATGCTGTTCCAGCAGCTCGTGGGCATCAACTCGGTGATCTACTTCCTGCCGCAGGTGTTCATCAAGGGCTTCGGCTTCCCTGAAGGCGACGCGATCTGGGTGTCGGTGGGCATCGGCGTGGTGAACTTCGTGAGCACCATCGTGGCCACGCTTATCATGGATCGTTTCCCGCGCAAGGGCGTGCTGATCTTCGGTTCCATCGTGATGACCGTTTCGCTCGCAGTGCTCGCCGTGATGAACTTCGTGGGCGACGTGGCCGTGCTGGCCGTGCCGACGATGATTCTCATCGCTTTCTATATCCTCGGCTTTGCGGTCTCGTGGGGCCCGATCGCCTGGGTGCTTATCGGCGAGATCTTCCCGCTGAGCGTGCGCGGCATCGGCTCCTCCTTCGGCTCGGCGGCGAACTGGCTGGGCAACTTCATCGTCTCCCAGTTCTTCCTCGTGCTGCTCGATGCGTTCGGCAACAATGTGGGCGGCCCGTTCGCGATTTTCGGCGTGTTTTCGGCCCTGTCCATCCCGTTCGTGATGCGCTTGGTGCCCGAGACCAACGGCAAGTCGCTGGAGGAAATCGAGGAGGAAATGACCAAGCGCTAGACAACCGGCACACGATTCGCACAAAAGTTGACAACTCTTAACATAATCGTACCCAACGTGGCGAAAAAACGTGGCAGAATAGGGAGCATGGTAGCAAACAATGCGGGTCAGCCCGCCACCCCAGCAGATCTGATCAATGTCGATGAGGTTATCGGCAAATACTATGACCTCGTCCCCGATCCCGAAGTCCCCGAGCAGCGTGTCATCTTCGGCACCTCCGGCCACCGCGGATCGTCCCTGAAGACCTCGTTCAACGAGGCCCACATCATCGCCATCTCCCAGGCCATCGCCGAATACCGCAAGAAGGCCGGCGTCACCGGCCCGCTGTACCTCGGCTCCGACACCCACGCGCTGTCCGGCCCGGCCAAGAAGACCGCCATCGAGGTGCTCGTCGCCAACGGCGTGCACGTACGCGTCGATTCCCGTGACGACTTCGTGCCCACCCCGGTGGTCTCCCAGGCCATCCTGACCCACAACCGTGCGGCCGACGGCACCCAGCGCTTCGAGGGCGAGGGCCTCGCCGACGGCATCGTCGTCACGCCGTCCCACAACCCGCCCACCGACGGTGGCTTCAAGTACGACCCCGTCACCGGCGGCCCGGCTCCGGCCGAGACCACCAATGCCATCGCCGCTCGCGCCAACGAGCTGCTCGGCGACTTCAAGTCCATCAAGCGTGTGCCCTACGAGGAGGCCATCAAGTCCGAGTACGTCGAGGGCTTCGACTTCCGCGAGCACTACGTGGACGACCTGGAGAACGTCATCGACTTCGACGTGATCCGCAACTCCGGCGTGCGTCTGGGCATCGATCCGCTCGGCGGCGCTTCCGTGAACTACTGGCCGCTCATCAACGAGAAGTACGGCCTGAACATCGGCGTGGTGCGTCCTGAGGTCGACCCGACCTGGCGCTTCATGACCATCGACCACGACGGCAAGATCCGCATGGACCCGTCTTCCCCGTACGCCATGAAGGGCCTGGTCGACGAGCTCAACGCCGGCGCTTGGGACAAGTACGATCTGGTCGGCGGCACCGACCCGGACGCCGACCGTCACGGCATCGTCTGCCCGAACTGGGGCGTGATGAACCCGAACCACTACATCGCCGTGTGCGTGGAGTACCTGTTCGGCGGCAACCGTCCGGGCTGGCCTGAGGGCGCAGCCGTGGGCAAGACGCTGGTCTCCTCTTCCCTGATCGACCGCGTGGCCGCATCGATCAACGCGAAGGTCATCGAAGTGCCGGTGGGCTTCAAGTGGTTCGTGGACCCGCTGTTCAGCGGCGAAGTCGCCTTCGGCGGCGAGGAGAGCTCCGGCATGAGCTTCCTGCGCAAGGACGGCCGCGTGTGGACCACCGATAAGGATGGTCTGATCCCCGACCTGCTGGCCGCCGAGATCACCGCCAAGACCGGCAAGAACCCGGCCCAGCTTCACCAGGAGCAGGTCGAGCGCTTCGGCGAGTCTTGGTACAAGCGCGTCGACACCCCGACCACGCTGGAGCAGAAGGCCAAGTTCGCCAAGCTGACCGGTGATGATGTGGCCGCCACGCAGCTGGCTGGCGAAGACATCACCGCCAAGCTGACCGAGGCACCGGGCAACCACGCCAAGATCGGCGGTCTGAAGGTCACCACCAAGGACAACTGGTTCGCCGCCCGCCCCTCCGGCACCGAGAACATCTACAAGGTGTACGCCGAGTCCTTCGTCTCCCCCGAGGCTCTGGACAAGGTGCTCGACGAGGCCACCGTCGTGGTAGACAAGGCCCTGAGCGAGTGAAATCGCTGCGTTAGCCGCGTTCACAGCAACCAATAAGGCTCTGCATTGGATTCATGCAATCCACTGCAGAGCTTTTTTTAGCGCATATGCAGTTCGCGACCACTGAAACACGCAGGTCAACGGTTCTCCTCATGCACCGTGACCGCATTTTCTCAACATCACTGCAGGGCAGGACGGCCATATGGCCGCGAAACGTTCGCCTGCCTACATTATGACCGAGTTTCCCATCATCATTGTGGGGTCACAGCGGCCAGATGACCACCGAAGCGTTCGGTCGGCTTGCATCATGGTCGAGTTTTAACATCGTTGTGGGACGCCACGACGAATTTGCCCATTCCAGAGTTGCCATCCCACAAAAGCGTGGGACAACAGCTAAGTCAATCGTTTTACATTTTCCCCATCCCACACACTCAAACTGGAAACCCCGGAAAGACGCCATTCCTGCCACACCCGTCACAGCCATTACCCGAGGGGCCGTGGGACGCCACGCAAAAATCGGCAAAACACGCGTAGCGTCCCACACCCATTGGCGCAAATCCACGCTCAATGCACCGACAACACCCCCAATCGACCACTATGACACATTTCCCTCCACAATCGAACACTAGTCATTCACGAAATCCATCACTACGAGGCATCGCAATCGAACGGCATGCAATATCAAGCACACACCACAACAACAGGTCGTACAAATATTGCCTTTACATCAGTCCGTTTCGAACATCATGGTCACAGCAGGCTCTGCGACAACTCTTCAAGAGACATGGCAACTACATGAAACTCGAATACGGCACCGCGCGAAGCAAGCGCCCTCGCCACGTTGAAAGCGAATTCAGCACGAGCGTCCTCGTTAGCGATACTTGCCGCCGTGGCGACGAAGACCAGCCATCTCCGCCCGACCAGCACACCCCTTTTCTCTTGGTCACGGCGCCATTGAGCCTTACTCGTACGATGATGATCGCCATCATATTCAACAGCGACCTTGAACTCTGGCCACGCTAAGTCCAACGTTATGGGAGCTCCAGATGCAAAAGCCGCATCCGGCACCACATAGTTCGCAACCGGCTGTGGAATCCCATGCGCTACCAGAGAGAGTCGTTCTTCTGATTCTTTGGGCGAATCAGCACCAGGTGATATCAGCGGCAATGCTCGAACGCAGGACGGGCGCCCTCTGAATCGGGTAAATCGCTCCACGAACTTCACCAGATCCTGATAGATTGCAGCAGCATCACGATCCTTGGCCAATACTGGCTGTTTGCTCGTAGCAGCGATGACGGCATCCCCGAGCACAATCAGGGACTCAAAAGAAACATACGGGGCAAGTTGAGCCCATACGTGAAACAGGTCCAGCGCAAACACGTGTTGGTTCATTTCCACATTGGCGGCTTTAGCCGCATGTTTCCAAATATGCGTTTGCAGTGGTGCATGGCGTGTACGAAACCGCTTGCTCTTAACGCTGGATACAGTGTGCAGCTTGGCCGAGTCGAGGTCGCAATCGGCGGGAATCGGTACGGATTGCAGAGCGAGGGAAGTGGTCATGCCGAAAAGCAGCTTCTTGCCCGCCCGTTTCGCTTCCTCAGTGCAGCGTGCGACCATGTCGCGTTTGCGCTGGGCAAGGCTTTCGCTCATGGTCGGTGCCGCCGCAGAATCATGTGCACCACTGTTTGGCGATGGCGAGTCGCGAAAAGTCGGGTATTTCGAGTCAGCAGAAAATGCCCCCGCAAATTCGGGCGGAACAAAAACTGTCTCCGATTCTTCCGGAGGCGGATCGTATATAGAGCCTGGCAGAGCTCCATAGTTGGTGATGCCGTCGGTCATCCTGTTCATGACACCACCATATGGGTAGTGGGTGCGGAAACGGAAGCCGATCCGAGGTATGTGGTCCTAGCTTCACTTACGCACATTCATTGTGGATAACCATGTGGACACCTCACTTATACACATAGTCACCCACCTCTTCAACCCCGATTTGACACACTAACTGTATCTGATATGATTACAGTATCATAACTGTACACATCATAGTTACAGTATCGACTCGGTAAGGAGGTCGTTTCATGAACGGCGACCATTCACTGGCAGTGCACGCATTGGTCTACCTTGACCATCGCGCCACACACCTGCCCAGTCAGATCCTGGCCGAGAACATATGTACCAATGCGGCGCGCGTGCGCAAAGTAATGCGACCGCTCGCCTCAGCCGGACTCATCGCCACTAAAGAGGGTGCTGAAGGCGGGTACGCTCTGGCCCGGCCCGCCGCCGAAATCACTTTGCGCGCGGTAGCGGAAGCCACCGGCACCACTTTTGTGAAAGTGAACTGGACACCGGGCGACGTACACGAGGACTGTCTGGTGTCATCTTCAATGGGCGCAGTGATGAACGACATCTATGCCGGGCTCAACCGCACTTGCCTCGAACAACTCGAACACACCACCATCCACGACATCACCGAACAGATATTCAGCGAGCGCAAAGGCTAATAATCCCGCGCGTTTCCCCTAGCCAGCATCAGTCGATAACGCTTCGGCAGTCAAAGAAGAAAACAGACGCCGCACGGCACACAACACATCAGCACAACGCACTCTTATCACTCGAATACGTAAGGAAGTAACCATGTCCATCAGCACACCCAATGCCATCAGCACACCCAGCACCTCCCCCACTATCACCACCGACGCCCTGATCATTGGATTCGGCAAGGGCGGCAAAACCTTGGCTGCCAAGCTCAGTGCAGCCGGCCGCAAGGTCGTCGTCGCCGAGGCAAGCGCCGACATGTACGGCGGCACCTGCATCAATATCGGATGCCTGCCGTCCAAGTCACTGATTTTGTCCGCCGAACAGGCGCGGCGGGATGGCGCGAACAGTACTCCCGAAACCCGCGAAGCAGCGTTCGAGGCTGCTATCAAGGAGAAGCGCCGCGTCACTTCGATGCTGCGCGACAAGAACTATCACAAGCTCGCCGACCAAGACAACATCACCGTAATCACCGGCCGCGCTCACTTCACCGGCCCTCATAGCGTGGAAATCGCCACCGCTGAGGGCCCGGTCGCCGTGACCGCCAGCAAGATCTTCATCAATACCGGTGCCACGCCGCGCATTCCGGATATTCCCGGTATCCACACTACGCCCGGCGTCTACACCAGCACTGGACTGATGGATCTCGACGATATGCCGCAGCGACTGGTGATTATCGGTTCAGGATTCATTGGACTTGAGTTTGCCTCGATGTTTGCCGATTTCGGCACGGCGGTTACCGTGCTGCAGCACAATGCCGAGTTCCTGCCGCGCGAGGATGCGGATGTGGCGGCCGCGATTCGCGCACAGTTGGAAGCGCAGGGCGTCAAGTTCCTGTTCAACGCGGATACCAAGGCCATCGCGCCTGCTGCTGACGGCGGCGTCAGGTTGTCCGTTGCGGTGAAGGGTATGACTCGCGGCGCATCGCAAGCTTGCGATTCCACCCCCGCCGGCACCGGGAACGCTCATACCGATATCACCGGCGCCACCGACACTACAACAACCACCAGCCCCACTAGCAACCCGACCGATCACGCCACGATGTCACACGTTCAAACGAAACCATCAGACGATGGCGAGCCGCGGTTCGCCGAGCCGGCTGAAGCCCGATTCTGCCTGACCACCGACGCGGTACTGGTGGCCACCGGACGTACGCCGAACGTCGAGGGACTGCATCTTGAGGCGGCTGGCGTGGAGCTCACCGAACGCGGTGCCGTGAAAGTCGACGATCTTCTGCGCACCACAGCAGCCGACATTTGGGCTCTGGGCGATGTGAACGGCGGCCCGCAGCACACGTACATTTCGCTGGATGACTATCGCGTGGTGTGGTCGCAGCTCAATGGTTCCGACCGTCCGTACACGGTGAAGGACCGCAAGCATGTGCCGTCGAGCACATTCCTCGCCACGCCTTACTCGCGCGTGGGATTGAATGAGCGCGAGGCGAAGGCGGCTGGATTGGATTATGTGGTCAAGCGATTGCCGGTGGCCGCTGTGCCGAAGGCCCAGGTAATGCGGCGACCGGATGGTCTGATGAAGGCGATTGTGGAACGCAATACTGGCCGCATTCTGGGTGCGATGCTGCTTTCCGTCGAGTCGCACGAGGTGATCAATATCGTCAAGTTGGCGATGGATCTTGACGCGCCGGCCAGCACGTTGCGCGATATGGTGTTCACGCATCCGACGATTGCCGAGGCACTGAACGACTTGTTCGCGTAGTTTGTTCGCATAGCACGCCCGCGCAGCATGACCCGCGTAGCGCAGCCCGCAACAGACTCCCCTAATGCGCGCGAAGGTCCTCATCGACGTAAACCGATGAGGACCTTCGCGCTGTCGTCATGATCCGTACGTGACAGCAATCACGTCCGAACCAGCCGTTACTTCAAGCCGAGCTTACGGTCCAGAATGTCGGAGGCATCCAATCCTAAGCGGCGTCGGATGAACCAGCCAAGACCGAGCGGCAGGCCGGGAGCCAAGGCCATGCCGCCTGGACCGAGTGCCACGGTTTTGGAGTTGCCTGCGATAAGCATGGTGCCCTTGGATGCGGCCGTGGAGGTCGAACCATCGCTGTCCGCCTCTGGTTTGAGGATTTCGATGTTGCCGTCACTGGTTTTGTACAGTCCCTTATTCTCATTCCAGATACCGGATGCGCCATTGTTGCCGGCCTCACCCGCAGAGAGGAAATGTCTTGTCTTTCTTGTGAGCGCTCACCTATTCACGCGCGATGGCATGTTTTTCAAGCAAAGTCAATAGGTGTGATGTTATCCACACCCTCCACTACGTTGTTTTGCCTCGCGCTGGGCAGCCCCACTTCAGCAAGAGATTGCACAGCTTGCGTTAGGGTGGAGAACATGACTATCACAGTATCCACAGACGGTTCCGCATTAGGGAATCCAAACGGGCCAATGGGCTGGGCCTGGGCCGATCATGAGCAGAACGCCGGCGGCAAGCCTGGCCATAAGCACGACGACCACGGCTACGACGCCGGCGGCGCGACCAACGGCACCAACCAGATTGGCGAACTGTGCGCAGTGTTGGAAGCTTTGCGAGCGCATCCGGGCCCTGAGCCATTGCTCATCGAATCGGATTCGCAGTACGCCATCAATTGCTCGACCAAGTGGGTCAAAGGCTGGAAGAAGAATGGCTGGAAAAATTCACAGAAAAAACCCGTGAAGAACAAAGAGCTTATTCAGGCGATCGACCGTGAAATCTCGCAACGCCCTGGCCCGGTGGATTTCCGATGGGTCAAAGGTCACGCCGGCAACGAAGGCAATGAGCTGGTCGATGAACTGGCACGCACCTATGCGGGCGATTGCCGTTCGGGTGCGCGCGACGGCTATCTACCGATTGAAGGCTGGCAGTCGCTGCTGGGCTCCGAATACGCACATGGCACCGATGTGCCTCCAGACGTGCAATTGGTATTGGACGGCAAAGCGGATGCGGCAAGTTTGCGCAAGCCGGCTGCGGCGACGGATCAGACGGATGCCGCAAGGCCGGAGACCAAGTCTTCGTCACCCTTAACGGCACAATCAACGCAACCTGTACAATCAACGCAACCTGTACCCCCCGCAAAGCCCAGCGGGCTGACGGTATCCGGTACGCTGACCTTCTCCCCCGCGCCGAAAACGAGCCCGTATTTCAACGGGCAGCCGATGCCGATCAAAGGCAGCATCGAAATCGAAGGCTATGTGGACGGCGACGGCAACCTGACCATCACCAACGCACCATTCGTACGACACTGACACCCAAACACACGAATATGTACCGCAATCGGACACGATGACACAAAATCGCTCATTCGCGTTAGGATAGGAGATAAGGCTTCACGCCGTTGATCCGTGCGGCGGAGGCAAGGATGGCAAAGGAGAAACCATGGATAAGGCACAGCAGGATGCGCTGAAGAAGGCGGCCGGCATCGAAGCCGCCAAGCTCGTTGAAAACGGCATGATCGCAGGCCTCGGCACTGGTTCGACCGTGAAGTTCCTGGTGGACGAGCTCGGCCGCCGTCATCAGGAGGAAGGTCTTGAGTTCACTGGCGTGACCACGTCTCGCCGCACGCAGGCCCAGGCCGAGAGCTACGGCATCAAGATCGTGGACATCGACGACGTGGACCACATCGACGTGACCATTGACGGCGCCGACGAAGTCGACAAGAACTTCAACGGCATCAAGGGCGGCGGCGCTGCTCTGCTGTGGGAGAAGATCGTGGCCACCAACTCCAACCAGATCGTGTGGATCGTGGACGAGTCCAAGGTTGTGGACACCATCGGCAAGTTCCCGCTGCCGGTCGAGGTCATTCCGTTCGGTGCCGGCCAAGTCATCAAGAAGTTCGAGGCCCGCGGCTACAAGCCGGTGCTTCGTCTTGACGCCGACGGCAAGGAAGTGCGCACCGACGAGAACAACTTCGTGGTGGACCTGCACCTGGAGCGCATCGATCACCCGCAGGAGCTGGCCGAAGACCTCATCAACACGGTCGGCGTGGTGGAGCACGGCCTGTTCCTCAACATGGTCGACAAGGTCATCGTCGGCGACCCGAACGGCCCGCGCGTGATGACCAACGCCAACAAGTGATCGTCTCACATCACTAAGCTTTTCCAAGCCCGCATCTGCACATCGCAGGTGCGGGCTTTACTGTTGCCCGAACAAGGCAAAGAGCCAAGCAAAAGAGAAACCCCGCGACCATAACGATCACGGGGTTTCTAATGCCTTGATTGCAGGTAAGACTACTTACGCTGGTGGCGGGTCTTACGCAGCAGTTTGCGGTGCTTCTTCTTGCTCATCCGCTTGCGGCGCTTCTTGATGACAGAACCCATCTGAAGCCTCCATTTCGATTAATCGTAAAAGTTGCAACTCGCACCATAATACACGTGTTGCCAGACAGAGGGAACCAGTATGTTGCCGATAGTCCGCATATGCCCTGAACGCAGTTGGGGCATCCACATCAGCAATGTGGATGCCCCAACGTTCATAAGTTTGTGCAGCAGCTGACAGCCGATACTAGATGCTACATCGGGAACTTCTGGTAGAAGCGATCGACCGCTTCCTTGGTGCCGGTAGCTTGGAAGACCACGGTATCGTTCTGCCAGATGGCAACGGCGTTCTTGCTGTTGGAGGCATCGGCCTTCACCACGTACGCGCCCGTGACGTTGCCGGAAACCTTGACGTTGCCGGATGCCGACTCATCGCCGGTCTGCGCAGCGACCAACGCATCGTACTGGGTCTTGGCATTGTCCGCCGACGACCACTGCGCGGCGACCAGCGTGACATCCTTGGCGGCATCACCAGTGGAGTAGGTCAGAGTGTACTCCTCGAGCGGCGACGCGGAATTCCACGTCGTGGAGGCATCCGCCTTGGTACGCGCGTAATTCAGCACGCTGCCCGGCATGGCCTTCAACAGCTCACTGGCATCATCCGGCAAAGCTGTGGCGTCGATGGTCGGCTTGGTCGGCTCGGATGATTCGGTTTTCTGCTGGCTGTTTTGGGTGGTAGTGGAGGTGCCATCATTCTTCTGGATGGCCCAACCCGGCCACACAAAGGCCGAAAGCACTGCCAGGATAATCACAACAGCTGCGGCAACCACCACTGCAATCAACTTGCCATGGGATTGCGTGGTCGAGGAGTTCTCACTATTAGTCATGCCCCGATTCTCTCACAGCCGCGTGACGCTAGGCGGCCGTAATTTTAGTCGTTGTGCGCAAGCCGCGTGAAACTCTTGTGAACGGTAAAAATTTACCGTCCGCTGGTGTTTGGGTTAGGGTGAGACCATGGCGAAATCAAGTGTGCAGTATGTATGTTCCGAATGCGGTTGGAACGGGCCGAAGTGGTACGGCCGTTGCCCCGAGTGTGGTCAGTGGGGCACGGTCGAGGAATTTCACGAGGCTCGGCCGGCGGCAGGCTCTCGCACGGCCGCTCCCGGCCGAACATCACGCACGCAGTCGGTTACGGTTGCCAACAACGCCAGATCTGCAGCCCGTCCGATTACCGAAGTGGGCACGGAAAGCGTCGAGCGGCTCGGTACCGGGTTTTCCGAATTCGACCGTGTGCTCGGCGGTGGCGTGGTGCCGGGTTCAGTAACGCTGATAGCGGGCGAACCGGGTATCGGCAAGTCGACATTGCTGTTGCAGACGGCCGGCAATATCGCGCGCGTTGTGGCGGGAGACAGTACGTTCCGAGGGGCAGGTCAGCGGTCTGCCCAACAGTCGGGCCGGGCGCAGGGCAACGCATCGAACACGGTGCCGATGCGGGGCAACGCATCATCAACACACGCCAACACCGTGCTGTACATTTCCGGCGAGGAATCACAGGCGCAGGTTCGTTTGCGCGCTTCCCGCATCAATGCGGTGGAGCCGAACTTGTTACTGGCCTCCACCACCGACCTGTCCACAGTATTGGGGCTGATCGAACAGAACAAGCCGGCCTTGGCCATTGTGGATTCGGCGCAGACCATCGTCTCGCAGGAGGTCGATGGCATTTCCGGCGGTTCGACTCAGGTGCGCGAAGTGGCAAGCGCGCTGATAGATACCGCTAAGACACTTGACATTCCAGTATTTCTGGTTGGTCATGTGACCAAGGATGGTTCGATTGCAGGCCCGCGCACATTGGAGCATCTGGTCGATGTGGTCTGCCAATTCGAAGGCGACAGCGAGACTGCGCTGAGAATGCTGCGAGCGGTGAAGAATCGTTTTGGCCCGACCGATGAAGTCGGCTGTTTCGACATGAGCGGTGAAGGCATCGAAGAGGTCACCGATCCCGCCGGATTGTTCCTGTCTGGAGACGGCCCTGATGCGGCCAACGCGGCACCCGTGGAAGGCACCTGCGTGACGTTCACATTGGATGGGCATCGCAGTCTGCCTATCGAAGTACAGGCTCTGGTCACCACGTCGGTGCTGCCCACACCCCGTCGTGCGGTCAATGGCGTGGACCCCAGCCGTATCGCCATGCTGGTCGCGGTGCTCTACCGTCACAGCAAGCTCAACCTGCTGTCCAACGACCTGTATATCTCCACTATTGCCGGGGGCCAGGCCAAGGAGCCCGGTTCCGACTTGGCGATAGTGGCGGCACTGGCGAGCGCCGCCACGTCAAAACCCATTGCGCGAGCCACGTGCGCCATTGGTGAGATTTCCCTGACCGGTCAGGTGCGCCCGGTACCGCGTATGGAATATCGCCTTCGCGAGGCCGCACGCCTCGGCTTCACCACGGCGGTCATTCCGCCACTGCGCAAGCCGGTGCATGTCGAGGGACTTCAGCTGGTGGAGTCCAACACATTGTCCGACGCATTAGACGCCTTGGGAGTGCGTAAATAGCCCTGAGATATGCCTCAGGCGGTAAGACGCTTGGTCTCCTCGACGTTGCGCTTGAGTTCGTCGACGAGTTGGTCGGGGCCATCAAACTTGACCTGCGGGCGCAGGAAGCCGACGAATTCGACGCGAACCTTGTGGTCGTACAGGTCGATCCATTCTTCAGTGATGCAGTAGGCCTCCACCACACGTTCGTTGAGCCCTGTTTTCTCGCTGAAGGTGGGTTTGGTGCCAATGGAGATGGCGGCGGGCCAACGGTTTTCACCATCTACCAGCCAACCGGCATAGACGCCGTCGACCGGAATGTAGCCTGCAATGTCGGAGCCAAGATTGGCGGTGGGGAATCCGATGGTGCGGCCACGCTCCTCACCGTGCACCACTTCGCCCTCGATGGAGTGCGGAGCACCCAGAATGGCGTTGGCGTCCTGGATTCGGCCATGAGCCAGCAGGTAGCGCACATTGGTGGAGCTCCATGCGCGCATTGCCTTGGCCTGGTTCTTCTTGCTCCATGCGCGGCGCTCGGCCTTGGTGGCATTGGCCAGCGGGTCGACGGGCTCTCCCCATTCGCTCGGGGCTTCCGGCTTGAAATCGCGCGGAATACGCACTTCACCCGGGCCACGGTCATCGACCACATCAAGTTCGAATACACCGGTGGCGGCGGCAAGATTGGCGATATGCTTCACATCACCTTCTCGACCCTTGCCCATGGCGGCATCCTGCCCAAGGACCAACGTGCGCATACCCAGCTTGCCGGTGAGTCGGCCAAGGAAGAAAATGTATGACATGGCTGCGAAGGCCAGCGTGTAGTGCACCACCAGCACGTGGTCCACGCCGAACTGTTCCATGCGGTGCAGTCGATCATCCACACTGGTCAAGGCTTCGGCATCCACGTTCTGCACCGCGGGTTCCTCGCCATGGTGCGAGGCGGCCCAGCCGTGCACGAATGCGGGGCGCGGATCAAACAGAATCACCACGGAAAAAGCATCATGCTGGTGCGCGAGTTCCACCACACGCTTGATCACCGCCTGATGACCCAAGTGCATGCCATCAAATGCGCCCAATGTCACCACGGCCTTCTTATCGTTACTGAACGAGGGCCATTCAATCGAACCTTCGGCGTCAGGGGTCAGGTGCGTGATATCCATCAGTGTGCTGTTCCTTTTATCCGTGCGATGTTATTCATGCAATATAGACGTTGTTGTGCGCGGCCTGTATCAAGCTGCACTTTTCACCGCGTCTACTTTACGCGAGGGGGAATACGGTGACCGGCTTGGCCTGATGAGCGTTTGCACGCTCGATAATCGCCGCCACATCATGCGTTTGCGGCACAATGGCGGCAGTGGGCTCGCTGATTGTACGCTCAATACGGCGGCCGAAGCGTAATTCGCTGGCCTCCTCAGGAGTGATGTCAAGCGCCGGCATCGCACCTCGAGCGGCCTGTTCCATGGTAAGGGCATGGTCAAGCAGCCAGTTGCGGCGCTCGTCACCGGCAAGACCTTCAGGAGTGTCCAATACGCACTTGTTGCGCGTGACGGTTTGCCCTTCCCGATTAGTGAACGTCTTCTGATCGGTATGTGCGGTGACGGTATGGGTTCGCGTGTCAAGCATCGCCTCAGGAGCGATAAGTCCGCTGGCATCGTCCGGCAACGCGAATCGGCCGACTCGCGTACGACGCAAACGGGTCAGGTATCCGCCGACGCCAAGTTCGTTGCCGAGGTCGCGGGCGAGCGCGCGGATATAGGTGCCCGATGAACAGCTGATCCGCACGTCAACATCAAGTGTGGGAATCGCTCCCGTGTTCGCGTCTTCCCGCAATGGTTCAGCGGCCTGCTCCCCTGCTACGAATCCGCTGCGGATATCCAGCACGGTGAATTCGCTGATGGTGACCGGGCGGGGTTTGAGTTCCACATCCTTGCCTTCGCGAGCCAAGTCGTAGGCACGCTGGCCGTTGATTTTGATGGCGGAGAACGTATTGGGGACTTGTTCGATATCGCCGGTGAAATTGGTGGCGATGGTGCGTGTGAGCAGGTTTTGCCATGAGGCAGTTGGTAACGCCGTTGGTTCGCCGCTCTGGCCACTCTCAGTCAGCTGCGCTGATAGCGTTTGCCAGCGGGAGCGGGCTTCATCATCGACAAGCACCTCGCCTTCGGCATCGTCGGTAGTGGTGCGCAGGCCGAGGCGTATGGTGGCCTCGTAGGTTTTGTCATGCGCCACGATGGCGTTGAGCAGTCGTGTGGCGTGGCCGAAGGCGATGACCAGCGTGCCAGTGGCCATGGGGTCAAGGGTGCCGGCGTGACCGACCTTCTTGATGTGCAACGCGCCGCGCACGGCGGCGACGGCGTCGAAACTGGTCACGCCTTGCGGCTTGTCGATGATGAGCAGACCGCTGGGTGTTGTATGAAGCACACTACTCCTCGTCAGAGTCGTCTTCGAAGTCGTCGTTGGGCTCGTCGTCGTGCTTGTACGGATCGGCGTCGCCGGCGTACTGGGCGGTGGCGCGAGCACGGGCGAGTTCTTCGTCACGCTTCTTGGCCACGGCGAGAATGTCTTCGATCTCGTGAGCCTCGCCGGGCACTTCATCGAACACGAATTGGAGCTGCGGAGTCAGGCGCAGGCCAGCCTTGTGGCCCACCAGAGAACGCAGGTGGCCCTTGGCCTGATCGAGTGCCTGCTGGGCGCGCTTGCGTTCGCCTTCCTCGTGGCCTTCGTGGCCGAGCTGGGTCCAGTAGACCTTGGCGATCTGCAAATCGTTGGTCACACGAACTTCGGTGACGGTGATGCTGGCGAGTCGCTTGTCATGCAGTTCGCGCTCAATGGAGGAGGCGACGACACGCTGAATCAAGGCCGCAATACGTGCGGCGCGCGGGTTGGTTCCTGCCATAGGAATTTCCTTTTCTAGACTTGAGCCCCCTCTGACGAGGGGCTGCCGAACGCAGTGAGGCTGGGGGAGAGAAAATCATGGAACTACCATGTCTCTCCCCCAGTCAGTCTGCGGCTGACAGCCCCCTCGTCAGAGGGGGCTTAACAATGACTACTTGCGCTCGACTTCCCGCATCTCGAAGGTCTCGATGATGTCGCCGAGTTCAATGTCGTTGAAGGTGCCGAGGTTGATACCAGCCTCGTAGCCTTCCTTGACGGACTGAACGTCGTCCTTGAAGCGACGCAGCGAGGAGATCTCGAGGTCGTTGACCGTGGCCACGCCGTTGCGCAGGATACGGCACTTCGTACCACGCTTGACCTCGCCGTCCTGCACCATAACGCCGGCGATGTTGCCGAACTTGGAGGAGCGGAAGATCTCGCGGATCTCGGAGTGAGAGGTGACGACCTCTTCGTATTCCGGCTTGAGCATGCCCTTGAGGGATGCCTCGATGTCTTCGATCGCACGGTAGATGACCGAGTAGTACTTGATCTCCACGCCCTCGCGCTCGGCGAGGTCCGCGACCTGACGGTTCGGACGCACGTTGAAACCGATGATAACGGCCTTGTCGACCGTGGCCAGGTTGACATCATTCTGGGTGATCGCACCGACGCCGCGGTGGATGACCTGGATGCCGACCTCGTCGGATACCTCGATCTTCATCAAGGAATCCTCGAGCGCCTCGACAGAACCGGACGAATCGCCCTTGATGACAATATTGAGCATGTCGATCTCGGACTCGGCGAACTTCTTCTTGAAGTCCTCGAGGGAGACGACCTTGCGACGCTTGGCCAGCTGGGCGGCACGCTCGGTGGCCTGACGCTTCTCGGCAATCTGGCGAGCGGCACGATCATCGGAGGCGACCAGGAAGAGGTCACCGGCGGTGGGCACGGAGGTCAAGCCCAGCACCTGAACAGGTGTGGACGGACCGGCCGCTTCCATCGGCTGACCGTTCTCGTCGAGCATGGCACGCACGCGGCCGTACGAAGTGCCGGCCACGATGGCATCGCCCACGTGGAGCGTACCCTGCTGAACCAGCACAGTGGCCACGGCACCACGACCCTTGTCGAGTCGGGCTTCGACGGTGGCACCACGGGCGTCCATGTCGGGGTTGGCGCGGAGGTCCAGCTCAGCGTCAGCCGTGAGCAGCACGGCTTCGAGCAGCTTGTCGACGTGCAGGTTCTGCTTGGCGGAGATGTCGACGAACATGGTGTCGCCACCATACTCTTCAGGGACCAAGCCGAACTCGGTGAGCTGGCCGCGGACCTTCTCCGGGTTGGCACCGGGCACATCGATCTTGTTGACGGCCACGACGATCGGCACCTTGGCGGCCTGAGCGTGGTTGATGGCCTCAACGGTCTGGGGCATCACACCATCGTCGGCGGCGACCACGAGGATCGCGACGTCAGTGAGCTCGGCACCACGGGCACGCATGGCGGTGAACGCCTCGTGGCCAGGGGTATCGAGGAAGGTGATCTTGCGCGGTTCGCCTTCAAGGTTCACGGTGACCTGGTAGGCACCGATGCGCTGGGTAATGCCGCCGGCCTCACGTGCGATGACGTTGGTCTTGCGGATGGTATCCAGCAGTCGTGTCTTACCGTGGTCGACGTGGCCCATGACGGTAACGACCGGCGGGCGAGGCTTGAGATCCTCGTCATCCTGCAGTTCTTCCTCGTCAAGGTTGATGTCGAACTGCTGGAGCAGTTCCTTGTCTTCCTCTTCTGCGGAGACGAGCTGGATGTTCCAGCCGATCTCTTCGCCCAGAATCTGGAAGGTCTCCTCATCCAAGGACTGGGTGGCGGTAGCCATCTGACCCAGGTGGAAGAGCACGGTGACCAGCGCGGCCTGGTTGACGTTGATCTTCTCCGCCAAATCGGCCAGGGACGCGCCCTGACGCAGACGGATGGTCTGGCCGTTGCCGTTGGGGATGCGAACGCCGCCGATGGTCGGTGCTTTCAGCTCCTCATACTCATGGCGCTTTGCCAGACGGTTCTTACGGGCCTTTGAGGACTTGCCGCCCTGACGTCCGAATGCGCCTGCGGCACCGCCGCGACCGCCGCGACCGCCGCCACGTGCGGGACCGTTGCTCGGTGCACCGCCACCCTGGAAGTTATTGCCGCCGCCTTGGCCCCCACGGAAGCCGCCGCGTGCGCCGCCCTGACCGGCACTCTGGGAGCCGCCGCCCTGACCCGGACGGTTGTGGCCCCACTGGCCGGGACGCGGACCGCCCTGACCACCTTGGCCCGGACGACCGCCACGGAAGCCGCGGCCCTGCCCCTGGCCTTGGCCGGGACGGCCCGGACGACCGCCACGACCGTTATCAGCAGTCGGACGAGCCATCGGATGCGGACGCGGAATATCACCCGGCGTCGGGGTGTGCATACCCTGCTTGCGGGAGAACGGGTTGTTGCCCGGGCGCGGGCCCTGAGCGTGCGGGCGCGGAATCGCATTTGAAGCGGCATTGCCGCCATTGGCACCGGCACCGCCCTGAGCGTGCGGGCGCGGAGCCGAAGCATTGCCGCGGTTGTTCTGGTGCTGAACCGGCTGGCTATTGTTCGGACGGCCCTGGTTGTTACGACGATCGTTGTTACGGCGATCGTTCGGGCGACTCTGACGACCGTTCTCACGGCCTTCGCGATTATCGCGACCATTCTCACGGTTGTCGTTCTGACCGTGGCGACCGGGGGTCGGCATGCCGGGGCGTGCGCCGCCCTGCGGACGCGGTGTCGGTGCACCCGGAGTCGGAGCCTGCTGATGTGCCGAGGCAGGCGATGCCTGACGTGCGGGAGCGGCCGGAGTCGGTGCGGAAGATGAAGTGGAAGCCGGGGCCGAAGGTGCGGCCGGGCGGCGCTGCTGCACGGGCTTGGAATCGCCCTTGGCGTTGTCCTTGGCGAACTCTGCCTTCAGACGCCGGGCTACCGGCGGTTCAATCGTAGAAGAAGCGGACTTGACGAATTCTCCCATGTCCTTAAGCTTCTCAAGCACGGTTTTGCTATCGACATTCAAAACCTTAGCCAGTTCGTATACGCGTGGTTTCGCCACTAATTACTCCTATTCTGTGACCACGCGCGTGCATGGGCGTGGTCAGTTGGCGATGACGGCAAGCCTACCCTGTCTCATCGTGCGACCATGATCGTGTTACCTCGTCTCTGGTGTGGGCGATTTCGCGCACACTGCGCCAGCCCACATACGCCAATCAAGCATACTCATAGCGCTGGATAGCGTAGACGCAGCGAGCCGCGCCATTGCTGACGCGGCTCGTATCAGGAAATAATGCGCCCTGAAGATCATTCGCCTTCGAGCCCGGCGGCCTATTCGGCTTCCGGAGCAGCAGCCTCGGCCGCAGCCTGGGCGGCCTTTTCGGCGGCGACCTTCTTGGCATGGGCCTCGGCGGATTCGATGCCGATCTTCCAGCCGGTCAGCTTGGCTGCCAGTCGTGCGTTCTGGCCTTCCTTGCCGATGGCCAGGGACAGCTGGTCGTCGTGGATGAAGGCGATGGCGGTCTTGTTCTTCTCGCTGATCACCTGCACGCCGGTGGCCACAGCCGGGGACAGCGCGGCTGCCACGAACTTGGCCGGATCGTCGGAGTAGTCGACGATGTCGATCTTCTCCGGGCCAAGGTTCTCCATAACGGCACGCACGCGAGCGCCGCCGGGGCCGATCAGCGCGCCCTTCGGGTTCACGCCATCGGTGTTGGCCTTGACCGCGATCTTGGTGCGGGCGCCGGCCTCACGAGCGATGGCCATGATGGACACGGCACCGGAGACCAGTTCCGGCACTTCGCGCTCGAACAGCTTGCGGACCAGCTCCGGGTGGGAGCGGGACACCACGATTTCCGGGCCTTTGATGCCACGGGCCACGTTCACCACGTACACGCGGATGCGTTCGCCGTGGCGGTAACGTTCGCCGGGCACCTGCTCACGGCGAGGCAGAATGGCTTCGACATCGCCCATCGCGACATGCACGTTGGAGGGGTCGGAAGCATCCTGCTGGATGATGCCGGTGATGAGCTTGCCCTTTTGGCCGGAGAACGCACCGAATACCTTCTCATCTTCGGCGCGGCGGAACAGCTGGGTGATGACCTGGCGTGCGGTGGCTGCGGCGAGACGGCCGAAGTCACGCGGGGTGTCATCGTATTCCTCGCCCAGCTTGGGAGCGGGGTAAGGGTTGTCTTCGGTGGGTTCGACCGGAATTTCGTCGGCGGCCCACACGGTGAAGTTGCCGGAACGTTCGTCAAGCTCCACGCGCGCGTGCTTGGCGGCGTGCGGGGTCTTGAGGTAGGCGAGGCGCAGGGCCTCTGCCAGCGCATCATCCAGGGTTTCGGGGTCGATTCCTTGCTCGGCGGCGAGCTTGTGTATTCCTGTCAGGTCCAGTTCCATCGATCCGTACCTCCTATGAAGTTATGTGGCGCATGGCCTATGAGTAGTCACAGTTAGCTATTAGTGTATGTTTCCATGCAGACACGCTTCTCTTCAGGACGGTTTACCCGGCGCTTGGCATCCGTACTATGCGCGAGCGCGATGCTGTGTTCGCTTTCGGCGTGTTCGATGCCGCGATTGGCCGGACGGGCCGAGGCGGAAGCTCAAATGACCCCTTGCGAGAAAGCGATGACGTTGGCGAACTACGCCACCCATCCGGCTGAAGGCACGCCGTTATTAGAGCAGTATGCCACCGGTCTGGCCGCCCCCCTGGCTTGGATTGACGTTGCCGGGTATTGTTCGGGTCGTTTTGCCGAGGGAACGTTACGTGACGCGCAGACCAAGCAATGGATGGCTTTTCTGGCCGATAAATTCGGGCAGTCCGCGCCCGAGGTGACGCCGGCGCGTCTTGATGGCGTCACGTCCGCCAACGTTGACCGATCGGTATTGGATGCGATGGCCGTGGCCGAGGATCGCGCCGGATTCGCTATCGAGGTCTTGGCCGCACGAGGACAGACCGCTGGGGCTACGTTGGCGTTGAGTGATATGCATAAGACCGCCGGGCAACAGTTGGTTGCGCTGGCGAACGGCAATTTTGATGATTCCGGCGCACAATCCAGTTCTTCCGGCCAAAGCGACCCCCGCCAAAAGGTCTATGCCATCGACCAACTACTGGCCAACCCCACCACCATCGCCGACAAGGCAAGCGGCCAAACCGTACCGACCGCCGCCGCCATCGAAATGGACTGCGCCCGCGCGCAGATCAAGGCCGTGACCGAATCGAAATCTTCCACCGAGAGCGATATGCTGCTCATCCTCGCCGCACTGGCCGCCAAGCACGCCTACACCGCGTTCCAACTTGGCTACCCAGCGACTGACGCCGCATTGTTCGAGTAGACACACACTCCTCACGAAGCCGATGCGAACTTGTTGGATGCTAGTGGGCAAGTCGAGTTGAGGCACGTTCCACCAATGTGAAATCGGTGGTGTACGTACGGGCCGGGCCTGAGTATCCTTCGATGCGGTCGATAAGCATGTCAACGGCATGCTTGGCATAATCATCGATATGAGGATCGATGGTGGTCAGCGCCGGCACCGAGTACTCGGCTTCCGGCACGTTATCGAAGCCGACCACTTGTACATCGTCAGGTACATGCAAACCACATCGTTGCAATTCATGAATTGCGCCTAAAGCAATGGCATCATTGAGACACACTACAACATCCGGGCATGGGAGCTTGTCTAGCATAGCTTTTGTCACGCGCATACCTTCACGCTGATTCATGCTTTCTGCCGGAATCACATACCGCCAATTCACCGATAATCCGCGCTCTTCAAATGCCTTCACATATCCTTGGGCGCGTAACGCCTGGGTCCCTTCCGTCTGACGACGCAGCACTGCCTCATCCACCAGTTCAGGAAGAACACCCATCAGAGCAACCGTTTGGGCACCTTCATCCAAAAATCTTCCTACAACCGTGGAGATGGATTCAATGTTGGGCATGGTGATCCAATCGCTTTTCCCGTAGGCCAGATGGTCTCCGGTCGTTACAATCGGATATGGCTGCTCCAGAACGGCCCCTTCATCCGCGAGCGGCGACATTACGAACAGAATCCATCCTTCCGCCCCTAAACGATAGGACTCGTCAACGCTGGCAACCAACCCTTCACCGTCGGAACCATATGTGTTGATGACTACACCGTAATGGCGTTCTTTTGCGTATTCAATGACCTTGTCAGTGAAAAAAGGAACGAACGGCTGCGAGAAATCGAAGATGTTGAGTCCAATAAGCTTTGTGCCGCCAGATCGCATTGCACGCGCCGAAATATTGACGGTATATCCAAGCTTACGCATCACCTCTTCCACACGGCGACGTGTATCCGGTCTCATACTGCCAGTGTCATTCAGCACATTGGAAACCGTCTTGATGGAGACGTTCGCCTCACGCGCCACGTCCTTGATAGTTACGCGGTTTCCCATTGTTCGAATCCATTTCTGCTTATTACATGACACACCTTCAACAGCGTCATTATGTTCTTATTATGGTAAGTCACAGTCGGGTCGAGCATCTCCTCCTCATATCGGAATCATCTACCCCTCAACCTCAGAATTCAGCCAAGGAGCTTTCCTCCGTTGGACCCCATGCACCATTAGGCAAATATCCTTCTGACAATACTGCAGGACGATCAAACGTAGAGGTTAAACTTTCTGGTTGAAGAAACGCACGCACGCCATCCGAACAAGGGACTTTCTGACCGCCGGCTTTCAACCTAGCTTTTTACATACCCGTCTTTTCTCCTTATTCCTTTGTTGGGTATCGAATTGTTCCAGTCGATGTGAATGACGGCATTGTCTTCCTTTGACTGGTATGCCACATTACATTAGTGGCGAATCCGAACCTCTCTTTCTGCAATCCGGGCATGTTGATGATTGTTTGGGTATTGCTTGGTGGTTGTACAGGGCACAGCAACCATAAGAGACTGCGCCCTGTCATGCGCCACCGTCACTCGAATCACTTCACGTGCACGGCGGTCCAGGAGACCGGCGGCAAGGTCACACGCACAGTGCCGGTATCGGCGTCGGACGTGATGGTGGTGTTGGGGTGCAGAACGACTCGGTTCTGGTCTTCCAGCGTGTTTTTTGCCAGCAGATCATCCTCGTGCAGGGTTTGCGCCTCGACCGCGGAAAGTGCGAATCCTTCCGGCAGCTTGATGGCAAAGTCATTGGCCGCTTCCATGGAGCGATTGACCACAAACACGCTGATCGTACCGTCCTCACCACGCACGGCTACGGAATTGATCGTCGGCACTTCACCGTATTTGTCGGTTTCATACGTTCCGGAAGCCAGTTTCGGTTCAAGCACCGTGCCGCCCTTGGCGAGCTTTGCGGTCAGCGAGAACGGATAGAACGTGGTCTGACGCCACGCCGGGCCGCCCGGTTCGGTCATAATCGGCGCAATTACGTTGACCAACTGGGCCAGGCTGGCGGCGTGCACGCGGTCGGCGTTCTTGAGCAGGGTAATCATCAAATCACCGAACACCACGGCGTCGGCGGCGCTGTACACATCCTCGAGCAGGCGCGGGGCAACCGGCCAATTGCCGATGCCTTCCGGATTCTTGCTCGGCTCTTCGTTGAGATACCAGACATTCCATTCATCGAACGAGATGAACACGTCGTGCTTGCTCTTCAGCCGGGCCTTGGTTGCATCGATGGCGGCGGCGACATCGTTGATGAAACCGTCCATATCGACGCCCGAGGCAAGGAAGCTCTTCATGTCACGGGTGCCATCAGGCTGAAGTTCCGGATGGTAGTACGCATGGCAGGAGACGAAGTTGACGTTGTCAAACGTCTTCTCAAGTACGGTTTCTTCCCACTTGCCGAAGGTGTCCATCACGTGGCTGGATGAACCACAGACCACCAGTTCAACGTTCGGATCGATGGCGCGCATACCTGCCGCCACCGAGGCCGCCAAGGTGCCGTAATCCTCGGCGGACTTGTGACCGGTCTGCCACGGGCCATCCATCTCATTGCCCAAGCACCACATCTTGATGCCGAACGGCTGATCGGCACCATTGGCGCGACGCTCCTCGGAGAGCTTGGTGCCGCCGGGAATATTCGCGTATTCCAACAGGTCGAGGGCCTCTTCAAGACCACGGGTACCCAGATTTACGGCTTCCATCAGCTCGTTGCCGCCGGTTTTTTCCAGCCATTTCGCCATTTCGTGCAGACCAAACTGATTGGTCTCGGTGGAATGCCATGCCAAGTCCAGGCGACGCGGCCGCTCATCACGAGGACCAACGCCATCCTCCCAGCGATAGCCGGAAACGAAATTGCCGCCAGGATAGCGAATCGTGGTAGCGCCGAGTTCCTTGACCAGTTCGATGACGTCCTTGCGGAAACCGTCTTCATCGGCTTCGGGGTGGCCCGGCTCATAGATGCCGTCGTATACGCAGCGACCCAGATGCTCCACGAACGACCCGAACAGTCTGTCGTTGACCGGAGCTACTTCAAAGTCATTATCGACGACGAGTCGAGATTCCTCCAGCTCCCCCGGTTTATTGTCGTGCGAATGCTCGGACATGTGCTCTCCTTTAATCGTTGTCTTCAATACCGCAAGACAACGTTGTGCTAAATACCAAAAGCAATCGGCCCATCTTCTTGGTTCACCTGTTTTGCGGCATCGCCAATCAGCGGTGAATGTGCGTTCTGGATATTTAATACAACCTTGTACTTCTGTTGATATCGATAATACGATGGTTGTACTTAGTACGCAAGTCCCGCTGAGTACAACGTTATCCTTTTCGCTATTTTCCACCCGACACGCCGTATACGATACAGCACAGGAGCGAATACGGACGTTCGTATCAAAAACAAAAAGGGTTCCGGGACAAACCCGGAACCCTAAAGGCGGATAAGGCGAGATTCGAACTCGCGGAGGCTTTCACCTCACACGCTTTCGAGGCGTGCTCCTTAGACCGCTCGGACACTTATCCATGCTGCCAAAATGGCAACTTGTTCATTATGCCACATTCTGCCGACCTGGCAAATCGGAGTTTCGCTGAGCTCGATTCGGCGTGGGATAATGCGATTTTGTGTGAGATTGCGATGGGTCAGACGATGAGCCGATTAACAGTCCGAATTGGTCAACTGCGAAAATCCGAATTCTTCAACTACCAAAATCCGAATATTGGTGGTGGTAGAAGCGGTGACGGGGCCACTCTGCATTGAGTGGTCTCTCCCTCGGTCAGCCTTACGGCTGACAGCTCGAACGCAATTAAGGACAGCTTTCCAGCTGCCATTTTATTTGCTCACTGTCGTTCGCCTTCGCCTAAAAACGCCTCCGGCGTTTTCTTCACGGCTCAGCTCATCAGAGGGGGCTTGGAATTTTATTTATGCCACCTGTTCGTGGACGGAGGCGTTGACCCATTGGGACTGCTGGACGTTGTATCCAGAGAAGATGCCGATGTCGAGCATGCAGTCGCGGTAATCGCGGCCGTGGGCGATGGTGATGTAGCTGTCGTCCACCAATCGGTTATGCGTGGGATCCAGTCCGACCCATCGGCCATCCTGATACACCTCGACCCAAGCATGGGTCGCGCCCTCTCCCCCAAGCAAACCGGCAATGTAGCGCGCGGTCAATCCCACATGCCGGCACACGGACAGCATCACGTGCGCATAATCCTGGCATACGCCCTTGCGCTGAGCCAAGGCCTGTTCGGCGGTGGTGCGAATCGTGGTGGAACCGGGCGTATACACAAACGCCTTGTAGACCTCATCCATCACTTCGGCGGCCTGCTGCACCGGAGTGGCGTCGGAAGGCAGCGCCGCCAAGCGTTCGCGGCATACGGCAATCATCGCCTCCACGTTCGGGCCGGGAATGGTGAGCGCTGAATTGAATCGGTACAGCGGTTTATAGGCTTCCTTATGGATATGCGCATTGTCCACGAAGGCGATACCGGTCACCGAGTAGCTGAATATGTCGTGCGGCTCAGGGATGAATCCGGTCATCACCACGGAGTCAAAGGAGTCGATGGTGGTTTCGAGTTCGGTTTCGGGCTGAATCTTCACTTCCACGTCAATCACCTGTTGGCGAGGGCCAGTGGAGGGAATACAGCGAAGCTGGAACCTGTGATCGGTGACCGGTGCGCTGAAGGACAGCCTCATCTCATAGTCGAACACGAGTTTTTTCACAACGTCTCCTGCACTTACACACGAGCCGGCAACCGGCATATTCTCGGGATAACAACACTACAGCCATGGCTGAGGTATGGTCCGTGCGCTCACAGCCCACGCATATATTCCGGCAATCTGCTGATATGCACAGGCCGGCACTCGGGCGCACGGTTTTTTCGCCATACCACCATAGCATTTGAACCCGTCAGGGTGTCAGGTCGGGATCAGGGACGCTTGGCGTCCATGTTCATGGAGCTCAGTGAGCCCATGTCTTTGATGGCCAGCGCGCTGACACGGCCGGAGTAGTCGTCAAGGTACTTCTTCAGCAGGTCGGCGACTTCCTGATATCCGCGAGACGGCAGCTGACCGACCAGCCAGCTCAGTCCGTCGGCGAAGCAGCTGGGCAGCGGCATGCCGTCCAAGGTCATCGAATAGGCGGCGAGCTTCTTGAGCGGCGCTTCCAGCTCCTCCATCGTCAGGCCGAAGCGCGTGTACAGGTCGATGCGTTCCAGATATTTGCCGATGAAGATGAACGCCTTCAGCGTGGGGTCGACCGGCGAATTCTCGATGCCGCCCCAGAAAGCGAGCATGTCATCGGTAATATCGCGCTGCTTGTAGATGTCCTCGGCATCGGCCGCGTATTTGGCGGCATCGGTGATATTGGTCATCGCCAACTCCACGTACTGCAGCAGACGCGAGCTCAATTCCGGGCGCAGAATCACGGCGTTGTTGAATGCGGAAGTTACGGCCGACCGCACCGAATCAGGATTGGACCCGTCGTACAGGAAGCTGTTCACGAACCCGTCGAAGTCCTCGAAATCTTCGGGCAGGTCGAGTGCGTGAGCGAACGGACGGAAGGCGTCCACATCGGTGTCCATCACACGATCGTAGAACGGGAAGAACTGGTTCAGCGTGGTGAAGGCGCGCTCGGTGTATCGACCCAGCCAATACAGGTTGTCTGCCTTGGAAGCGGTAACCAGCGACAACGAATGGTGGCGGGACTGGCTCAGCAGGTTCGCCACCTGCGTTTCGGCACCGTACTCGTGCTCCACGCCGGATTCGGGTGCCAACACCCACGTATCCTTAAATCCGCCACCCTGCGACGAGTTGACAATCATCTGGCCGGGCACCGACGAGTATCGAGTCAAGCCCGAATACCACACGTGCGTATTCTTGCCGGTAACCACGAAGGCACGCAAATCGCACTTGCGCGGCGACATCTCGCCGGTCTTCGGGTCCACCACATCGATATCACGGAACTGAATCACCTCTTGGGCAATGAATCGACGCGGCTCCTCCTTGATCCGGTTGGCGAGCTCCTCACGTGCGGCGGCATCCAGCGACGAACCAAACACCACGCCGTAACCGCCGGCTTCGGCCACATCCTTGATGACCAGCTCGCCCATCCGATTCAGGACTTCCTTGCGGTCGGCCTCGAACATCGGCATGTACGTGGGCGCGTTGTTGAGAATCGGTTCCTCGCCGAGATAGTACTTGATCATCTGCGGCACGAAGTAGTAGACGGCCTTGTCATCGGCCGCGCCGTTGCCCGGCGCGTTGACGATGGCCACGTTGCCCGCGCGGTAGGCGGACAGGATACCGGGCACACCGATCACCGAATCAGGATTGAAGGCGAACGGGTCGAGGAATTCGTCGGACAGGCGGCGGTAAACCACGCCCACACGGTGGCGTTTGCCGGCGTAGTCGAGGAAGTAGACCTTGTTGTCCACCACTTCGAGGTCTTCGGGGAAGGCCAACGCCGCACCGGTTTTCTCCGCCAGATAGGCGTGCTCGAAGAACGCGGAATTGTAGCGGCCGGGAGTCAGTACCACGGCGATGCCCTCGGTGGAGACAAAGTCCATGGCTTTGCGCAACAGGCGCGGGTATTCGCGATTATCGCGAATACGAACGTCGCGGAACAGGCGCGGGGAGATGCGGCGCTCGATGTCGCGCACGAACAGCGGGTAGCTGGCACCCGAGGGGATGCGCAGGTTGTCTTCCAGCACCCACCAGCGGCCGTCCTCGCCTTGGACCAGGTCCTCGCCGGCGATATGCGCGAAAATGCCGCCGGGAGGGGTCACACCGTTGACCTGCGGGAAGTAGCCGGCCGAGGTGTATACGTATTCTTCCGGCACGACGCCATCATGAATAATGCGCTTATCGGAATAAATGTCCTTCAGATAGGCGTTCAGGGCGTTGACGCGCTGCTTCAGGCCCTTCTCCAATTCGTCGTATTCGTCGGATTCGATAATGCGCGGCACAGGGTCGTACGGGAACAGCCGGTCATGGTATTCGCCGTTCTTGTAGATGCCGAAACGCACACCGTTGCGGGACAGCTCTCGATTGATCGCTTCGCGGCGGTTTACCAGTTCATGGGCCAGTCTGCGTGCTGCGGATTCGATCATCGTGCCTGCTCCTTGCTGTGGCGGCTTCTGTGGCTTCAAGCGGTTAGGCGTGTTGAGCGCACGCTGACGCCGCAAGCCGTAACCGGGTTTGATGGTTTCAACCTAGGCGGGGCTCATTTCAGCAAATGCGCGAGAATGTTACAGGCAGGTCACTTCGCCGACCGCGCGCATCTTGCCGACCGCACTCGTCTCGCCGACCGCACTCGTTACAATGAATGGCTATGACACGACTGCGCATTGACTTGGCCTACGACGGCGGCGGATTCTATGGCTGGGCCAAACAGCCCAATCTTCGTACGGTGCAAGGCACCATTGAAGATGCGCTGCACAAGGTGCTGCGGGTGCCGGCCGATGACGCGGCCGAACCGTTACGCTTGACGGTGGCTGGACGCACCGACACCGGTGTACATGCCTCCCACCAAGTGGCGCATCTGGATGTATCCGATGAGGTACTGAATCGCTGCGTAGGTCACATGACCATTCCGGTCACCGAGGCGCTGACTCGCAGACTCAAGGCTGTGCTGCCTTCGGACATCGTCATTCATGGCATTGCCGTAGCTCCGGTCGGCTTCGATGCCAGGTTCTCCGCATTGGAGCGCACTTATGTGTATCGGGTCGCCGATCGTTCGTCTGAGGTCGACCCGCGCCTGCGTGGATGCGTGCTTACCGTGGATGAAGCGCTGGATCTGGAGCTTATGAACCGCGCAGCCTCATTGACCATCGGCCTGCACGATTTTGGTTCCTTCGCCACTCCGAATCCGGGAGGCACTACGATCCGTGAAGTCAAGACCGCCTATTGGCGGCGGGTGCCGATCACTCCCCTAGTACCGGATGAGATGGCATCGCATGAAGCATATCGGACTCCGTCGCTGGAGTCCGGACTGGTAGTGTTCACGATTGTGGCGGACGCCTTTGCCCGCAATATGGTGCGCTCCCTGGTCGGCTCATGCATCAAAGTTGGTTCGGGACGCAAATCACTGGAATGGTTTGCCGGCAAAATGGCCGAGCCAGTGCGTGAAGGCTCAAGCGGGCCGATTGCGCCGCAGGGCCTGACTTTGGAGCATATCGCATATCCCGCCGATGATCAGCTGGCCGCAAGAGCCGAGGCCATTCGGGCCGTACGTACGTTGTAGATTCTATGAAAACAACGCAAAAGGGCTGGAACCCAAACGGATTCCAGCCCTTTCAGCTAGCTTAGCGAAACGCTATTCAGCTCACTCGGCCTTCTCGGCGTCAGCGGCTTCCTCAGCGGAAGCCTCAGCCTCAGCGGCGGCGGTCTCCTCGACCGGAGCCTCAACAGCCTCAACGGCCGGAGCTTCTTCTTCGGCAACCTTGGCGGCGGCTTCAGCTTCCTTCACAACAGCCTTCTTGGCAACCGGCTCGGTGACGAGCTCGATCACAGCGGCCGGAGCGGCATCGCCAACGCGCGGAGCGATCTTGACGATACGGGTGTAGCCACCTTCACGCTGCTCCATCTGCTCGGCAATCTGGGTGAACAGGATGTGCACCACGGACTTGTTGCGGATGACGCGCATCACGCGACGGCGGGAGTGCAGATCACCACGCTTGGCGAAGGTGATCAGGCGCTCTGCCAGCGGACGAAGGCGCTTGGCCTTCGGCAGCGTGGTGGTGATGCGGCCATTCTGGAACAGGCTGGTCGCCATGTTTGCCAGCATGAGGCGCTCGTGTGCGGGGCTGGAAGCCAGACGCGGGCCCTTCTTAGGTGTAGGCATTGGGTTTACTCCTTATATGTCCGTTCTTCAGGCAAGCAGGTGGGCATATGCCCGAACATCTGCTTGCCTAGTGAACGAACGATTGGTCAAAGAGGCAGATCACTCGTCTTCCGGCGAGAAGAACGTGCCACCTTCGAGATTATTGGTATCGAAGGCCATCGGCGAGGACTTGAGGCTCAGGCCCAAGGTCTGCAGCTTCTCCTTGACCTCATCGATTGACTTCATACCGAAATTGCGGATGTCGAGCAGGTCCTGCTCGGTGTGGGAGACAAGCTCACCGATGGTGTGGATGCCCTCGCGCTTGAGGCAGTTGTAAGAACGCTGCGTCAGGTTGAGGTCCTCAATCGGAACGGCCATCTCGGGGTTGGTCTCCTCGGCCACCGGGGCCGGACCGACCTCGACGCCTTCAGCCTGGGCGTTGAGCTCACGGCACAGGCCGAAGAGCTCCACCAAGGTGGAACCGGCGGAAGCCACCGCGTCACGCGGGGAGATGGCGGGCTTGGTCTCCACGTCCAAGATGAGCTTGTCGAAGTCCGTGCGCTGTTCCACACGGGTGGCCTCGACCTTGTAGCTCACCTTGAGTACCGGGGAGTAGATGGAATCAACCGGAATACGGCCGATCTCATCGTTGTCCTGCTTGTTCATCTGGGCAGGAACATAGCCACGGCCACGCTCGACAGTGAACTCGATCTCGAGTTCGCCATCGTCGGCGAGGGTAGCGATGTGCTGCTCCGGGTTGGCAATGGTGACGCCGGCCGGCGGGGTGATGTCCCCAGCCACGGCTTCGCCCTTGCCGCTCTTGCGCAGATACATGACCACAGGCTCGTCGTATTCGCTGGTGAGCACGATGCCCTTGATGTTCAGCAGGATCTCGGTGACGTCTTCCTGGACACCCGGCAGAGTGGTGAACTCATGCAGGGCACCGGAAATACGCACGGAGGTCACGGCAGCACCCGGGATGGAGCTCAGCAGCGTGCGACGCAGCGAGTTGCCGAGCGTGTAGCCGAAGCCAGGCTCGAGCGGCTCGATGGTGAAGCGGGAGCGCTGCGGATTCAGAGATTCCTCGGTAAGAGTCGGACGCTGTGCAATAAGCACTGTGGTTATCCTTTCAGCTTGAACTCGGTGGTGCACTCACCGGTCAGGCGGTTTTGGATGGATTTGGTATTGCTGAGTGCTCAGACGCGACGACGCTTCGGAGGACGAACGCCGTTGTGGGCTTGCGGGGTGACGTCGGTGATGGAACCAACCTCGAGGCCCGCAGACTGCAGGGAACGGATGGCGGTTTCACGACCGGAACCCGGGCCCTTGACGAACACGTCGACCTTCTTGACGCCGTGTTCCATCGCCTTGCGGGCGGCGGACTCGGCAGCCATACCAGCGGCGTACGGCGTGGACTTACGGGAGCCCTTGAAGCCGACATCGCCACCGG
>OFMF01000523.1_pt1 | contig 37040 bp, 16 predicted proteins | sample 1541771 | NCBI WGS metagenome assembly OFMF01 (sample SAMN04209235, study PRJEB22552) | human gut metagenome | biome: gut; material: feces | host: Homo sapiens | place: USA: Oklahoma
GGGTGCCGTCGCCGGTGGTGGCGAATTCGCGGTTGATCACGTGGCCGGACTGCTCACCGCCGAGCGAGTAATCGCCCTTGAGCATTTCCTCAAGCACGTAACGATCGCCCACGGCGGTTTCCACGGTCTTGATGCCCATATCTTTCAGGGCGAGCTTCAGACCGAGGTTGCTCATCACGGTGACCACGAGGGTGTCGTGGTTGAGCTTGCCTTCGCGCTGCTTGGCGCGGGCCAGAATGCCCATGATCTGGTCGCCGTTGATCATGTTGCCGTCTTCGTCCACGGCGAGACAACGGTCGGCGTCGCCGTCGAAGGCCACGCCCATCACGGCATCGGTGGCCTTGACCATGGCCTGCAGCTGCTCGGGGTGGGTGGAACCGGCGTTCTTGTTGATGTTGTAGCCGTCCGGCGAGGCGTTGATCACGATTACATCCGCACCGGCACGGCGCAGGGCTTCGGGAGCCACCACGGAGGTGGCGCCGTTGGCGCAGTCGGCCACGATCTTCAGTCCCTTGAGCGGCTTGGGCTGGGTTTTGTCATCGTTCAGCGGAGCGATGGTGGCCACCAGATGATCGATGTACAGGTTGGTGGCGGTGGTCTGGTCGTGGCTCACGCGGCCCACGCCGGCACCGGTCGGGCGGTCCCAGTCCTGGCCGAGCACGGCCTCGATGTCGTCTTCCTTCTGGTCGGGCAGCTTGAAGCCGCCGCGTGCGAAGAACTTGATGCCGTTGTCGGGCATCGGGTTGTGGGAGGCGGAGATCACGGCACCCATCTCAACGTTGAGCACGCTGGTCAGGAACGCGATGCCCGGGGTCGGGATGATGCCTGCGTCGATCACGTCGAAGCCGCCGGCGGCCATGCCCGCGGACAGGGCGGAAGCCAGAAAATCGCCGGACACACGGGTGTCACGACCCACGAGCGCGCGGCGGCGCCCCTCAGGCTGATCGTCTTGGGTGCCGGCGTCGCCGAGCACACGCACGGCGGCATCGCCCAAATCCAACGCCAGACGTGCGGTCAAATCCCTATTGGCCAGTCCTCGAACACCATCGGTTCCAAACATCTTCGGCATATGAAGTTCCACTCCTTGTATCGCGTTACCCGCACCATCGTAGTCGTTGTGCTCCACCCTAGGACCCGACTCGGCAAAAAACCGCCACGGAATCTGCTCCAGAACCGGAAATCAGCATTCAACAGCCGCAATGGCATCACCCACAAACCCGCATATTCATCTTGTTCGGCGGATGAATGATGAGATACATTCGTTAGCGGGCATGCCGGGCGGACCGATGCACTCCGGCACGGGAACGAAGCCATCGCACTAGTAAGAACGGGCCGGCAAACGCGCCTGTAAACAATACAGCGGCAAATACGACGAACGGAACTACCCAGCGTACATCGATAACCGGCAAAGCAACACCAAACAGAACGACGGCGAGGAACACGCTGAGCCATGCGATGAACATGCCCAACGGCATCTCCTCTACCGGGGTGGTCTCGGCCATGAATGCAACGATCTATTACTCCGATGTTGTGGTCAGTATGTGCGGCAGTTGCTCGTCGCGGTTGAGGAAAGAACGCGTTTGGCAGCGAAGTAGCGTATGCCGACCTTCCTCAGTGCGGGCGTATACCATGGTGCAATGCGTCAGGCAGCGGTCCAACTGCCGGCTCAGTATCTCGGCGTCCTGCTGGCGGCGGGCAAATACGGACGGGCAGGGGAAGCTCACGCCGTAAGCGCGCACGCCCCATTCCTTACCGATGATGACATATCGCGGATTGTTGATGGGCGCGAGTAGCTCCTTCATAACGCCGGAGAACAGCACCTGCTCGCGCCGCGAACCGCCAATCAGCATGACACGCAATGCCGTGAATCTGCGACGTGTCTGGCGAATCGAGGAAGTCGTTCACCGCTTCGCCTGCCGCGCTGGTTTCTAGGCGCTCAGGTTCCGCAGTCGCCAAATGCCAGACATTGGCCACCTTATCGGGGTCTGCGACCACGCTGCGGTTGACGGCCATGCTGTATGCTTCACTGCATCAGTGTAAGGCACGAATCAATAGGTTTTGAGCCCCAGATCGATGGTAAGAATGATGCCGGCGATTACGGCGGCGGCGCGCATGATGTTTGCGGGAATCTTGCGGGTGATGGACGGGGCGATGTACCCGCCGATGAAGCATCCGATGCACAGCATGATGGCGGCCGGCCAATCGACCGCGCCTTGGATGATGAATACCACTGAGGCGCTGATGTTCGCGCCTGTGCCGATCAGGGTTTTCAATGCATTGATCTTGTGGAATGGGCCGATTTTGGCGGCATCAAGCACGGCGAGAGCCAGGGTGCCGGCGCCCGCGCCGAAGTAGCCGGAGTAGATGGCGACCGCCGCTACGCCCAGCCATACCCACCAGGAATCCTGACTCATGGGCTGCACGAGTTGTTCCGGCGGGCGGTGAGGTGCGGTAGGGGTGGTTGCGCGCTTGGCGGCATCAGTGGCATCAGTGGCATCAGTGGCTTCGATGTGCTTGAGTTGCGCGGTGGCATCCGCGGCGGCTTGCTTGGCCTGCATGCGGCCGCGCGGATTGATGGCGATGATCAGCGAGCTCAGCAAAATCAGCACTGGTGCGGCAAATTCAAAGACACTCGGGTCGAGTTTGAGCAACAGAAACGCACCGGCCACCCCGCCGAATGCGCCGATGACCACATACGTAATGGAGCGTACCGCTTGGCCTTTGAGTTCTTTGCGCGCACCCATCACGCCACCGATGCCCGTGCCGACCACGCCAACGGTGTTAGAAGCGTTTGCCAATACAGGCGGAATGCCGAACGCGAGCAGGGCCGGGTATGAGACCAGTGACGATGCGCCTACCGCATAGCCCACGAATCCTGCGCCGATTCCGGCCAACAGAATCAGTAGTAATGAAGTTATGGAAAAGCCCGCAATCATTCCCCGTATCCTTGTCGCTCATCGACCGGCATATTGCCGGCCTTGAGCGAGAATACGCTGTTGAGGATTGGTTGCGGGTTTTATGTTGGAATGTGGACGTAGCTTCTCGCGGAAGCGACTCCCCTCAGTCGCCTGAGGCGACAGCTCCCCTCGCGCCCGAGGGGAGCCAGAAGGAAATCAGAGCGCTTCGTTGTATTCGCGAACCTTGAGGGTGCGGTGGGAGGATGCCACGTTTTCGACGATCAGACGCTTCAGGGCATTGTCGGCGGCAATGTGCTCGTCCAGCCAGGCGTCACCGAGCTTGACCAGCGTGGCGGGATCGGCGTAGCCCGGGTACAGGCCGTTGAGCAGGGCGTCGGCCATGTGGTAGGTCTTGTTGGCCCAGACCCAGTCCACAGTCTCGAAGTACTTGGCGGCGAACGGCTCGGCCAGATCGGAGCGCGGGGTGGCGGAGAAGCCACGGGCCACGGCCTCGAGCTGGGAGTTGGTCAGCTCGTCGTTGTGGAGCGCCTGATCCCAAGCCCATTCCTTGGCCTCAGCGGTGGCCATGGAGGCACGGGCGCCGTAGGCGAACTCGCGGTTTTCCGTGGTCTCCTTCTTGGCGAGCTGCGCGTCCACGTCGTCGTTGGTCATCTCGTTGACGGAGGTGAGCGCTTGGACGATGGTCCACGTGAAGTTGTTGTCGATTTCGAGGCCTTCAAGACGCACGGTGCCGTCCAGCAGACCGTGTGCGTTGGCGGCGAATGCGGCGTCGCCCTCCTCACCGTAGCTCAAGTAGGCGGTGACGAGCTGGAACTGGGTGTCCGAGCCGGCTTCGGCGGCGTTGGCCAGAGTCCACAGTTCGGCGGCCACGTGGCGCAGCACATCGTCGCGGCGGGCGGGCGCCACGTAGTGGTGGGCGGTGGTGCTCATGCAGGCCAGCGCGTAACGGAAGGTGGTGGATTCGGTTTCCGTGGCCAGAAGACGCAGGGTCATGTCCACGAAGCGTTCGGCCGGGAATTCGCCGTCACGGGTCATATCCCAGAAGGCGAGCCAGGTCACGGCGCGGGCCAGGGCATCATCGAAACGATGCAGGTTGGCTTCGGCGAATGCCTGGGATTCGGCGTCGAAACGAATCTTGGTGTAGGTCAGGTCATCGTCGTTGACCAGCACGAATGCCGGGCGCGGCTTGCCGGCTGCGGCCTCGACGATGGTGGTTTCGCCATCTACATCGAGTTCGAACTGCTCGGTGCGCACGATCTTGCCGGTTGCGGCGTCTTCGTTGTAGAAGCCGACGGCCAGGCGATGCGGGCGCAGCACCGGGTGTTCGGCCGGCGCGCTCTGGGTGAGCTTCAGTTCGGCGATGGTGCCGTCCGCGTTTACGGTCAGGCCAGTGGCGATCGTGTTGATGCCGGATTCCTCCAGCCACTTGGCGCTCCAGGCCTTGAGATCGCGGCCGGAGGTCTTTTCCAGTTCGCTCAGCAGGTCGGCCAGGGTGGCGTTGGAGTAGGCGTGACGGTTCAGGTAGTTGTGGATACCTTCGAAGAACTGCGTGCGGCCCACGTAGAATGCCAGCTGCTTCAGCACGGAGGCGCCCTTGGCATAGGTGATGCCGTCGAAGTTGACGTAGGTGTCGTTGAGGTCGTTGATCGGCGCGACGATCGGGTGCGTGGTGGGCAGCTGATCCTGGCGCAGCGCCCAGCTCTTCTCGCCGGAGCAGAAAGTGGCCCAAGCGTCATGCCATTCGGTGGCTTCGGCAGTGGCCAGCGTGGAGGTGAATTCAGCGAAGGACTCGTTGAGCCACAGGTCGTTCCACCACTTCATGGTCACATAGTCGCCGAACCACATGTGCGCAAGCTCGTGCAGCACGGTCACCACACGACGCTCGGCCAGCGCGTCGGTCACCTTGGATTCGAACACGTAGGAGTCGCGGATGGTGACCATGCCGATGTTCTCCATCGCGCCCGCGTTGTATTCGGGAACGTAGATCTGGTCGAACTTGGCGTACGGGTAGGGCACGCCCCAGGTCTTGGCGTAGAACGCGAAGCCCTTCTTGGTGATGTCGAACAGGTAGTCGACGTCCTTCGCGAAGGCCTTGGCCAACGACTGGCGGCAGTACTGGGCCATCGGCACGGTACGGCCGTCTTCGTTCAGGTATTCGGTGTGCCATTCGGCGTACGGGCCGGCGCAGATGGCGGTCAGGTAGGAGCTCATCACCGGGGTCGGCTCGAAGTCCCACAGACGGGTGCTTTCGTTCGGCTTGTCGCCGAGGGTGCCGTCGAGGGTTTCGCGCGGATCGTCCTCGATGGTGGCAACCGGCATGTTGGAGGTGACGATCCAGCTGGCGGGAGCGAGCACCTTGAAGTCGAAGGTGGCCTTCAGGTCAGGCTGGTCGAACACGGCGTAGACGCGGCGAGCGTCCGGCACCTCGAACTGGGAGTACAGGTAGATGTTGCCATCGGACGGGTCGACCGAGCGGTGCAGGCCCTCGCCAGTGTTGGAGTAACGGCACCTGGCTTCGACGGTGACCTCGTTCTTCTCCTTGAGGTCGGTCAGTTCGATGCGGTTGTCTTGGAAGGCCACGGCCGGGTCCAGGGACTTGCCGTTGAGGTCGATGGAGGTCACTTCGTCGGCGATCAGGTCGAGGAAGGTCGACGAACCAGGCTTCGCGTTGAAGCAGATGAACGACTTGGAACCGAAGTTCTTCGCGCCGACCGTCAGGTCAAGGTCGACGTGATAGTGAATCGGCGCTTCGATAACGGCCTTACGTTCTTCGGCTTCAATACGAGTGAGATTAGAACCGGGCATGACTTCAATTACTCCTTACGGTCGTCCCTGGATAATCCGGACTACTTGGTTTCTACGGTTTCGACGTCCTGGGCGATGTCGGCCACGACGGGCACGATCATCGGCTTGCGGTGCAGCTGGCGCGCAACCCAGCTGCCGAGCGTGCGGCGCATGGTCTGCTGCAGCTTGTAGGTGTCACGCGTGCCCTGCATCATCTGGTCGTTGAGCTGTTCGACGATCTGGTGACGCACCTTGTCGAACTCGCTTTCGTCCTCGGCCACGGCGTTCAGGTAGATCTTCGGGCCGGTGACGACCTCGTGGTTGTCGGTGTCGACCACCACGAACGCGGATACGAAGCCCTCGGTGCCGAGAATGCGGCGCTTTTCCAGCTCGTCATCGGTCAGCTCGCCGACGGAATCGCCATCGACGTACACGTAACCGCACGGCACGGAGCCGACGACCGCGGCCTTGCCGTGATACAGGTCGACCACGTCGCCGTCTTCGGCCAAGACCACGTTCTGCGGGTCCACGCCGGTCTTGACGGCGATCAGGCCGTTGGCCACCAGGTGACGGTTCTCGCCGTGGATCGGCATGGCGCACTTGGGCTTGACGATGTTGTACATGTACAGCAGCTCGCCCTCGTTGCAGTGGCCGGACACATGCACGGCGGCGTTGTCGCGGTTGACGACCTTGGCGCCGAGCTGCACGAGCTTGTTGATCACCTTGTAGACGCCGTGCTCATTGCCTGGAATCAGGGAGCTGGCGAGAATCACGGTGTCGAACTCGTTGATGTGGATATCGCGGTGGTTGCCGTCGGCGATGCGGCCGAGTGCGGCCATCGGTTCGCCCTGGGAGCCGGTGCACATGAAGACGAGCTTGTCGTCCTGAATGTCGTTGGCCTGCTTCAGGTCCACGACGGTGCCTTCGGGGATGTGCAGGTAGCCGAGGTCGGCGGCGATGGACATGTTGCGCACCATCGAACGGCCGACGAACACGACCTTGCGGCCGTACTTGTGGGCGGCGTCCACCACCTGCTGCACACGGTGCACGTGGGAGGAGAAGCTGGCGACGATGATCTTGCGGGTGGCCTGGGCGAACGCTTGGTCAAGGGCCGGGCCGATGGAGGTCTCGGGCTTGACGAAGCCGGGCACCTCGGCGTTGGTGGAGTCCATCATCAGCAGGTCCACGCCCTTTTCGCCGATCTTGCCGAATTCGACGAGGTCGGTGATGCGGTGGTCGAGCGGCAGCTGGTCGAGCTTGATATCGCCCGTGTCGATCAGGGAGCCGGCCGGGGTCTTGACATAGACGGCCAGGGCGTCCGGGATGGAGTGGGTGACGTTGACGAATTCGAGGTCGAAGGGACCCACCTTGAGCTTCTCACGGCCGGCAACCTCAACCTTGGTGGGGTTCTGGTGGTGTTCCTTGCACTTGGCGTCCACGAAGGCGAGGGTCAGCTTGGAGCCGATCAGCGGGATGTCCGGGCGCAGCTTGAGCAGGTAGGGCACGCCGCCGATGTGGTCCTCGTGGCCGTGGGTGAGCACTAGGGCGTCGACCTTGTCGAGACGGTTCTTGATGTAGCTGAAATCGGGCAGGATGAGATCCACGCCCGGCTGCTCCTCCTCGGGGAAGAGCACGCCGCAGTCGATGAGCAGCAGGTGACCGTTGTATTCGATCACGTTCATGTTGCGGCCGATTTCACCCAAGCCGCCGAGCGGCGTGATGCGCATGGAGCCCTTGCGGTACTTCGGCGGGGCGATCAGCACGGCATCCTGCTGGGGCGCGGTGGCCTGCCGGGTGGCGTTGATCTTACGGGACGGCGTACGGCTGTTGGATCCGTTGGCGTTGCGGCCGCGCGCGGAACCGCGACGGCGAGAATTCGTGTTCTTGCTTGTTTTCTTTTGTTCTTGTGCCATAACCTTTTTGGGATTTCTGTTGTGGTGCCTCTGCTCTGTCATGCAGGGGCGGCGGGCTGGCAACCCGTATGCAGCGTTTCGGGCTTACAGCAGTCCGGCAGCGCGCATGCCCTCTTCAGCCTTGTCAAGCTGAGTGGCGTCGGGACCGATGTTCGGCAGACGCATGGTGGTGGAGGGGATAACGCCCTTGACCTTGAGCGCAGCCTTGGCCATGACGGCCTGATAGCCGTCGCCATTCAACGCGTGGACAAGGGGGGCGAGCTGGTTGGCGAGGCGACGGGCGGTAGTGATATCGCCGCGATCGAATGCCTGGACAAGCTGCTGCATGGGGTTGGAGGCGACGTGGGCAATCACCGAAATGATGCCGACGGCACCGATGGAGAGGAACGGCAGGAACAGGCCGTCATCGCCGGAATACCAGGCGAGGCCGGTGCGCTGCTGCTTCTCCACTGCGGCTGCAAGATCGCCGGTGGCGTCCTTGACAGCCTTGACGTGTTCAAGTTCGGCCAGTCGGTCGTAGGTTCCGACCTTGACCTTCAAGCCGGTACGGCCGGGAACATCGTAGACGATGATCGGCTTTTCGGCGGATTCGTCGACGGCCTTGTAGTGGCCGACGATACCATCCTGCGAGGGGCGGGAATAGTAAGGCATGACGACGAGCACCGCGTCGGCGCCCGCTTCCTGAGTCTGTTCGACCATACGCACGGTGTGTGCGGTGTCGTTGGAGCCGGCGCCGGAAATCACCGGAACGTCGACGACCTCCTTGACGGCCCTGACCAGCTCGACCTTCTCATCCATATGGGTGACGGGCGATTCGCCGGTGGTGCCATTGACCACCAGACCATCCGCGCCATCGGCGACGAGGTATTTGGCGAGCTTCTGCGCGGCGGCGAAATCGACGCTGCCGTCGGATTTCATCGGGGTGACCATAGCCGGCAGAATGCGGCCGAAAGGTGCTGAATCAAGAAGGTGCATGTCATGCTCGCTCATAGTGTTCACCGTACTTCCCATTGTGGACTCTTATACTACGTACCTTGATTGTTGCTGAATGCGTGGCATTATGGCCGGAGCCGGTGGCAATGCCGTGATGCGCGTCCCGGCGCGCTTCCCTGCCTGAAATGCGGGGGCGACTACTGGTCGACTACTGGTCGACTGCGGGTCGATTACAGGTCGAGGAAGTGGTCGAGGCCGATGGTCAGGCCAGCCGGAGCGTCGCCGGCGAGCTTGCGCACGGCAAGCAGGACGCCGGGCATGAAGCTGGTGCGGTCGAAGCTGTCGGCCCGAATGGTCAGCTGCTCGCCGGCGTTGCCGAAGAGCACTTCCTCGTGGGCGTTGAGGCCGCGCAGACGCACGGCGTGCACGTGGATGCCGTCGACCACCTGGCCGCGTGAGCCGCCATCGGTTTCGGTGGAGTCCGGCACGGGGGCGAGTCCTGCGGCCTTGCGCGCTTCGGCGATGCCGTGGGCGGTGTGGATGGCGGTGCCGGAGGGGGCGTCCACCTTGGTGGGGTGGTGCAGTTCGATGACTTCGGCGGATTCGAAGTATTTCGCGGCCTTGGTGGCAAAGTAGTCGGCCAGTACGGCGGAGATCGCGAAGTTAGGTGCGATGAAGACCTTCTGGGTTTCGGGCTTCGGACCGTTGGCGATGGCGGATTTGACCTGGGCGAGTTTCTCGTCGGTCCAGCCGGTGGTGCCGACCACCACGTCCACGCCTTGGCCGATCAGGGTCAGCACGTTGTTCAGGCTGACGGACGGCACGGTGAATTCGACGACCACATCGGTGTTGTCGGTGGTGATCTGGGTCAGGTCGTCGCCGGCATCCAATGCGAGCGCCAGCTGCGTATCCTCGGCGTTGTTCACCGCTTCGACCACGTGCGAGCCCATGCGGCCCTTTGCTCCGACCACCGAAACCTTGATCATGTCTTCTTCCCTGTCTACCCGTACCTGCCCGGCAATGTACCCGGGACGTTTTCCAATCGGCAATCAGCCTATCACCGCAGGCCCCTCACGCCAATACCCCGTCCACAGAATCAAGCTCCCTCTGACGAGCCGAACCGTGAAGTCGAGCTCCCTCTGATGAGGGAGAGACCCCGGCGAGGCCGCCAACCATCCATCGGGCGTAGCCCGATCCCGTTTCACCCACGCCGCTTGGCCAAGGCCCATCCGGCCAACGCCAATGGCACGGACGCCAGCGTGAAGATGAATGGCAGCATCATGCCCACATGAGGGTTGGAGGCGTCAAGCACAATGCCGGCCACGGACGAGCCGATCGACGTGCCGACCGTGCCTGCGGTGGTTACCCAGCTCAGTCCTTCGGTCAGGGATTCCGCCGGCACCAGATCCTTGACGATGAGGTTGCCGGTGGCGAACGTCGGCGAGACGGTCAGGCCGGCGAGGATTTCGAAGACGCCCAGCAGGATGAGATTGTCCATTGACAACCGGAAGAACACGTAGCCGACGGTCAGCAGCGACAGGAACATCACCATATGCGCCCAATGGGAGCCTTTGAGTTGGCAAGAGCCGAACACCAGCGCGCCGATGCACGAGCCGACCGCGAACATCGCCAATTGCAGACCGAGGAAGGGCTCAAGTCCCATGGATTTCATGGTGGCGGTAATGGACACGTCGAAGGACGTGAAGCTCATATTGAACACGATGAACACGGCGAGCAACGGCAGTACGCCGGCATAGAGCAATACACTCTTGGGCTTGGCACCGCTGCGTTTGAGTTGGCGCAGGGTCAGCTGGTCGGCATCTTCGCTTGCAGCGGGGCTGCCGTCATCGTGCGCGGCCACGCTGACCTGTTCCACGATGACCGGCGGCTGGGTGGATTTCAGCGAGAAGAATATGGTGCCGCCGATGCCGCATGCCACGGTGGGCACGAACAGTTGGGATACCGGATGCACGGAGGTGGCCAGCCAAGCCGCCAGAATCGGCCCCAGAATAAAGACGATCTCGTCAATGGCGGCTTCCATGGCGTAGGCCGTGTTGAGCAGCTGTTCGCCATCTTCCACACCGCGCAACGCATAGGACCAACGGGTTCGGACCAATGCGCCGAATGAGAACTGCGTCAGACCCATGATGATGGCCAGAGCGAACAGCAGCGGAATCGGCACGCGCACCAACGCCGCGAAGGCGAAGGCGAGCATGGCCACGATCTGCACGGCGAGCGCAAGCCGGCCCACGCGGGCTTGGCCGAAACGGTCGAAGGCGCGGGCGTAGAACGGGGTGACGCAGCTCATGGCCAGCACATAGGCGGCGCTCATGGTGCCGGCGATGGTCCAATTGTCGTAGAGATGGTTGAGCGCCAGAACGATGCCGAGACTCATCATGGAAATCGGCAATCGTGCCACCGCACCGGACAGGCAGAACGCCTTGGCTCCGGGCAGCATGAACAGGCGCTGATAGGGCGAGTGGGCAGCGGACGACTTCGAAACCGCGCGAGTCGTGGACACAATAACTCCTTACTGGTGCGTTGTCCGGCACGTGCGCCCGCCCACACGTGCCATCCGAGGGTAGCGGTTCCCCAGCAACGTCACGCGGTGCGTTTCAACCGCGGACCGGTACGTGGCCAGTCGTCTTCATCGTCGGAGATGCCTTGCGATGCATAAGGTCTCTCCACCGGTGAAGGCCGTCCGATGCTGTACAGGTCATGAGCCTTTGGGCTCAGTCGTTGTCAGATTGTTCGGGAATGCCGGAGCTCAACTCGGTAAGGATTTCCTGTTTGGTTTTCGCACGGGCGTGAAGCTCGCGCAAGCCCTCGTCGGGCTCACTGACATAGTAGAGAGTGGCGTCGATACTGTCCAATTCCACACCTTCGACCGCTGCCAGCAGCAGTCGGTACATGTCGAGCTGGGCAAGTTTGCGGGTGATGTCGTCTGGCTTGGTGGGCCGACGACCGGTTTTCCAGTCGACCACGGTAAAGCGTGCGGTGGTGCTGGACGGGTCAAGTCCACCGATGAATACCGCATCGAGTTTGCCATTGACTAGGCCCACGCCCGGCACGTCCACGACAATGGCACGCTCCGTCCACGCCGGGATGCGCTTGGCCCACGATGATTCGGCCAATCTGCGCTGCCACGCCACCAGCTTGGACTCGGTGGCATTGTCGCTACTTATGGAAGTGGCGGAGGCGGCGGATACGGCGGATGCGGATTGTTGAGCCGTGGGCTGTGGGACAGCGGGCTGCCGTGTGGATGGCTTGCGGCATTGCCGCTCCCGTTCGGCCAAATCGGCCAACATGGCTTCCCGGGAAACGAATCCCGCATCCTGACCTGTATGCGGCATACTTGATTCGGCTTCATATGCCAGTACCGCTTCATCCGGCTTACCGGCATTGATGAATTGCTCAGCCCACGCATGGAACTGCGTGCCGGCTTCGGCCGCCGGAGACGATATTCGTGGAATCGGACGGATAATGCTACGCCAGTAGAGGCGCTCCTCCCGTTCGCTCATGCCACCTACGCGGGCTTGCAGGCTTGTCACGTTCTGACGTCCGGCGGCCAGAATGCGTTGCGCCTTGGCTTTGACTGCCTCATCAAGCGACTGGCCGCTGGCGGCATCGGCCATCAAATCGGCGTCGTCCACCAGCAATTGCGCCCGTTGCAGCAGTGGACCGGCGTCTTGGTGCTGCTCAAGTGACGAGGAATCTGCGGCGATAACATCGATGCCACGTGACAGCTGTTCATGCACTGCGTCGCTGAGGGTAGCCGGCCACGGCAATTCGACAGCGGCATCCGTCTGCGTAATCGGCGTCTGCCATGCCTCCCCCACCACGGCGTCACCGTATGCCGCGGCATGCTCTCCGATAAAGAACCCTTCGGGAGGGGCAATCGCTTCGCCTTGCGCCGAGATCAGCATGGGCTTCCCGGCATTGGCGGCTTGCAGCCGTTCCACACAGTCCTGAGCCGATATCGCATGTTCACGGGCTTGGAGCGCGTCATGCACTTCAAGCCAGAAATTGGATGGCTGAGCGGCGCGAGAGCCTTTGGGCACCACTGACGGGTCCCGCCCGGATTCGCCCGTATAGGCGCAATAGGTCATCAGGGCATCTTCTCGCGCACGGGTAAGCGCCACATACATCAATCGACGTTCGTCGGCATGCAGCCGGCGCCCATATTCCTCCGCCTGCGTCAAATACCAGCCGGATGCATCCACTTCTTCCACGCCATCGCCGAATTCGCGCATGGAGCCGAACACTTCATCATCAATAAGCTCCACATCATCCAAAGCCGCCAACGATGCGATGGGGTCGGCTTCCACATCGGTATCATGGGGGAATCGCGGCAGAATGCCGGCATCGGCACGCATAGGCACGGGTACGGCGGTGGGGTTGGTGAGCCAGGAGTCGGCGGTCTCATGATATTCGGGTGCGGTCCAGTGACCTTGCTCGGTGCCTCCCGTATGGTGCTCGTCCAGCACGATCTTGAGATGGTCGCCCTGATTGCTGGGGAATCCGACGGCGGTAAGCCCCACTACCGCAACGGCATCCCATTCCAACCCTTTGGACTGGTGTACGGTCATCAGTTCCACATCCACCGGAGCGTCGGGGAGACTGGCGGCTTCATCCTCCACCGAAGCCAGATGATCCACCCATGTGATGAACCCATGCAACGAGGGAGTTTGCTCAGCGGCAATCTCTTGCGTGTACGTATCCACCAAATCCACAATCGCATCCATAGGCATATGCGCCAAAGCGGGATTGGCGCGGTGCTGCGGATTATGCAGCACACCGGCCAATACGGTGTCGATGTCAAGATCCAACGCTTCTATGCCGGCGCGAATCACGTCGCCCAGTGGCCGCCCGACGGCATCATGCACCTGACGGAGCATCACCGCGGCCCGGGTTATGGCGTTGCGCCCGTGTGCGCTCAACCGTTCAAGCAGTTTTACCAGGTCGCCGCGTAGCAATACGTCTGGCAGGAATACCGCATTGGCCACCTGATCGCGGTACTCACGCACCACAGCCGCCCATTCATTCGCTGGTGTATCCGGTTGGGCAAGGCCGGCCTGCACCAATGCTTGGAAGCGTTGTTCCGTGTTCTGTTCTTCAGCAAAACGGGCCAACATGGTCAAATCCGCTGCGGACATGGTGAATCGTGGCGTGGCCAGCAAGCGCATCAGCGATCCCGTATCGGTGTGGTCGGCGGCCACGTGCAGCAACGCCATCAGATCGCGGATTTCCGGACGTTCCAACAGCGCGGAATAGCCGACCACGAATGTGGTCAATCCGGCCTGTTCCAATGCCGCCTGATATTCGGGCATATGTGATTTGGACCGAAACAGCACGGCGACCGGCGCTTTCTGTTCGCCCGGCATCTGTTCCTGTTGTTCGGCTGCGGAACGGTGCCGTGCGATGGCCGTCTTGCAGAAACGCACTACGGCGTCGATCTCCTGCCCGGCCGTGGCGAAGCCCAGTACTCCCAATGTTCCTTCGGGAGCATCAGGCATGGGGTCGAGCGATGAGACATCGACCTCACGCATCAATGAGCTGGAAGGACGCGACGGGTTGGAGCGCAACGGCAGCGTGAGATTATTGGCGGCTTCGAGCACTATACGGCTGTTTCGCCTGGTGACGGACAGCGGGAATGGCTTGTATCCGGCAGACAGGTGGAAATCTTGCTGGAACATACGGAATGCACCAGGGCTGGCACCACGCCATGCGTAAATCGACTGGAACGGATCACCCACCGCGTTGACGGCGGACCTCTGTGACGCATCCACGTGGAACAGTGCTGCCAGCAGAGCGGCCTGCGTGGTGGAGGTGTCCTGATATTCGTCGAGCAGCACGTGGCTGTACCTGCGGCGCGTACGCTCTCCGATGGAGGGGAAGCGCTCGATAAGCTGATACGCGGCAATGGTGAAGTCGGAGAATTCGGCCATATTGCGTTCCCGCTTGGCTTGGGCATAGGCCTCCACCAGCTGGAGCAGAATATCGCGTTTGCGTGTGGTCTCCAGCAGCGCACCGCAATGATAGGTGCAACGGGCGTGCAAATGTTCGGCACGGTCATCGAGCTTGGCTTGCCAGCTGGCGTCGGTATCTTTCTTCAGTCGTTTGATCTTGGGGATTTTCGGCTCGTCCTCGGGCATGGGTTCGTCTGCAACGGCTTGTTGCAATCGATTGATGAATGCCGAATCCCATTGCCGTACTCGATTGATCGCATCATCGAAGCTGGTGCAGCCGGCACCGATCATGGCACTGCCAATGGCATCCGACAACGCCAGAACACGGTTCGCCAAACTGGAGAAGGCGCCAAAATCCTCACTGAACGCCAGATCCATGTGCCTGTCGATGACTTCGGTGGCCAGTTGAAGCGCTCCGGCTGCGCTCAATGGTTGCGTGTTCTGATCGAATCCGACAAGCAGTCCATATTGGCGCACGATGGTCTGGAAGAAGGCGTCATACGTGAAAATGGCCGGCTTGAGGAATGCCCGATCAGACACCGTGGCGGTCGTAGAGCCCGCCATATCACCGGCCACTGCGGCGGAGACGCGTTCCAGCAGTTCGCCTGCGGCCTTGCGTGTGAAGGTCAGGCCAAGGATGCGTTCAGGTGCCACACCTCGATTGATAAGCGCGATGATGCGTTGGGTCATCGTAAAGGTTTTGCCGGAACCGGCACCGGCAACCACCAATACGTCAGCATCGACTGGCGCATCGATGATGGCGGCCTGTTCCGCACTGGGAGTGAACGTGCTCATGCTTGCCTCGTTTCGAAAATCGTGTCGATCTGGCCTGCACAGGCAGGGCAGACGTTCTTCATACGGCAGAATCCGATATGGGTGTCTTGCGGATGGGCCTCGATGATGGCTGATCTGCTGGCCGCCGCGGCATAGAATACGCGGGCGATCATGGTCAGCGACCATAACGTCTGCGTACCGGCGAGCGCGGCGAATTGCGCCCACGCTTCGGCACTCACACCTTCGGGAGGAGTAGCCGGATCTATGGCGGGTATGTCGAAGAAACGGTTGGGGTCTTTATACCAGTATCGGGGCGTGAACGGTTCGGCATTCAACGAGCCATCAGTGAACAGCGGCGGCTGGAAGGCACCTTCCGGAGCGTAGCTTCTGGCTGGTGCCGCATTCTGCCCGACATGGAATAGCGCGCTTTGGCTGATATGCGGCATTGCGGCAAGTGCCTTGGCACCGCGCGGCCCGTCTTCGGGGAACACGAGGCCAAGCTGATAGCACACGAGCTGCAAATCATTGAAAATCTGTTTGACCGTAGGCGTTCTGCCTGTTTTGTAGTCAATGAGGCGAATGCATTCGCCGCCGTCTGCGAGTACGCGGGTTTCCATACGATCGATACGCCCGGACAGTCTCACGGTCAGATGCTCGTCCATGCCTTCCGGCCATCCTCCGACCAGTGCTCCCATCAGACGAACCAGCGTGTTCCGATCGATCGGGTGCATGCCGGGCACGGCATTGTATGCGTCGAGTATGTCACGCACATCGAAACGTGCGGCAAACTCCCGTTCGCATTCGGCACCGGCCAATGCGCCAATGCTGAAGTTGCTGGAGTTCTTGCCAAGATACGTTTCCGGATCGGCGTCGCTGCGCACAAAGTAATCGGCGATGTTGCGCAGGGCATCCGCCGCGGACTCGTCCTTACGGGTGGCCTCATAGCGGTTCCGGGTGTCGGCTATGGCATTCGGATCGGGACGTTTGCTCTGATAGATGGCATTAAGCCGTGCCGCGACAGCCTCGATGCGGCGTTCCGTGCCGGCCGTGGAGTCCAAGCCCAGTGCGGCCAACGCCTGGGCATTGTGGGAAAGATGGTCCAGCCCTTCCTCGCTGCCTTGCTGCGCAACCGCATGGATGAGGGTTCCGAAACTGGTGGCCACGGAGCTGGGGCGAGGACCGGCGAACCGGTTCTCCAGCATCCAGCACACCGGGCACGCCCATAGGCTGTCGACCGCCGATGGAGATAAGGTGACCATGGGTGCGGCCTGCGCATCCGTCTTGCCTTTCCCTGTTTGGATACCGTCAGACTGTACACCACCAGATGATGCGCTGTCAGATGAGGCACTGTCAGATGAGGCATCGCCAGATGACGCGCTATCCGATTGGGCCGGCGATTCCACAAACGCCCAGCTCTGCGGATTTGCGGCGCGCACACCATGCTCTAACAGGAGTGTCAACGCAATCGCGGCGTCCTTTGCGGCAGCCTGCTGCGGTTGAGCAGTGGCCAGAACCGCGCGGGCGGCGCTGACCAACCCACGTGGGTCGGCGTCCAATCCGGCCAGATCATATTCGGCGAATCCCGCATGTGCCCCCACTGTGGTGAAAGGCACCTGTTGCCGGTTGCGCGGATAGTATTCCGGCAGATACCCGAAGAGAAAGTCCGAGGGGCTCATGCTGTCGTTCCATACCGCGCTGATCATGATTCGCCGTGCACGGGTCAGCGCGACCAGGAAACTCTTCTTCTCGCCCGACAATACAGCCGCGAACCGCGGATCATGCCCGGTTTTGTCGCTTTCTTCAAGCGCTCCCCTCAGCACGAGCTCGGCAAGGTCTTCACCACCGAACATGGTGTTGCGCCCGGCGAGGTTCGGCCACACGTCTTGCTGGACCACCGGTATCCACGCATATTCCCAGTGGCGTCCGGCCGCGCCTGCCGGCGTAGTCAATGTCACCGCGTCTTCCACCGGTCCTATGTGGGCCAGGGAATCGGCCTGCACTTCCATGCCCCGAACCTGTGCCATGAATGACGTGATGTCTCGACTGGCGGTGGAATCATCGGCGAACTGGAACAGGCGCATTGCCGCGTCCAGCCGGTCATTGGCCGTACGCCCCTCTGCCGTGTTGAATAATGCCGCACGCTGCCAGACCGGTGCCAGACCGGTGGCGTTCCACGCAACAGACAGCGCATAGCGCGGCTGTACGCGCTGGCTTGCCGGCAGCCGCTCCAAGCCGGAAGCAACGCTGCCCACCAGATGCCACAGGTTCGCAAAAGCGCGGGCCTGAGGGTCGTTGCCGAGCACCGCGTGGATGGATGCGAGCGCAGCCTGCGCCGGCGCGGCGGCATCATCAATGGCAAGCATCACGTACAGCGCGTCAACGCCAAAGGCCAAGTCATCGCCGGACGGTTCACCGAGTATTTCGACAGACACTGGCAACGAAGTCACTGACGACGAAACCGCTGACGTCGAAACCACTGACGAGGATGTTTCACGACCTGTTTCACGCCGTGTTTCATGGTATGTTTCACGCAATGTTTCCCATGCCGTCGTCAGAGAGGTCAGCATGGCATCATCCGTGGCGAGATGCGCCAGCGACTCCAACGACCCCATGGCCGATTCGATCGGCGCAAGCCTTGCGGGACGCCCCTGACCGGGTTTGGCCCCGGCACTCACCAACGGGCCGTTCATCAACGTGGCCACTCTAGTCCTTATATATGCCGCGCAGGAAGCCAACGTCATCTGGCATTCCGCCATCCCCTCGGCACGCAATCGGGCAAGCTCCACAAGCGCGAACAATCCCTGCACGAAAGTCTCGTCCTTCAAAGGACGGGTGACCGACGAATACCGCACCGGTACACCATCTCGGCGCAGTCGTTCGCCGAACAGCCGCACGGCGGCATTGTCGTGGGTGATGACCGCCATGTCGTTCCACCGAATATGCCGGTCAAGATGCGCCCGCTTGATGCGCCAGACCACATCATCCAGCTCCTCACGTGAGGATCGGTACAGGCCGGCGGTCACCGTGCCGTCCGCCTGATAATTCGCTGCATCGACTCCGCCCAGTATGGCGGTCAGCTTGCCGGGACGCTCGGCCGGAGGCAGCGGCTCGTCTTCCGGCGAGGGAATCGACAGCGAAATACGAGACGCGATCACATCAGCCATCGTCATGTGCGACTGATCAGCGACGGCACTGCCGCCAACCAGCTGTTCTTCCTTGGCCTTCAGCCGCCCTTCCACGGCACGGCGCATCAGATATTCCGGATACGATCCGCGGAAGGTCTGCACCGATTCATCCGGGTTGCCGACCAGCACCAACTTGACGCCGGCATTCCCCAACTCCTCCAAGAAGCGCATGCCGGCCAGCGTAGTGTCTTGAACATCATCCACAACCAGCAGCCGGGGCAAGCCCAACGCCTCCACACACATAGGCCGGTCGGAATCATCCGCGTGATCGGCGGCGAATACCTCACGCACCACACGAGCGCCTGCCACCAGCAAATACGAGGCATCCAAACGGTATTGCCCCGGATATACCGCGCTTTGGGCTGCAATATATTCACGGCGCAACGCGAAAGCCAAACGCCATTGCACCGACAATCGCGCGTCCTCCGTCACGGCGTCCAAGAGACGTGGCTCTTCGTGAACGCCTACACCGAGCTCATCCAATCGGGCCAGCATATCGCGCAACTGGCTGATAAACGCATCTGAAATACCTCGCGTGAACCTATCCGCGCTGGTCGAGCCGCCTGCCGACGTCGGAGACGGCGAATCCGACCCTTGTTGCGAGAGGCTTGATTGTGCGGAAGCGGCCGAGCCGGGCATCTCGCCGGCACCGGCATCGCGTATGAGTCTCGCCCAGTCATCCTGGGCAAAGTAGACGCGTAGCAAATCACAGGTGCCGCAATCATCTCCCGCTACGGCATGGCGCAGATGCACGGCCATGACTTGACGCAGCAAAGCATCCTGTTCCGCACCGTTCAGCAATCGAGGCGACGGCAATCCAGTTCCCTCGCGCGAAGCCGATATGGCCCGGAATGCCACGGCACCCAGCGTGGTAACCGGCCTGGCCTGCACGGAAAACCCGAGCTCACGAATCACCCGATTGCCCAATGCGTCGGCGGCCACACGGCCGGATACGGCCATCACCGCCTGCGTGCCACCGTAGCGGCGCAGCCCCGCCATCAACACCGATAAGGCGAATTCAGTTTTGCCGCTTCCAGGCGTGCCGACAATCAGCCTCGCCGCTCCATCACGGTCGATGCCGTCCAGCACTGTTCCAGGTTCAAGTCTCGTCATCATGGCTCCAGCCTAAACCCGACCGTCACAGAGGGAAAAATTTTACCGAACCCGACGAAGAATCGTACCCTTGACGGTATCCTGTAGAACGAATGCAGGGAGAGCGCATTTTCCAAGGAGGGAGGGAACAGATGGACAACATTCCGATGAGACCGCCGAAGCTGCCCGGATATGATTTCGTCCAGATGTTGGGAAGCGGTGCCACCGCCACGGTGTACCTATATAACCAGCGTATGCCCGCACGCCCGGTGGCGGTAAAGACCAGCGCCAAGACCCTTGACCCACGGGCCGCTGTCCTGTTCAACCGCGAGGCCAACTTCATGGCCAAGCTGTCATCCCACCCGTACATTCTGCCGGTATATGGTGCCGGCGTCACCTCCGATGGCCATGGCTACATCGTCATCGAATATGCGCCGGGCGGCACCTACAACAGCATCATGAAGGCCCGGTCCATGACCTGCGAGCAGGTACTCGACCTCGGCATCAAGCTGTCAAGCGCGCTGTTCACCGCGCATCGCAGCAATATCATCCATCACGACATCAAGCCCAGCAACATTCTCATCACCTCGCAGGGCTTGCCTGTTCTGGGTGATTTCGGTATCTCCACCGATGTGTATGACCGTACCGAAACCGGATTCTCGCCGCCGTGGGCACCGCCTGAAGTGCTTCAGCATCTGACCAATGGTTCGGAAGCCGCCGACATCTATTCACTGGCGGCCACCCTGTACGCCATGTTCGTCGGCTGCTCGCCATTCCAGCACGATTATCACCCGCGTTCGCAATCGGAACTGATTTCGCTGATCGTCAACCAGCCATTGCCTCGCCTCAACCGCCCCGACGTGCCGGCCGATGTGGAAGCGGTGCTGCGCCGGGCCCTGAACAAGGACCCCGACCAGCGGTACTACTCCGCGTTGGAGTTCGCACGTGCCATGCAGCGTGTGCAATTCGCATATTTCGGGCATGCCACTCCCGTTACCGTGGAAGGGATGCCGGCCTATCCCAAAGACATCGAGCGTCGGCGCCGGGCCACGGACCAGCGAGATCAGATCACCCGTTCGTCACGGCGATGGGTCAAACCGGTGGGTATTACCGTCGGTATACTTGCGGCGATCACCGCAGCGGCACTGATATTCGCCTTCGTGGTCGTTCCCCGCATGGACAGCGCCACCGGATCAGATACCAAACAGGTGGCGACGCCCGGCACCAAGGATGATGACAACAACCGCAATAATCAGGATGACGTGATCACCGATACCGCGAACGCCCAGATTCCTTCCCCGGAGAATCTGAACGGCACCTACGCGGCGGATGGGTCATCCGTGACGTTCACCTGGACGAATCCAGACCCGCAAAGCGGTGATACCTATGCGTGGGCCATAGTGCAGGGCAGCAATACCGACCAGAGCGCGCAAACCGTCACAACGTCAGATCCCACGGTGACCGTCAACGCGCAGGAAGGCTCGCAGACCTGCATTCAGGTGTCCATTGTGCGCAAGAACCGCCAGATGTCCGTCAGCCCCGCCATCGCCTGTGCGGCCAAGCCGCAAGAATGATCCGCTCGCCACTGCCGGGCATGCCACCTTGGCATTGCGTATCGCATCAGACGCGCGCCCAGCAGCGGCGAATTCACCAAATGGACAACAGGAACGGCAGGTATTGGAACCGTAAAGCGTTGTCATTACACCAGCAACCAGAGAAAACAGGGGTCAGGGAGTTCAGATGGCCACATCGTCCCAGTCATACGATCGTCGCCGACGCATCAGCGCGGCTTTGCGCCGCCTTATGCCCTCCGAAGGGCATACGTGGACGGTTCCCGTAATCACGCTCCTGCTGCTTCTGGGACTTGTTGCCGGCGCGGTGATCATGAGCACCGTCACGCGCCGCCATGTGCAACTGGACGATGGCACCGTATGGGTCACTTCGCTGAAAAACCAGAAGGCCGCACGATTCAACGTAAAGAACAAGGAGGCCGACGCCGGCGTCTCCTCCTCCGCCCCACGATTCGACATCGCACAGCATAATGGCGACACCATCCTGACCGAAACGACCAAAGCCTCCACCATCAAGGCATCCACGGTCAGCACCGGTGTCAAGACCGACATCAAAGCCAACACCACCACTGTGGTCGGCGGGGATACCGTAGCCCTGATCAACGAGAAGACCGGCAATGTGTGGACCGGCTTGTCGGAAAACCTTGATTCCGTGACCCCCACCACTTCCGATCCGAAAATAAAGCTGGGCGAGGGCGGGCGCATCGCAGTAACCCACGATGGCAAAGTCTACGGATACCGTCCATCCGACGGTATGGTGCTGCGTCTTGACAATCCCAGCAGCGCCAAGGCCAAAACCCTCGAATCGCTGACCGACGGCAAGCAGCAGACCGTTGAAAGCTTTACCGTCATCGGGAGCACGCCGGTAATCGCAACCGGCAAAACCGTCATATTCAAGGGCGGCCGCGTCGATGTCGACACGACCGGCACCCTCACCCTTCAGGAGCCTCCCACCGATGACATACAGTCCGATTGGGTGGCCGCGGCATCACCGAGAGGCCTTGCGCTTATCCCGTTGAAGTCCAATGCCAAGGCGAATTTCATAGCCAACGGGGGCAAGGCGAATCCGGCACGACCGGTATCGTCCAAGGGCTGCGTGTACTCGGCTTGGAGCCAGAAGGCCAGCAACTACATTCGCGCCTGCTCCCCCACGGATACCAGCGTCAAGCCGCAAACCCTCGAATCCGTCAATACTACTTCCGAATTGGTGTTCCGCACCAACCATCGCCTTGTGGTGCTCAACGACACGGTTAACGGCAATGTGTGGAACCCTGAGGATTCCACCAAAGTCATCAAAATACAGTGGAACAAAATACAGACCGAGCAGACCGAGAAAGAACAGCAGAACAACGACTCGGCCAACAACCACCACGACTTCTCCAAGACCTGTTCCGCACAATCCGGCCAAATCAAAGCCGAGGATGATGAAATCGGCGCACGAGCCGGTTCGGAACAGATTCTCGACGTGCTGCGCAATGACGAGCAGACCGATTGTTCCGTACTGAAAATCACCAAGGTTGGCGCACCAAACAACAAAGACGTCACCATTTCACCGATTTACGACGGCCGGTATCTGCAACTCGATGCCTCCGCCGCATCCGCAGGCACCGTTACCTTTACTTACGATATTTCCGATGGCCGCGGCCAAACCTCTTCCGCCACGGTGACCGTAACCCTGAATGATGGAGGCAACCACGCTCCCGTACAGTTCGACACTCCTCCCGAGATCGATGTGGAGCAGGGAGCCAGTTATACCGCCAATGCGCTGAGCAGCTTCAACGATCCGGATGGAGACCCGCTCACTCTGGTCTCCGCTGTGGCCCAGAACACCGACCAGGTGCAGGTGTCCACCCGAGCCGACGGCCAGCTTACGTTCAACACCGGTGCGCTGGCGTCGGGACGCGTGGGCGTCGAGGTCACCGTCTCCGACGGCACGGCGACCGGCACCGGCATGGTGTATTTCTCGGTCAAGCCCGCGAACACCTTGGCCGCGGTCATCGACCCGGTAGCGAAAACCACCGTTCCCAACACGGATACCGTCGTCAAGCTGTCCTCTTACGTGCATGGCACTTCCTTGCAGCCGGCACAGCTGACTCAGGTGGATACGCCCAACGGCGCTTCGACGACCACCAATGCGGCGGATATGTCGTTGACGTTCAAGGCCACCAATCCGGGCACCTATTACGTGCCCTACACCATTGCTCAAGGTTCGATTCCGGCCACCGGATTGGCTCGAGTCGAGGTACAGCCCGCCACCGGCGAGGCCGCCAAACCGGTTGCCGCCAACGATATCGCCCTGCTTGGCGCGGATAATACCGCCATTGTGGAGCCGCTCACCAATGACGTCGATCCGATGGGCGGCGTGCTATCCGTCACCACGGTGAGCGCACCGGCCGACTCCGGCATCAAGGTTGGTCTCGTCAGCCATAAGCGCGTGTATATCACCGCGCGTCAGGTGCCCACGAAGCCCGTCGCCCTTACCTACACCGTGGCCAACGCCTCCGGAACCGCCAAGGGCACCATCGTGTTGCAGCCGCCGGCTCTGACCACCTCGAATTCAGTGCCCAAGGCCAGCAATATCAATGCCCAGGTGCGTACCGGCGGCATCGTGTCCGTGGATGTGCTTGACCATGTGGCCTACTCGGATGGCACCACGGTCAAACTCAAGAACAACCTGCAATACGACAAGGAGACGTTCAAGGGTCTGGCCTTCGTCTCTGGAGACACTGTCCGCTACCAAGCATCCAGCGAGACCGGCAACTTCCCCATCACCTATACGGTTGAAGACAATCTGGGTAATGTGGCTTCCGCCAATATCACCATTACCGTGCATAAGAGCGACGCAGCGAGCAAGGCCGCGCCAACCCCGCATGACGCCGAAGCGCAGGTTGCCGCCGGGCAGAAGGTCCGCATCCCCATCACACTGACCGGCATAGACACGGATGGCGACGACGATCAGCTGTTGGGTCTGGGCAACAAGGCACCCACGCTGGGCCGCATATCCGAAGTCGGTTCCGACTACTTGGTCTATGAAGCGTATCCGGATTCGTCCGGCACCGACACCTTCTCCTATGCCGTGGAGGATTGGACCGGTCAGCGCACACAGGCGCAGATCCGCGTGGGCGTATTCCAAGGATCGTCCGACTCCGGCGTATACGCCAGGGACGACGAAATCACGTTGAGGCCCAATACGGCCGCAACCGTGCCGGTCGCGCAGAACGACATCTCCGGCGACAACACCAATCTGACCGTCGACAAGCATGTCGAGGTCCAAGGTCTCGACGGGGTGAGCGTGAAAGACAGTATGATCTCCTTCACCACGCCCGGCAGCGCCACCACCGCCTATATCGCCTACACGGTCAAAGACAAGGCCGGCTTGTCCGATACGGCCACCCTCACGGTAAACGTGGATCCGAATGCCGCCATCGAGCCGCCTACCGCCTACGACTATCGTGTGCCGTCCGCCGCCACCATCGATAAGAAGTCCGTGGATGTGGATGTTTCCCAGTGGATCGCCAATCCTTCCGGCACAGCCAATGAGCTCAAGGTCGGCGTGCATCCCTCCGCCAGCGCTCACGCTCACGTCAAGGGCGGCGAGCATTCGACCACCATCACCGTCGACCTGACGTCACAGGCGCGAGCCGTGCCTTACACGGTGACCAATACGAAATACAACATCACCTCCACCGCGTTCATCCAGGTACCGGCCTATGGTGTCTTTCCGCCCACGTTGCGTCCCAAGGCACCGGAATTGAAGGTCAACTCGCGCGAGACCATTGAAATCAACATCAATGACTATGTTCGCGTCGGCGCCGGCAAGGAACCGTATATCGAAAGCGCTGATTCCGTCAGCGCCACCAAGGCTTCCAACTCCGATTTCTATGTGAACGACAAGACCCTGAAGTTCACTGCGGCAAAAGACTACGCAGGCCCCGCCTCCATTACCTTTACCGCTGTGGATGGCAAGCAGGGATCGGATAAGACCAAGATCATCAATTCCGCAGTGATCACTCTCCAGATCACGGTGATAGGCCGCGATGTGCCGCCGCCCACGTTCTCGTCCTCCACTATTGATGTCGAGGCGGGCGCGGACCCCAAGACCGTTGATCTGACGGCGCTCACCCATGCACCGTCCGGCGTGTATGACGACGAAAAGCAATACACGTATTCCGGTGGAAGCTCATCATCCAGGCAAATCACCGCAAACCTGTCCCGTTCCGGTAGCTTGCAGGTTTCCGCCACCAAGGATGCCGCTCCTGGCACCACCGCGTCCATTCCCGTGCAAATCGCATACGGCGCGGGCACCGTGAATGCCGGTGTGACCGTGCGCGTAGTGTCTTCGACCCGTCCGCTGGCACGCGTCGGCGACAAGACGTTGAAGATCAAGGCCGGTGCCAGCGATGCCGTGAACGTGCTTACCGGCGCGTACAATCCGTTCCCCGATTCCTCGCTGACCGTCATCAGCTGCAAGGCGGATGACGCCGCCAAACTCACCATCGCCGGATGCGATGCCTCCGGAAACGTCACCATCGCCGTCGCATCCGATGTGGGTGCTTCCACGAACACCGTGCTCGTCACCGTGCAAGACGGCACCAAGTCCAAGGATCGTGAAGTTACCGCATCGATTACCGTGTCCGTGATCGACAAGCCCGAGCCGCCACTGCTCTCCCCCGTAGCCGGGGAACCGCAGGACAGCGCGGTCAGCCTCACATGGACGCCCGGTGCCGCCAATGGCAGCCCGATCACCAACTACAAGGTCAGTTGGACCGGTGCCGTCACCGGAGAGAAGGATTGCGGTGCCGTCACCTCATGCCAGGTCACTGGTCTGAAGAACGGCAAAACCTATTCCTTCACCGTCGCCGCGCGAAATGACGTCGGCTGGTCCAAGCCGTCCACCGCCGTCGAAGCCACACCGGACAAGGTGCCGTCCGCTCCCACCGATGTTACGGTCACGGGTGGCAATAAAACCGCCAAGGTGACGTGGAAAGCGCCGAGCGGTGATTTCAGCGCCGTCGATAACTATTCGGTGACCGTCACCGGTGCAGGTGCTCCGCAGACCAAGGAAACCGGCAATACGGCCACCGAGCTGTCGTTTACGTTCAACAACAACGACATTTCCGATGGCACCGCCATTACGGCGACCGTCAAAGCCCATAACAAAATCAATTGGAGTGCCGAGTCCGCCGCATCGCCGTCAGAGAAGATCTGGGGAGACCCGGATGCGCCGAACATTGCGTTGTCGAACGACGACACCACGGTAACGGCGAAAGTCACTCTCGGCAACAACCGCAATGCCGGCTGCCGGCGAATTTCCTTGGGAGGAGACGTCAAGGACACCATCGATTGCAGTGACAGTGGCACTACGTTCGAGATCAATGAGAACGATTTGAACACCCGGGAAATCACCGTAACAGCCACCGTGGTGCCGCAGCGCGATGCTTCCGCCGGCACGGGCGAGAGCCGCTTTGTCCCGCAGTACAAGGTCCAGCCGCCCGCTGACGTCTACACCACCGGATCCGGCAGTACATGCACCGTGCATTGGACCAAGCAGGGACATGCGCAGTCCTACAGCGTGACTGCCGATGGCATCGATTCCGGTACAGCTACTAACCGGAACTCACTCGACTTCCGAATGGGTCCTTGGGCCAAATGCAACACCGCATCGGTGCAACAGGTGTTCAACGGCGCTACCAGCGACGCCGCCACCGGAGGCCCGCACAATGGCGCTCCTTACACCTATGAGAAGAAGGCTGTAATCAACAAACCGCAGGAGCTGCGCTGGTCAGACAACGCTCACGTCATTAACGTCACCGGCGGTTCGGTTGATGTCTATGGCAAGTCGGCCACTGTACAAATCATCATCAATGGCCAACCGTTCACGTGGAACTCCGGCCAGCCATTGGATGTCACCGACTTGGCCGTGGCCGCCGATGGCAACTACGCGTGGAGCGTCAAAATCACCGGCGGGCCGGGATACTCCGGTCTCGACAACACTGCGGACGGAGGCAGCGTCGCGGGCACACGTCCCTCTGACTCCTCGGAGGGGACCAAGTCGCTCAAATCCGGTACCGATGTCACCACTTTGGCCAAGAACCCCTGGATTCTTGGTTTCGGCAATACCCCAATATCGTCAACCACCATTCACAAGCAGTAGGAGAACATCCATGAGCGAGAACATCGATGACGCGACGCAGTTGTCTGACACGACCCGTCTGTCCGACAGCACGCAGCTATCCGACAGCACGCACTTGTCCGACGCCACGCACCTGGCATCCGCACCACACACCGGCACGACCCCAAGCACCGAGTCGGCGCCGCAGTCCGTTGCGCTGCCTAACCTGCCGCAGCGGCCGTCACAAGCGCCGTCAGAAAAGCCGTCTCCTACCACTGACGCCGCCTCCATCCCTGCGGGCGATGACAGCACCGTGCTCAAGCCGCGCAAGGGATCGACGCCAGCCATCCCGCAGCAGGTCACCGCGCAATCACAGCCACAATCCCAGCCGCAGCGTCAGTCGAGCAAAGCCGCGCAAGCAGCCGCATCGGCACTGCCCGCCAGCATCAATTCCGGACTACTGCCCCAGCCCACGGCTCAGGTCCGGGATTTCCAGCAGTCCTTCAATGCGCTGGTCGAGAATGTCTCCAAGGTGGTTATCGGCAAGACCATCCCTATCAAGCAATGCGTCACTGCACTGATGGTCGGCGGCCATATTCTGCTTGAAGACAACCCCGGCACCGGTAAGACCCAGTTGGCCCGAGGCTTGGCCAATTCCATTTCCACCGGTTTCAAGCGTGTTCAGTTCACGCCCGATCTGCTGCCTTCGGATGTGGTGGGTGTGACTTTCTACGATCAGAAGCGCGGAGAATTCGAGTTCCGTGAAGGCCCGATTTTCGCCTCCATCGTGCTGGCCGATGAGATCAACCGTGCATCGCCGAAGACGCAGTCCGCACTTCTGGAGGTTATGGAAGAGCAGAAAGTCACCGTTGACGGCGTCACCCATGATGTGCCGCAGCCGTTTATCGTGATTGCAACCCAGAACCCCATCGAGCAGCTCGGTACCTATAAGCTGCCTGAGGCGCAGATGGACCGATTCCTTATCAAGACGTCAATCGGCTACCCGGGCCATGATGTGTCCGTCGATATCCTCAAGCAGGTCGATATCACCGACCGTGCGCAGACCATTTCCCCGGTGCTGAGCGGTGACGATGTCATGCGGCTGCGTCAGGTGGCCACCGAAATCTATGTGGATGATGCGATTCGTGAATACATCGTCAGGCTCGTCGAGGCGACCCGCCACAACGAGAAGATCACGGTCGGCTCCTCCATGCGTGGCGCTTTGGCACTGACCCGATGCGCCCGTATCTGGGCCGCGGCCGATGGCCGTGCCTACGTGGTGCCGGATGACGTCAAGGACCTTGCAGTGGCCGTGCTCGCACACCGTATCACGCTGACTCCGGAAGCCACCTTCGATGGCGCGACTCAGGAAAGCCTGATCGCACAGGTGCTCGAAGACGTTCCCTCCCCCACCATCGGTTCCTGATAGGGCCTGGAAAGGTATCCGACCATGGCATCTACATCCGCCACATCACGCCGTCGCCGGCGCGCTGAACGCATGTTCAAGCGCGCGGTAAGACGCATCAGACGGTTCTTCGCATCCTACGTCTCGCCCTTGGGCTGGGCGGTAACGGGCGCAGGCATCGCATGCCTTATTGCGTTCCCGTTTCTGGGCTGGTATGAGCTGCTCGTATTCGGCATCGTGGCGATGGTGATGATGCTCGCGGCAATCGCGCTTTCCCTCGGCAACACACGCTTCCACGCGTCCATCGCCGTATCCAATCATCGCGTGACCGTGGGAGACACCGTATCCGTTATCGTCGGCATCGACAACACCGGCAGAACGCCGACGACCACAGCACGCGGATATCTGCCAATCGGCGATGCGCATGAACGATTCAACATCCCCATGCTGGCTCCCGGGCAATCCAAGCAAACCGATGTGGAGTTCCGTACCGTATCGCGCGCAATACTGCCCATCGGCCCATTGCGCATCCGCAAGGGAGACCCGTTCGGTCTGGTGCGTCACGAAAAGGAGCTGGCCGACCGCATCACCGTATTCATCCACCCTCGTACCGTGCGTCTCGATACCCTGAATGCCGGCGTGCCCCGCGATCTGGAAGGCCAACCATCCGGCCAGATCGTGGATGATGATCTCGACTTCTACGGATTGCGCGAATACGAGCCGGGCGACGACGTGCGTAACGTCCACTGGCTGAGCTCCGCGAAAACCGGCACGTTGATGATTCGCCAATATGAGGCCACGCGCCGCACCGACACCTCGGTGACCATCAGCGTGAACCCGGACGAATACGTCAACGGCGAGGAATTCGAGATGGCGGTGTCCATCCACTCTTCCATCGGCGTCAAATGCCTGCTGCAGGATCGTCCATTGTTCTGCCACGCGGGCAACGCGCACGGCCAGCCGCGCAACGCCATGGAGTTCCTCGACAACGCCAGTGCCATAGAGCCTGATCGTGAGGATAATCCGAATCTCGCCGAGGGCACGCTGAAGCACAGTCCTGATGCTTCGTTCTATTTTTTCACTGTTGGATCGCTGAAAGACATCGAGCAGATCAAGCGCATGACCTTGGCCTTGCCCCGATCGGCCAGCTGCGTGGTATTGCAGGCCAGCGCCGGCGCCAATCGCGGCATCAGAAGATTCGCCAACTTCACATTGGCCACCATCGGCGAACTCGATGATCTCCCACTGATCATGGGGGTGCTCGCATGACCTTCGACCAGTCCAGTATCACCAATACCAATACCGCTGCGTACGCCGGATCGAGCGGCACATACACCGGCACTTCCTCCGGCACGTACACCGGGACCTCCACCACCACCGGCTCCTGGGCCGACTCCACACATTCGGTTATCTGGATGACCAGAGGCAATGTGCTTCGCGGCATGGGCCTCAGTCGCCAGCCGTGGGGCAAACGAATCGCCAGCCTCGTACTCATAGCGGCGATGATGTTGCTGGCGCAAGCCAATCTCATCGACGTGTACGGCGGCGTGGCCACTTGGGCGATTGCCGCTGTACCGGCCACCTTGCTGGGCGCGATCATCGCTCTGGCGGGCATGTTGCCGGCGTTGCGACTGTGGTGGCAAATCGTGTTTCTGGCGTTTGCCCAATTCATCATCGGCCCGGTGGTAACGCTGAGTTCCACTACGTCCCATTACGTGATTCCCACCTTGAAGACCTTGAGTTCAGGTTGGGAAATGACGTTTGGCTCGTTCAAGTACATTATTTCCGTCGATCCGCCTCTGGGCACGCAAGACGGCGTGCTGATGGCGGTATGGACCATCGGCCTGTGGCTTACGTTCCTCACCGGCGTGTTTGCCATTAATGCCAACGCATGGTTGTCTCTGGTGGGAGTGCTGCCCCTTGCGGCGGCCGTGGCCGTATGTGCCCTGCTGGGCACAGACAGCGGCTGGCAACGCGCCATTTGCGGCATTGCCTTTGCCTTGCTGCTGATTATCTGGCTGTCTTGGCGTCTTGAACTGCTGGAATGGGGGCGCTGGATATCCGCGCTGATCATCGTCGTGCTCGCTGCCGGCCTTGCTTTCGGGGGCACGTTGCTGGTGCCGCAGGACCGTTTCGTGCTGCGCGACCGCTACGATCCGCCGTTAAGCCCCTACGATTACACCAGCCCGCTCAGCGGCATGCGATCCTATATCAAGGACCACAAAAAAGACGTGTTGTTGACCGTCCATAATCTGCCGGCCGGAACACCGGTCAAACTTGCGGTGATGGATCGATTCGACGGCACAGTATGGAACCTGTCCGATTCTTCCGAAGCCACGGACTCCTCGAATTATCATCGCGTGGGCACCACGATCAAGGCGGATGAGCAGGGTAAATCCTTCACTGCGACCTTCACCGTCGATCAGGGACTGACCGACACCTGGCTGCCGCTGGCGGGAGCGGCCACTGGCGTGAGCTTCGCCAACGATGCCGACAACGGCAATGACACGTTTTACTACAACACGGATACCGATTCCGCCATTATTCCCGCCGGCACGCGTAAAGGCCTCACCTATACCGAATCCGGCATTATCGCCCGTAAGCCCACCGATAAGCAGATCAGCAGTGCGGCTGCGGCCCGCATCACCCAACCAGAAGCCCAGGATGTTCCCGATTCGGCCAGCAAACTGGCCACGTCCATTGCCGGCGGGCAGTCCTCGGGCGGTGCCGCAGCCACGGCGTTGGCCGACACATTGAAAGACTCCGGATGGTTCTCTCATGGACTTGAAGGCGACTATCCCTCCGATGCCGGCCATGGCAACTACCGCATCAACAAGCTGCTGGCAGGCACGGCCATGGTGGGCGACTCCGAGCAATATGCCTCCGCCATGGCACTGATGGCTCGTGATCTGGGACTGCCCTCCCGTGTGGTCCTGGGCTTCCTGCCGAAAAACGAGGATGGCGAAATCACCGATGCCCGCACGGAGAAGACCTCGGGCAATGGCACCAAAATCGAATTCACCGGCAACGATGTCACCGCTTGGGTGGAAATCAAATTGCAGGGCCTGGGATGGGTGGCGTTCTATCCGACGCCCAAGGAGACCAAGATGCCTGATGAAAACCAGAACCTGACGCCGCCGAATCCGCAGACGCTGGTCCGGCAACCACCAGTGCCGTTGACCGATCCGCTGCGCGATCAGACGCAAGCCAAGGGCCAAAGCTCATTGGCCGGCGCCGACGCCGATGATTCGCCGACCAACCTGTTCTGGGCGCGGTTCTGGCGAGTGACCCGCAAGGTGGCCCTGTACGGCAGCCCATTGTGGACCCTACTCATCGCCTGCGGTCTGATTCTGATGTTCAAGGCCATACTGCTGGCACGAGCGCGGCGGCATGGCAGTCCGAAAGCCCGTGTGGCAGCAGGTTGGAATGCCATACGCATGCTTGCCGAGCAAAGCGGCATCACAGCCAAGGGCACTCGTCGAGATCAGGCCGGTGCCATCGCCCGTCAACTCGGCACAGATGACCAGGCTTTGATCCAGCTTGGCCGGGAAGCCGACTACGCCACGTTCTCGGGGCAAGACATTGAATCGGGCCAAGCCACCACATATTGGACAGGAGTCGACCAATTACGCAAGGCAATGCTCGCTTCTTTGCCGCGTTTCAGGAGGATACGTACACGACTTTCCCTGAAAAGCGTGGCTATACTGTCAAATGGGCGCGCAGCAAAGCCGCACACGACGCATGTCAAGCGCGCGCGTAAGAAGGGGAAGGCGTCATGACCACAGGCTCCATCCGTATCGCGATGACCAGTGACGTGGGTCTTAGGCGCAAAAACAACCAAGACACCGGATTCGCGCAACAAGGCGTGTTCATGGTCTGTGACGGCATGGGCGGCGGCATGGGCGGCGAGCAGGCAAGCCAGTTGGCTGCCCAGCATTTCGCACAATTGGCCGCCATGCCGTCACGCACCCGTCAGGATATCGACGACACCTTGGCCCGGGCCCAGCACGACATTCTTGATCTGGGAGACCGCCTTGGCGGCGTGGCCGGCACGACCTGCTCCGGTTTGGTACTGCCCCAAGATCATGCGGATTCCACCAGCGCCCGCAGCGCTGCTTTGTTCAGTGACGCCGATGATCAGGACTTCTCGGACCAGACCTATGTGGTCAATGTCGGCGATTCCCGCACCTACCATCTCAGTCCGTTGGCGCATGCCGATGTTCCCGCCACGGATATCATTCCCGTGTGGGACGCCGCTTCGCTGATCCGCATCACGCGAGACCATTCGCAACGTCAGGAAGCCATCGATTCCGGGCAGATGTTGCCGGAAGAGGCGGAGGCGACCATTCCACGCAACATCATCACACAATGTCTGGGTGATCCGGATGGCATCATGCCCGACGTATATGTCGCCGATCTGACCGGCCGCTTCATCATCTGTTCGGATGGATTGCATGGCGAGGTGCCGGACGAACAGATCGCGGCCATCGCCGCGGCGCATTCCAGTCCGCAGGAGGCCGTGGACGCCTTGGTGGCGGCCGCTCTTGATGCGGGCGGAACCGACAATATCACTGTGATTGTGGCCGATATGCCATTGACCGAACCCGAACATCATGCGTTCAGCGCATTCAGGCTGGACGAAGGTGAGGATATCGGCGCCATTGAAGACGCAACACTACAAACGCTACGGACCATACGTTCGGCATAACCGAGCGAACATAAGGAGGTAATCCCATGGTTGATTATGATGCTGCGGTCGCTGCCGTTCAGGATCCGAACGCGGATCCGATTCTGTTGGCAAAAATCGCCTACGAGAATCCGGAATTCGGTGCCAATGTCGCCGTGAATCCGCGCTGTTATCCCGGCTTGAAGCGTTGGATCGCCGAGTTCGGTGACGATCGCGCCCGCGAGACCCTGGCGCAATACGGGTTCACTGCCGAGGCATTCGGCGGGCCGGTTCAGGATCAGGAAGCCCCGGCACAGGCGGCCCTGCAGGCTGCCGAGCAGGCTCAGCAGCCCGCGGCTCAGGCGGCATTCGAGGAGCCTGTGGCCACCAATCCTTACGGTTTCACCGCCGAACAGGCCCTGACCACCACCGACCAGATGCAAATCGCCCAGATTGCCCAGTACGCGCCTGAACTACGCGCCTGCATTGCACGTAATCCCAACACCTATCCGGCACTGATCGAATGGCTGGGCCAGCTCGGCGACCCGGCAATCAACGCCGCTCTGGCTTCCCGTCAGTGAAAGGACGGCATCATCATGGCCAAACTTCCCTACCCTCCAGCACCTGAACTGGGTTGGTATTCTGACGATCCGGTGGAAGGCACCCCGGATTCCACAGTTGGCACAGCCGAACCGCAGAACGACTACGGGCAGCCCAGTACCGCGGAAGCGGCAACCAATACCGCTTTTACCGCAGAGCCTGCCGCCACGGCCGCCGCCGCTGAGCCCGCTGCCACCGCTCCGGCAGACACCACACCGCACGCCGCCGAAAACGACATCGAGGATTGGGACAGCACCGTGCTCTCCTCCTCGTTCACGTCCAAGGCACCGAAGAAGACGTACCTGCTGCATAACGATGTCACCGGCCAGACCATTGTGATCGATAAGAGCACGTTGCTGGGCCGCAAGCCTTCCATGAATGTGCCGCAGGATGCCAAGGCGGAGCGTATCGAAGACCCGACCCGCACCACGTCCCGTAATCACGCCGCCATCAGCATCGACACCGATGGCGCGCTGTGGATCGAGGACTACGGCTCGTTGAACGGCACCTACATCATCACCAATGGCCAAGAGGCACAAGTCACCAAGGGCACACCGCTCAAGCTCAGCGCGCCTGCCACGGTGCGTATCGGAGACCAGTTCTTCCAGTTCTCCGAACAGCAGGCCTGAGTAATCAAGCAACGAGCGGCTGCCTGCTCTTGTTCAACAGGAAAATCACAATGGCAAATATACGGATGGCCCGGAACTGATATAGTTCCGGGCCACCTTATTGCGATTAACGCAAGATCTGAGTCCTAGAAAAGGGCATCCTTTCTAGGACCCTCTCACTTACTCCTCGATGTCAGGCTGACCGCCCTGATCGGAGTAGAAATCATCCGGGTTGAAGTCGTCGCCGAGCTTCAGATCGCCGAACTCGAGGTTCGAGAAGTTCAGGTCAGACAGGTCGGCGTCGGAGAAGCTCGCGTCGCTGAGATCGCCATCGCCACCCAGACCGAAGTTCGGGTAGATAGTGTCGCGGATGGCCTTGTCGGGCTCGACCACGGCGTTGCGGTAGCGGGCGAGGCCCGTACCGGCCGGGATGAGCTTACCGATGATGACGTTCTCCTTGAGGCCCTTGAGGTCGTCGACCTTCTCGGAGAGGGCGGCTTCGGTGAGCACGCGGGTGGTCTCCTGGAAGGATGCGGCGGACAGCCAGGAGTCGGTGGCCAGCGACGCCTTGGTGATACCCATAAGCGCCGGACGACCGACGGCCGGACGGCCACCGTTCTTGACGATGCTGCGGTTGATCTCGCGGAAGCGGGCGTTGTCCACCAGCTCACCCGGCAGCAGGTCGGTGTCGCCGGAATCGATGATGGTCACGCGACGGGTCATCTGGTGCACGATGACCTCGATGTGCTTGTCGTGGATATCCACACCCTGGGAGCGGTACACGGTGTGCACTTCCTCCACGATGTTGACCTGGGCGGCGCGCTTGCCGAGGATGGTGAGGATCTTCTTGGGGTCCACAGAACCTTCGACCAGCTGGGTGCCGACCTTGATGTGGTCGCCGTCGGCAACCTTGAGCGGCACGCGCTTGGAGACCTGGTAGGTGATCGGCTTGATCACGCCGTCTTCCTTCGGTGCGCCGGAATCGGCGTCCGGGGTCAGGATGATCTGGCGACCGCGATCGTTCTCCACGATCTTGATGCTGCCGGCGAACTCGGTGATCGGGGCCTCACCCTTCGGGGTGCGGGCCTCGAAAAGCTCGGTGACACGGGGAAGACCCTGGGTGATATCGGAGGCCGCGGCCACACCACCGGAGTGGAAGGAACGCAGCGTCAGCTGGGTACCAGGCTCACCGATGGACTGGGCGGCGACGATACCGACGGTCTCGCCGACATCGACCAGCTTGTTGGTGGCCAGGGACCAGCCGTAGCACTTGGCGCACACGCCGCGCTTGGACTCGCAGGTCAGCACGGAACGGCACTTGACTTCCTCGACGCCGTGGGCCACGAGGTCGTTGAGCACGTCCATGGACAGGGCGTCGTCGCGCTTGTACAGCACGGTCTGTCCGTCGGCCGGGTCGATGACGTCGGCGGCGAGCAGACGGGAGTACGGGCCACCGTCGGCGGCCTTGACGAGCACCAGGTTGCCGTCGTTGTCGCGCTCGGCGACGCGGATGGGCAGACCGGCCTTGGTGCCGCAGTCCTCTTCGCGCACGATGACGTCCTGGGAGACGTCGACCAGACGACGGGTCAGGTAACCGGATTCTGCGGTACGCAGTGCGGTATCGGCCAGACCCTTACGTGCACCGTGCTGGGAGATGAAGTACTCCAGCACGGACAGGCCGTCGCGGTAGTTGGACTTCACAGGACGAGGAATGATCTCACCCTTCGGGTTAGCCACGAGGCCTCGCATACCTGCAATCTGGTTGATCTGCATCATGTTGCCTCGTGCACCAGACTGCACGATGATGGCCAGGTTGGAGGTCGGGTCGAACTTCTCCTCGACTTCCTTGGACACTTCGGCGGTGCACTCGGTCCACAGGTCGATGAGTTCCTGACGGCGAGCTTCCTCGGTCAACAGACCCATCTCGTAGTTGGCGTTGACCTTGTCGGCCTTGGCCTCGTACTCGGCGATCTTCTCGTCGCGCTCGGGCGGCTCGTTCACGTCGGAGAACGCGAAGGACACGCCGGACCACGGTGCGCGGGTGAAGCCGAGATCCTTCAGGGCATCCAGCGTGGCGGCCACCTGCTGGGTGGAGTAACGCATGGCGATGTCATCGACGATCTTGGACAGACGGCCCTTGGCCACCTGCTCGTTGACGAACGGGTAGTCGGTCGGCAGGGTCTCGTTGAACAGGATGCGGCCGTAGGAGGTGGCGAACAGCACGGTGCCGTCGTGGAAGCGTTCTTCCTTGACGACCTCGTCCTCGCCTTCGCGCGGGTCGAGCACCTTGACTTCGCCGGGCTCCCAGTTCTTCGGCAGCACGAAGCTCTCGGGCAGGCGGATGAGCACCTTGGCCTGCATGTCGATCTCGTGGCGGTCGAGGGCCATTTCGGCCTCTTCCAGCGAGGAGAACACGCGGCCCTGGCCCTTGACACCTTCCAGCACGGTGGACAGGTAGTACAAACCGAGGATCATATCCTGGCTCGGCATGGTCACGGTGTGGCCGTCGG
>OFMF01000537.1_pt1 | contig 36672 bp, 26 predicted proteins | sample 1541771 | NCBI WGS metagenome assembly OFMF01 (sample SAMN04209235, study PRJEB22552) | human gut metagenome | biome: gut; material: feces | host: Homo sapiens | place: USA: Oklahoma
CTGTTCTGGTGAGTGCCTTGATTATTGAAATCGTCGAAATCATCGAAATTATTTGTCAGTCATAATACTTCGGTTTTAAGATGCAGACTACAAGCAAGGGCGCCAAAAGCAAGGATCATGCCACTGCTGCTCAATAGAAAGAAAGGGAAACAATGAGGTTCTCGTTAGGAAAAATAATTGCTCTCTGCGGTGCTGCGGCGATGGTTGTTCCATTGGCAGCGTGTGGAACAACTCAGTCGGAAACTCCCGATGGGAGCGGTAAGACGGTTGTTAATGTTTGGGCTTGGGATAACAATCTTAAAGCTAATGCTAAGGTTTTCATGAAGAAAAACCCTAACATTGTCATCAAATTTACCAATGCCGGTAGTAGTAAAGATGAATACAAAGCTCTGAATAATGCTTTGGAAGCTGGCAGTGGAATTCCGGATATAGCCATGATTGAATATTTTGCGATTCCTGAGTATGTAATTAAGGGCTCTCTTAAAAATCTGAATGACTATGGGACTGCCAAATATAAGGATTTCTATACCCCAGGTACTTGGAATGCAGTGAATTTCAATGGCGGTATGTATGGTATGCCAGTCGACTCTGGACCAATGGCTTTTTACTATGACAAAGAGGTATTTGACAAAGCTGGCATTTCTGAGCCGCCAAGTACTTGGGATGAGTTCTATCAAGATGCAAAGAAGATTAAGCAGATTGGTTCATATATTACTAATGATCCAGGGAACGCCGGATTCTTCAATGCAATGGTCTGGCAAGCAGGTGGACACCCATATTCCACATCTAAAGACGGCACCAAGGTTACCGTCAAACTCACTACTGATAAAGGAGTGCAGAAATTCTGTGACTTCTGGCAAAAGATGATTGATGAAGGACTAATCGAAACGAAGACAAAAGATAGTTCTGATGATTGGTATCGTTCAGTTGGTTCCGGAGAATTTGCGAGCGTGATATCTGCTGCATGGGCTCCCGGCATGTTTTTAAACAATGCTTCGGAGGGTGCTGGAAAGTGGCGAATTGCTCAAATGCCAACGTGGAACGCCGGTGAGAAGGTAAGTTCTGAGAACGGCGGCTCCTCCCTTGCCCTGATGTCGTCATCCAAGAATGCGGATGCTGCGTACAAGTTTATGGAATTTGCCAGCACTAATTCTGATGCCATCATGTCCCGTGTGGACCAAGGCGGTTTTCCTGCTGATTTGAAGACCATGTCTAACGATAAATTCCTTAGCCAGACTACTATGGTGAACTCCGATGGAGACACGGTGGATTATTTTGGCGGTGAGAAGTTCAATGCTGAATTCGCCGAGGCTGCGAAGCGTGTCACATCTAAGTTCGAATTTCTGCCCTATGACGTTTATGCGCGAAGCGTTTTCACCGACACTGTCGGGGCGGCTTACATGGGACAGACCACAATGAAGGAAGGTGTGAAGGCTTGGCAGGACAAGCTCGTTGAGCAAGGAAAGAGCCAAGGCTTTACTGTGAACGAATAAGGATAACAATGGCTGGAATCAAGGACGTGGCGGCTCTCGCAGGAGTTTCCATAAGCACGGTTTCCTATGTGATGACAGGGAAACGTCCCATAGGGGCAAATACCCGTCGGAGAGTATTGCAAGCTGCGCGGGAACTTGGTTACTTGGCGAAAAACGGTGGTCCAGCTCCGTTGAGTGGTGAGACTCATTTCGTCGCGCTGAGTTCGCCCGTCCATGATTCCACCAGCTATACCAACTATTGTGCTTATTTTCTAAATTTTCTCAAAGCGGCCAGGCAACTTGGCTATGAAACGTTGCTGTTGACTGAGGAAACAGGAGATGAGCAGCTTCGCTCTATCATCGATACTGGGATGGTGGATGGTGTCGCTCTTATGGATGTGACTATGAATGATCCCCGGATTGAATTAGCTCAGCTTTCAAGTATTCCGCTCATTTCTATTGGACATCCTATGAATGAAATAAATGTGCCATGCATTGATACCGATTTTATTGAAATGGGTGAAATGATCATGCAAACGCTTTGTCGTAATGGGCACAGCAGAATTCTGTTTGCAGGGGGGAAGGAGATTGATTACGAACGAAATGGAGGTGCAAATTACCTCATTCGGCTCAGGGCATCAATGCATGATGCTGCTGCGCGATACAAGATTCATATAGATGAAGAGTTTACCGACGAGGATGATTTCGATGCTGCCGAAAACCTACTTGAGAGGTTCATCTCGAGTGAGAACACAGCAATTGTGACTCAAGGCGGCCCATTGTTCCTTAATAACCTTGTTGCTGCGACGCGGCAGCGTGGAATGAAGATTCCTCAAGATCTTTCGCTGATTTCAGCGGGAACATATACAGATTCCATAGGCAAGCGTCTGAGGATAGATGAATTTCCCTTAATGCCAGCAGAGTTGTGTCAACTGGGCATGAGCATGCTTGTTCGACTCATGGATGGAACTCTAAAGGGAAAGGAAAAAGCAACATTGATTCATCCCGTGTATAGGCAACGTGGATCCATAGCATCGCGTTGATGAAGAACTTGATTTAATAAGGAAACAAGATATGACTGATTTCAATCGTTCCGTCCTTCCCGACGCCGTGCGTTCCAACGGCGCGACCCCGAACCCGTGGTGGGCCAACGCGGTGGTCTACCAGATCTACCCGCGTTCCTTCCAGGACACGAACGGCGACGGCATCGGCGACCTGAAGGGCATCACCAGCCGTCTCGATTATTTGGCTGATCTTGGCGTGGACGTGCTGTGGCTGTCCCCGGTCTACAGGTCCCCGCAGGACGACAACGGCTACGACATCTCCGACTACCAGGACATCGACCCGCTGTTCGGCACGCTCGACGACATGGATGAGCTGCTCGCCGAGGCGCACAGGCGCGGTCTGAAGATCGTGATGGATCTGGTGGTCAACCACACGTCCGACGAGCATGCCTGGTTCCAGGCTTCTCGCGACAAGGACGACCCGTATGCCGACTGGTATTGGTGGCGTCCGGCCAGGCCGGGCCACGAGCCGGGCACTCCGGGTGCCGAGCCGAACCGGTGGGGGTCGTATTTCGGCGGTTCCGCTTGGCAGTACGATCCGAAGCGTGGCGAGTACTACCTCCACCAGTTCTCCAGGAAGCAGCCGGATCTCAACTGGGAGAATCCGGAGGTGCGCAAGGCCGTGTACAGGATGATGAACTGGTGGATGGACCGTGGCATCGACGGCTTCCGCATGGACGTGATCACCTTGATCTCGAAACATCTCGATAGCCACGGACGGCTGCCTGGAGAGGTCGACTCGGAACTGTCCGAAGGAGAGATAGGCGAAGAGGGATACACGGACGCGAGCCCGTTCTGTTCCGATGGTCCGCGGCTCGACGAGTTCCTCGCCGAAATGCGCCGTGAGGTGTTCGAGGGCCGTGAGGGCTACATGAACGTCGGCGAGGCGCCGGGCATCACTCCGGAACGCAACGAGTTCATTACCGATCCGGCCCACAAGGAACTCGACATGCTGTTCCTGTTCGACCACGTGGGCGTCGACCAGGAAGGTTCCAAGTGGAACACCGTGCCGTTCGAAGTCAGGAATCTGCGTGCTCGTCTTGCCGACCAGCAGGAGGCCGTGAGGAACGCCGGCTGGGCCAGCCTGTTCTTCTGCAACCACGACCAGCCGCGTGTCGTGTCCCGTTGGGGCGACGACTCTGACCGCGAGTCGCGCGAGTTGAGCGCCAAGGCGTTCGGCATGCTGCTGCACATGCACCGTGGCACCCCCTACATTTATGAGGGCGAGGAGCTGGGCATGACCAACGCCCATTTCACCAAGCTCGACCAGTACCGCGATCTGGAGGCCATCAACGCCTACCGCCAGCGCGTGGAGGAGGCCAGGTGCCAGTCGCCGGAATCGATGATGGCGGCCCTCGCGCTCATCGGACGGGACAATTCGCGCACGCCGATGCAGTGGGACGCTTCCAGGTACGCCGGCTTCACCGCGGCCGACGCGGCGACGGAACCGTGGATCGGCGTCAATCCGAACCATGTGGAGATCAACGCCGCCGAGGAGTTCGACGATCCTGATTCCGTGTACGGCTTCTACAAGAAGCTCATCGCCATGCGCCACGGCAACGCGACCGTCGCGACGGGCGAGTGGAATCTGGTCGCGGCAGACAGCGAGCAGGTGTATTCGTTCACCCGTACCGGCGGCGACGATACGATTCTCGTCATGGTCAATCTCACCGGTAGGACGGCGCGGGTGCCGGCGGAGGTCGCGCGATTGCTCGGGAATGGCGTGAGCGAGTCGCAGGTGCTGCTCAGCACCTATGATGCCGTACATGGCGTGAAGTCGATCGCTCGCGGCGAGCTTGCTCGTTGGGAGGGAGTCGTGATTCAGCTCTAATCGACTCAAGCTGACTTCATGTTCACGCTCGACCTTACCCTGGTTGAGTGTGGACATGAAGTCAATGTCAGGGGCGTGTCTATCTCCCAGAGTGGCGTCTCTTAATGGGGAAGTCGATGTCCGTCAAATGTGAACTGGAGAACACTGGCTGGTGCAGGGCCATCTAATTTACTTAGCTACTAACTTAACGGCAAATCTTAAAAGGTGCAGCCTCGCATGATTCTGGTGAGAGGTTTTTCGTTGTTCCGTGCTGCGGATAAGCGTCATGTTGTTGTTTGACGTTCAATTGTCATATGGGTCGTGAGACTTTCCGCGCCGAAAGTGGTTCCGAGACGTTATGGCTACGTAGATGGTACGTAGGCTCTTCTATGGCAAAAAGCGCACTGAAGCGCAACGCCGCGAGGATCGAACAGGATGGGCGTTCATGGCACCATTCGGCATACTGTTCGCCATCGTATTCATCATCCCGTGTTGCGTTTCGCCATTCGGCTTCTTCCTGGGTCGCGTATACGCGCAAACCTCCGTGCCGAACGAACTGCTGGAACATTCTGGACGTTTTTGGCCTGTCAGCGGGAGGATTCCTCCACTCGCTGGAAGAATTGGATGCTAATTGAGGAATATGGCTGTGAATGAGTCGGAAGGTTTGAATATGGAACAGTCTCGGGAGCGGTTTGCGAATGAGGTGGACGTTGCGTTAGCGCAGTCGGCCCGTCCGTTTGCGATTCACAATGCGCGCAAAGTCGATGCGCGAGGTGTTGCGGAACATTATTGGCTGGTTTCCGATGGTAGCGCGATTATTGCGACTGGGAATCGGGACGATGATTTTGCTGCGGCATGCGCAAGCGTCGGTTTGGATGCCGATGCTGATTCCGATTCGGTCAGTTCGGTTGGTTCCGGCGATTCCATGACCGGTTCGGCCGGTTTCGTGACCAACGCTGCAGGCCGCATGATGACTCCCGGTTACGTCGACATTCATGCGCACGGTTCGTGGGGGAGTTCCTTCGATGACGGTGTGCAAGGCATACGCATGGCCCGCGCAGGTCATATGATGCACGGCACCACCCGTCAGGTGCTCAGTTTGATCACCAACCCGCTCGACGTGATGTGCGCCAATCTTCAAACCGTGCGTGGCATGATGGGTGCTCGCCCTGACATTCTTGGAGCGCATTTGGAAGGTCCGTTCCTTGCGTTGTCTCGCAAAGGTGCGCATGATCCGGAATGCTTGAAAGATCCGGTTCCCGAATATGTTGATCGGCTTTTGCATGCTGCGAACGGCTGTTTGCGACAGATCACCATCGCCCCCGAACTACCGCATGGCATTGATGCGATTCGTCGTTTTGCTGCGGCTGGAGTGGTTCCTGCGGTGGGACATTGCGATGCCGATTATGCAACCGCCTGCAGAGGTTTTGATGCGGGTGCTGGCATTATGACGCACATGTTCAATGCGATGAATGGTTTGCATCATCGTGAGCCTGGTCCGATTCCGGCTGCTGTTGAGGATCCGCGCGTCACTGTTGAGTTGATTAATGATGGTTTTCATGTGCAGGATCCGATGGTGCGTTTGGGATTCGGCTTCGCTCCGCATCGCATTGCGTTTGTGACCGACGCTATGGCTGCCACCGATTGCCCGGATGGTCATTATTTGCTGGGTGCGTTGGATGTGAATGTGATTGACGGTCATGCTCGTCTTGCATCGAATGGTGCGATAGCCGGTTCCACGTTGACGTTGGAAAAGGCTGTTCAGCGTGCGGTGCTCGAATTAGGATTCACGCCTACCGACGCGGTGGAAGCCGCCACGTTGATTCCGGCCAAAGCATTCGGTTTCGATCGTGCGAACCCGGTCACCAAGCAGCCGCTCGGTCTGCTTGCCCCCGGCTATGCTGCCGACGTGCTTCTGCTCAACCCCGCCATCTGGGCCGTCGAACACGTCTGGTGCGACGCCCACTTTCTTCGTTAAGGCGCGATTGCTGAAACGTAATTGCAGGACCGGCTTCGTAACAGGATGCCGGTCCTTGCTGTATCTCGAGTTTTTGTTTTCAGTTTTGCGGGGTGAAGCTGTCGCGGGCGACGAGAGATAACGCCCGGTTTTTGCGCACTTTGTGATTCGGGCTTCCCGGATATGAACATGGCCCGCACCGGGTACGATTTTCAGCCGCTAACACAGGAAAACCGCGATTGGAAAGAGGCACGGGCCATGTCCAAGGAAATCATACAGTTCGACCAGGCCATGTTCGAGACCAAGCTCGACGCCATGGTGCGCGACAAGGTCGAGCAGATCGTCAACGCGATGCTCGACGAGGAGGCCGACCTAATCGCCAACGCCGCCAGATACGAGAGAAGCGATGGACGCAAGGCGTACCGGGCCGGCCACTACGCGCGCAGGTTCACCGTCAAGGCCGGCAGGCTCGGACTCAAGGTGCCCAAGCTGAAGGGCGCGGTCTTCGAGTCGGCGGTCATCGAACGCTACCGGCGTCGCGAGCAGAGCGTCGAGGAGGCGCTGATCGACATGTACCTGGCCGGCGTCAGCACGCGTCAGGTCGACGACATCAGCCGCCTGCTGTGGGGCGAGCGGATGCCCCCGCAGACGCTCTCCGACAAGCTCAGGAAGGTGTACGACCAGATCGACGAATGGCGCAACCGGCCGCTTGGGGGCGAGTACCCGTACGTGTTCATGGACGGTGTGTGGCACAAGCGCTCATGGGGCGGGTCGGTCGAGAACGTGAGCGTGCTGGTCGCCATCGGCGTGGACGACACGGGCCACCGGGAGGTCATCGGCGTGGCCGAGGGCATGAAGGAGGACAAGGCCAGCTGGGAGCAGTTCATACGGTCCATGATCGAGCGCGGCCTGAAGGGCGTCAGGCTCGTGGTCGGCGACAGGTGCGCCGGGCTCGTCGCCACCGTCGGCGAGATGCTGCCGCAGGCCAGATACCAGCGGTGCATGGTCCACTTCATGCGCAACGTGCTCTCCAAGGTGCCGCCCACCCACCGCGAATGGGCGTCCGCCGCGCTCATGCTCATCTGCGCCAGGATCCGCTACGTCACCGTCAACGATTGGTCGAGCCGCCGCTACCTGGACATGTCCCGGCTCGACGGCATCATGCAATCAACCGACTGAAGTCATTCCCCCGACGACGGACCAGGCCACATTTGCGCAAAACATCGGGCACAACCTCTCCGTCGCCTGAGGGGCCTTTCTATGCCTTTGACCGGTGCGTACTATCCAAGGGCGGCATGCTGTAACACTGACCTAGCGCTGCTCCTATGTCACAGGCAGCAGTCAGAACAGCAAGCCATCATCAGGTCGTCGCAATCAGTCCGTAAGATAGGCCTGCGCATCCAGCGCTGCACGGCAGCCCATGCCCGCTGCGCTGATTGCCTGACGATAAGTACGATCCACGCAATCGCCTGCAGCAAAGATGCCTGGCGCACTGGTCACCGTGCTGGCACCCTGCACCACGACATACCCATCATTGTCACGGTCCACAACACCAGCTGCAAAATCAGTGGCTGGCGTATGGCCGATAGCCACGAATACGGCGTTGGTGTCCAGCGTGTTTTCTTCTCCGGTCACCACGTTACGTACGGCAATGCTGCTGACACTGGCCGGTGCCACAGCCGGTCGTTTGATTGTCAAGCCAGGAATGGCAATAGGTGCACCGGTGTTCTGTGTGGGGGAGGAGGTGCCGGTAATGGAGGTCACCACTGTGTTGGTCAGTAGGGTGATGGTCGGATTGGCTTTGGCTCGGTCCACCATGATCTGCGAGGCACGGAAGCTATCGCGTCGGTGAATCAAGGTGACCGAAGAACCGAACCGGGTCAGGAATAATGCCTCTTCAAAAGCCGAATCGCCACCGCCTACGACCACGATAGGCTTGTTCCTGAAGAAGAAGCCATCGCAGGTGGCGCAGTACGAGACGCCATGTCCGGACAGCTCCTGTTCGCCGGGCACCCCAAGCTTACGGAATGACGACCCTGTGGCGATGATGAGTGCTGATGCCTCCAACTGGGAGTCATCGGAGAGCGTTACACGATAGGTCGGCTTGACCGAATCACTCTCACACGCCTCAATGGAAGAGACATCGTCTGTGATATAGGTTGTACCGAAGCGCTTGGCCTGTTCCTTCATGCGATCCATAAGATCCGGGCCAAGAATACCTTCCGGGAATCCGGGGAAGTTCTCCACCTCAGTGGTGTTGATCAACTGTCCACCTGGCGACAACGCACCAGTGACCATAACAGGATTGAGACCTGCACGGCCAAGATAGATGGCGGCCGTGTAGCCAGCGGGACCAGAACCGATAATGATGACGTTATGTTTCACGTGAAACATTGTCACACCCCCATACGATATTCCGTGTCATTCAGCCAGACGCGAAGAAAGGGCGGCACCGTCGAATGTATGCGAACGGTGCCGCCCCTTCTTGGGCCAGTTATCGGCATAGATGCCGATTAGAAGACCTCCACCTTCTCGATGTACAGCTGGTTCTGCGGCAGGCTATCCGATGGCACCCACAGCAGCAGATCCTGCGTATTGACGGCTTTGGTGAACTTCACCTCAGTAGTGCCACCCTCAGCAAAGGTGAATTCGGCCACCTGCTCGCCCTGAGTGGGGTCTCCAGTGGTATTCGCGCGAATATAGCCCTTACCACCGGATGTGCGGATGGTGATAACCATGCGGTACGCATCCTGCGGCTGGTCAAGGTGCATGTAGTATGCGTACCCGGATTGGCCGCCAGGATTCGACAGGAAGTTGGCACTGGAAATCGTAAACGCCGTGTTGTTCTCATGGCGCGGTTGCGGAGCAGCGCTGGAATCCTTATCGCCGGACTTCTTGGCCTTGGTCTTCTTGGACGACGAATCAGCAGTCTCGGACTTCTTGGACTTGTCTGATGCCGAGTCCTTGGATTCGCTCTGAGTGGCATCACTCGACTTTGAAGAATCGTCAGTGGCGCCACCGTTCGTCGCGTTCTTGCTGCCACCGAATGGCACAGCGTCAGCATTGATATCAGGCCAGTCACCTTCACTGGAGTTGCTGGAAGCATCGGCAGGATTGTCTCCGGAGGATCGGAACGCATACACTGCCCAAACAGCCGCTGCCACTACCAATATCAGAGCCACAATGATGGCAACGACCTTGGTCGACAGTTTACCGAACAGATGTTCATCGGGCAGCTTGCTGTCATCCTCGTCATCCGGCATATCCTTCGGTGTGAAGCTCGGAGGAATGGCGCTTACTTCGGCAATGCGGGCCTGCTCCTCTTCCAAGGCACGCAGCGATTCCTCACCAGGAGCCACAGCACGGCCGCTGACATCGAACACGGGAATACGACTGGTCGTCTCTCCCACGGTGGCATCGGAAATACCGCCGGTAACAATAGGCACCGTCAACCGAGTATTATCACCCGGACCGCCGATGGGGGCCGGATTCATTTCGCTGTACCAGTCACCGGTGTCTTCACCGGAAAGATTCTCGTGCTCCCAGGCGTCAGAAAGGTTGAAGTCAAACAGACGGCGGGCGTCAGATTGAGACTGGTTGCCGTCAGCAGTACTGGACCCATCAGGCAGAGGAGCCGGTGACATCGCGTGCGGAGCGGGGACGGCGGCCGGCTGAACCGGCAGGGAAGGGGTAATAGACAATTCCGGAAGACTGCTGCTGTTAATCAACGTGCTGGGAATAGGCACGATATCGGTCTCGTTGGCGGGCTTCAGTATCGCCTTGGTAATCGAGCAATCGCTTTCCACGCTCGGCAAAGCGATATCAGCATCGCTCAGTTCAGAGAGCGGCTTCCAATTACCCAACAAGGCGTCGAGTTCTACAAGGGCAGCCATCGGCAACGTGTGCTCGTCGGGCTTGCTTAAGGCCAATCCACGCTTGCAAATCACGCGGAATTCGCCAGGGGTGTCTTGCGGTAAGGCGCGCAGATTGAATGTGGGTGTCGCTTGGCTTGGCGTGCGTGTCAGCAGGGCATAGAGCAATGCCGCAAGCTGGCGAATCGCATACCGTTCAGGACCGTCCGTACGCAGATCAGTAGCGGACGTGTCGGCCAGCATCGTGGCACATGGTGCATCGGCAATCTGCACACCGGAGGTAGTCACTCGAACGGTGTCGGTTGTGATGACGATGCTGCTGGGAGTATCCGCAATGACCTCGCGCAGCACGTTGGCGCATTCTCCGATAATCGACCGGATGGCGCTGTAGCTGAGCGGCTTGTCGGTATCCACCATGTAGTCAGTCAGGCATTGGCCGCTGTCCACCGGCATGACAATGAGAAGTACGTCGGATTCCATACGGTATTTCAGTACGGGAATCACACGATCAGGGCGAGTGGCGGCGATGCGACCAGCGAGCTCATCGATTGCGGCGAAAGCGCTGCGATTGGTAATGATGAACAGCTGGCAATCCTTTGCCAACACACGGTCGTTGGCTTTCCATGCCTGAATGCCAGGCTCCTCACGCAACGACGATACCAAGGTGTATCGGTTGAGAATCGTGTCTCCGAGTTGCGGTTTCATAGTGCGTTCGGCTCCGTGTGATTGGTGTTCGAGACTGGTCTTAGATATTCTACGTGTGGGGCTATCCTTGACGGGCTCCGTCTCAGGATTGATTTGCGTATCGTCGACTTTTTCCGGCTGGGCTGTCACAGCAACGTCCTCACTGGCCGGAGTCTTGTGTAGACGGGCCAGTATCGAGTGATAGGCGCTGATGAGTTCCGGGGTGCGTATCACCCACAACACAGCCACATATACTACGGCCAGCACGATGGTGAGCACCACGCAGATGGCCAGTGCAGACCACCAGCTCATGTGCCCGCCTACCGATCGAATATCCGCGCCGAACAGTGCGACTACCGGTCGTTTGATCAGCCAGACCACAACTCCGGAAGCCAGCGCCGCCACAATGGCCTTGGCATATGTCCTCGTGATCTCCCGACCACCAAGATTGCCTTCGAACTTGCGGCGCAACATCATCAATGTCAGCGGCAACGCCAGTAATCCACCGAGTGTCACCGAGCAGGCGATGCCGAGTACCCAATGCTCAGGAGGAAGTACCATCATGCCAATCATCATGAATACCGAGGTGAATCCATACTGCATCACCGCGGACAGGAAGGGGTGCAGGCCGTCCTCAAAGGCGTAGAACGTGCGCTGGATCAACAGGAACGCCGACCCCAAAGGAGTGCCCACAGATAGGGCGATAAGCGCGTAGGAAATCAGCATGGTCTCGTCCATCGAGACGGACGGAAGCAATGCGCGGATGATCGGTTCGGGGAACACAATCATGGCGGCGGCGAAAAATATGATCAGCAGCCCTACGTTGTTCAGCGCGCTCACCAGATCGTGCCGTGCCTCATCCAGATTCGCAGCTGCGATGGAACGGGAGATCTTGGGGAACATAGCCGTGGATACCGATACGGCGATGAGCGAATAGGGCAGGATGAACAGGGTGTACGCATTCTGATAGGTCGCGTTGCCTGCCACGCTGAACAGGCTGGCACCCGTCAGTTCGTGGGCGCGCTGCGGTGCGGATGTGGCGATACGGGTAAGGATAATGCCGCAGATCTCACTGGTGATCACCACGCCCAAAGAGCCTAACGCCACGGGACCCATAGACCTGAGTCCAAAGCCGCCAAGCCCGAAGCTGGGTTTGTACTTGAACCCGATACGGGCCAGCGGCAGGAACAGTATCAGCGCTTGGAAGGCCACGCCCAAAGTCCAGGTGCCTGCGGTAAGCGCGATTTTGTCGGCGGTCCAGAATTCGAGGGGCTGTTCATTGGCCTTGCTGAACAGCAGAATAAAGCCAGTAAAACCGGCGCAACTAATAATGTTGGCACCGGTTGAGCTCCACGCATACGTGAGGAAATGGTCTTTGGCGGCCAGGATCTGACCCAATACCGTATACAGGCCGTAGAAGAACACCTGAGGCATGCACCACAGGGTGAACGAGGTGGTCAGGGCTATCATCTGGTGATCGTCGCTACCCACGTACAGGCGGGCAAGCAGAGGGCTGGCCGCCGCCATCACCACGGTCATGGCCAATAGGATGCCGATGGCCAACGTAATCAGGCGATTCAGTCGTTCTTGGGCGTCTTTTTCTTTCAACGTGCGCACGATCTGGGGCACCAGCACGGCGTTGAAGATGCCGCCGGACACCAGCGTGAACACGGATTGGGGAATCATGGAACCGGCCTGATAGGCGTTGGCCGCCAATCCGGTGGTGCCGATGGCCGCAGCGAGAAGAATCGTGCGGAGCTGACCGGTCACACGGGAAGCAGCGGTTCCCGTGGCCATGATCAGGGAATTACGACCTACGCTTGAACTCATTCGTCGGGGTCCTTCTTCCGATGGAACTGCCGCCACAGGCCGATAATGCCCAGTAGCACGGCGAAGCCGATGATAATGAAGCCGCTGGCATCACTGATGCGCATCACACTGGTGATCGCGGTGTCCTGCGTGTTGCCGAAGCTGTTGCCTTCCCGGTCGGTCAACGACACATGGGCCGTCGATGAGCCGGAAGTGGAAACGCGGATGGTGAAGGTCACCTGAGCGTCGCTATGCGAGGGAATATCGATGTCAGCGGTTCGCGAGGTGACGATCTGCATGGAGTCAGTCAGTGAGTTGACCTGCACGCTGACGGCGTAGGGAAGGTCATTGCTGACGGTGATTGGCATTTTCGCGGATTCGCTGAACACGGATATTGATTCCGATGGGTTGATGCGTACGCCGTTCAGAAGATCGCTGGCCAGTGTTTTCGTGGCTTTGACCATGGCTTTTCGCGTGGCTGTCGGCTGGGGGAAGCCAGACATGGACCGCAGCGCCATATCGTCATGCAGCGCCAGTAAAGAGCCAATCCATTGCGTCGGATCGTTGCTATGCGAGGCGGTGTCATTGGCGTCCTGCCGGGCCAGGGCCTGCGGGTCCAACGACGAGACCTCGTCGGAATCAATCTCGTTCCTCAATATGGAGGTGGCCATGCGCATGATGTCATGCCGGCTGTCGGCCAACTGTCTCAATGCCGACCGGGTATTGGCGGTGTTGGCATCATCGGCCTTGTCAGGATTGACCGAATCGCTGACATTGTACGGATCGGCCTTGGCCATGGTCTTCAGGTCCGTCAGATTCAACCAAGACGCCTGCTCGAAGGCGCTCATCACCTGATCGATCCAGCTGGCCTCCGTGGTGCGGGAGAACGTCATAAGCAGGTATCGGGATGTATAGGGCTGTTCCATCTGGTAGAACGCGCTCTGAGCGATCAGTCGGGCCAACCGACCGGCATCGCTGGACTCGGCCTGCGCGTCCGTGCTGGTGGCTTGGCCCTTGGCCAGCGTGCCCAAGGTCGATTGCTCCTTCAGCACGGTGACATCGCCGGCAGGCGTATGCACCACGTAGGTGCCTGTGTGTACGGCTTCAGTCTGGTCGGCATCGAAAGAGGCATCGGCAATCACCGTGTCATAGCCCTGCTCGCGTGCTGCGGTCAGCGCATCCAACGTCCAACAGTTGTTGCCCTGCCATGCGTACGCGGAGGGTGTTTCGGAGTCGTCTCCGTCGGCATACCATGCGGCCGCCTGCTTGGCGTTCCACTGCTCAGTGGTGATGCCGGCCTTTTCGTAGGCCGCGGTATCGTCCAGTGCGGTATAGGCGGTGATGTCGAAGTCGGCGGGCTGCATGATGCCGGCAATGGACGGTTGCACTGCGGACTGACGCCAATACAGAGGATCCGCGATCACTTGCAGCGAGCGGTGCTTGGCGAATGTCTGCCCAAGGGATCGCGCGGTATCGGCATCCTGTTCGGATAAGGATATGGCTTGCGTATCAGTGGCTTTGGCCGCGTTGCTGGCGTCGGCGTTATCGGACTTGTCGGCCTTGTCCGTGCTGTTGGACTTGGACGATGTTGATGTCGAGGAAGTGGTGGTTTCGGCAATGCGATTGCTGATGGCCTTATTATCGACCTGCCAGCCGCTGGCGGTGTAGGGCATGGCCACGGTCAGGTTCATGGCCGGTGTTGTCGCGGTGTTGAGCCCATCCGAAGATCGGGTCAGAAAACTCGGCAAATCGGCGAGTATCTGATTGCCAACGATATACGACAGCATCAGCGGTTTCGGTCCCCAACTCCCTATGGAGGCAAGGGTCTGCTGATTGGCGTTCACCTCGATGGTGACGGTGGCAGTGCCGCCGGCGGGAATCGATGGCACGTCAACGGAACCCAACTCGTTGGGGGTTGGGATGGGGGCGTTGTTCTCGGCCCAATTCTGAATATCGGTGCGCGAGACAAAGGTGAACAACGCATTGGTGGTCAGGTGCAGTGTGCCGCTTGACGTGGCCGTGCTGTCCGTATTGCTGATGACCGCGGTGACACGATAGCCCGATTTGGAGGTGACGATGGGGGTGCTTTGCGTGATGGCAATGCTCTGCTTGGGCTGATTCTCGGTCTGATTGCCCGTTGCGTCCGTCGTATCGGATGAATCAGTCGTGTCCGTCGTATCGTTCGCGTAGACGGTCAATGGAGCGGCCAGCATCGCCACAACGGCGACGCCAGCCGCCAGTGCGTGTGCCAGACGTGTGTAATGTCGTAAGACTCCGGGTAGGTTCACTCGTTTGCCTGCCTGTTCTTCTTCCTGGCGTAGAGCCACGCGATTTTGCGTTCGTTGGGATAGCTCAACACGCCATCCAAATCTTCAAAACGTACCCAGATGGCGTCTTCCGCCTCATGATCCGGGTCTCCTTCCACCGTCAATTCGCCGCCGGTCTGTTTGAGCGCGAAGTGATGGACCAGCTTATGCACGCGCTGCGTGGTACCGGTGAACCAGTAGTCGATGGTGGCGATGGAATCGATCACCTCGCCCAGGATGCCGGTCTCTTCATGCACTTCGCGCACAGCGGTCTGCTGCGGGGTCTCGCCTTTTTCGATATGCCCCTTCGGCAAGCACCATTCGAGATGGCCGGAGCGGGAATGACGGGCGATAATGGCCACGCGGTTCTGGTCATCGAAAATCAGACCGCCTGCCGAATATTCGCGTACGACCGGCAGTTCCTGGGCATCCAGTGAAGCGAATGTGGTCGGACCGTCCGACGTACGGCGTTGCGGCATCATGGCCGGAGTCGGGCCGGATGGCGTCACCGGTTCTACCGGCACTGCCGGTTCCGGCGAGGCAACATCTCCGGACGGGTGCCGGCCGAAGACCGTGGCCGGCGTGGGATGCGCTGACGTTGCGGGCCTCACTGGTGCTGCAGGCGGCGCTGAGACCGGCATGGTGACCGGCGTTGCGGCCGGTGCGGTACGTGCCGCAGGCGGCATCAGCACGTCGCGCGGAGTCGGTATCGCTGTGGTGTGCGCGGCGGCCTTGGCGACCGCAACGGCAGCATCTACGGCCGCGTGAGCGGTCGCCGCAGGATCGTTCGTGACGATGGTTACGGACGTTTGTGCCGTGGCGATAATCGGCTCGACCTCGGCAATCGTCTCGGCACCGGCCTCGCCGGCGATACCATCAGCCTGCCCCTCGATAGTGCCGCTGGTAGTGGCGATGGTGACGGTGGCATGCATGCCGAAGACGGTGGCCGGTGTGGGCATCATCGGCTTCGGTGCGGGCATGTCGCTGGCGGCGTCCGATATTTCGGATTCGGATGGTTCGGGTGTGGCGGGCGTTGCGGGTGTGCCAGGCACACCGGAATGTTGCGCAGTCGGTACTGCGTCTACTTCGTCTTGATGAACGGCCTGATTGGTGGAGTGGCTCGCGGTGCCGCCGACATCGGAAGAATCGCCCGAATCGGCGGAATGATGCGGAGTTTCGGACGTATACAGCAGGTGGTCTTGGGTATGGCTATCCGCCGAATCTGGTGTTTGCCCCAGCATGCGGGCAAGGTCGGCGGGCGTAATCATATTCTCCACCTTACTCAACCCCGTGTGCAGGTGGGGTAACGGTATGCTGGTAGGGCAGAAAAACGTCGCACGCGGGAAGGTGCCCATTGGATTTCGAAGTATGGCCTGAAGCCATCGAACTTGGTCGACTGTTCGCCGAACAGGGTTACGAGCTGGCATTGGTCGGCGGCCCGGTCAGGGATTTGCTGCTCCATAGAAAGAGCCACGATTTGGACTTCTGCTCATCCGCACGGCCTGAGCAGTTCGAGCCGATACTGCGCCGGTGGGGGCATGACGGCTTCTGGGACATGGGGCGCAAGTTCGGCACGCTGGGTGCCATGCGCCGCCGCCCGGACGGCACCGAGGTCAAGGTGGAGGTCACCACCTATCGCTCCGACACGTACGATCCGGACTCGCGTAAGCCCGAGGTCAATTATGGTGACACGCTTGAGGGCGACCTGTCCCGCCGCGACTTCACCGTCAACGCGATGGCCCTGCGCGTGCCTGACCTGCAATTCGTGGACCCGTTCGGTGGTGCCAGTGATCTGTCCAAGGGCGTGTTGCGCACGCCGGTGGACCCGCGACAGTCCTTTGACGACGATCCGTTGCGTATGATGCGCGCCGTGCGATTCGTGGCCCAGCTGGGCTTCCGTATCGCGCCGGACGCGGCCGAGGCGATTACCTCGATGCGCGACCGCATCGACATCGTATCCGCCGAGCGTGTGCGCGACGAACTGACCAAACTGCTGCTCTCCGACCGTCCGCGCGCCGGCCTTGAGGCGTTGGTCGAATCCGGTCTTGCGGACATCGTCTTCCCGGAAATTCCGGCCCTGCAATTGCAGATCGACGAACACCACCGCCACAAGGACGTCTTCGAGCACACGATGATTGTGCTCGAACGTGCTATCGCCCTGGAAACCGGCCCGGACGGCCCGGTGCCCGCCCCCGACCTGACGCTGCGCTTGGCCGCCGTGATGCACGATATCGGCAAGCCGAAGACCCGCCGGTTCGAGTCGGGCGGCAAGGTGAGCTTCCACCACCATGACGCGGTGGGTGCCAAAATGACCCGCAAGCGTTTGAAGGCGCTGCGTTTTGACCACCATCTGGTCGAGGACGTCTCGGAACTGGTGAATATGCACCTGCGCTTCCACGGCTATGTGGACGAGCCGTGGACCGATTCGGCCGTACGCCGGTATGTCAAGGATGCCGGGCACCTCTATGAGCGGCTGAACAGGCTCACGCGTGCGGATGCCACCACACAAAACAAACGCAAGGCGATGATCTTCTCCCAGGCCATGGATGAGATGGAGGAGCGCGTCCGCGAACTCAAGAAGAAAGAGGACTTCGACGCGATCCGCCCGGATCTGGACGGCAACGAAATTATGGAGTTGCTGGGCCTGGAGCCCGGCCCGATGATCGGCCGCGCCTACAAGCACATGCTGGAATACCGCTTGGATAACGGTCCGGTGGACCACGATGTGGCCGTCGAAGAACTCAAGCGCTGGTACGCCGAGATTCAGTAGTCCGATACTAGTCCGATACCAAAAAACCGTACGCTGAATACGTGTCAGCGTACGGTTTTTCGCGAAGATGAAGCTGTATGCGCCTTACTGCGCCGTGTATGCGTCGTGTTTGGTGTCGGCGGGCAGCTTGGTCATGCTATCGGCGGCCTTGCAACCCTCGATATTGGTGATGGTCTTACCGGATTGCGGGGAGGAGTTGGTGTCCTGCAGATCGTTGAACGTGGCGCCGATGACCACATCGATGAGCTGATCCTCGCGAGCCGTCATGATCATGGTGGCGTCGGTGAAATTGCCGATCAGCGTATACGCCTGATTAATGGCGTTCTTGCCGAAGTAGATGGTGGTGCGTTCAACGTCGGTGCTGGAATAGTTATCGATTTTCTGCACGCTGAATCCACGATTGGCCAAAGCTTCACCCACGGCCTTGGCGAATTGGCCGTGAGAGGTGCCGTTCATCACGCGAATGCCGACCGAAGCGTTGGACACGTATTGCGCTTTGCCGCTGCTGTCCTTGACCGCGCACGGCGCCGCGTTGCCGTAATTCGGCTGGCTGGCCGGAGTCTCCACTTCGCCGAGGCCGAAAACGTGGAAATTGAACAGTAGGGCTATGACCAGCACTACTGCCAATACCGCGCCGCTGATGGAAAAGACGATGGTCTGGCGGCGGCGCACGTACGCCTTGCGGGCTTCACGTTCATCAACCTGATACGTCATCGGTGGACTTCTTTCATGGGTCGGGTGGCTGGTTGCTACCTTAGCGTCACTGTCTGACGCTGATATTGGGGTGTTCGGGAGATTTGGCTCGAATAATACGATCGACCACAGCTGTATCGCGCCACACCTCGATAATGCGTTGTGCCGCTGCCTCGTCGGCGGCGAAAGCGACCACTGAGGGGCCGGATCCGGAGACGAATGCATGGCTGGCACCCGCCTGCGTGGCGGCGTCGATGGCCTGCCCGCTGCGGGGATGCAGGCTGATTGCCGCAGCCTGCAGATGATTGCGGTCGCCTTCTGCGGCTCCCACGATGTCAAAGGTGTGGTAGACCTCAGGAGTGCTGAGTTGCGACTGGTATGCGCCGACCAATACTTCGCCGCTGAATCCCTGTTCTATCAGCGCCAGCTCATCGCGGCTGCCGGGGGCGATATCCGTGATGCGTTCGCCGAAACCGGTGCCGTATGCAAGGCCACCGGTCAGGCAGAACGGCATGTCCGCGCCCAACGTGGCAGCAATGGTGCGCAGGCGCTCTATGGGCCAGTTCAGCTCCCAGAGACGATTGACCGCCAGCATGGTCGCCGCGGCGTCGGCTGAACCGCCGCCTAGTCCGGCACCCACGGGAATGCGCTTGGTGATGGTCAACGCCACATCCGGCTCGCGCTCGGCCGCCTGGGCCATGGCGAAGAGGGCCAGTACCGCATGGTTGCGGCGCATGTCGCTGCGTGAGGAGGCCAAGTCGCCCAAATAAGCGCCTTCGAGCTCCAGAGAGAATCCTGCTCCGGGTTGCTTGGCGGTTGCGGTGACGGTGTCGTATACGCCGATTGCGCAGTAGATGGTGTCCAGTTCGTGGCGTCCGCCCCATTCGTCGTGAGCAGGTCCCACTTCCAAGGTGAGATTGGTTTTCGCCGGGCAATCCACCGTAATGGTGATGGGGGAGAGCTCATCGGACTGATGTCGGGCAGCGGCTGAGCGTGGATGTGAGATTACCGGACTCATTGTGCCTCATCTCCCTCTCCACACGATTCGATGGCCTTGGCCAGAGCGGTGAATTCGGCGATGGTGAGCGTCTCTCCTCGACGGGTCGGATCGATGCCGGCGATGGAGAATGCCTCGGAGGGCGCAATGGTCTTCAATGCCGCGTGCAGGGTCTTGCGACGCTGACCGAATGCCGCATCGATCAGACGAAATACGAGTTCCCGTTGTGTGCCGTCGTCTGTGCTGTTCGCAGTTCCCGGGGCAGCCGGGTCATCGGCCTGATACCGGGTGAATTTGACGAGCGCGGAATCCACATTGGGAGCCGGCCAGAACACATTGCGGCCGATGGTGCCCACCCGTTCGGCGGTGCCATACCAGGCGAGCTTCACGCTCGGCGTGCCGTAGATCTTGGAACCGGGCTTGGCGGCGAGTCTGTCGGCCACCTCTTTTTGCACCATCACCAAGAACGAGCCGAGGTTGTCGAAACGCTCCAACAGCGTGAGCAGAATCGGCGTGGCCACGTTGTACGGCAGATTGGCGACCAGCGTAAACGATGCGTCATCGCTGAAATCAGGCACGTTCTCCGGGGTGACGGTTAAGGCATCCCGATTGACGACGGTGAGTCGTGACGTGGCTTCGGGCATGAATTCGGCGACTGTGCCCGGCAGTCGTTCGGCCAGCGGCGGATCGATTTCGACTGCGGTCATGGTGGCGCCGGTTTCCAAAATCGCCAGCGTCAACGATCCCAGGCCGGGGCCGACTTCCATGACATGATCGGCAGCGGTCACTCCCGCCTCGCGTACGATACGACGGACCGTGCCGGGGTCGATGACGAAGTTCTGCCCGAATTTCTTGGTGGGGCTGATGCCGGCATCGGCCGCGATACGACGGATATCGGCGGCACCTAACAGGTGACCAGTGGCGGGAATGGTGTCGTTCATAAGCGTGTGTTCCTTGTGGGCTTCGTAACCGATCAGTACCAACCGACTTGTTCGGAATGTTGCCATGCCTTGGACGGGCTGCCGTAGGCTTGTGCGATGTACCACAGACCCCAATCGATCTGTACGGCGGCATCGTCACGGTAATTGGCACCGAACGCAGCCATTTTGTCTGCTGGTAGCGACTGAGGAATGCCGTAGGCACCGGAGCTCGCGTTTTCGGCATACCACAGCCAACTGGACTCGCGGGTCCATAGTTTGACCAGACAATCCCAGTCGTTGCCTGTCCACCCGCGCTGCGCGGCGGCACCGGCGGCATAGGCCTGAGCCTGGGCTACGGTGGCGTGCCACAGGCGGCCGGAGGGCGTGGTGGTTGTGCCTGAATCGGAGCCAGAAGAGCCGGAATTGTTGTTCGTACCGCCGCCGGTGTTACCGGAATTACCAGTGTTACCGGAATTGCCGGTGTTACCGGAGTTACCGGAGTTGTTGCCGCCGGTGTTGCCGGCATTGTTGTTGGTATCGGTGTTCGTGTTGTTGCCAGAGCTGCTGTTGTTCTTGTCGCCTGTGTTGTTGGCATTGTTACCGGACGACTCGTGCTGATTGTTGGAACCGGAATCGGCCTTGCCGTTATCGGCGGAGTCGGATTTCTTATCGGAACCTTTATCGGTATCAGACTTGGCGGCGCCTACGGCGATGATCTGGTCGATGGCCATCGAGGTGACGGTCTCCGATTTCAGCGTCTCCGATTCGGCCACGCCATCCACATAGGTGACGTCGTACACCTGCGTCTTCTCGCCGTTGACGCCCTGCTGGCGCACATCGGCCTGCCCTTCAGCCAGATTCGGGTCGATGATGGTCTGGGTGGAGAACGGAATCACGGACGTGCGCGTCTCCTCGCCGTGGGTCACGCGGCGTACGCGCAGAATGGTCTCGTCGCTGTCTTTCTCAACGCTGACGCGATCCTCCTTGTTGAGCACGATGCCCTTGGAATCGAGGATGGAGGCGGCCGGCAGCTTGCCATTGGGGGCCACCGAGCTTTTGCCGTCGGCGATGACGGTGACCGGCCCGGACTGGTTGATCACCAGGCCGCCGGTGAGCTGGTTGTACACGTTCTTGATGTCGACGGTGATCTTCGCGGCGTTGTTCTGGTTTTCCTCGAAAAATCCCAGCAACTGGTCGGCACTGGTGGCCACGGTCCAGAAGGGAACGGACGTGCCGTCGATGTTGATAGTGGTCTGGTAGGCGGACTGTACGGTGACCACGGCATGATTGGCGAGTTGGTCGCCGGACGAGGTAGTGACGATATCGTGGGTCTTGATATCCACCCCTTGTTCCTCCAGAAGACGGGTGGCCGTCATCGCATATGTGGTGACTTGGGTGGTTTGCCCGTTGATGTTCAGGGCTACGGATTTACGCGCGGTGAACGCGAATGATCCAGCCAGCGCGATACTGGTCGCCGCGATACAGGCGATTACGCGGATGCGACGCAGTGTAACAAACCGCTGCGGGGTCCAACGCCGTGCCATTGCCATACTCTTCCTGCTGGATGAACGATTACGCCACCCATCGTAACGGTTGTTCCGGCCCATACTGCGGTTTCACCGGCCACCGTCACCATTCCTGCTCGTCAGATTGTTCTGAGCTCAAAAAAAGAAAAGAAAAAGGGGGCGGGAGAGAAGGGGATGTTCCCGCCCCCCCTGAAGGCGCGGAGCTGGTTGGGGGACGCTCCGCCCTCATTCCAGGAAGCCCATAGTTGGGGGAAGGCTCCTGGAGTACTTACCCAAGGTAAGAATTATATGCGTAGAAAAGTCTACGTATCATATAATACGCCACTTTTCTACGCGTCGAGCCTCTTGTCGGGATCGAACCGACGACCTGCCGCTTACAAGGCGGCCGCTCTGGCCATCTGAGCTAAAGAGGCGATTGTTCTTAACGCGTAAATCGTTGCGAACAAATGACTAGTATACCGGTACTTCCCGAGTGGTCAATTTAAGCCGAGCCGCAGGCGGTATTGCATATGTCGCGGCGTCAACTTATTCGGCCACGCAGCATCAGGAGGCGACCGAAATCGGCTTTCCGCTGGCACCGATGGATGGCATTTTGCCTTCCACGCCTACCTGGTCAGCATCCAGCCCAATGGACTTGAGGAAGCCGTCCACCATATTCGTGTCCGCCAGCGTGAGCTGCTTCAGATCCCAGTATTCGCCGTTGATGGTGAGTGTGGGGGAGGAGAAGGCGCCGGAGCTGTTGAACAGTTCGGGGCGCAGGATCGTGTAGTTGTTGGAGGCGGTGAGCCAGTCGAGGTATTCGTTCTTGCCGCTGAACGCCGCGGCGGCCACATCCTCGCTCACGCCGGCCTTGACGGCCTGCTTCTCCAGCTTGGCGTTGTTTACCGGCTCGTAATTGGACAATTCGCCCGGCTGGAAATCCTCAGCGTAGATGTTGGAGAGGTAGCTCATGAGGTGGTCGGGATCGTCATCATGCTCGGCAATGTAGATGGCACCGTTGAACACGCGGTTGGAGTAGTTGTCGGAGCTCTTGTTGTTCTGGAAATTGAGGAAGTGCAAATCGATGTTGAGCTGGCCTGCGTTCATCAGCTTGACGAGCGTCGGGTCGAGTTGGCGGTTCACCGAGGCGCAGCCGGGGCACAGCGGTTCCATGTAGATGGATACGGTGGGAGCCCCCTCGGCTTTCTGGCCATACCCTTTGTTGGAGATTACGAAGCCGGCCTTGTCGTCGGCGTTAGCCGGCTGGGTACTGACTTTCTTGAGCTTGCTATAGGCCTCGTCCACGGTCATGTTGCTTTGCTGGCTACTGCTGCTGGTGTTGGACGGCCGCATAGCCTTGTTTACGGCGAATCCAGCGATGGCCACCAGCACCACAATAATGGCCACCACAATGCAGCCGATGATGGTCTGCTGCTTACGTTCCTTAGCCGCCTGCTCGGCCCGTGCCTGCTGGGCGGCCTCCTCGGCCGCTCGGCGCTCAGCGCGTGTGGCACGCTTGGCCTGACGCTTCGGATCTGACATAGCTATCCCCTTGCAATCGCTTCAATGTTTGGGCCCCATCATAATGACCGGGCCTGAGGAGGACTGCGCCCAGAGCTGATCTGAGGTGAATTCCCTGTAAAAGTGTGACGGAACGAACGTATCGGATACACAACGGCCATGTGTGCGGATGGCTGATGTGTGAGATTCCGCCCCGCTCTAGGCGAACGGCATCCAGTTGATCGGCATGCCCAGAATCGGCATCGCGCACAAGGCCACGGTGATGATGGCCCATATGGTGAACAGCACGGTGCCGCGCCCGCCGCCCTTGGGCGCCGGCGCCACTGGAGCAGGTGGAGCCCCACCCACTTCGGTGGATGGCGCGCCCGCCGGGCGACTGTGTTTGAGCCCGCGCAGTACGCCGCCCCCCAGCCGAATCATCATCGACTGTGGGGCGAACACAGTGACCAGCCAGCCGATGGCCATGAAACCGCCCAGCGCCAGCCCGGAAGCGGAGAACGGCACATCATTGAGCAACGGCACCGGAATACCCCAATCCGCGGTGAAATACCAGGAGATGGTGTGAACGGGCAGTGCCAGAGCCGCGGTGGCCACGGCGGTTCCCGCCATATAGATGATGACTAGCAGCAGTATGCGGGGAATGGCCAGCAGCAGGGCTTTGACCAGATGCCAGGGAAAAGTCGCCACGCGAATCCACGAATCGGAGTTTTTGCGCTCGCCGCCGCGTTTGCCCTCGCGCTCAAGCTGGGGTTCGGTGTTATAGGCCAGGGTGAGCAGTAGCCACAACAACGCAGTGGCCGCGATGATGGCCACGAGCGGAGCATTTGCCGCCAGTGCCGCCAGCGGCGCCGCCAGCAGGATCAATGGCAGGGTGCCGCGCTGCAGATATTCCCCTCGCTTCACGTCCACCGGATTGGGCATGGGAGGATTTTGGACCATGGTTTCGGTGGGGGCCGCTTGGGCGGTTTGGTCGATGATGCGCTGCAATGCCGGGCGAATGGCGGGGTCCACCGCTGTGGGCTGGTTGCTTGCGGGATCCCAGCTGCTCTGGGCGGTGCCGGACGGGGGGAATGATGACGGCTGCGGCGTGGGGAGTACGGTGGTGCGCTCGGCCAGCGGCGTGGTTTGGTCCGGCATCGGTGTGGTCGCGCCGGTGAGTACCTGTGTGCCGGCGTCGTCGGTGAAATCGGCAGCAGCGTCGGGCAACAGTTGCGTGGCCTGCTCCGCACCGGCCGGCGGACGTGGCGGCATATCGGCTAAGGGCAGCGTGGCGGTAGCGGCGCCAGCCGGCGAGAATACGACGGTTTCGCCATCGCCGTTATCGCCCTTATTGCCGGAGAACACGGCCATGGTGGGAGCCTCAGCGGCTTCCTCGGCCGCGCGCCAGATGGTTCGGGGATTATTGCGGTCAACGCCGCCGGCCGCGCCAAAAGGGGGCATCGCCTCCGCGGCTTCGGCAACGATCGCAGCCGGTTGTCCAGCCACGGCTCCCGCGGCGAACGGTCCCGCCTGCTCGCCCTGCCAAGCGTTGGGATTCAACGCATCCAAGGCGATGGCATTCAGCAATTGATCCGGCGTGCAACGATCCCTGCGATCCGGGTCCAGTGCAGAACGGAAGGCAGCCAATGTGCCGGCCGGTAGTCCGGAAAGATTCGCGTTGCCCGAGGCCTCGCGCTCAAGTACCGCCATCATCGGCTTGGTGCCGAACACAGGCGCGCCGGTTGCGGCAAAAGCGAGCACGGACGCCACCGACCACCAATCGGTGGCGTCGTCGGATTCGGCACCGTCAATAATCTCGGGTGCGATGAATCCGGGTGTACCCATCACTAGGCCGGTGCGGGTCACGTGACTTTCGCCCTCGCCCATCGCGATACCGAAATCGACCAATACCGGTCCGGCGGCCGACACCATCACATTGGTGGGTTTGATGTCGCGATGGACGATGCCGGCCGCATGTACGGCTTTGGTGGCTTCGATGAGCTTGCGGGCCAAGCGTTCCAGATCGTCGCCCACATACCGGCCATTGGCGGCCACATCATCCTTAAGATTCTTGCCCTCGATGAGTTCAGTGACGATGAACGCCAACGTATCGTCGAGTTCCATATCCACGATGCCGCACACACCCGGATGATTGACCTTCTTCAAGGCCATGGCCTCGCGCCGCAGGCGCTCGCGCGGCGTGACATCGGGCTTGAGGTCGGGGTCGTGCAGGGCCGTGGACGCAGAGCCGGAGCCTGCCACTGACTCGTCGGTCAGGGAGTCGCGCAGAATCTTCATGGCATAGGTGGTGCCGCCGTCGTCGCGCACCCGCCACACCGACCCCATAGCTCCTGAGCCGAGCCGGGAGATCAGCGTATACCCACCAACCACTTCGCCGGACTCAAGATTCAACGCGTTCAAATCGCTCATGCCCTCCATCCTAATGCCTTGCTGGTGCATTATTCTGGCTCTCTCCTGGGAGGCCGAGCTTGATATTTCTTGGCTCCCCTCTCTGAGAGGGGAGCCAAGAATAAATGCCGTTTACGTATTGAGAAGTGCCGTTTACGCCATTAAGGTCGATTGCCCTGACCGGATGTGGTAGCAAATTATGCGCTCGAAATGACAGGATAGGTGCGTGGGCAGGTGCGCCAGTCGTGAATTTGCGACTCTATAACCATCGGCATCAAGGATGTGTCGGCGGTGACCCAAAGGTGAGCCAGCCGGGCACATTCAACAGTGGCACAGCGATGCAAGGGCAGTATCGTGAGCCGCTGATCGAATCGATAACGATATCAGATTCGAATGCCGCGACTTCGCCGGTCGTACCTTCGAATACTTCTCCGAAGACGGCTACCTGTTCGGCGTGATGGCCTCCCAGCAGGTCGCTGGCGCTCAGGCCAAGGCCTGAGGTGTGTCTCCGATAACTGAATAGCTAAATAGAATGGACGGCCTGCTGAGTGCTACTCAACAGGCCGTCCATTGTGTATCTGAATGCGAAAAGTCATTATATGGAACGGAATATATCGATACTGTGCATTGTGCCGATTACTGATTCCGACGCAAGTATTCGCGCAGGAAGGGCACGGCAAAATCGACTTCGCCTCGTTCTGTTTCGCGGATAACGAAGGCGTCAAGGAGGCGTTTGCGGTAGGTGGCGGCATAGTTAGGCGTTTTGCCCATGCGCTGTGCAACATTCACGGTGGGAGAGGGACCATCTGACGCTGCCATGGCTTCGAGATACTCACGGTCGTTTTTGGATAAGCCTTGCAACTCCGGGATGCACACGGCGTTATCAAGGTCAATACGTGCTTCCTCGATACCTGCCGTAACATCAGCGTCGATGATGGTATCCGAGTCCCGCATGTCTGCGGCATCCCAGATATGGTAGCCAACCAGTTGAATCATATAGGGGTATCCGGCTGTCACATTGGCTGCAGTGCTTAATTGAGCGTCGGTGATGGACATGCCGGAGGCGCGGAATGTTGTGGCGAAAGCATCGCGCACTTCATCAAGAGGAATATCTGTGAGTATGTTCGTTTTCGCGCGACGTAGGAACGTGATGACTTCGTCATTGAACAAATCAGAAATCATCTGTGGGAGACCGGCGAACACGATGGCGATATTGCGTCGTTCCCTGATTTGATGCTGTATGGCAGTGGCGATGGCAATCATGTCGGATCGCTCAGCCGCTTGAGTCTCATCAATGGTGATAAGCAACCCAGCATGGCGCTTCTCAAGCGCATCCAACCGTCCGGCAATGGCACTTCTCAACGTTTCGGGCATACGCTTCGGGGATAGTTCGGCTTCTCCGAGGCCGATGCCCGCTCCAGCAAAAGTCAACGATGGTCGGATAGCGAGGTGGTCAAGGGCCCCTCGCCCGATTCGTAAGGCATCAACAAGGCGTTCGCATAGTCCGGCAGAGGCCGTTTCTTCGATGACATCCCATCTGCGCGCTTTGGCCCGGTCTCCGAACACAGTGAGCATCACGGTTTTTCCGGTTCCACGAGCGCCGGTGACGAGCATAATGCGCCCTGGGGCACCGACTCCGTTATCGAGACCTTTCTCGAAATCGCGGATAACTTTGCCTCGGCCGATGAGCAGGGGCGGTTCCCCTCCTGCCGTTGGCTTGAATGGGTTTTCCTTTGCCTTCATGTGGACCGCCTCCTCGCTGAATCAACCTAAAATAAAAATTATCAAAAATATCAAAAAAATAAAAATTATCAAAAGTTGGGTTGAGCCGACTGAAGAAAACAGCCGTGGCGACAATGATTCTGCCGCAATCCGCGGTGACAACAACTGACGCGGACCTTCTTGGCAGAATCGTTGTTTGTCCCGCTTCGCCAATCAACGTCGCTCAAGTTCGGTGCGCAGACCGGCTACCGTAGCGGTCAGCTCACGCACTTCCTCGCGCAATAGGTCGATTTCGGGATTGGCTGATGTCGCAATAGCCTCTTGCGCGGCTTCCTTGGCCACTTCCTTCTCCCGAGCGTCCTCGCGCCGATCCGTCTCCAGATTGACCTGATCCACGATCCACGAGGCCAGCGTGGCCGTCACAATACCGATCAACGCGATGCCGGTGAACATCAGCACCACCGCAATGATCTTGCCTTGGAAGGTGACCGGCGAGAAGTCGCCATATCCCACGGTGGTCACGGTCACGAACGCCCACCACAACGCCGTGCCGAAGTCGGTGATCGTGGATCCGGACGCCCCGCGCTCCACGGAATACACGGCCAGCGCGCCCACGTACATGAGCATTCCCACCGCGCCGACCGCGTATACGGTGATGCGCCCGCGCACCGCCATGCCGGAGGTGCGGTTCAGCACGTGCAGCACGGTCAGCAAACGCAACAGTCGCAAGGGCCGGAGCATCGGCAGCGCGATGGTCAGCAGCGTGAACAGGTTGTGCTTGAACCACTGCCAGCGATCGTCGGCCAACCACAGCGAGACCACATAATCGACGACGAACACCACCCAGATCACGTTGATGACGGTTTCACACAGCGCGATATGCGTGCGGGAGAGAATTTCCCACGAATACACCACCAGAAACACCACGGACAGCACCATCAGCGGCCAGTCCGTCCACTTCTTCCACGTCTTCAGTCCCATATTCCGATTGTAGTGGCGCGTCCGCTGCGCCACTGCGGAGCATGACTCCGGACATCAGTGTTGTATACGTTCGTATACATTTCACGTTGTGTACGAACGTATACAGCGGTATTTTTCATCTCGTATTTCCCTTATGACTATCACCACAGTGATATAATCAAGAATATGTAAGGAGAGAGAAGGAGCCGGCCAATGGAGACCGCATCGATCGAACTGTGGCATGGCTCTTCGCATGTCATCAAGCATCCTGAATACGGGCTGGTCAAGCCGAACAACGATTATGGCCGCGGATTCTATTGCACGCGCAGCGTCGAGCTGGCCAAGGAATGGGCGTGCGCGGGAATGGATGACGGTTTCGCGAATCGGTACACGTTGACCACGGACGGGCTCCTCTTCCTGGACCTGTCCCAGCCGCCCTACACCATCCTGAACTGGCTGGCCATGCTGGTCGAAAACCGTCGTTTCCAGCCGACCACCGCCGTCGCCGCGCAAGGCATCGAATATCTGAAACAAGTGTTTCTGCCGGATGCCAGTCAGGCTGACGTCATCGTCGGATATCGTGCCGACGATTCGTATTTCTCGTTCGCCCGCGCTTTTGTCAATAACGCGATTTCCATCGACCAACTCGCTGAGGCGATGCGGTTGGGCGAGCTCGGCAAGCAGATCGTACTCGCCAGTCCTCAGGCATTCGCGGCACTGCGGTTCCAAGGCTGCGAAATCGCCCGCGCTTCGACCTACCACGGATTGCGTAACGAGCGCGACCGCACAGCTCGCGAAGCCTACCGCCGCAAAAGTGCAGAAGCCGATCTCGACGGCCTGTTCATGCGCGACATCATCCGCGAGAAAGTGACCAACGATGATCCCCGCCTATGATGAGACATACTTGCCGGACGCCATGGCCAACTTGGCCGGCGCCTTCGATTATGCGCTGAACGATTGCGGGTTGCCGGTCGGCCTATTCATGGACTTCTTCGCCACCTCCGAGGCGGCCGCGCTTTTCGGGCGAGGCACGCCCAAATACGTGTGTGGCATGTCCGGCGAGGAGCTGGTGGCCGAAATCATGCGGCAAACCGGTTGGGCGCGCATTCTCGATATGCCGCCAGCCGCACTGCGCGCCGGCTCAACACCCGAATACTGGGCCGGATGGGTACTCGCATACTGCCAATGGACCAGGGGAGTGCGGTTCTCGGACATTCTCGATGTGCTGTCGCTCGACGATATCGTGCGACTGTACCCGACTCTGCACGAAGCCGACGAAAGCCGATTCGTCGACGTGTACGACGAGCGGGCCGCCCATAATCGCACCGAGGGCGACTCCCGGCTGCACACGATCCGCGTGCGCGCCGGACTCAGCCAATCCGGGCTGGCCCGCCGCTCCGGCGTTACCCTGCGCTCCATCCAAATGTACGAGCAGCGCCGCAAAGACCTTGGCAAAGCTGCCGTCTCCACCGTGCTCGCTTTGGCCCGCACGCTTGGCTGCCGCATCGAAGATCTGTTGGAGCCGTAAAGACGCGGAGTAGTATCGCGCCGCATCGATTCTGATAACTGAACAACTACTTTTAAGGCCTGGCCGGATGCTCGTTTGGACATCCGGCCGGGCCTTCTGGCTCCACACGGGGTGCCGAGGTATCCGTTCTCCGCTTCGAGGGGCTGATTTGGCCTTCCGTAGAGGTTTACTCCCGTTTCGAGGGGCTGGTGGCCCGCTAGAACACGGGTATAAACGGCTTCGCCCCACCGTCATTCCGCCATTTTGGGGATGCGCTTACTTGAGTACCAGCCCCTCGAAACGGAGATAGATCTCCGGAAAGGGTCAAAACAGCCCCTCGAAACTCAAGATGGCGGTTGCAGGGCGGTTGAGGATCAGTCGAAGAGCAGTTCAAACGCAAATGTGAACAATGCCACATGTGATTGGGCGGGTCGCTGCACGTCGATTTTCGGGGGTGCATGGGAATGGCGGAATATCAACGAAAAACCCTATATCTAGGTTTGTTATGTGACACGCGCCACTACATATAGTGCCTTGATTTCAAATCACACCGCTGTAATATGGCCTTCGCTTCACTGTTCATCAGAACCACATCAAGGGGAGTCGCCATGACCGTCACCGTGTTCACCAAGCCGCATTGCCCGCAGTGCGATGCCACCAAGCGCCAGCTCACCAAGCTGGGTGTGCCGTTTGAAACCGTGGACCTGACGCAGAACCCCTCCACCCTTGAGCAGCTGCAGGCCGCCGGTTTCCAGCAGGCTCCGGTGGTCATCACGCCGGACAACTCCTGGACCGGCTACCGCCCCGACCTGATTCGCGAAGTCGCCCAGCAGGTGGCCGCCGACAACCGCGCCGCCGCCACGGTGTCCGCGTGAGTCTGAGCCAGCCCGAATTCGCGGCCGAAGGCAAGACGATCGGCGCATTGGTCTACTTCTCGTCGGCCTCCGAAAACACCGCACGGTTCGTGGCCGGATGCCGTTTGCAGGACGAAGGCATCAACGTCTACCGCATCCCGTTGCGGGCCGCCGCCCCGGCGCTAAACGTCCGCGAACCGTACGTCATCATGGTGCCCACCTATGGCGGCGGCGTGGTCAAGAAAGCAGTGCCGATTCAGGTCAAACGCTTCCTCAACGATCCAGCCAACCGCGAGTGGATTCGCGGCGTCATCGCCTCAGGCAACACCAATTTCGGTGAGGCCTACTGTGCCGCCGGAGACATCATCGCCGCCAAATGCAAGGTGCCCTACCTCTACCGTTACGAACTCATGGGCACCCCGGAAGACACTGCCGCCGTGCGAAACGGCCTCGTCCGCTTCTTCACCGAACAGTAAATCTTGACCCCCTCGAGGTATTGGCTCCCCTCTCCGAGGGGAGCTGTCAACGAAGTTGACTGAGGGGAGCAACTGTCTGAGTAAACACACTTCTGCCATATTCCAAGGATTTCCAATGACTGACCTCACCGCCACCGGCCTGCCGCTCGACAATACTGCCGACACCGCAGCGGAACAGTACGACCCGGCGCACGATTACCACGCGCTCAACGCGATGCTCAACCTCTATGACGCCGACGGCAAGATCCAGTTCGACAAAGACAAGGCCGCCGAACGCGAATACGTGACAGGGCACGTGGCCACCAACAGCAAGCGGTTCGCCTCCACCGCCGAGCGTCTCGAATACCTGATCAGCAACCAGTACTACAACCCTGCGGTCTTCAACCAGTACTCCGCTGAATTCCTCGACCGCATCTACGAGCACGTGGAATCCGCCGGCTTTGAGTTCGGCACTTTCCTTGGTGCGTTCAAGTTCTACACGTCCTACGCGCTCAAGACGTTCGATGGTCGCCTCTATCTTGAGGACTTCCCGCAGCGTTGCGCCGCTGTGGCCCTGGAGCTCGCCGCCGGCAATGAGCAGCAGGCCATCGAATACGCCGACGAAATGCTTGCCGGCCGCTTCCAGCCCGCCACCCCGACCTTCCTGAACCTCGGCAAGGCCCAGCGTGGCGAACCGGTCAGCTGCTTCCTGGTGCGCATCGAAGACAACATGGAGTCGATTTCGCGCGGCATCAACGCGGCCCTCCAGCTCTCCAAGCGCGGCGGTGGCGTGGCCCTGCTGCTGAGCAACCTGCGCGAGCTCGGCGCCCCGATCAAGCACATCGAGAACCAGTCCAGCGGCGTGATTCCGGTCATGAAGCTGCTGGAGGACTCCTTCTCCTATGCCAACCAGCTCGGCGCACGTCAGGGCGCGGGCGCGGTGTACCTCAACGCCCACCACCCTGATATCCTGCGCTTCCTGGATACCAAGCGAGAGAACGCGGACGAGAAGATCCGCATCAAGTCGCTGGCTCTTGGCGTGGTGATTCCGGACATCACGTTCGAACTGGCCAAACAGAAGGCCCAGATGGCCCTGTTCAGCCCGTACGACGTGGAGCGCGTGTACGGCAAGCCGTTCGCCGACATCTCCGTTACCGAGCATTATGACGAGATGGTGGCCGACGACCGCATCAAGAAGACCTACATCGACGCCCGTAAGTTCTTCACCACCATCGCCGAACTGCAGTTCGAATCCGGCTACCCGTACATCGTGTTCGAGGACACGGTCAACCGCGCGAACCCGATCGAAGGTCGCGTGACCATGTCCAACCTGTGCTCGGAAATCCTGCAGGTTCAGGAGCCGAGCGCATACAACGAGGACCTCACGTATGCGCATGTCGGCCGCGACATCTCCTGCAATCTGGGTTCGCTCAACATCGCTAAGACGATGGATGGCGGCTTGGGCCACACGGTGGAGACGGCGATCCGCGCACTCACCTCGGTGGCCGAGCACACCAGCATCAACGCGGTGCCTTCGATTCGCCGCGCCAATGAGGAGGGCCACGCCATCGGTCTCGGCCAGATGAACCTGCACGGCTTCCTGGCCCGCGAAGGCATCCAGTACGGTTCTGAAGAGGGCCTCGACTTCACCGACATGTACTTCATGACCGTGGCCTACCACGCCTACCGTGCCTCGCACGCGCTCGCCGTGGAGCATGGCCGCACGTTCGCCAGCTTCGCTACGAGCGACTACGCCAAGCCGGCCGGCCAGGGCAACTACTTCGACAAGTACACCGATGGTCGTCGTTCGCTCACTCCGCGCACCGAACGGGTCCGTGCGCTGTTCGAACAGTACGGCATCGCGATCCCGACTGCGGCCGACTGGGAGGCCCTGCGCGACGCGATTCTGAAGGACGGCATCTACAACCAGAACCTGCAGGCCGTGCCGCCCACCGGCTCGATCTCGTACATCAACCATTCCACGAGCTCGATTCACCCGATCGCCTCCAAGATCGAGATTCGCAAGGAAGGCAAGATCGGGCGCGTGTACTACCCGGCCGCCTACATGACCAACGACAACCTCGGGTACTACAAGGACGCCTACGAGATCGGCTGGAAGGCCATCGTCGACACGTACGCCGAGGCCACCCAGCACGTGGATCAGGGACTGTCGCTGACGCTGTTCTTCCCGGACACCGCCACCACCCGCGACCTCAACAAGGCTCAGATCTACGCCTGGCGCAAGGGCATCAAAACCCTCTACTACATCCGCATCCGCCAGCAAGCCCTGGAAGGCACTGAGGTCCAAGGCTGCGTCAGCTGCATGCTCTGATCGTTCGATGGAGCGTATACCGCCTTTCTTCGGCACTCGACGTACCTTCGTACGCCTTCGGCCTCAGACGGCGGTCTCCGCACACATCGAACAACCAGAGGCCACTCTAAGGAACCTGCAATGTCACCAATGATTTATAAGGCACTGCTCCGGCTGACCGCGCCGGAGGAGTTTGAAAACAAGCCCGCCGACAACTCCCAAGACGAGTAATGCAAAGGAATCCCCATGGCACCGATTTCCATTCCGCGCAAACCGCTGAAACTCATCGACCGCGTCTCCGCAATCAACTGGAACCGCCTCGAAGATGAGAAAGACCTTGAGGTCTGGGACCGCCTGACCGGCAACTTCTGGCTGCCCGAAAAAGTCCCCGTCTCTAACGACATCCCCAGCTGGCAGAAGATGACCGAGGACGAGCACACGCTCACCATGCACGTGTTCACCGGCCTGACCCTGCTTGACACCATCCAGGGTACGGTCGGCGCCGTCTCCCTGATTCCGGACGCGCTCACCCCGCACGAGGAGGCCGTGTACACCAACATCGCCTTCATGGAATCCGTGCACGCCAAAAGCTACTCGTCCATCTTCTCCACCCTGTGCTCCACCGAACAGATCGATGCCGCATTCGACTGGAGCGAGAACAACGAGTTTCTGCAGAAGAAGGCGGAAATCGTGCTCGACTACTACGAGGGCGACAACCCGTACAAGCGCAAGGTGGCCTCCACCCTGCTCGAATCGTTCCTCTTCTACTCCGGCTTCTATCTGCCGATGTACTTCTCCGCGCACGCCAAGCTGACGAACACCGCCGACGTGATTCGTCTGATTATCCGCGATGAGGCCGTCCACGGCTACTACATCGGCTACAAGTACCAGAAGGGCATCGCCCAGCTGAGCGATGCCGAGCGCCTGGATCTGCAGGACTACACATACGACCTGCTTAACGAGCTGTACGACAACGAGGTGGAGTACACCCAGTCGCTGTACGATCGCGTGGGCCTGACCGATGACGTCGAGAAGTTCCTGCGCTACAACGGCAACAAGGCGCTGATGAACCTCGGTTACCCGGCTTTGTTCCCGGCTGAGATTTGCGATGTGAACCCCGCGATCCTGGCCGCCCTGAGCCCGAACGCCGACGAAAACCACGACTTCTTCTCCGGCTCCGGCTCCTCCTACGTGATGGGCAAAGCCGAAGAAACCGATGACGACGACTGGGACTTCTAAGGGTTTCGCGGTCCGCGAACCCGCAGCGCCGCCGCGTTCGCACGGCGGCGCTACGCTGGAGATATGGAACAGGAGCCGTTGGTCAGCATCATCATCCCGGTATATAAGGTCGAGAAATTCCTTGATGAATGCGTGAAGTCTGTGGTTGCGCAGACCTATCGCAACCTCGAGATTCTGCTGGTCGACGACGGCTCGCCCGACAATTGCCCGGCCATGTGCGACGCCTGGGCCGCCCGCGACCCGCGCATACGCGTGATTCACAAGCCCAACGGCGGCCTGTCCGACGCCCGCAACTCCGGTATCGCTGAGGCTATCGGCGCGTACATATACTTCGCCGATTCCGACGACACCGTGGCACCCACGTTGGTGGAGGACTGCCTGAACGCCATGCGCGAGTATGACGCCGACCTCGTGATGTTCCAGTTCGACACCATCTCCGAGAACAACAAGCCGCTGCTGTCCAACTATCGCCACAACGACTTCACCGAGGTGCAGGTCCTGACCCCGGTCGAGGTCATCAAAAAGCAAGTCAAGGCTGAGATTGACGGCTATTTCTGGGCCTTCCTGGCACCCGCCTCCACCTATCAGGGCACCGGATTCTCCTTCCCGGTGGGTCGCAAAATCGAGGATCTCTCCCGTATCTGCAACGTGATCGGCGAGGCCACGCGCGTGGTCCGTCTGCCCAAGGCGCTGTACCACTACCGCATGCGCGAGGGGTCGATTACCGCCAGCTGGGATCCGCAGCTCACCCGCGACTGGACCCGCGCCGCCGACGACCGCGAGGAATACATCGTCCACCGATTCCCCGAGCTCAAGGGCTTCATGACGCTGCAACAGCTGAATTTCTTTGCCAACCTCGATTACGAGACCATGCGCCAGTCGCTGATCGCCGGGCTCAAGATCGATCCCGAGGACGCCGACGCGCTTCGTCGTCGCATCGAGGGCCTGACCAAGTCCGCCGATGAGGGCGATGAGCCCGTACCGGAAACGTTGCGTGAGTTGCTCGGACTGCTCAAGCTGGGCATCGCCAAGGTGGCCGATGGCACGTTCGGTAAGGCCGATGGCAGCAGTACTGATGGCGATGCCGAGAACGATGACGTAACGCTGGCCGACCGTTTCCGCGACATGCGCGAGGACTGGCGCCAGCTGCGCATCCAGCGCATCGAAGACGCCGAGGAGCGCAAGGCCGAGCGCAAAGCCGCCCGCAACGGCGTCACCTTCGAGTCTGTGTCGCATTAGTCGGCGACTGATGGAATCCATCAGTCCGGGAAGAGCAGACCTGCTCTACGTCGGGCGTGCCGGTTCGCACGTTCGAGAAACAGGCGTGTCATGGGCCGAACCACACAACACCCCCAGAAACGCCCATAAAGTTAACTACATTTCAGACACGCCACTTGCCTTGGTCCACGGTCCGTGTATAGTAGTTCTCGGCTCAACGAAGAGAACCTTCACTGAACCGGAAAAAAGTAAACGCTGAAGCTTGCAGTTTCCGAAAGCAAAGTTGTACGTCGGTGGCGAGGGCGGAAGCACAGTAAAGAACAAATCCCTTTACAACGGATCGTGAGGCACGTACCTGCCTCTGAAAGGATTAGTAATTATGGCAGAAGTCGTTTTCGACCACGTCACTCGTATCTACCCGGGCAACGATAAGCCCTCCGTGGATGATCTGAATCTTGATATCAAGGATGGCGAGTTCCTCGTCCTCGTCGGCCCTTCTGGCTGTGGTAAGTCTACGACCCTTCGTATGCTCGCCGGCCTGGAAGAGGTCAACAAGGGCCGCATCCTCATCGGTGGCAAGGATGTCACCACGATGCAGCCGAAGGACCGCGACATCGCAATGGTGTTCCAGAACTACG
>OFMF01000556.1_pt1 | contig 36045 bp, 36 predicted proteins | sample 1541771 | NCBI WGS metagenome assembly OFMF01 (sample SAMN04209235, study PRJEB22552) | human gut metagenome | biome: gut; material: feces | host: Homo sapiens | place: USA: Oklahoma
TACCTACCCCCAGTTGAACTGGGGGTTTTGTCACACCTATTCGGCGTACAAAAAAAGCTGGAATCCTTATTATGCAGAGGATTCCAGCTTTCTTATTTTTACTGAGATTTTATTTGGTATGTTTTCTTAAGTAGAAGTTGCTTTTCATACCTTCTTTTTAATTTCTTACAAAATTTTTGCCTCAGGCACCGCAAGCGCCTTCCACTTCATCCTCTGCCACCAATTTGGTTGCCATAGGACGATATTTGCCGCTTTCCCAGCGATGGTTCTGGCTGTGAATCCACAGGTAACATGCTGCTGTAAAGATTGCACCCACAATGAAAGAAGTCAAACCTTCATTAATCATAGGCACAAAAGGCGCTACCACAAAGTAGCCCAGCACCAGACCAAGAACCAGACCTACAAAAGGAATGCCATACATGATCAAAACCGCGTGCATGAATGCATTATCCTGCAATTCCAGTTCTACCCAGTCGCCCACTTCCGCTTCACAGAGATTCTGGGCTTCGATGTCCATATCATTTTCCATCATACCGCTCAGGCACGCGCGGCATTCGCCGCATGCTTCTTTACGAACGATATGAACTGTTACAAATCTGCCTTTGGTTTCTGTAACCAAACCTTTCATATCTATTCCACCTTTCTGTATCCAACCCCGTATCTACGGGTTATTTTATTTCGTGACTCAAGATATTGTACCATAGGCACATCATAAAGAAAAGTGATTTTTGCACAGAAAAATTAAATTTCCCTTTGTTTTGTGGCTTTTTCTTCGTACAAACGGAAAAAGAAATTCTTCAGCAGCGCCCCCAGGGGCACTGCGAACAAAAGGCCCCAAAATCCAAAGAATCCACCAAAAACAGCCAATGATAATAACACCAAAACCGGATGAAGTTCCACGCGGCTTCCAACCACACGCGGCACAATGACCGCACTGTCCAACTGCTGCAACAGCAAAATAACAATGGCTGCATACACTGCCCGCATAGGATCTGTGCTGAATAATCCGGACAACACAGCCAGCAAAAACGCCACTGCCGCACCAAAATAAGGAATGAGGTTGGAAAAACCGGAAAAGATGCCAATGATCACACCATAGGGAATCCCTATAAACCAGAACGTAACGGCAAAAAGCGCCCCCATAATAGCCGCATCCAGCAATTGTCCGCACAAATACCCTATGACTACCTGATAGACTTCTGTAAAAAATCCAGCAATTTTCCCCGTTCTGCGCTGTCCTAAAAACACATTGCCTACCTGTCTCAGAAAAAACTGTACATTTTCTTTTTCCGACAAAAAATAAAATGCTGCCGCAAAACCAATGGCTGCGTTGAGGATCTGACCGCCTGCTTCCGGCAAGATGCCTGCTGCCCGCAGAACACCATTTTCTATGGCTGTGCTGATTTCTGTAACAGCTGTGGTAAGAATGCCCTCAGCATTTTGCAGCAGCCCGTATTCCGCCAGCTTCAACTGGAACAACACAAGCCAATCTCCTGCCTGTCTGGTAAAATCCCCTGCCTGCTCAGCCAGACTTTCCAGATCTGCCGTTCCCAAACCATGGACAATTCCATAGAGCAGCACAGCAATAACGCCAAATACCAGCAAATAAGTAATGCCTGTACCTACCCGCCTATTTTTCACCCGCATCTTCTGCTTATCACTCAATTGTTTTTCATAAACTCTCTGCCAGAATGCTGTCAGCGGTTCCAGCACTACCGCAATGCCCACAGACCAAAAAAAAGGCGCAAAAACGGCGAGGACATGCCTCGCCGTTTCCAATATGACATTTTTCGCAGCGGAAAGGTGAAAGACAACCGCTCCCAGCAATACCAAAACACCTGCTGTCAGAATCACATGAAATCCGATTTCCAGATATTTTCTGTTCCATGGCAGCCGCAATTGTCATTCTCCCTTTCAGCCTTTATTTTTTATTTCATCTGTTTCAGTGCTTCTTTCAGGAAATCCCATGTACGCATGGTGGAAGAAATGGAAAGACGTTCTTCCGGTGTGTGTACGTCAAACATGTCGGGGCCCAGAGATACCATATCCAGCCAAGGCATTTTTTCTGCAAACAGACCACATTCTACACCAGCGTGGATGGCTGTCAGTTTGGGTTCTCTGCCTGTTGCTTTGCGGTAAGCATCCTGCAGCAGCACCAGCAGTTTGGAATCATCGCTGTATACCCAGCCAGGGTAGTCGTTGCTGCTTTCTACGGCAGCGCCGCACAGCTGTGCAATGGTTTCAATTTTTCTGCAAAGCACTTCTTTTCTGGATGCAACAGCGCTGCGGACAGCACTGTCAAAGTGAACGCCTTTTTCATCTGTGCATACAACACCGATGTTGCTGGAGCTTTCTACCAGACCTTCGATATCCATACTCATGGTTTCCACACCATAAGGGATCAGCAGCAGGATAGAGATCACATGACTTTTTGTTGCTTCTGTCATAACTTCTGTCACTGCTTCAGTTGCTTTTTCCCATGTGATAATCATATCCGTTTCTACACGGTGATATTCCTGTTTGAATTCTTTTTCCAGTTCTGCAACGATTTTTTCTGCTTCTTTCGCAGCGTCTGCTGTCATAGTCAGAACAGCGTCTGCTTCTCTGCAGATAGCATTGTCCATTTTACCGCCGTCTACACGCACCAGAGAGTATGCTACTTTGCTCTGGAGAGCATCCAGCAGTCTGCCCATGAGCTTGTTTGCACTTGCACGCTGCAAATGGATGTCGCCGCCGGAATGGCCGCCTTTCAGACCTCTGATCTGCAGTGTATATGCTTCTTCGCCAGCTTTCACAACTTCTTTTTCCACAGGCAGTGTTACCTGTACTCTTCTGCCGCCGCAGCAGCTTACCAGGAATTCGCCTTCTTCTTCAGAGTCCATATTGATGAAATAAGTACCCTTCAGATCAGAAACATCCAGTGCTTTTGCGCCATCCATACCTGTTTCTTCATTTGTGGTGAACACAGCTTCCACAAAAGGATGTTCCAGTGTTGTGCTGTCCAGCACTGCCAGCATGAATGCAACAGCAATACCGTTATCAGCGCCCAGAGTTGTACCTTTTGCGCGGATCATATCACCATCAATTTCCAGCTGAAGAGGGTCTTTTGTGAAATCATGTTCCACACTGCCCAGTTTTTCACATACCATATCGATATGTCCCTGGAAAATTACGCCAGGAGCCTGTTCATAGCCAGGTGTCGCAGCTTTCTTAATAACCACATTGTCCGCTTCATCTCTGCGGCATTCCAGTCCTCTTTCTTTGGCAAAGTCCATGATATACTGTGCCAGTGCAGCTTCGTTGCCGCTGCCATGAGGGATTTTTGTGATTTCCTCAAAATAATAAAATACTTTGTCTGTTCCCAAAGCATCTAAAACGCCCATTGTTCGTTCCTCCTTACTTACTTTCTTTGTCTTTGTCAAACAACTCTTTTATGGTATCACTCTTTTGCCATTCTGTCCACCATTGCCGTCTTTCCTTTTACCTATAAAAAAAGAAAACCACAAAAGACCCCTTGCTTTCGTAGTTTTCCAGCTTCTGATTGTTTTTAATCTGAAACATCATATTTTCTGATGAATGTTTCCAAGTCCTCAAAATCTGCCATGCGCCCTTTGATCTGCTCATGAGACCATTCCCACCAGCGAATCCGTTCCAATGCAGCAATAATATCATCGGAAAAGCGCATACGAATTTTCTTTGCCGGTACACCTGCTACTACGGTATACGGCGGTACATCGTGGGTCACAACGGCACCACTGCCAACCACTGCTCCATTACCGATGGTCACCCCCGGCATAACCGTCACGCCATGTCCCAACCACACATCATTCCCGATGTGTACACGGGATTCCTTCCGCCATGCGAAAAATGCCTCATCGTCTTCTCCAAAACCAAACTGTTTTCGACGATAGGTGAAATGATGCTGTGCCGGACGAGTATAGGTAGGATGATTGCCAGGATTGATGCGTACAAAACTTGCGATGGAGCAGAATTTCCCAATATCCGCCGCAAAAATCTGATTATATCCTGCACAATAGGTATAATCCCCAAAGGTCACATCCTCCAGTTCACTATGGGCCTGCACCTGTGTATAACGCCCCAACTCGGTGTCAATGAGCACCACGTCATCTTCTATATTGTCGTATTCTTTCAGCACAAAGCCTCTACCCCGCTTTCTTCCGCCAGATATGTTCCCAGATCCGGCGCTGCTTTTTCGTATGCTCCATGAAAATCACTGCCGCCTGTCAAAAACAGACCGTACTCATCCGCATATCTGCGAATCTTTTCACGGGCCTCTGCGTTATTGGCAGGATGGTTCAGTTCCAGACCTTTCAAACCCGCTTCTACCAGTTTTGGAATCAGGCAAAAATTCTGCTGCTGCCCGCTGTGGGCAAGGACTGCTTTTCCTCTTGCCGCCGTAATGACCCGAACAGCTTCGTAAGGGTCAAGATATTTGATATCAAAATGGCAGATACCGTTATTTTTGAACACGCGCTGATAAAACTCACCAAACATATCCGGTGCCTGTCCTGTCTGTACCAAGTATTCCATGATATGTTGTTTATAAATATATTTGCCATCTGCACGATAGATTTTATCCAAATCCACATGATAACCATGTTCCTGCAAAACGGCAATCTGCTTCATGGAATTTTCATGTCTGGCTTTCAAAAGAGGATGTACAAAATCCTCTACCAATTCCACATCCTGTATGCCATATCCCAGAACATGCACCCGTTTATCCACTGTATAGTCATAGGCGGAAATCTCAATGCCTGGAATCACTTTCACAGGCAGCCCCTTAGGAATCTGAGAAACGTGAGAAAGCGTATCATGGTCAGTCACCGCAATGACATCCAGACCATTTTTCGCTGCCAGCTCTGTCAGTTCCCCAATGGTATAACTTCCGTCAGAAACACGGGAATGCATATGTAAATCTGCTTTCATCATTGGAACGTCCCCTCCGAAATATTGAATACCTTATCACACAATCCATCCATGAATTCCAGGTCATGGAAAATGCCGATCATGCTGGTGCCCTTTTCTTTCAGCTGCATAAGCATATCTTTTACCAGAATCTTTGTTTTGTTATCCAAAGACGCTGTGGGTTCGTCCAGCAGCATCAGTCTGGGCTGTTTTACCATGGTATGGGCAAGATTCAAACGCAGGCGTTCCCCACCGGAGAATGTATTGGGATACAAATCCCACAGAGGTTCCGGCAGACGGAAATACCGCAGCATGGCTTCTGCTTTTTCTTTTGCTTCCGCCGCATCCACGCCTCTTTCCAGCAACGCATTCATAACATGTTCTCTGGCTGTGGTACGTGGCATTACATTCAGGAACTGAGAAACATAACCGATCTCATTTTTCCGCAGGAACAAAATCTGTCTTTCCGGCGCTGTGGTCAGCTCTACTTCCCCAAAGGCTTCACTCTGATAAGTGATCTTGCCTGTGGATGCCAGATAAGTACGATGGATACATTTTAATATAGTAGATTTTCCGGCACCGGACAGCCCTACAATCCCGATAAACTGTCCCTGTTCCAAAGTAAAGTTAATATTCTGACAGGAATGGATTTCTTTCTTTGCGTTATGCAGATAAAAATTCTTTGCCAGATTTTCGATTTTCAGAATTTCCATAATTACCTCCTGTATTCCACCCGAGATGTGGTACGTCCATCTACCAGCACATGGGTGATGACGGGATAGCCGTCCAAAATATCAATGATGAGCAAATCCGCTTTTTTTCCGGGAGCGATGGAGCCATAGTCCTCTGCCAGCCCTACTGCCTTTGCAGGATTCAGTGTTGCCTTCTGAATCATCTGGGGAAGGTCAATGCCTGCTTTTTCATGCATCTTAAATACCCCATGGAGAATTGCCGGCGGATAGTAATCGGAGCAAAGAACATCGGCACAGCCTGACTTAATGGCTTCTGCTGCGGACATATTGCCGGAATGGCTGCCGCCCAACAGGATATTGGGCGCACCTACAACGGTATAGAATCCAAGCTGACGGGCTTCTTTGGCTGTTTCGATGTTGATAGGGAATTCGCTGATGTCTACGCCTATCTTTTCATTAATCTGTAATTTTTCTTTTGTATCATCGTCGTGGGAAGCCACAGCAATGCCATTGGCATGAGCCAGCTCGCAAAGTTCTTTCATCTGTCCAAAGGAAAGTACGTCTTTGTGGTTCTGTTTTTCCAGCAGTTCCGCGAATTCTTCTTCCTTGATTTCTCGGTTCTGGTATTTTTCCAGCACTTTATAGTACAAATCCAGATTGCGGTACTGTCCCTGTCCGGGAGAATGATCCATAAAGGAAATCTCATCGATCATTTTCTTTTCGATCATCTCCTTGGCAATGCCGTAAGCGCCAATATTATCAATTTCCAGACGCAGATGGAAACGATGGTGGATCAGATGATTTCTTTCGTGGATGTCGCGAATGAGGTTGGCAATCTTCCGCACATTTTCTTGAGTACGCAGAGGAGATTTACCAAACATTTCATCTTTATATAAAGAAAGGGAATGATAAATGGTAGTAATACCCAAGTGAAGCAGTTCCCTTTCGCATTCTTTCAACGCCAATTCAAAATCAAATTTTGCCGTAGGTCTGGGCAAAATAAACTGTTCAATCTTATCAGAATGGATATCGATAAAGCCGGGTGTCACATAACGCCCATGAGCATCAATGACACGTTCTGCCTCGGGCACTTCATCGGAAAAGCCCCAAATGCGGTCTCCTTCAATGAGCAGCACCTTTCCTTCCAAAATGGAATCTTCCAGCACAATTCTGCCGTTTTTAATTGCAATCACGATGTTTGTTACCTCCTTACAACAATGAGTGAACCAGCTGCTGTGTATAAGCATGCTGAGGGTCTTCCAGAATCTGGTCTGTCAGTCCGCTTTCGATAATTTTCCCATCCAGCATCACAATGGTGCGGTCTGCCAGCATACGGATAACCGCCAGGTCATGAGAAACCAACAAAATGGAAATGCCATATTTCGCTTTGATTTTACGGATCAAATCCAGTACACGGGCCTGTACGGATAAGTCCAGACCTGTGGTAACTTCGTCCAGCAGGAGCAAAGAAGGATTGTTTGCCAGTGCTTTTGAAATCTGCACACGCTGCTGCATGCCACCAGAGAAATTTTTCGGCGCTTCCTTCATACGGGAAGTGAGGATTTCCACTGCTTCCAGCAGCTCTTCCGCTCTGGCTGTCATTTGCCCTGCGTTTCTGCTGCCGGCAGCAATGATTTTTTCCGCAATGTTAGATGCGGCAGAATAGTCCATCCGCAGCCCTCTGACAGGATTCTGGTATACCATACCCATGATATTGTTGCGGATTTTTCTTTTTTCCAAAGGACTTGCGTCCCAGATATTCTTTTTGCCTTCGCCGTAATTCTGCAAATATGCCTTGCCTTCTGTGGGAATCAGGTCAAAATACAGACTCTGCATCAATGTAGATTTACCGGAGCCGCTTTCCCCAACGATACCCAGCACTTCCCCGGGATAAACCTCCAGAGAAATATCATTTGCCGCCCAAACAGTGCCGCAAACGGTGCAGCGATTTTTTTCCAGATGATCTTTGCAATGGGGACAGCCTTCTCCATAGCGCATAGTCAGGTGTTCCACCTGCAAAACGGGTGTTTCTGCCATTATCCTCGTACCTCCTTACAATAAGATGTGTCGGAGCACTGATAATATCTTTCCCCCGTCACAGCGTCATAAATTTCGTCCAGATAAGTGTCTGTACTGCCGCACAGACGACATTTTTTGCCTTTGAAGTTTTCTTTTTCAAAGGGCACATCGTCAAATGCCAGAGAAACCACTTTTGTATGAGGTGGAATGGCATAAATCTTCTTTTCACGTCCTGCCCCAAACAGATACAGGCATTCTGCTTCATGGAGTTTTGGATTGTCAAACTTGGGAATGGGGCTGGGATTCATGATATAGCGGTCTTCCACCATACAGGGATATTCTGTACTGATGGTAACTTTGCCGTATTTCACCAGACTTTCGTACAACTGGAGCCAGATGGGTGCATAGTCCAGTTCCGCATGCATCCGTTTTGTTACTTCTTCTTTGGGTTCTACAATACGCAGCGGTTCGGGAATGGGTACCTGCAATACCAAAATCTGGTCATTGCGCATAGGTACTTCCGGTACACGGTGACGGGTCTGCACAATGGTGGCATCCTGTGTCCGTGTGGTACAAGGTACATTGGTACACATCTTCACGAATTTTTTGATATTTACCGCATTAACACTCTCGTCACTGCCCTGGTCGATAACTTTCAAAGTGTCATCCGGGCCAATGAGTGATAATGTCAGCTGAATACCGCCGGTACCCCAACCTCTGCCGATGGGCAGTTCCCGGGAAGCAAAGGGCACCTGATAACCGGGAATGGCTACTGCTTTCAATATGGAGCGGCGGATTTCCCGTTTAGAGCCTTCATCCAGAAAGGCGTAATTATAACTGTCAATCATGATTGTTTTCCCTCCGTGTTTTTCTGACTGCATCCAATTTGGACTGGAATGTGACATAGTGAGGCAGTTTCAAGTGGGAAATGAAGCCGTTCATTTCCAAGCTGTCCCCATGCATCAGCACAAATTCTTCGTCCTGTGTAGGATAATCGCCGCCGGCATCCAGTTCCCTGTCGATGACTGCCATGGCAATGGCTTTGTTTTCATTTCTGCCGAAAACAGCACCATAACCGCAAGCCAGCTTCAGAGCATCTTTATCTTCTGCTTCATTGAATACTTCCACTTCTGTCAGCATCACTTCCCCAATCCACAGAGTTTCGCCTTCCTGCTGAAGATAAGGGATTTCCAGTTCCACATAGCCGGTACGCAGTTCCCCAACAGTAGGATGTACCTGACCAAAACCACGAAGTACGGAATAAGCCAAACCGGAAATAAAGCCTGCATCAGCTCTGGTCAGTGTCTGCAATCTGGCACTGCGGCTGGCGGGAAATTCCAGCAGATTTTCCGTTACGTCATAGGGAGGTTTCTCATTGATGGGGAAACGTTCGATGAGCCCTTCTGTTTTCAATTCATCGGATACACGACCGCAGGGTTCCATGGGAACAGGTTCCTGTCCTTCTACCATTTCTTCCATACGTTCATGCAGTTTTTCCGCATCCTCATTTTTCAGATCAAAATGCATCAGACGGTGGGTATAGTCGTAAGTGGCGCCCAAAATCTGACCGCCCTGTATATCTTTAAACGCGGCAGAGATCCGGCGCACAATGCGCATGTTTTTCGTATCTGCCACATAAGTGTCGTAAGAACGTTTCAGTGTGGAACGGTAAGCACGCAGCAGAAATACTGCTTCTTCCACGGAGCCTTCGCACTGTTTCAGTGCCAATGCCGCATATTCTTTGGCATACAGACCGGCTTCACTCATGACACGGTCTACCAACAGGCTCATTTTTTCCTGAATCACTTCCAGTTCCACATCTTTTTCTGTTTTGCTGCGGTAAAAATCCAACAGCGCAATGCTGGCTGCGATGGCTTCCTCGCCGCCGGATACTGCTACATAAGCCATATTATTGTTCCTCCTTCTTGACCATTCTGGGAATGCAGAACAGTTCCCCTTCCGGGGATACAAAGATCATGTCTACCCCCTGAGGGTATTCATATGCCTGTTCTGCCCGCAAACGAAAGGCTTCTTCCAGCACCGCTGGGCTCTGGAATGTTGCCACACCATCCACACCGGGGCCGGAAATGCTGCAAGACACATTTCTTTTTCCGCTGCATCCAATGATGAGTGTTGCAGAAGTATGTGGATTTTCCAAAGTACCTCTTTTTGCCTTTGCAAAGGCTTCTGGCAGATGTTCTTCTTCCGTTACGAAAACATAATCCGCTTCTTCCAGTGTCTTTTTTTCCGCATGGGTCAGCAAAAGGATCTGTTCATCCAGCTCTGTATGTCCAAAGGTATAAAAGCCTGTGTTTTTATCCAAAAGTGTCATGGCAAGGGTCAGCATTTCCCGTTTGCTGCCATACAGTTTTTCTGCGCCTTCCTGGATGGAAACTACACGGGAAGGGTTTGCCATGGCGTCCAGCAGCAAACGGAATGTTTTTTGTGTATCAAATATATCGTCAAATGTATGTAACTGTTTCATCATCAAGCCTCCGGTGTCATGGTTGTAAAGTTGACCATTGTCTGCATAAACATGGCATTTTCTTTTTCCACTCTGGTCTGCTGTGCTTTTTCCAGTTCTGCCAGCAGTCCTTCGTCTGTAAAGACGCCTTTGTTGCATGCCGCATCAATGATTGCCATATCCAGTACCTTCTCAAAATCATCTCCCATGATAACTGCCATTCCTTTTATGCCATCCAGACACACAATGGCTTCGCAGACGATGACTTCCCCCAGAAAGAACAGGGTTTCTTTCACGGGATCACGCATCTTAATCATGGTCAGTGATTTTTCCGGCGCTTTGATCACAGTCACCTCATATTGTTTTCTGATTTTTTCCGCCATTTGCCGCACTTGGGCAGCATCGGCTTTCGCCAATATTTTGGATAATCTCCGTTTTTCCATTTTGATGTTTCCTTTCTTATTTCACATACGCTTTGATGCGTGTAGATACCATTTCCAGCAGAACAACGGCAATGACAACGATGTATGTCAGCATGCCCATTTCCTGTAAGTCAAAGTAGAAACTGCCTGCCATAAACAGATTGAAGCCAATGCCGCCTGCACCAGCAGCCGCCCCCATGGCAACAGCATTGGTGAAATTGATTTCAAACCGCATAAATGTCCATGCCACCATGGAAGTGATGGTAGAAGGCACGATTGCCTGGAATACGATCTGCCAGTAACTTGCCCCGTTTGCTTTCAGAGCTTCGATGATGCCGGGCTCGATTTCTTCAATGGATTCCGCATAAGCCTTTGTCAAATAGGCAAAGCTGTGGAATGTCAAACCTACCACTGCTGCCACAGAACCAAGGCCAGCAGATACAGCAAAGATCAATACCCACAGAACTGTTGGCACCGCGCGTACCACCGCGATAAAGCTTTTGATGCCATTGACCATACGGGAGCTTGCGATGTTTCTTGCACAGAGCAATGAGCAGAAAAACGCAAAAAACGCGCCGATGATGGTCGAAAGAATCCCCAGACAAAATGTCACTAAGAGCTGGTATAAAACGCTTGTGAGCGTATCTCTTGTCAGTTCCGGTTCCAGAAATACGGTCTGGATGTTTTGCAAAGTAGCCTGCACGGCTTCCGCAAAGTCAATATTCTGATAATCAAATGTCGCAAAAGCCACCACTGTCAGCCCCAGCAGTGTTACCATAAGGGCCTGAAGGGCATAGCGGCTTTTATTTTTTGCCTTGATCTTGATTTTTCCTTTTCCGGTGCGTTCCATGATCTTCTCCAGATCTAAGGAAATGGTCGTGCCCGGCTGCAATACTTTTTCAGACATTACAAAATCACCTTCCTAATTTTGTTGGATACGCCTTCAATGACGAGTACCAGCACCACAATGGAAAGTACCACCAGACTGGCAGAAGAAAAATCCAACCGTTTATAATACAAATCAAAAAGATAACCAATCCCTGTGGCTGTCAAAATGCCGATGAGGGTGGAACTTCTGATATTGGTTTCGATCATATACAATACCCAGGTAATGACACCTGGCAGAGAGGATGGCAAAATCCCCTGAAATACCACGTGGATGAATCTGCCGCCGGTAGCTTCCAGCGCCTCCACACAATTGGAGCTGACCTCGTCAATGGTTTCGATAAACGCACGGGTCAACAGGCCGAATGTAGTAAAGAATAATGCGAAAAATCCTGTCAGGATGTTCTGCCCAAAGGAGAACATCAGCAGCATCGCCCATACAACATCGGGTACATTTCGGAAAAATGCCGCTACGATACGCACCAGACGATTGATGCTCCAATGGATTTTTGTGATACCCGAGCCGAGCAGACTGAAGAAAAACGCGCAGATGCCTGCCAAAACCGTTACGGCTACGGACAACAATGCTGTTTCCACCAGTTTATCCAGAATTTTCGGCAGACGTTCCATTGCCGTTTCATCGGGAATCAGATTAGAAAAAATCCAATGCAATGCCGCCGGGAAAGATTGGATACCTTCTGCCAAATGAAACTGGGTCACCAGAGATGCGCCGCAGAAAATCAAAATCAGGCTTAAAAAAACGAGAGTATATGTAATTTTTCTTTTTTGGAAAATGTCCATGGTTTTTTCCATTATGCTCACCTCTGTAAATCCATAATCAAATCATTGGCAGAGGACTGATAAATCTGCTGAATGATTTCTTTTGTCAAATGTTCGGCAGGGCCATCATATACGATTTTCCCGCCGGAAACCCCGATGATTCTCTCGGAATACTTGATTGCCACATCCACCTGATGCAGGTTCACCAGACAAGTAATGCCTTTTGTCTGATTGATTTCCTTAAGCTGATCCATAATAACTTTAGACGCTTTTGGGTCTAAGGATGCGATGGGTTCATCACAAAGAATCATTTTGGGTTTCTGCATAATGGCTCTGGCGATGCCTACGCGCTGTTTCTGTCCGCCAGAAAGTTCGTCGCAGCGCTTATATACCTGATCGGAAAGTCCCATTTCCTGAATGATACGAAATGCTTCCTTTTTCTCTTCTTCTGTATAGTGTCCTGCCATACCGCTGATGGCAGATTTTTTCCCTAGACAGCCGTGGAGCACGTTTTCGATGACGCTCAGTCGTTCCACCAGGTTGTAATGCTGGAAGATCATACCGATTTTCGCCCGCATCTGGCGCATCTCTGCCTTGCCTGCCTTTCGTACATCATGTCCATCAAAAACAATGGTCCCTTCAGACGCATCAACCAGACGGTTGATGCATCTGAGCAGCGTGGATTTCCCTGCGCCGGAAGGGCCGATGATGGATACGAATTCGCCTTTTTCTATGGAAAACGTAATGTCACTCAATGCCTTTGTTACATTGTCATAGGATTTGCTTACGTTTTGAAATTCCAGTAATGCCATGCTTTTCTCCTCCATCGTTTGCTGTTTTTTATTCACCCAGGTCACGGATGGGGTCGAACCAGGAATCGTCTACCATGACAAATCTTTCATTTTCAGATTTTTCAAACATACCTACGTTTTCGGAATCTTCGGGAACAAAGATTACTTCATTGTTAGTCACTTCGTCAGATGTGAACAGATCCTGGATAGCTTTTACATCTGCGGGATCCAGTGCATCGGAGTTGTAAGCGAAAGGCCCATTCAGTACAGGTGTGGACTGGATGACTACAAATTCCTTGCCTGTTACAGTATCAAAAGGTGCGCTAGCGTCGCTGTTGATGGTGTAAACAGAACCAGTTGTGTTTGCTTCGCCTTCTGTACAAGCTGCGTAAGGCGCGATTTCTGTGTCACAGAATGCCGCTACATCTGCTTTGCCGGAAAGCAGGTTGAATGCAGAACCCTGATGAGAACCACCGAAAAGTACCTGAGAGAACAGTTTGCCTTCGCCGCCTTCAATCAGGTCGTCTTCTGTCAGATTCTGATCTGCGAAGTGAGAGATGATAGAGCTGGTAGGTACTTTGAAACCAGATGTAGAGCTGTTGGAAACGAAGGACATGCGTTTGCCTGCGATATTGTCAATGCTGTAACTGTCGCCGTCTGCGTATTCACCTTCATCGCCTTTATTGACTGCCAGGAAGCTGTAATATTTTGCATCATCCAATGTGCCAGATGCACCGGAGTTTACAAACAGGGGCTCAATGGCATCGTTGGCGTTTTTGGCTTCGATGTAGCCCTGCGCACCCATGAAACAGATCTGTGCGGTACCGTTTGCCAAAGATTCAATGGCAATGGCATAGTCTGTTGTCAGTTTCTGTTCTACTTTCTTGCCAGTTGCTTCTTCAATCAGGCGTGCATATTCGCTGCGGGCAACGTCATAATCTTCCGCGGATTCATTGGGATACCATACCAGTGTGATGGTGTCCGCATATTCGCCTGTGCTTTCCGATGTCTGAGCAGTTTCTGTGCTTTCTTCCGCTGGTGCGCCGCAGCCTGCAAACGCAGAAACCGCCAGAGCAGCAGCCATTGCTGTGGTCAAAAATTTCTTAAATTTCATACCTCATTCTCCTTTTTGATTGTTTGCTTTTTTATGATGAGAGCTGATCTCTCATACACTGACAGTATAAAATCTCACAAAAAGTGCTACCATCTGGCTCCTGTTATTTTTTCTTAAAGAAATGCCACAGAAATTCCGTTCTTTGTTAAAGGTTATTTTTCAATTCCCAACTGGAAAAATATTTGTCCACCCTTTCGTTTTTCCCTGTTTTCTCCTGTTTTCGAAATCAAAAAGCCAACTTGCAGTGACATTCATTCTTAAAATCTTTGTATAAACTGAAAAAAATCTATATAAAATTCCAAATTTTCTCTCCCTTGATTCCCGGCAAAAGAAAAACCCCCTTTTGGAGAGATCATCTTTCCAAAAAGGGGCTCTTTTTGCGAATGCTTTATGCCGGAATGCTTAGCTGTTTTTCTTTTCAGCCATCATTTTTTCCTGTGCTTCGATCATTTTCTTTACCATATAGCCGCCTACATAGCCGTTCTGTGCGGATGTCAGGTCGCCGTTATAACCTTTTTTCAGAGGCACGCCGATTTCATTTGCCACTTCGTATTTGAACTGTTCCAAAGCGGCTCTTGCCTCAGGTACGTTTACTTTGTTGCTTGTAGAAGATGTGTTGCTCATGGTTAAAAACCTCCTTCAAAAAAACTGTTTGTTTGGTGTTGCAATGTTAGTATGACACGGATGCATTTTATTATGTCAGGTACATATTGGTACAAAAATTGTATAAATTTTCAAAGAAAATCTTGCGCAGCCGTTTCGTATCTTTTATATGCTTTCAAACCAATGACAAAATACCCAGCCGTTTTTTGTCCAGTTCATATAATACAGACAATTGTCCACCCCTTATCATAACCTCACAGGACGGACACATCACATAGAAATTCCTCCCACAAAACACACAAAGAAAATAATGAACAAAAATTTTACTTTTTCTATATGTATTATGTATAAATTACAAAACGTCATTAACCGGTATACCGGTATTCAATATAATGAGTGTATAAAAACGACTTGATTCTACGATAAAACAAACGCAACACAAACAAAGGAGAGATGCGATTATGAAAGCTGGATTTATCGGACTTGGCATCATGGGCAAACCCATGGCGAAAAACTTATTGAAAGCCGGATGTGAACTGTATGTAAACGACCTGAACAAAGATGCCGTTGCAGAACTGGTTGCTGGCGGCGCAAAAGAAGGCGATTACGAAACCATCGGGAAAGAATGTGACATCGTTCTGATGATTCTGCCTAACGGCGCCATCGTTCAGGATGTGCTCTTTGGTGAAAACGGTCTGACAGGCTATCTGAAACCCGGTACTGTTGTATGTGACATGAGCTCTGTAACACCTACTGAATCCTGCACATGCGCAGAAAAACTGGCTGAAATGCAGATCGGCTTTGTAGACTCTCCTGTCAGCGGCGGCGAACCCAAAGCAATCGACGGTACACTGGCATTCATGGCAGGCGGCAACGAAGCTGATTTTGAAAAACTGAAACCTTATTTTGACGCTATGGGCGCTTCCGCACTGCTCATCGGCAAAAGCGGCAGCGGTTCCGTTACCAAACTGACAAACTAGGTTATCGTAAACCTGACCATCGCTGCTGTTTCTGAAGCATTTGTACTGTGCAGCAAAGCTGGCGCTGATCCCGAAAAAGTATATCAGGCAATCCGCGGCGGTCTGGCTGGCAGCGTTATTCTGGACGCAAAAGTGCCCATGATGATCGAACGCAACTTCAAACCCGGCGGCAAAATCTCTATCAACCACAAAGACATCAAAAACGTTATGGCAACAGCTTACTCCATCGACGTTCCCATGCCTTTGACCAGCCAGCTCTTCGAAATCATGCAGTACCTGAAAGTAGATGGTCACTTTGATGAAGATCACGCAGGCATCGTTCAGTACTTCGAAAAACTGGCAGGCGTGGAAGTGAAAAAAGTCAATGCTTAAGGATGTCTGTCATGAAATACGGATGTGGCACCACCATTGACAATTACAGCATTTTGCAGGATCTGGGCTTTGATTACATCGAACTGCCCGGCAACCAGATCTCCAAAATGACAGATGAAGAATTCGACGCACTGAAAACTGTTCTGGAAAACGGCAGTGTGAAATGCTGCGGCTTCAATGCGGCTCTGACACCTGACGTCGTCATCACCGGGGAAGGTTACGACCTGGAAAAAGCCAAAGCCTATGCAGAACTTCTCTGCAAACGCGGCAGCCAATTACATATTTCCGTCATTGGCATCGGCTCCCCCAAATCCAGGAAATTTCAGGAAGGTGCAGATTTAGTAAAGAAAATCAACCGTCCCAATTTGAAAATCGTATTCGATATTTACCATATGGCTATGGAACAGGAAGATATTCAGGAACTGGAATACGCTCTGCCCTATGTACATCACATCCACATTGCGGAACGTGTGGGCGCAGAACGCAGATACCCTTCCGATGCGCTTTATGACTATTACAAAAAACTGCTGACACCTGTCATCCGCAGCGGTTATCAGGGTGCTATCTGCACAGAAGCTTTTGACGGCGATGTCCGCGAAGGCGCAGAACGCTCCATTGACCTGCTGAAAAAGATTGTCGCAGAAATCGAACAGGAGGGATGATATGAAACAGGATATTTTGATCGGCTGTGTTGCCGATGACTTCACCGGCTCCAGTGACGCTGCCTCTTTCCTCATGAGCAAAGGTATGAAAACCATTTTGTTCAACGGAAAACCCGATGGGGAAATCCCCCCTGCCAGGCAGTTGTCATTGCTCTGAAGAGCAGAACACAGGAAACAAAAAGCGCTGTTGCAGACAGCATGGCTGCTTTTACCTGGCTGAAAGAACAAGGCGCACAACATTTGTATTTCAAATACTGCTCCACATTTGACTCCACAAAAGAAGGCAATATCGGCCCTGTTGTGGATGCTATGCTGGAAACTTTTGGAGAAAAATACACCATTTTGTGCCCCGCTCTTCCCGTCAATAAACGGACTGTGGAAAACGGTATCCTTTATGTAGACGGTGTGCCTCTGAGCGAAACACACATGAAAAACCATCCTCTGACACCCATGTGGGAATCTGAAATCGCAAAACTCATGGATCCTCAGGGAAAATATCAGATATTGAACGTAAACACCGAACTGCTGACAAAGAGCAAAGAAGAAATTCTGACTGTTGTGGATGAGTTCGGCAAAGATAAAGAACATTTCTACATCGTACCCGACTATGTCAACGACAAAAACGGCACCAAAATCGCTGAAGTTTTCGGTGACCTGACTGTTCTGACAGGCGGCAGCGGTATTCTGGCACCTTTGGCTGCGAAATATCAGCAGACACAGGCTGCCAAAGACAGCATGACAAACGGTGTGGACGGAAAAGGCATCGTTTTGGCTGGCAGCTGCTCCAAAGCAACATTGGAACAGATCGCTGACTTCCAGACAAAAGGATATGCTTCTTATAAAATCGATCCCATGGCTGTATTGTCTGGTACAGAAACCGTAGACACTGTATGGGATTTTGTAAAAGCACACACAGACGAAAAAGTGCTGCTGTATAGCTCCAATCAGGCAGAAAATGTAGCAGAAATCCAGAAAGTGGGCAAAGATAAAATTGCTGCTCTGCTGGAAGGTCTGACTGCTGCCGTTGCGGAACGTGCCGTTGCAAACGGATATACAAGAATCATCGTTGCTGGCGAGGAAACCTCCAGTGCCGTTGCGAAAAAATTGGGCTATCATTGCTTTGAAATTGGGGAAAGCATCGCGCCGGGTGTGCCGATCATGGCGCCACTGTCCAATGAAAACATCCGCATTGTTCTCAAATCCGGTAACTTTGGCCAGACAGATTTCTTTGCCCGTGCATTACAAATGACAAGGAAGTGAACAAATGGAAAATCTGAAAACCGCAGTATGGATTGCACACAGCTTGTTTGAAAGAGGAAAAGCCTCCGGCTCCTCTGCCAACATGAGCTTTAAAGAGAAGGATCTTATTTATATCACCGGCAGCGGAACCTGTTTTGGTACTTTGAAAGAAGAAGATTTCTCCGTACTTTCTCTGGATGGAGAATGGATTTCCGGGCCAAAGCCCAGCAAAGAATTTCCGCTGCACCAAATGATGTATGAAAAAGTGAGGTGATCCAAGCTGTCATTCATACACATAGCTTTTACGCAACCCTTTGGTCTTGTGCCGTACATAAAAACCGCACAGACTGCATTCCCCAGTACACCCCTTACCTGAAAATGAAACTGGGTACAGTGGGACTGGTTCCCTACGGAAAGCCCGGCTCTGAAGAACTGTTTCCCGCTTTCCGCCAGTGTGTTTCCGGCAGCGATGGATTCTTGCTGGAAAACCACGGGCCCATTGTGGGGGGCAAAAATCTGCTGGATGCCTTCTACTGCCTGGAAGAACTGGAAGAAAGCGCAAGAATGGCTTGGGAAATCGAATTCAAGCAAGGGCCTCTTTCTTTCCGCAAAATCTAATATACAAAAGAAAATCAACTGACAGAAATCATGTCAAGGAAAGGAGATTCCCATGCTACAATGTGTTGTAATCGCAGATGACTTAACCGGCGGAAATGCCACCGGCGTTCTTTTGAAAAAAATGAATTATCAGGCCTATACGGTCATGAATACGGAAAGCATGGATTTGCAGGCATTGGAAGACTGTGACTGTGTGATCTATCCCACCGACAGCCGTGGTGTTGCTCCGGAAGTTGCCTATCAGCGGGTATACGATATATGCAGCCTTCTGAAAGACGATGCTGTAAAAGTATATTCCAACCGCATCGACAGCACATTACGGGGCAATCTGGGCAGCGAAACCGATGCCATGCTGGATTGTCTGGGAGAGGATTACGTCGCCATCGTTGCACCCTGCTTCCCTGCTTCCGGCAGAATCGTCATTGGCGGCTATATGCTGGTCAATGGCCTGCCCCTTCATAAAACAGATATTGCCATCGACCCGAAAACACCTGTTAAGGTGTCCGAAGTGGAAGTACTCTTTCATGAGCAGAGCAAATATAAAACAGCATCCATTCTCATGAAAGACCTGATGCATGGCAAACACTATCTGGCGGATGTGATGAAAGCCCATGTAGCAGAAGGCTGCCGAATTCTGGTAGTTGACTGTGTCACTCAGGAAGATCTGGATTTGATTGCCGATGCCTCTATCACCAGCAAGCTGAAAATCGTAGCTGTTGACCCCGGTGTTTTCACGGCAACATTATCCAGAAAGCTCATCACACCCACACAGAAAAAAGAGAAAAACCGGATTCTGGCTGTTGTCGGCAGCGTGAATCCCAATACAAAAGCACAGATGGAAGAATTGTGGCTGTCCCAGCGCATCCATAACGTCTTTGTGAAAACAAGAGAACTTTTGGAAAGCGAAGAACAGCGCAGCGCGGAAATTCAGCGGGTGATCCACGAAATTCTGGAAGTCAGTCACCTCAATACAGTTTCTACTGTAACGGGTGACGGCATCTATCCCGAAAACCGCATTGATTTCCAGCCTTATATGGAAAAATATCACTGCTCCATGGATGATGTAACCGATAAGATCAATTCCGCCTTCGCGGAAATCGCTTACGGCATCTTTCAGGCACAGCCGGAATACAAAGGTCTGTATACCAGCGGCGGCGATGTGACCGTAGCTGTCTGCAAAAAATTCCAGACCGCCGGATTATCTCTGTCTGACGAAGTATTGCCTTTGGCTGCCTACGGTCAATTCCTGACCGGCGATTTTGCAGGCATCCATATCATCACAAAAGGCGGCAGTCAGGGTGAACGGGATGCCATCAACCGCTGCATTACCTATCTGAAAGAAAAACTTTATATTTAAGAAAAATTAACGGAAAGAGAGGAATTTCCATGAATAAAAAACCTAGAATCGCAATCCCCCTTGGAGATCCTGCGGGCGTTGGCCCCGAAATTGTTGTAAAATCTATCGCATCTCAGGAAGTTTTCGATGCCGCTGAATGTGTTGTGATCGGTGACAAAAAGATCATCGACAAAGCCATCGAAATCACTGGCGTAGATATTACCGTTCATGTGATTGCAGAACCTGAATACGGCGATTTCCGTCCCGGCGTTCTGAACCTCATTGACCTGGACAACGTAGATATGGCACAGTTTGCTTATGGCAAAGTCAACGGCATGTGCGGTCAGGCAGCCTTTGCTTACATTGAAAAATCTATCGCCCTTGCCAATGCAGGCAGAGTGGATGCAGTTGCCACAACCCCCATCAACAAAGAATCTCTGAGATCCGGAAACATCAACTTTATCGGTCACACAGAAATTTTCGGCGCATTGACAAACACAGAAGATCCTTTGACCATGTTCGAAACAAACGGCATGCGTGTTTTCTTCCTGACCAGACACGTTTCCCTGCGGGATACGCTGGACATGATCAAAAAAGACAGAATCAAAGACTATGTAAAACGCTGCCTGGAAGCTCTGCGGAAACTGGGCGTACAAGATGGCACTATGGCCATTGCCGGACTGAACCCTCACAGCGGGGAACATAGTCTGTTCGGTTGGGAAGAAGTGAACGAAATCATCCCTGCCGTAGAAGAATTGCAGGCAGAAGGCTACCCTGTTGTAGGCCCCATTGGCGCGGACTCTGTATTCCATCAGGCTGCCATCGGCAAATACAACAGCGTATTATCCCTCTACCACGACCAGGGACACATCGCTACCAAAACTTTGGACTTTGAAAAAACCATTGCCATCACAAACGGCATGCCCATCCTGCGTACTTCCGTAGACCATGGCACAGCCTTTGATATTGCCGGCACTGGGAAAGTAAGCGCAGTCAGCATGATCGAAGCCATCCTGCTGGCAGCAAAATATGCACCTTATTTCACCAAATAATCACATGTTTACTTAAGGGAGGTTATGACAATGATCGGCGGATTAAGCGGCGACAGAATGTTAATCGGTCTTGCCATTGGTATTATCGTACTGATTTTCTTGGTACTGAAAACAAAAGTACAGGCATTTTTGGCACTGATCATCTCTACCATCATCGTTGGTGTTGTAGGCGGCATGCCTTTGACAAACATCACTTTGGACGACGGAAAAACATTTGGCATCATCAATTCCATCACCACCGGCTTTGGCGGTACACTGGGCAGCATTGGTATCATCATCGGCTTCGGTGTTATGATGGGGCAAATATTTGAAGTAACAGGGGCTGCCAAGCGAATGGCCTTCACCTTCCTGAAACTCTTTGGCAAAAAGAGAGAAGAAGAAGCCCTGGCGCTGACTAGCTTTTTGGTATCCATCCCCATTTTCTGTGACTCCGGGTTTGTGGTACTTTCCCCCATCGCAAAAGCAATTTCCAAAGCAACAAAAAAATCTGTCATCGGCTTGGGTGTTGCGCTGGCAGCAGGTCTGGTAATCACCCACTCTATGGTTCCTCCTACTCCCGGCCCTCTGGGTGTATGCGGTATCTTCGGTGTTGACGTTGGTAAATTCATTCTGATGACCCTCGTATTGGCAATTCCCATGACAATCGCATGTATTGCTTACGCTAGATTGTACCTGAGCAAAAAATATTACCAGATTCCCAATGAAAACGGCGAATTCGTATCCATGCCTTATCAGGAACCTACATACGAAAACACATTCAAAATGGAAGAAGAGGGTCTGCCCAGCACATTGCAGTCCTTCCTGCCTCTGATCGTTCCTATCGTGCTGATTCTGATCAACACCATCGCTTCCGCACTGGGTAAAACAACAGGCCCTATGGAAATCCTCATCTTCCTGGGTCAGCCCATCGTAGCTGTTGGTCTGGGCTTAGTAGTTGCTATTTTCGGTCTGGGCAAAAATCTGGATCGTCACACAGCACTGTCTGAAATGGAAAAAGGTATGATGTCTGCTGGTATCATTATGCTGGTTACCGGCGGCGGCGGTGCCCTGGGTCAGATCATCAAAGACTCCGGTCTGGGCACATATATTGCGGAAGGTCTGTCTCAGACAGCTATCCCCATCATCATCCTGCCTCTGATCATCTCCACACTGATGCGTTTCATTCAGGGTTCCGGTACAGTAGCTATGACAACAGCTGCAAGTATCTCCGCTCCTATCATCGTTGCTTCCGGTGTCAGCCCTCTGCTGGGCAGCATCGCCTGCTGCGTAGGCTCCCTGTTCTTCGGTTACTTCAACGATAGTTATTTCTGGGTTGTAAACCGTACATTGGGCGTAAAAGAAGCAAAAGATCAGCTGATCACATGGTCTGTAACCTCAACCATCGCATGGGCTGTGGGTGTTGTGGAAGTCCTTGTATTGAGCTTCTTCATGTAATTATTTTCTGTTTAAAACATCTCTTCTATATAAATAAAAAAGCAGGTATTCCCAAAAGGGAATACCTGCTTTTTTAATCTTCGTCTATACTGATATCTCTGGGGCTCTCCATATGATATACAATGCTTTCATAAGTCTGAATCATATTCCCCTGTTTCATATTCTCAAAAATCTCCAAATGTTCCTGATAAGCCTTTTCCATACGTCCCGGCACATGCAGTGAATGCAGCGCCAGATTACGCATACGATACATATATGTTCCGAACAGGTTATTCAGCTCCCCATTGGCAATATGGCTGACCAATTGGATGTGGAACTGCATATCCGCTTCAAAAAATCCAGTCACAGATTCCTGTTCTAAGGCTTCTTTCTGCTGTTTCAAAAAAGATTCCAACAAATCAAAAGTTTCCTTTGTTTCTTCCAAATCTGCTTTCTGGGCGATTTCTCTGCCGCAGTACCCTTCAATGGCCGTACGGATCTGGTTGGTATCCACAAAGTCCTGTATGCCCATTTTATGCAGACAAAATCCTTTATTGGGCAAAATATCAATGTATTTCTCCTGGGAAAGATACTGTATGGCATCTCTGACAGGTGTACGGGAAATCCCAATTCCCTTGGCAATCTTAGTTTCCGAATAAATTTCACCGTACTCCATTTTACCTTCCAAAACCATATTCTTGATGTGTTCATACGCCAATACATGCAGCGCTTTTTTCTGATTCATAGCCACTCTCTCCCAAATTCATCCTCTTTTGCTTTTCCTTGTGTCATTAACCTGTATACCGGTATACCGTATAAAATAAAAACAATCCTTTTAATTATTTTACCATAGACTTTCATTGGAAGCAGACTTTCATTGGAAGCAATGAAACATCTACTATATCCATAGGAAAATTTCCATAAAAACAGGGATTTTCGGGCCAATAAAAAGGTATGGCATCAAACCATACCTTTTTCCTGCCGCTTTCATTGGCAAAGCCATTGACCATACTGATGCAGCTCTTCACAATCCTTCAAGTCATATTTCTTTCCATCCATCTCAATGACGCCTCGTACAACGCCGCTTTCTTCATAGGTCATAACATGATCCGCTTTCCCGTTTATCATGAAAACTACAAACGGCTGACCCATTCCCCCTGACTTTGGTTCTTTGGCAATGCCGTCATATTCACATTGGCTCAGCAATTTCCAAAATGTATCTGTTTCCCGTATATTGTTTCGATTTGTATCGTGCACATAGTCTAAAACGGAAATGGATACTGTTTCTTCTGAGCCTCTGGGATTTTGAAGATAATTGGTACAACGGATTCTGTGATATGCAAAATAGGAAAGAACCAATGCGAAAATCAGTACACCTGCTCCAACATAAATTCTGTACTTTCTCATTTACATCTCACCTTCCTCCATTTGCCGTTTTTTCTTCATGATACCATGTGGTATTATTTCTGCAAAAGCGGATTTTTCACAACGCCCCATTGATCCTGCACTTGTACCACTGCATATCCATCTTTAAAATCTCTCGCTTCACGGAACATAGGTGAAATGACCATTTCCCCTGTTTTATCTACAAAGCCGTATTTTTGTGTCTTTTCATCCAGTACACTGCAAAGCCCTTCAGAAAGTCTAAAAAGCAGTTTGCCCTGTTCCATAGAGATTTCTCCGTTCTTATCATAATAATGGTCTACATTTTTCTCTGCACCGGAAGGCAGCACTACATCCTGAGATATGCGCAAACAATATGCATTGCTCTCATAAGAATCTCCGGGCTGGTCTGCCATCTTTTTGACTTTCTCGCCCTTTGTATTGATAAGCCAAACAGGGCCATTTTGTTCTTCCAGTACATATGCTGTGCCGTCATAAAAATCAGATGCCCATACATACTGAGGTACAATGACTTCTTCTCCCTGTTTGTTGATATAGCCATATCCCTGTTCTGTCTGTACTAAAGCCATACCATCTTGAAAACTTTTACAAGACTTGTACTTGGGCTCCACAACATAGTTTCCTTTCTTATCGATCACACCGCATTTCCTTGTTTCCAAATCGCGAACCACTGCCCGTTCTTCAGAAAAGTATCCGCCATCGGCAAATTGCAGAGGAATCTGCAGCGTTCCCTTTGCATCAACATAGCCTTCCACTTTCTGACCGTTCTTTTCGTCACTTACGCATGCCAGCCCTTCATGAAAATCACCTATGGAATCATAAGCCACATCGAACTGTTTCTGTCCATTTTCATCCATAACGTATTCCTGTTCCCATCTCTCTGTGTATACACAGAACATTCCTTCTCCCAAATATTCCATCCTGAAGATTTCCCCTGGTGCGAAATGACTTTTTACTTTTCCGTTGCTGTCCAAAATATCGTAAGCATATTTGTAATATCCTTCTGTATCATCGATCCCAAGGAAATATCCATCTCCCAGATTTTGTATGCCACTGTATATAGCGGTCAGTGCCACCGCATAGACCGGTGCCTGTCCTTCGCCAGAAATGACAGGCGTTTTCAGATTTTCTTCAAAAATAATCTGGTTTTCCCGGACGGTTACAGTCACTTCCTGTTTGGTACTGTCCCAATGGAGATCCGCATCTGTCAACTGATATCCGCATTGATTCAATATGGTAAGCCAGTTTCGCAGTGGAATGAACAACCGACCGTTTTTCACTTCCATTTTCCCCACCACAGGCTGTTCTTCGCGATTGACAACGATCTTATTTTCCTTCACATACAAAAATACAGAACTTTCTCCCAGAAGTACCCCTGCCTGCTGGTCTACGCTATTCCAATAGATTTGCGCATCAGGATTGATGGATGTAAAAAATGTCCGCAAGGGCAGCATCACATAGCCGTCTTTCAAATAGATTTCCGCATCCGAAGACTGCAAGACATCGTCCCTATAAAAATTTGTCGTACCAACTATCCCACGATACTCATGAGGCTCCAGCAACAAGCGTTCCTCTTTTGCCCATGTTGGTACTGTCCCTGTCAAAAGCAAAGCACTGCTCAGCAAAATACAAAACCCTTTTTTCATGTAAAATTCCTCCCTTATGTATTACCTCATCAAAGGATTTTTGATAACCCCTACTTTTACGGTCCTTATACCGTTTTCATTTGGAATGATCTGTTTCACCACAGCATATCCATCCTGAAATTTCTCCGCATAGTCAAACGTCGGAGAAATGACCATGTTCCCTTTCTCATCGGCATAGCCGTATTTTCCTGTTTCTTTGTCAAGCACAGCAGAAAGCCCTTCCGAAAAACCGGACTGAAGTTCATATGTTTCTCTGGAGATTTCTCCATTTTTGTCATAATAACGATACATTCCCTGATATCCCAACGGGTATTCTACTTCCAGCAAATCCCAGGATGGCGTATAGAAATAAGATGTTTCTTTCGGTAATTCCAGTAACTTTCTGACTTCTTCCCCATTTTTATCAATAACAATGATCTGCCGATCTTTTGTAACGGCAAAAGCGGTACCATTTTGGAAATCACTGACAAAACCATACTGGGGCGGAACCACTTCTTCTCCCTGATGGTTGATGAACCCTTCCCCGGAAATGGTCTGCACATGTGCCAGTCCTTCCCGGAAAGGATCCGCGGAGCGATACTTTGGCTCAATGACCACATTCCCTTTTGTGTCAATGAAGCCATACTGCCCGATACCGGATTCACTCATGGATACAGGTGCCACACCTTCTGAAAAAGATCTTGCCGAACCATACTGCATGGGAATCCGCAAATTCCCTTCCGTGTCTATATAGCCATAACGATAGCCATTTTCCGTTTTTTTCCGAACCAATGCCAATCCTTCATTATATCCTCTTAATGAATCATAAGGCACAGAAAACAACTGATTTCCATTGGCATCTACAACATATTGAGGCTGTTCTTTTCCTTTATAAATATAGAAACGATCTTCTCCCAAATATCCAACATGATGCGCTGTTCCGGGCGCAAATGTGGCAAGCCTCTTTCCAGTACTGTCAAAAATGATCTGGTCATTCTCATCGCTATAATTTTCTGCAATGAAATAACCATCTCCTGCATTCCAGATAAAATCATATTGTTCTGTTGGCTCCACCAGATAAACGGGTTTCTGTCCTTCCCCTGTGATTTCTGTTTTTGTCAATTCCTCATCCCTATTAATGACATGTTCACCAACATTAACAATGGCTTCACCTTTTTCGCTGTCCCAGACAATGCTGTTCTCATCCATTTCATAGTTGCAGCGTGTCAGGATTTTCTGCCAGTTTCGCAGAGGTACAAACAAACGACCATCTTTCACTTCCAGTTTGCCTGATACGTTTACATTGCCATATTCTACCTGTATCTTATTTTTCGGTACATCCAGCAGGATACGGTATTCCCCCATCCATACCGTTGCCACCTGTTTTTCCCGATCCCATAGAATCTGAGCATTTTCATCCACTGCCGTAAAGAACGTCCGCACTGGCAGCATCACATAACCATCTTTCAGATAGATTTCCGTATCCAAAGTCTGCAAAACATCGTCTTCGTAGAAATTCTTCGTGCCAACTTCCGCCCGGTAGGTGTGCGTTACCTGTTCCACTTCAGCCATATCCCCATATACAGGTACTGTTCCCATCAGCAAAGCACTGCTGAGCAAAATACAAATTCCCTTTTTCATACAAAGCCCCCCTAATCATTTCATTAACGGATTTGCGATGATCCCCCATTCTTCGTCACGGGAGCCATCTGATTTCTCCACCAAATGTTTTACCACGGCATAACCATCCTTGAAGGATTCTGCCTTCGTAAAAGATGGCGTAACAATTATTTTTCCCGTTTCGTCAGCATAGCCCACCATTTTCCGTGTATTGTCATACGCTGGCGCAAGCCCCTCTGACAGTTCTTTTTCCAAACGGAAAACATCATCGGAAATGGCTCCATTTTTATCATAATTTTGAATCACATGGGTATGGTCTGTGCCAGCAACTCCCTCTACAATATATTCCACTTGCATCAATTGGTCATTTCCTTCTGCGGATGCACTGCCTCCTTTCACTTCTGTAATTTTCCGCAATTTCTTTCCAGCATCGTCAATGATCCAGACCTCATTATCTTCTCCTGTAACGGCAAATGCTGTTCCGTTGACAAAATTACTTGCTGATTTATATACCGGCGAAATCACAAATTTCCCCCAATGATTTACAAATCCTACACCTTCAGAAGTCCGCACCATTGCCAATCCTTCCAGGAAACTACCACAAGCATTATAAATCGGTTCCACAACAAATTTTCCATTTTTGTCAACAAATCCCCATTTTTTCTGCTCCAATTTTCCCTGACTGACTGCTGCAATACCTTCTGAAAATGGTTCTGCCTTTGTAAATTGCAGAGGAATTTGGAGGTTTCCTTTTACATCCACATAACCATACAGGTATTCCCCATTGACCATATCACCAACAACTGCCATTCCTTCGGAATAATCCAGAATTCTGTCATAAGGCAGGGTAAACACGGTCTTGCCTGTCTGGTCTACCACATATTTCTCACGAAGATCTGCGCTGGTCACATAAAACAGATTTTCTCCCAGATATTCCAACTGGAAAACACTATGCGCCGGAAAATCGATCAATACCTTTCCTGTGCTGTCGATTACATCATAATCGCATTCCTGCCCTGCGGTGATAACACCTACCGGAACATCTTTTCCATATTTCAGCGCAATAAAATATCCATCACCTGCATTCTCAATAAAATCATACTGTTCTGTCATTTCCATGGCATAGCTTGGTGCCTGTCCTTCCCCAGACAGTACCAATTCCCGCACATCTTTCTGTTCTGTAACTTTGCTTTCCTTGATTTTGACAACTGCTTCCTGCTCTGCGCTGTTCCAGACAATGTCTTCATCTGTTAATGGATAATTGCAAGCGTTGAGGATATGTCTCCAATTCCGCAGAGGCACAAACAAACGCCCATCTTTTGTTTCCATTTTCCCTGATACAGGAAGCACTTTTCCATTGACTTGGATTTCATTTTGATCCACATTCATGGTAATGATATTGGGCCCCTGCATAACAGAAGCGATTCGTTTTTCCCTGTTCCAATCAATGATGGTCTGATCCCCCATGGCTGTAAAAAACGCTCGCACCGGCAGCATCACATAACCATCTTTCAGATAGATTTCCGTATCCAAAGTCTGCAATACATCATCCTTATAGAAATTCTTCGTGCCAACTTCCGCACGATAGGTATGTGTCACCTGTTCCACTTCAGGCACATTCCCATATACAGGTGCTGTTCCCATAAGCATGGCACTGCTCAGCAAAATACATAACCCTTTTTTCATACAAAATCCCCCTTTTTTGCCCTGTCTATTTACTTCTAAACTCAGTATAGCAGAAACCCATTTTTTGTCTGCTGTTTTAAGAAATCTGTACACATTTTGATACATTCGTGTAACATTTGTGATCTGTTTGCAACAAAAGAAGAATGGAGAAAAGCAACTTCCCCTTAAGAAATCACTAATTTTTCTTTTCCTTCATTTCTTAAGGGGAATTGCGGCGGCCGTCTTCAGAAGAAAACATTTCAAATAAAATTTCAGTGAAAATAAGAAAGCTGAAATCCTCTATATGACAAGGATTTCAGCTTTCTTTGTTTTCTTATGAAGATGCCCCTAAGCTCCATTCTTTTTAATACATATTATTTAAGCATACTGACGGAACAGTTTTGCCATCTTATACAGGTAAACCAGCTGCACAATGGCAATCACAAAAGTACCAATGGCAAATGCCAAAATGAGGAGTGCTGCCAACAAGAAGGAAATCAAGACAACCAACGCACTCACAATCATCCCCGCAATGACCACACAATACCATTTCCACAGTGTCAGCCACTTTTGAGAGAACTCCAGATCAAAGTCCCGCAGCACTGCCGCATGGCTATGGAATTCATAATATTTCGCTACCAGTCCCAAAATCAGTGTCGGCAGACCAATAACAAGAACCATCAATGGATTTTCCACCTGAACGACTTCCAATGCCATGGATAACACCGCAGCTAAAATGCTGAAGATACCCGCCATACGATATTTTTCTTCCACCTCTTTCATGGGCATCAGGATCACGCCATACAAAATCCCTACAACCATGGACAAGATGGTTCCAAAAATATAAACACCTGACTCCTTGCCAAAGAGATTTTCATTCCCCAAAATGCCTGCGATGGCGCTGGGAATGATGAGCCAGAACAAAATCCACAGCCATTTTCCCAGAATTTCCGCATGCTCTTTCTTCTCAGATTCCTTTGCCAGAATATTTCCATCCTTTAGAATATCCGGCATTTGCTCATTGTTTGTCCAGGTACCCTGATTCTTTTCATCATATCTTTCGTCCATAAATATCCCCCTTTTCATCTATGCCTGTTCCAATAACAAACTGCTGATTGTATTCCAGCCCCTTTCTGATTTTGGTTTTCTATATTCTACAATAGATTTCATTTTTTGTATATAGCATACAATTCCTTTTTGGTTTTCTTAAAAAAATAGTAACATTTTGTTCTTTTGTTGTTTTTCCTATCAAAAGGTGCTAAACTTTACTGTAATCATAACGTGAAATCGAAAGCATATGGGAAGGGGACATCTCTTTGCGTTTATTAAACAAAGGCGGTCTTTTGGTTGTTCTTCTTGTAGGTGTGATTTACTTATTTTTAAAGTCCAGCCAGCCTGATATGATTTGGAAAGAACTTTCAGATACAGACAGGCAGGAAGTAACCAGCCTTTTGGCAGAAACCAAACCGGAAGAAATGTATTTTCCCACCACCATGCCGGAAGAAATGAATCTGGATCACGCAGAAGCCAGAACGGAAAATGACACTGTTACGGTAGAATGCTATTTTCAAAAATTTATTTCTGGACGAAACAAAAGACATGACTTCTCTCCACCAAAAATAGAGACGGAATCCCTTTGGTTCCTTCAGTCCAATGATGCCGCATACATTGCAAAACAAAGTGGTATGGAAGAAGGACAGACCTTACAGGAAGGCACTTACCAATTCCAGAAAAGCCAGCTTGGAAACACATTATGCTGGAAACAGGGAAACCTGACCTGTATCCTTCGTGGAGAGATGCAGGAACAAGATATGAAAAAGATTGCCGAATCTATGCAGCCAGTATAAATGCAAAGGCTTTTCAGAAAACAAAGATAGCCGGAATCCTTACAAAGGATTCCGGCTTTTTTATCCTAGATTATTTGTTTTGCATTATGCCAGCTGTAAAAACTGGCGCAGTTCCTGCTGCAAATCTTCTGTTTTATACCCCATATCATAAACCATGTAAGAGGTATCTGTCAGATTCATATACTGAATCAAATTGTCATAGAGCAAACGTGTCATATCGTCACTGTCGAAATCAATCATTTTCTGCGCCACTGCTTTATTGGGTGCCATTTCCTCAATGGATGATGTATAACCACTGCCATCTTTTGCCCAATGGATTTCTTCCAGCTTCCATTCTCCCTGTTCTTTCACAAAATCCAGACGAGCAGGCACCCGGGAACCACCTTCATTGAGCAGGCAATATCCCTGGTTTCCTACACGGTTCATGCGGTATCTGTCATCGCCTACCACACAGCATACCTGCAACGTATCCTCTGTTTCCGCTACATCCAGAATCAGCGGCGCAAATACTACCAATTCATGTCCGTTCAATGTATCTTCTTTCTTATAAGCAGAGAGGGCTTTATATACTGCCTGCACTGCCGTTTCTTTGGATGTTACCCGAGAACGGGCTGCTTCTTTGGATAAAGACAGGTATTCCGCTTCTGGCATCTCAGCATATTCCTGTTCCAAACCTTTATAAAAAGGCACTGTATACTGAGAATCCAGCGCACAGTAAACCTGATACCATTCTTCCGGCGTTTCATCAAAACTTACGCCATCTCTTCTGCTGCCACAAGCCAATTCATCTGCCGCCAGCATCGTGACATAGCTTTCTGTATCTGTACCACCGGGCATTTGCATCAAGCAGTAGATTAGCGCATCATCTTTCAATGCCACAAGCTGTGCAAACGCTTCTGACTGCCGTATCTGATCTGCCCATGCTGCAAAATCCCCCTGTAAAGGCATCTCTGCGCTGATGTTCTGCACCAGCTCCATGGCTGTCTGATAATTTTCCACCCAATTTTCGCGACCTGCTGTTTCCAGCGTTTCTGTAAATGGGCAGTCAAAAAGGATATTCAGTTCTTCCACAAAGGCAGCAAATGTATCAAAATCCGATGTAAGGGAGCGGAGGTCTATATCACCATAATATTTTTCCGCCATCTGTCTGTCAAAATGGAACGTCACGCTTTCCGTTGTAGGGGTATCGTGTATTTTATATTCCAGAAAGTCCGCATTATCCACCAACGCTAAGAACAGATAGGCATTTCGTTCCAGCTGATCTGTATTAGAAAGCAAAGCCTGTTTTTCCGCTTCCGTAGTGGCTTCTGTAAACATCAAATGCTGTTTGGCGCCAAAAGGACTGCCTTCGTCTGTAAAAAGTTCCATGCCCTCTTCATGATATGTCAACCCATTGGGCAATGGCAACAGCCCCAGTATTTTTCCTACATCAGAGGCACCGCCGATGTAAGGCGTTCTAGCATCATACAATTCCCGTGTCAAATCCGTCTGCACGGCTTCTGTGGTCTGCTGCGATTCCACAGGCGTACAACCCACAAAGGTAAAACAGAATATCACCGCTGCTGTTACCAAAAAAGACATCATTCGTCCTTTCTTCTTTTGCTGCATATCCACAATCGCCTCCAATCTTTTTTCCAGTGTTTTTCGGTTCTCCACAAAAGCCGTGGACAGTCTGGCTCTTTTCCGATTTCCTTCTCGAATACTGTTTAAAATGGCCATACTGTACGCCTTGCGTGCCTGCAAATCCGCTCCATCCACCACTTTTGCATCACATTCCAGCTCTGTGCTCCATTCCAGTTGGTCAATAAGCCAATACATGAGGGGATTAAACCAGTGCATTGCCTGTACCACCAGAAAAACCCATCTACCCAACATATCACCATTATCGCAATGGTACAGCTCATGACGCAGTACCCATTTCATTTCTTCCAGATCTCTATCTTGGGTATCCACATATATGGTCTTGCGGAACAATCCCACACAAATGGAACTGGGCAGACCTCTATGGCAGTAAATCCGCGGCTTTCGAATCAGAATGGGCATTTCTTTATGGAGCTGCTGATAACTCTCCAGCAATGCGGGATCGGTAATCTTTTCCCGACCTTTGTGGAGATACCACTGCATCCGCCCATACTGCACCAAATGAAACAACAGGAACAACGCCATACCCACTGCCCAAATCTGATACAATTCCGGAAGTGTCTGTTTCTCCGGCTTTGCTGTTGGCACCGGTGTTTCTGTTGTCTGCTGCTGGCTTTGTGTCTGCATGACAAGACTTTCCTGCCCTTGGGCAAGATTTTCTCCTGACGCAGGTGCTTCAGCAGGCATCTCTTCCCTTGGCGCTGAGCTCACCTCTACTTCATGGGAAAGTAATACATCCGGCCCAGGAATCTGCCAGTAAGCGTTGCCGCTGTATGCAGTCATGGACATAATCAGAAGCCCCATCATGATTCTCATACAATTCAGATAGCATTTCACACTGTATCGCCGCAGGAGAAAAGGACGCAGCAACATCAGGAGCAAAATGGTGATGATCCAAGGCAGTGTCACCTGCCAGACAGCATCAAAACATCTACGCAGCACCACAGGTGCCCATTGTATCATGGTTTCCCACAACATACTCAAGCACCTCCTGTTTTCTCCTCAATAAACTTCGCCAAGTCATCTAAATCCGCATCGGAAATGGTGTGACTGCGATACAAAGACGCCACCAGTTTTGTCAAAGAGTTGGCATTGACTTTCCGCAAAAACAAACTGTTTTCAAAAGCCAGATAGTCCTCTTCTTTCACAGTGATTTCGTAATAGCGATTTTTTCCTTCTTTATAACTGGAAAGAAATCCACGGTCAATGAGCCGATTCAAAAGTGTCTGAAGGGCTGACACATTCCAAGGGCGGCTCAAGTCCAACTTTTCTTTGATTTCCGAAGTGGAAAGAACTCTGTTTTCCTGCCAGATCACCTGCATGATCTCCAATTCCGTATCAGGAAGTTTTTGCATAAGACTCCCTCCTTTCAACTCCTACACTTGTATGTTTTACTATATCATACACTTGTAGGAATTGAGTGTCAAGTCCTTTTCCCCTCAGAAAAACCAATTTTCCAGATTCCTTTTTCCCTCTTACAACGCCTCAAAGGGGAGATTTTTCCGCAAAGGACGCCCCATCCCTTGACAAATCCGCCGTTTATGATATGCTGAATAGGTATGAAATATCAAGGAGAAATGAGGGGTTTTCATGAGTAAAACATATATTCCTGCAGGCTATCAGTCTGTACTTACTTTATATGAAACACAAAACGCAATCGGTCTGATCCACCAGACTTTTGAAGAACATCTGTCTCAGACACTGAATCTGAAACGCGTATCCGCGCCTTTGTTCGTTGATCCTTCCACAGGACTGAACGACAACCTCAACGGCGTAGAACGTCCCGTAAGCTTTGAAGTGCCCGCTACCGGCGTAACTGCTGAAGTAGTACACTCTCTGGCAAAATGGAAAAGAATGGCTCTTTACCGTTACGACTTCCGTCCCGGCAAAGGTCTGTATACCAATATGAATGCGATTCGCCGTGATGAAACCCTGGATAATCTCCATTCTATTTATGTTGACCAGTGGGATTGGGAAAAAGTCATCACACCGGAAAAACGCAATATTCAGGAATTGAAATTCACTGTACAGGGCATTGTGATCTGCATCTGCGACACACTGGAAGTGCTGAAGAAAAAATATCCTCGCATCAAAACAGAGCTGTGCAGAGAAGTTACATTTATCACTTCTCAGGAACTGGAAGACAAATATCCTGACCTGACACCAAAGGAAAGAGAAAACGCCATTGTAAAAGAATACAAAACTGTATTCATCATGCAGATTGGCGATATACTTCGTTCCGGCGAACGCCATGACGGTCGTGCGCCTGACTATGACGACTGGCAGCTCAACGGCGATCTGCTGTTCTACAACCCTGTACTGGACAACGCACTGGAAATTTCCTCTATGGGTATTCGTGTAGACGCTGCATCTCTGGACAGACAGCTGACAAAAGCTGGCTGTGACGACAGACGTGCCCTGACATATCACAAAATGCTGCTGGAAGGCAAACTGCCCTGCACCATCGGCGGCGGTATCGGTCAGTCCCGTCTGTGCATGCTGCTGCTGGGTAAAGCCCACATCGGTGAAGTACAGTCCTCTATCTGGGATCAGGAAACATTTGATGTCTGCAACGCAGCCGGCGTAACACTGCTGTAAGGCAAATTTTATGAAAATCAAAATGGCACTGCCGCAAAAAGGCAGTGCCATTTTTTATGTTTTGGATACTTTTGCAAAATATGCCCGATTATATGCCACAGCGCCGTCCTCCGGCTTGAATACTGCCGCCATTTCGTTATAGGAAACGGCTTTTTCCCGCCGTCCCAAGCGGTCATAGCAGACACAGAGCTGGATACAGGGCAGATACCCATAACAATCCTCTCGGATAAATCCGCCGCCATTTTTCCGTTTTTCCACCCGCAAAGCCGTTTCATACCAGAAAATAGCCTCTCTCCACGCCTGTCTGTCGAAATAATATCGCCCCAGATCACAGCATGTTTCCGCCCGAGGCAAATCCAGTGTAAAACTGTAAAACAATGCTTCCAGCTGCTCCTGTGGTTTTTGCAGATGTCCATAGCAAATGGCCATCTGCCGACAAGCTTCCAGTTTATTTTCCAGCCATGCCCCTTCCCTGTCCATGAACACACGAAATTCGTCTATGGCCTCTCCATATCGTCCATGATAATATAATTCTCTGGCATAATAAAATTGCTCTCTGGGACTGAATACACAGCCTTCTGCACGCATCTTTTCGTAAATCAGCAAATTGCGGTCTGTGTCATATGCTTTTTCCTTTCGATGTTCCACATGAATGTCCTCGTGGATGATATTTCCATAAGGGGTAATGACTTCATGTACCCGTCCTTCCCATAAAGGACGTCCTGTGTTTTTCACAATCCTCTCCCGAAAATAAGAAAACGTCGCCTTTCCGCCTGCGTCAAAAGCCACATCATAAGGCATCATCACCACGTCGGCTTTCGTTTCCTCCAATTTTTCTTTCAGCGCTACGATTTTTTTCTGTTCCGACTCCGGCACCACATCATCCGCATCCAGCCACATACAATAATCCTTCGTGGCTTTGGAAAAGGAAAAATTTCTCGCTGCCGCAAAGTCAGCACACCACTGAAAATCACAAACCACATCCACATATTTTTCCGCAATTTCTTTTGTCCTGTCCACAGAGCCCGTATCTACCACAACGATTTCATCGGCAAAACCTTTTGCGCATTGCATACATCGCTCCAAGGTCAATTCTTCGTCTTTTACAATCATACATAGGCTAATGGTTGCCATCCAATCCCTCCACAAACCAACCTGATTCATGTTATGCCATTGGGACAGCAAATTTGCCTGTATCACCAATAAAAAAAGTGGGGATGGATTAGGGGCATCTTCATAAGAAAACAAAGAAAGCTAAAATCCTTATCATGACAAAG
>OFMF01000586.1_pt1 | contig 35071 bp, 39 predicted proteins | sample 1541771 | NCBI WGS metagenome assembly OFMF01 (sample SAMN04209235, study PRJEB22552) | human gut metagenome | biome: gut; material: feces | host: Homo sapiens | place: USA: Oklahoma
GAACTCATGCCATCTAAACAAATACTAATCCGTCCAATATTTGGGGTGCACTTCAGTGATGCGTCCGCTTTTTCTTGCGACATTAGAAATCCGCCGGTTTTTCGATCGCTATCCGATCGCCGGTCGCCGGATGGCGGAATTCGATCCGTTCGGCATGCAGAAGCAACCGCCGGCCGGCTGTTCCGTACAGTCGGTCGCCCGCGATCGGAGCATTGAGTCCCGATGGATGGGCCGCATGGACGCGCAACTGGTGCGTGCGGCCGGTCAGCGGGTAGAAGGCGATGCGGGTGCGGCCGTTCCGGAATTCCAACACTTCGTACTCCGTGATCGCCGGTTTTCCGTGCAGGGGATCGACCGCCTGTCGGGGACGGTCGTGGAGGTCCGGTCGCAGGGGTAGTTCGATACGTCCTTTCGGCGGGGTTATCCGCCCCTCCAGCAGGGCGATGTAGCGTTTTCGGACGGTTCGGTGTTTGAATTGGGCCTGGAGATCCTGGTGCGCTTCTTTGGTCAGGGCGAGCAGCAGTACACCCGAGGTGTCCATATCGAGGCGGTGGACGACGAGCGGTCCCGTAGCTGCGGGATAACGCTCCCGAGCCCAGTCGAGGATCGACGGAGCTTCCGATTTTCCAGGAACGGAGAGCATCCCGGCAGGTTTGAAGACGGCGGCTATCCAGCGGTCTTCGTACAGGAGCTCCGGGGCGGACTGCGGGCAGGCGCGATCGGGTTCGGGCTCGACGTCGAGTCCCCGAAGCATGTGGGCGAGAATCGGGCCGCATTTACCTCGGCAGGCGGGATAGTAGTGTCCGTGACGGCGGATTTCGCCCTTCGGCGAGGCTCCCCACCAGAATTCGGCGATCGCCAGCGGTGTAAGCCGGTGTTCGAAAGCGTATTGCAGCAGTTTGGGGGCCGCACACTCCCCTGCACCGGCCGGGGGTGTACCCTGCGGAGTCGGTGCGAATATTTCCGCCAGATCGCGTATCTCTCCGAGGGCGTTGAGCAGACGGAACTTGCGAAATAGTTTTGCCTGAAGAGCCGCAGAACGGGCCTTACGCTCGCAGCGCAGGGATTCGATTCGTTCCGCGATGGAGGTTCGTTGCGCGTGAAGCGATGCGATCCGATTTTTCCAACTCTGTTTCAACCGGTGCAGCTCCGCTTTTTCGTATTGGCTTTCCCGGACTAAAGCCGTCTGCGTATTTTCGTCCGGGTGCTCCCTGCGTCGGGCTTCTCGGGCGGTTTTTGCGATTCGCATCCGGGCTTTTGCGGCTGCGATTTCCCGGGCGGCTTCTGTTTCCGTTTCTTCTATGGTTCGGAGAAGTCCCCTGTAGCGGACATCCGTTTCGAGGGTTTCGATTTGCCGGTTCAGGTCCGAAATGGCGGCCTCTTCGGTGCGGAAGAGATCACCGGGCCGCAACATGTCGTAGATGGGCGGGACGAAATATTCGTGGCTGTTGCTGCCGGCCAGATTACCTGAAAATGCGGTCAGAAAGCCTACAGTTCCGGCTGAATCCTTCACGACCAGCACCCCGAACATTTTACCCGCAGAGAGTTCTTCGGTCCACTCTTTCCGTTCGCACAAGTAGGCTTGCAGCTCCCGGGCCGCTAATTCGCACAGCGGATGTGGAGTGTAGTGGAATGGGTTGTTGAGCCGCGTCGGAAGCGAGAACGAAGCGATGGAGTGTCGGAAACGATGCAACATGGGGACTGTCTGCGGATTCGGGTAGTCGGACCGAAATAATATTTCGGGAAAAATGGCCGGAGTCGTTTGCTGCGACTTCGGAGTAGTTTGTTATCGTTCCGTTTCGGAGTCGATCGGCAGGGAGCCGATCGGTTTTGTGACGATACTATCGACCACGAATTTCGAGAATCCCCGCCAGGGAAGCGCTCCGAAATACTCCTTGTAGTGGAGTTCGATGTTTTTGCCGCCCAGCAGCATCAGCTTGCGGGCGAGCGCTTCGTTTTCGACGGAAAATTCGAATTCGTAGGATTGGATCGTACCGGCCGTTTTGGACCGTATGCCGGATTGGATCAGCTTGCCTTCGTAGGTTTTGAAGACGAGCCCTTTATAGACGACATAGTTCAACTCTCCGCTTTTGACGCCCTCGCCGAAGACGAAGAAGAAGCGGATGTAGAGGAATGCGGTCAGGGCGACGATAAGTAATACGGTGAAGACGATCCAGCGTTTTTTCATGCTTGCGGCGATTTGTTCCGATGCAAAAATAATCATTTAATCCGATTCCGGTCTTCCCTTCGTATTTTTTCCGGGAACCGGAGCGGAAGGCCGGGAAACGCTTGCGGGGGCGAATCGTCTGTCCGGCGGCATAGTCCGGGGTGCTATTCCTGCCGACCGTTTTGCTGCAAATACACAATGTTATAAAAAAAGAGTTGCATTGCTGCAACTCTCTCTCATTCTGTGGTGCCACCGGGAATCGAACCAGGGACACAAGGATTTTCAGTCCTTTGCTCTACCATCTGAGCTATGGCACCATCATCGACTGAAACTCGTGTGGGTTTCGAATCGTGGTGCAAAGATAGATATTATTTCCTGAAAACCAAAAAAACGACCGAATATTTTCCATCTCAGACTTTCATTTCAGGAACGGCAGGCCGGAATATCGGAAAATTTTTCCGGCCAGGATACCGGAAATTCTGGATTTTGGTTATTTTTGTAAAAACCGTAAAGATTATGAAAACAAGCAGTTTGATGATGTGTGCGCTGGTTGCATTGACAGCCTGCGGTACCGGAGTGAAGCAGAGTGTCCGTACGCCCGTCGAAATGGGAGAACGGATCGAATTGAAGACGCCGGATCCCAAGATGGGACTGACTATCAACGAAGCGCTTGCGGCGCGTAGTTCGTCGCGCGATTTTTCGCCGGAGATGCTCTCTCTGGAGGAACTTTCGGGTGTACTGTGGGCTGCTGCCGGGGTAAACCGGGAGGATGGGCATCTTACCGCGCCTTCGGCTATGGCGCTCTATCCCATTCGGGTCTATGCTTTCCTGCCTGAAGGTGTGTATCGTTACGATTCGAAAGCGAATGTATTGAACCGGGTCGTCGAAGGAGATCGTCGGGAGCTTACCGCGATGCAGGATTTCGCTTACACTGCGCCGCTCAATTTGGTGTATGTGGCCGATTACAGCGTTTATGCGGAGCGGAATCAGCCGGTGGACCGCATCCGTTTCTGGTGCGCGGCCGATGCAGGCGGATATACGGAGAACGTGAACCTCTATGCCGCCGGAAACGGTCTGAAGACCATTACACGGGGCAGCTTCAAGGAAGAGGCGCTGTTGGAGTTGCTGGGGCTCGATCCCGCACAATACTGTGTGATTCTCGCTCAGACGGTTGGCCGGTAGTATTTTCGGAAAGAGTATCGGCGAGGAGTTCCCGGAAACGGGAGGCTCCTCGCTGCGTTTTGTCAGGAGCGAACAGACTGCAGGTCCGGTACCGGGTGGATTTTTCGGACGAACCGTGCTATCGTCGCTTTTTCCTGACAAATGAAAGGGGAATTTTCGTATCTTTGACTTCATTTTGGATACTCCGTCTGGGCAAAATGCAAATAAAATTTGCTTTTGCACTCGGCTTATTCGTATCTTTGCCGTGGAAAATTTTCGTATGGGCGGCCAGCTGTTCGGCGTAGTTCGAAAAATTCGGCATTACGTTCGATGTGCGCTGTCTTTGTATTGTAAATAACGACGATTTTATGCTTTCAAAACCCGAACGGGAGCAGATAATTGCTCTGATAAAACGAGAGGTCGTTCCGGCGATCGGCTGCACGGAACCCATTGCCGTTGCGTTGTGCGTGGCCAAGGCCCGCGAGATACTGGGGACGGAACCGGAAAAGGTTTCGGCCCGGTTGAGTGCCAACATACTGAAAAATGCGATGGGAGTGGGAATTCCCGGAACGGGCATGATCGGATTGCCGATCGCGATCGCTTTGGGCGCTTTGGTCGGACGGTCGGAGTATCAGCTCGAAGTGCTGAAGGATTCGGATGCGAAGGCCGTCGAACGGGGTAAGCGCTTTATCGAGCAGGGGCGGATCGACATCTCCCTGAAAGAGGGCATTACCGAGAAACTCTATATCGAGATCGAAGTTTCGGGCGGCGGACACTCCGCTGTGGCGATCATCGCCGGCGGGCATACGAATTTCGTCTTCATTTCACGGGACGGCGAAACGCTTCAGGAGAGTCGTCGTACCTCCGGCAGCGAACAGGAGGCGCAGGGCGTCGAACTCAACCTGCGCAAAGTGTTTGACTTCGCCATGACCACACCGCTGGATGAAATCCGCTTCATTCTGGAAGCCAAGCGATTGAATAAGGCTGCGGCAGAGGATTCGTTCAAGAACAACTACGGGCATTGCGTGGGAAATACTTTGCGCCATGCTCCCGAATTGCGGATTATCGGGGATTGTGCCCTCTCCCGCATTCTCTCCTATACTTGCGCGGCCTGCGACGCCCGCATGGCGGGAGCCATGGTTCCGGTGATGAGTAATTCGGGCAGCGGCAACCAGGGCATCGCGACTACGTTGCCTGTGGTCGTTTATGCCGAGGAGATCAAGGCGGACGAGGAACATCTGGTGCGTGCGCTCGTTTTGAGCCATCTGACCGCTATCTATATCAAGCAGAGCCTGGGACGTCTTTCGGCCTTGTGCGGTTGTGTCGTGGCGGCGACCGGTTCGAGTTGCGGCATCACCTACCTGATGGGCGGCGGGTACGAGGCCGTTTCCTTTGCCGTGAAGAATATGATCGCCAACCTGACGGGTATGATGTGCGACGGTGCGAAGCCGAGCTGTTCGCTCAAGTTGATGACGGGAGTTTCGACGGCTGTGCTTTCGGCGATGCTGGCTATGGAGAACCATTCGGTTTCGTCGGTCGAGGGCATTATCGACGACGATGTCGATAAGTCGATCCGCAACCTGACGCTGATCGGACGGGACGGCATGAACGAAACGGATCATCTGATCCTGAAGATCATGACTTCGAAATAGCCCCCTCGAAAAATAACAAGCGTGCCTGCCTTGCGGCCGGTGCGCTTTTTTTGTACAGAAAGTAAAGACGGTGCGGAGCGTTTATCCGTTCGATCGGAATATGTGCGGAACAGGGCGAATCCCGAAACCGGTATTGTCGGGAAAGGGGTGCGGAACGACCGGTCTGAACGAAGAACCTATTCCGGTTTTCCGAAAACGGTATGCAGGACGATGTTCGTCGCCCCTTGGTGGGCCGTCGTGTAGTCTTTGGCGATGCGGCTGCATTGTTGAAGCAGATGCTCGTCGTCGCGCAAGGGGGTGAACCAGGTTTTCAATTCTTCGTATGAGTGGATGGGCGTTGCCGCTCCGAGCGTTACCAGGTCGCGGGCTTCCTTGAATTTTTCGTAGTTGGGGCCGAAAGCGATCGGCAGACCGAACGTGGCGGCTTCGAGCGTGTTGTGGATGCCTACGCCGAATCCGCCGCCGATATAACCCCATTCGGCATAGCCGTAGGCCGAGGAGAGAATACCTACCGTATCGAGAACGAGCAGTTGTTTGCCATCGAACGATGTTTCGGCGGTGCATTGCGTATAGCGGACAGCTCCTCCGAGGGTTTCAGCGAGCAGGCGGTTGATGCGGCTTTCGTCCATTTCGTGAGGTGCCACGATGAATTTGACCGAGGGGTTATCGTTTATCAGGCGGATCAGAAGGTCTTCGTCCGGTCCCCAGGTCGAGCCGGCGATCAACAGACGGGTGCCGCCTTTGAACCGTTCGATGAGGTCGATTTTTTTCGCCGCAGCCGCAATTTCGGCAACCCGGTCGAAGCGGGTGTCTCCGGCGACTACGACGTTGTCGAAGCCCAGTTCTGCCAGTAATTTTTTGGAATCGTTGTTCTGAACGAAGATCGTGTCGAAACTTTCGAGTGCCATGCGCCAATAGCCTCCGTAGGGGCGGAAGAAGATCGAGTTGCGGCGGAAGATGGCCGATACGATGTAGCTGCGGATCGAGCGGCGGCGCAGCTCGGTGAGCAGGTTGATCCAGAATTCGTATTTGACGAAGATGGCGATTTCGGGGTGGGCGATGTCCAGAAAACGGCGGGCTTTGCGCGGTGTGTCGATCGGCAGGTAGAAGATGTAGTCGGCCTGATCGTAATTTTTGCGGATTTCGTAGCCCGAAGGGGAGAAAAACGTGAGCAGGATTTTGTATTCGGGATGTTCCTTGCGGATTTTTTCGATCAGGGGACGGCCCTGTTCGAATTCGCCCAGGGAGGCGGCATGTATCCAGATAATGCGAGCCGAGGGGTCGATGCTCTCTTTCATGCGGCGGAAGAGTCCTTTCCGGCCGTCGATCCAGAGTTTCGCCTTTCGGTGCCAGGGTGAGGCCAATGCAATGGCCCAAACGTAGAGTACCAGCCCCAAATTATAGATCCACATCCGCTTTCGTTTTGTGCGTCTTTATATCGCGGATGCAAAGATAAGATAAATTGTCAGAACTGCCAAATTACCAGTGGAGTTCGATGGCGTCTTCGATATAGCGCACCTCCGGTGTGCCTGCGGGGGCGGTTTCGACTGCGATCAGGTCGAATTGCACCTCTCCTGCGAACGGATTTTCTGTCAGATAAGCATTTGCGGCCCGGACGAGTGCCCGGCGCTTGTGCGAGTCGAGTGCCTGTTCCGGCGGGGTGAGGCCGTCCCGCCGGCGTGTCTTGACCTCGATGAAGTGGAGGGTGCCTTTTCTGGCAGCGACGATGTCCAGCTCGTAATGTCCTTGCCGCCAGTTGCGGTGGAGCAGGGTGAATCCGTGGTCGAGAAGCCACCGGGCGGCAGCCTCTTCGCCCTGCCGCCCGGTATGCTGTGTCGTGGTCATCGGTTTGTCGGTGGAAGTTGTCCTGTCTTTTCGAAATATTTTTTCATGACCAGCAGCGAAATGAACCGTTCCCGGCGACTGTCGTAGAATTGTCGTGCGAAGTCGTTCGCATGGTCGATGATCTGTTGGGCCTGTTCGGGGTGCGCGATGTAGTAATCGATCTTCTCCTCCAGGTCGGAGTAGTCGTCCCTCACTTCGATGTAGTGGTAGCCGGGGCGCAGGCGTCCTTCCATGAACCAGGATTCGTTGCGAGGCCGGGGCATCACGGCGATCGAATTGGTGGACATGACCCACCGGATGTTGCTGGCGATGTCGTTGCCTTCGAACGTCATGATGAACTTCGAATCGAGGTGGGCGTAGAGCGTGATTTGTTTTGCTGTACCTGTTTCCTGGGCGCTGTGTCCGCTGCGGGTATCCGCCGTGTCGATGCGGGGATTGTCCCGGAATGTTTCGATGAAGCGCCGACGCTGCTCGCTGCTCTTGACCGATCCCCGGAAAATCACCCGGTCGGCTTTCTCCGTAAACGGAATTTTGTCGTGCAGCCGGATATCTAAGCGGCAGCGGTCCAAGTTGAGCAATACGGAGTTATCTCCTTTGCCGGAAGCGGCTTCTCCCCCCCCCGGTCGATTTTTCGAGCCTTGATGATCGTCGGATGAAGCAGGTCGAAAACTCCGTCGCCGAAATAGGTCTGCCAACGCAGGGAATCGTCGAAAAAACGGGTGGTTTGGTAGGAGTCGAAAATATAGGCGCTGTGCCGGCCCCTGAACTTGTGTTCTTTCAGGGGTGTCGCTTCGGTCGGAGAGAGGCGCTCTGCGCCGGTCAAACGGTTGTAGTAATTGACGCGGTCGAGCACATAGTCCATGTCATAACGTTTCTCTCCGTCGCGCAGAATCTCTTCCAACCGGCTGCGGAGGAGCACCTTCGGTACGGCATAACGGGATAGCTGGGCGATGAAGTAGGGCAGCTTGATGTTCTTGCCGCCGTGCAGTCGGTTGAGAGCGGTCATTAATTCCATACTTGCGAATACGGTTTGTCAGGGATTGCGGAAAATACGGGGCATACCATAATTATAATAGGAATGACAGGTCGTCCCCGGCTTTCACCTCGTAGGGGGCGATGCCCTTCTTGAAAATACGCATCGGACGGCTGCCGATCAGTTCCAGTTTTCCGTTTTCATAATGAAGCATGCAGCCTTCGCGCAGGCCGACGACGTAGCGGCGCGGATTGGCCGTGATGTACTCCAGAATACGCTGCTCGCGGGTCTCTCCGGCGTGACCTTCGGGGTTGGCGTCCAGGTAGTGGGGGTTGATCTGGAACTTCACGGCCCCGATAGCCTTGAACGATTCCGGTTCGACGATGGGCATGTCGTTGGTGGTGCAGATCGTCGGGCAGCAGACGTTGCTGCCGGCCGACCAGCCGATGTAGGGCGTGCCGGCCTTGATCTTGCCGAGGATGGCTTTCAACAGCCCCTGCTCCTGCATTTTCTTGGTCAGGGCGAAGGTGTTGCCGCCGCCTACGCAGATGGCCTGTGCCTCGCGGATCATACGCCGGGGATCTTTCGAACGGTGTACGGAACGTACCTTGATGCCGTATTCCGCAAAACGGGCCTGCACTTTCGCTTCGTATTCGGCGTAGGAAAAGGTGATGCCTGCATAAGGGACGAAAACCACTTCGCGGACACTTCCGAGGAACTCGTCGATGCGGGGCATCGGGTATTTCAGATAGGGTTCTCCGGCGTTCGTGGAGTTGGAAATTAACAGTAGTTTCATAAAGTATTGATTTATATTGTGTTATATTGAATGCGCGACCGAAGAACGGCAATTTCTTTGGTTGTAATGTCAAAAGTAATAAAAAAAGTGTTATTTTTGTGCGATTGTTTGATAGAAAGAATTTCAATTTTTAATAAATGATTGTTTAACTAAAAAATTAAAATTATGTCAGAAGTACAGTCAAAAGTTGTCGAGATCATCGTTGACAAATTGGGTGTTAAAGAGTCTGAGGTTACTCCGGAAGCGAGCTTCACCAACCACCTGGGAGCCGATTCACTCGACACCGTTGAGCTGATCATGGAATTTGAGAAGGCTTTCGATATCCAGATCCCTGACGAGGATGCAGAGAAGATCGCTACCGTTGGCGACGCTATCTCCTATATCGAGGCACACAAGAAATAATTTACGATTTTTCCAACCGGCAAACCTTAAAGCCTTAAATTTATGACAGAAAGACGAGTAGTCGTGACGGGTATCGGTACCATCAACCCGCTCGGCAATAATATTGCAGAGTTTTTTTCCAATCTCGAAAAAGGAGTTAGCGGCGCCGCGCCGATTACTCATTTTGATGCCGAGAAATTTAAGACGAAGTTCGCTTGTGAAGTAAAAAATTACGACTGGACGCAGCATTTCGACCGTAAGGAGGTGCGTAAATACGACCTCTTCACTCAGTATGCCCTCATCGCGGCCACGCAGGCTGTCGAGGATTCGGGACTCGATCTCGAGAAGGAGGACCTGGAGCAGATCGGCGTGATCTGGAGTTCCGGTATCGGAGGACTTAAGACGTTCTTCGATGAGTGTTTGGGCTACGCCGCAGGAGATGGAACTCCTCGGTTTAGCCCATTCTTTATTCCGCGCATGATCGCCGACATCGCGGCGGGCTACATCTCCATCAAATATGGTTTCATGGGCCCCAACTACTGTACGGTTTCGGCGTGCGCTTCGTCGAATCACGGTCTGATCGATTCGTTCAACGCCATCCGTTTCGGTGTGGCCGACGTGATGGTCGCCGGCGGTTCGGAGGCTGCCGTCAATGAACCCAGCGTGGGCGGTTTCAACTCCATGCAGGCTCTCTCGACGCGCAACGACGATCCGGTGCACGCTTCGCGTCCGTTCGATAAGGATCGTGACGGTTTCGTCATCGGCGAAGGCGCCGGTGCGCTGATTCTCGAAGAGTACGAGCACGCCAAGGCACGCGGTGCGAAGATTTACTGCGAAATGGTCGGCGGCGGCCGTTCTGCGGACGCATATCATTTTACCGCTCCCCATCCCGAAGGCAAAGGCGCCATGAAATCCATGCGCGACGCGATCAAGGATGCGGGTATCAAACCCGAAGATATCGACTATGTGAACGTACACGGCACTTCGACACCTGCGGGCGATCTGCCCGAGCTCAAAGCTCTGCACGGCGTGTTGGGCGATCACATCTACGATGTCAATATTTCATCGACCAAATCCATGACGGGGCACCTGTTGGGTGCTGCCGGTGCTGTCGAGGCGCTGGCCTGCATCTTTGCGATCAACAACGGTGTGATTCCCCCGACGATCAACAACGAAAACCTCGATCCCGAAATCGACCCCCGACTCAATCTGACGCTCAACAAGGCGCAGAAGCGCGATGTGAAGTGTGCGATGAGCAATACGTTCGGTTTCGGCGGTCATAACTCGACGGTTATTTTCCGTAAGATTTAACACCTCGTCCGTGCCGTGTGGAATTTCGTACGCCGTGCCGTAAGAAGAAATTACGGGCAGGATAAGGAGTATTACAGAATTATCGATGAGCTGTTCGGATTCGTTCCGCACAACATCGAACTTTACAAGCTGGCTTTGATTCACAAGTCAGCTTCTTTAGTTTTAGCCGACGGACGGCAGATCAACAATGAACGGCTCGAGTTTTTGGGCGATGCCGTGATCGAAGCCGTGACATCGGACTATCTTTATATCGAATTTCCCGACCGGCAGGAGGGATTTCTTACGCAGTTGCGCTCGAAGATCGTTTCGCGCCAGTCGCTCAATACGATCGCCCGGACGATCGGGTTGGACCGGTACGTGATCGCCAACCCGACCGGAAGCACCAACCAGAAACATATCTACGGGGATGCTTTCGAAGCGATGATCGGGGCGATCTACCTCGATCAGGGATATGAGTTCGCCAATCGATTGCTTATCAACAATATATATTACCGTTACCTGAATCTCGACAACCTGACGGACGAGGAGACGGATTTCAAAAGTCGGTTAATCGAATGGTGTCAGAAGACGCATCATACCATTGCTTTCGAAACGGTGCACGGCCGGAATTATTCGTCGAATCATCCGATATTCGACGCTACGGTCGTGATCGACGGTATCCGTGTGGGACATGGGCAGGGCGAGTCGAAGAAGGAGGCCGAACAATGTGCGGCCCACTCCGTGTCGTGTGCTATGAGTGACGAAGCGTGCGGGGATATTCTGGATAAAATCGACCGGCTCTACCGGCCGAAAGGAACCGGGGTGTCATGAGCGAGGCATCTGTAAAACTGCTTTCCCGGGGCGTTGAAACGCTGACCGATCAGGAGTTGTTAGAACTGTTGCTGGATGACGGTGATTCGGAGCGGCTTGCCGGGGCGCTGCTGTCCAGTTTCGAAGGGCGGCTCGCTGCATTGGGATATGCCGACATCGCGCGGTTGCGTATGGCTGCCGGGATCGGCCTCAAACGCGCTGCCCGGATTCAGGCGGCTGTCGAATTGGGCCGGAGGGTGCTTGCTGCCAGGGAGTTGGGCCCCGATCCGATCGGTTCGAGCAACGATGTGGTCCGAATATTCAGACCCCTGCTGACGGAGATGAAGCACGAGGAGTGCTGGTGCCTGTACCTCAATACGGGCAACCGGATCGTCGAGCGGCAGCGGGTAAGCCAGGGCGGGGTGCAGGCGACGGTGGTGGATCACCGGTTGGTCATCAAACGGGCCCTCGAACTGCTGGCCACGCAGATTATCCTGGTTCACAACCATCCTTCCGGTGCTGCCTTGCCCAGCGAGCAGGATAAGATTCTCACGAAGAAAATTGCCGAGGCGGCCGCGCTGTTCGATATTCGGCTGCTCGATCACCTGATTATCGCACGGGGCGGTGAGTACAGTTTCCGACAGAGCGGTTTGCTGCAATAGTTCCGGCTGTGACGAAGCTGTCTGCCAAATCCCCGAAATTGAGAATTGCCCCTGGCGGAATAAACTCCGACGGGGGCGAAAACATTAAAATCGGACATGTTAGACAGCTTTTCGTTCTGCCGCTGCGGTCCATCGTTGCGCAGGTTGTGGGCAGGAAGAGACGGGACCATCGTAACGGGGGCGTGCGACTCTTTAATCGTTGCGGGAAGAGTTGGCTGTGGATTATCGTCTTCCGGGTTCACTTTGTTTTGTCGTAGAAAGGTTTTTCTTCCGAAGGGAGAACGTAAGTTTAGACTGCCGGGAAATTTTTGCCGATCTGTGCCGTATTTCTTTTTTGAGGAAGAGCATAAGGTGAATCTTTTTTCGAATGATCGGAAACTCTGAAATAAGGACTGCAAGTCGAACGAATGGACGATTATCCCGGAGATGGGAGCGAAATGACCGGACCGGGCATCGGTAACGAAAAGCGAGGAATGGCAAGAACCTTTCCTCGCTTTTCGTTGCCGGGTGCGCACAGGCTGGCCGCAAAGTACGAATTTCTAATTTTGGAGGTCGAAGCGGCGGAATTGAATCTCGAATCGACAGACGCTCTCCCGCTCGTCGCTTCGGGTCGTGCGGGTAATGATGAGCGGTGTCGCAATTTCAGCATCGTGTGCGACTGTCTGACGCGTGTATTCGAAGGTCTGGGTCGTAACCGCGTCGTCGGAACGGGTCGTGACCGTTCGGAAAAGATCGTTGTTGAGACTGCTGAAGAAACCCAGTCCGCGCAGGATATCCGGTTCGGCAACCAGCAGCAGGACCGGGTCGCTGTTGAGGAGGGGAGTGCCTTCCAATTCGTAGATGAAATCGCTCCAAGCCGTCGTTTCATCGTAGTCGTAACCGTACTCTTGCCGGAATGTTTCCGTATTTGGCTCGTTCTCGAGCGTTCGGATGACAGCACTGCAATTATCCCAAGCCTCCAGCGGACCCCAGGGATCTTTTTCCCATTCGTATTTTTCGCAGATGGGTTCCAAAGTCAGGGAATTGTAACGCGATATGGAGGTGAGTTTGTCGGAGTTGAAGGAGCCGGTGCCGTATGTGCAATCGAAGCCGTACGTTTCTATTTCACTGCCGGAAAGTGTCGAGGTGAGTTCGTATCCTCCGCTTCGTACATCGCAGAAGTAGCCGTATAGGGTTCCGTCTGCAGTTTGCGTATAAGGTTGCTCGCCATCGATTTCCCGGGTGAAGGAGAATCGGATGCAATCGTCTCCCTCGTAGGTGAACTGCCATGTTTCGACGGGACGGAGCGTGCCGTTCTTGTCCGCTGCGGATATTTTGAAACCCGTGATACGGCACTCCTTGCTGAATTCCGCCGGAAGTTCATAAGTATATTCCATTTCAGCAATCAGACTTCCCGAAGCGTCGCGCCCGACGATCTTGTGCAGTTGCCAATACCGAACCTGTTCTCCGATGTTGGGTTCGTCCGGTTCATTGGTATCCTCTCCATCGGTTCCCGACTGGGTGATGGTGATGAGAATCGAGTTCGTGCCGCAGGTGATTTCGATAAAGGCCGTGCGGGATTCTTCGGCGGTGTTGGGATCCGTTTCGACGCGGATGTCGTAATCGCCTGCCGCATCTCCGTGATCGGGATTTATGCGTACCCACGTCGGGGCTTCGGCGCGGGATTCGTCCGTGATGGCGGAATTCCAGGCATCGTTCGTCGAAAAGAAAATTTCCGAATTCCCTGCGGTTTGTCCTGCGGGGATCTTCTGGGAGAGCTGTCGTGTATCGGGGACCTGAATGGAGCCGAAATCTCCATGCCATTCATCCGTTGTGTCGTCGCTGCAAGCCGTAATCGCGAGGGTTGCAAACGTGAGAAGAAGAAGTTTCAATCCTTTCATTTGTGTATTTTTTGATGGTTATTCGTTCGGGTACGATGAATATGAAACAGATGTATTTGTCTTCCGCTCCGGATATTTCCGAATTTTGGCGTAAAGATAGAAAAAACGGTTCGGAGTACCTTACATTCCCATTTATTTTGTACTTTTGTTTTTCAGAAAATAGTAAATGCAAAATACGATGACTCAGGAAGAACTTTTCAAAAAACTGGTAGCCCACTGCAAGGAGTACGGCTTCATCTTTCCTTCCAGCGAAATATACGACGGACTGGGTGCCGTGTACGATTACGGGCAGAACGGCGTCGAGTTGAAGAACAATATCAAGCGTTACTGGTGGGATTCGATGGTGCGTCTTCATGAGAACATCGTCGGCCTCGATTCGGCGATCTTCATGCATCCCCGCACGTGGGAGGCTTCGGGCCATGTCGGGGCGTTCAACGACCCGTTGATCGACAACAAGGATTCGAAGAAGCGTTACCGCGCCGACGTGTTGATCGAAGAGTGGCTGGCCAAGCAGGACGACAAGATTCAGAAAGAGGTCGATAAGGCGAAGAAGCGCTTCAAGGAGAACTTCAACGAGGAGCAGTACCGCTCGACTTCGCCCCGTGTGCTGGAGATCGCCGCAGCGCGGGACTCCGTGCACAAGCGCTTTGCCGACGCGTTGAACGCCAACGATCTGGAAGAGCTGCGGCGGATCATCCTCGACTGCGAGATCGTCTGCCCGATTTCGGGTACGCGCAACTGGACCGAGGTGCGGCAGTTCAACCTGATGTTTTCGACCCAGATGGGTTCGACGGCCGAGGGGGCCAATACGATTTACCTGCGGCCCGAAACGGCGCAGGGTATCTTCGTCAATTTCCTGAACGTGCAGAAGACCGGCCGCATGAAGCTGCCGTTCGGTATCGCCCAGATCGGCAAGGCGTTCCGCAACGAGATCGTGGCGCGTCAGTTCATCTTCCGCATGCGCGAGTTCGAACAGATGGAGATGCAGTTCTTCGTCCGCCCGGGCGAGGAGATGCGGTGGTGGGCCGAATGGCGCGATACGCGTATGAAATGGCATCGGGCGCTCGGCTTCGGGGCGGATAACTACCGTTTCCACGACCACGACAAGCTGGCCCATTACGCCAATGCCGCGACCGATATCGAGTACAATTTCCCGTTCGGGTTCAAGGAGGTGGAGGGCATCCACTCCCGTACGGATTTCGACCTGTCTAACCACCAGAAATTCTCGGGCAAGAAGATCCAGTATTTCGACTCCGAAACAGGCGAAAGTTATGTGCCTTACGTCGTGGAAACCTCGATCGGCGTGGATCGTATGTTCCTGCAGGTGATGTCGGCGGCTTATACCGAGGAGAAGCTCGAAAACGGCGAAGAGCGCGTCGTGCTGCGGATTCCGGCGGCTCTTGCTCCGACGAAGGTGGCCGTGTTGCCTTTGGTGAAGAAGGACGGCATGCCCGAAGTGGCGCAGCGGATCGTCGATCTGTTGAAGTATGATTTCAACGTCGTGTATGACGAGAAGGATTCGGTGGGCAAGCGTTACCGCCGGCAGGATGCGATCGGTACGCCGCTGTGCGTGACCGTCGATGGCCAGACCCTCGAGGATAATACCGTGACGGTGCGCCACCGCGATACGATGCAGCAGGAGCGCGTGGCGATCGATGCCCTCTTCGGACTGGTCGATGCGGAGTGTTCGCTGCGCAGCCTCCTCAAGAAATTGAATGTCTGACAGGGCTGTTGCGGGTTTCGCGCCGGGTGCGTCGGACGGCGAGTACAGTGTGTTTCGTATCGGGAATGTTCGTGAGGGTGTGTGGGCCGGTGTTGTTCGAGCTATTGGATAAGGTAAGATCGTGGGACGTATTTTGGCCATAGATTATGGAACGAAGCGCACGGGAATCGCCGTGAGCGATCCCTTGCGGATCATTGCCGGAGGGCTCGAAACCGTCGAAACCAAAGGGTTGGAACGCTGGTTGGCGCAATATTTCGCGGCGAATGACGTTTCGACCATAGTGATCGGAAAGCCGATGCAAATGAGTGGCGCTCCGTCCGAAACGTGGCGTTACGTGGAACCGTTGGCGGCCCGCCTGCGCAGGGCCTATCCCGACAAGGAGGTGGTGTTTTACGACGAGCGTTTCACCTCGGTCATCGCTCACCGCACGATGCTCGAGAGCGGTATGGGCAAGATGGCCCGCCGGGACAAGGCGCTTGTGGACAAGATATCGGCGACCATTATCCTGCAAGGATATATGGAGAGCCGAAGTTAGTTTTCCGGCTGCGGCCGGGTTAAAAATGGAAAAAGTTATGATTTATCCGATAGTTGTTTTCGGGGCGCCGGTACTGCGCGAAAAATGCCGGGAGATCGGACCCGATTATCCCGAAGTTAAAAAGTTGATCGAGGATATGTTCCTCACGCTCGAGGAGGCCGAAGGCGTAGGGCTTGCGGCTCCCCAGATCGGTAAAAGCATCCGCCTGTTCATCGTGGACTGCACGCCTTGGGGCGAAGACCATCCCGAACTGGCCGATTACCGGCGTGCGTTCATTAATCCCGAAATTTACGAAGTTTCCGAGGAGACGAAACTCTACGAAGAGGGATGTCTTTCGCTGCCGGGATTGCACGAGAGCGTGCGGCGTTCGCTTGCGATCCGGATGCGTTATCTGGACGAGAATTTCGAGCCGCACGACGAAGAGTTCACCGGGCTGCCAGCCTGGGTGATCCAGCACGAATATGACCATCTGGAAGGAGTCGTCTTCACGGATCGCTTGTCGCCTTTGCGCAGAAATCTGATTAAGAGTAAGTTGATGAGCTTGACGAAGGGTCGTTACAAATGCTCGTACAAGACTAAATAGGGGGCGTTCCGGTAAAAGTTACGGGATTGACCGAAAAGAGAGCGACATTGGCCTAAAAGTTGAAATTTTCCAGAGAAAGGGGTAAACTCCGGAAAATTTTTATTACCTTTATATATTAGAAATAGGACATATAATATTTTATCATTTTAAATTTTCATACGATGAAAAAACTTTTACTTACATTGGCAATGGGCTTGCTCGCGTGGTCGGCATCTGCCCAGAATTGGACGGTCGGTGGTCGTATCGGATCCGGTTTCCAGGCTGTCGGACAGTATGTATTCAGCAACGATAATTATGTGGAAGCCCGTTTCGGTGCTTATTGGGCCAATGCCGGCGGTACGGTGACGGCTGATTTCTCGGTATTGTATAATTGGAATGTTTGCAATATGGATTGGACGCCGTCGGCAGGTCGTTGGTTCTTCGATGCCGGTGCAGGTATCAATGTGGGCGGCAAAGGGCATTACGCTTATGTAGGCGTGGCCGGCTCGGCTAAACTGGGTATTGCCTTCAAGGGGGCTCCGGTACGTCTTTCGTTCGACTGGTCGCCGGCTTTCGGTCCCGGAATCGCTTATTGGGACGGGGGATCGCATTCCGAGTTCAACGAACGGGCATTGTGTAATTTCGGTATTACGTGCGTTTATTGCTTCTAAAGAGAGAACTCGAGGAAATAAGAAGCCCGGAGCAATTTGCTCCGGGCTTCTTTTATGCTGTCGGTTCGGTGTTTTTTCTGTTCGATCATTTTTCCCTTTGCTGATGAAGAACGTTTTCCGAGGGGCGGAATTGAGGGGACTGAATACGTAATATGGGTCCGGAACGGTTGCGGTCGGAGGCGAAAAACGGGCTGGACTTTCGGGTATTCAGCGACGTGTGTAGGATTCTCCTTGGAGGCTGTATTCGTTTATACCGGATTCGTTTCGGGCGCCGAAACTTTATTTTGCTTTGGGCGGCCTCTTTCTTGGATGCGGTCGGAACCTTCATTATTCCAGTATGCTCTTTTCGGAAGGGAGGGTGGGCATGTACAATCCGCGATCCCGAAGCATTTGAATCGCAGGTCTGAATGGCGATAAACGCCGTGTTTTTCCGTCAGAATGTGAAAGTTCCGCCCAGGGAGATCAGGATCGGATTCCGTGCGAACATGGCTGTCTGGAAACGGTATTTGAACATGAGCGATGTACTCCAGCGGCGGGTGATCCGGTAGTCGCAGCCTCCGCCCACATCGAAGCCGCAGGACCATTTGCCCAAGTCGTTCACATTGACGCCGACTGTGGGGAAGAGGCTCCATTGTTCGGTTATGTGGAAGAGATAATGGGCGTCGCACCCGATGTCCACCGAACATTCCGATTTGCAGGGAATGACGATTCCCGTTTCCAGCCGCAGCGCATCGGTCAGGCTGTATCGGAAATAGCCGCCGATGCCGAAGACGGCGCCCCGGCCGGTATGGGTGTAGAGATTGATCTTCGGACCTATGCCCCAGGAACCTCTGTCCTGTGCCGATGCGTAGAAAGCGCTGAATAAGATAAGTATTGCCAGCAGTGTTTTTTTCATAGCTTTTGCAGACTTCGATACGGCTTTTGCCGGAATGATTCCTTGCTGCCGTCGGATAATTTAGATTCTCTCGAAAACAAAGATACGAACGAACCGGCCGTATGAGCAAATTTATATTTGCACTTTGCCGAGGCGGAGTACCTAAGATGAAGTCAAAGGTACGAAAAATTTCCGTTTTGCCGAATCCTGGGGAGCCGAATGAAAATGGAGATACTCTGAGATCGAACAGTATTTGTCACAGGATCGTGTGTGGGGTTTATACGTGCTGTATTTTGAAAATTATTTTTTATGATTAAAGAGGCATGTGGTGGTTGGTTTGATAATGGACGGTGTCTTGTTCTTTTTTGTAAATAATTTGTGTGTGTCGTTATAATGTTGTAAATTACATGGGAATAAATATTTTACAAACAATCCCTCCTAATGTTTCGATTATGAAAAGACTATTATTCGGTATATTGGCAACGTTGCCGCTGGCGTATTGTATGACGGGATGTAGCAACGATACAGACTACGGAGGTTTTAGTTACTTTATCTGGGCCAATGACAGCGATCACCGGATTACGCTCTCCGTGGCACGCGAGTACGGTGAGTTGGTAATCGAAAACGAAATCATAGAGCCGGGCGAAAGTTTTGAGAGCGAAAGGGTGGATGGGGCAATAGCATACTGTCCACCTCCGTCGAGCTATATCCGGTATGTGGAAGTTGTCTTTGAGGATGGGACTAAAGCGATTTATATCAAGGGGTATCAGCCGCCGCGCGATTCCGATTATTATTCGAGGCAGGACTCTACTATCGATTGGAATTATGAGGAGGAGGTAACGGCATCTCATGCGGTCAGAACCCGTTGGACCTATACTTTTACCAATGCCGACTACGATGCGGCGGTGGCGCAGCAATTCGCTGAATAGGAGTTGCCGGTCGTGGTTATAAAAATCCTCCCGAACCGATTGGTTCGGGAGGATTTCGTCGCATGTATATCGTTTTATGCCTCTTTGAGAGCCGCATGCGCTGCTTTAATACCTTGCTGATATTCATCTATTTACATCTTAGTTGAAAAACAAAGAAGAAACAATGTCTCAAATCAATATTAGTATCGAGTTTATTCCTCTATTGTGTGCAAAGCTATGACAACATTATTATTTTATAGTCAGAAACTACCGTGTCGGAATAGGTTCCTTGTTTTACCGTGTGAAAATCATCCTATGGCCACAGTATTCTTTATATTACATATCTTATTTCCTTTCCTTTAATAGTTCTATAATAACATCCTTGTCCTTTAGATTGGAATCAAGACGGTTTATCTGCGTATTCAGATTATCAATCTGCTCTTTCAGCATTTTGATGGTCTCCCTTTGGGTTTCAACGACAGCCTGCTCTTTGGAAAGCTGTGCCACAAGCTCATTATCACCTATTGTGTTGTTTGCATTGCCGTTCAATGTGACAGCCGCAAGGTATGCGGAGATTTTATGCGACACCGCACAGAACAGGGCAAAGAAATTGAAGTCCAAAGCCTCGCTAACCTTTAGGAGCTTGCTGGTTTCCATTGTGTCCCGTTCAAGGATGCGGTTGACGTGCTGCTGGGGCACACCTATCCTGCGTCCGAATTCGGACTTGCTAAGCCCAAGTTCGTTGCGGCGTCTGTCAATCGCCTTGCCAATATGCACCGTTTTTATGTCTATATCCATAGTGAAATCATTAATCATTGAAGATTAAACAGGAAATATTAAACAAATACTTGTTTATATAAACCTTTTTATGTTACTTTGCAAGCACTAAAACTCACATTGTTGAGTACAAAGTTAAACATTAAATATTAAACATCCAAAGATTATGGTAGAAAACTTGGAAAAAATCCGTCCCATGCTCACAGCTCTCGAAGTCGGCGATGCTGTCGTTTTCTCGATTTCACGTCTGAAAAGCGTCCGTACCCAGGCCTCCGAATTGGGAGCCATCCTAAACCGCAGGTTCAAAACAAAGACAAACCGCGAGAATCAGACAATCACCGTTTCACGAATCTCATAAGGGACAAAAGTCATGTAGTATGCCGTTACTCCAGTTTTTAGACCACCTTATCCCCTACGACACGTTCATCAACGACCTGTCGGCCCGGATTGTCAGGCTGTTGAAATCGGACAGCGATGACCCGGAGTTTATAAGCCAGCGGAAGGCTTATGAGTTGTTCGGGCGCCGAAACGTGGAACGTTGGAAACGTCAGGGGAAGGTGGAATCCTACAAGAGGCCGGGGAAGGTGGAGTACAGAACCGCAGACCTCCGGCTGTTGCAACGCACCTCCCAGGATTATTTCGACAAGGGAGGGAAACACAAGAAATGAATGCAAAAGCACCGAAGAAACAAACATTATTATGGCTACACCCTAAAACAGTACATTTTTGTAATGCAACCATAACAACGATTCTTTCATAGGGCGGCAATAGTGTATAACTCGGAATGTACTCGGTTTGACATTAAACCGTACTTCCATAACAAACAATGTTTAGAATGAAAGAATTGAAACCGACATGCGACCCGGACGGGGTCTATTCTGTCAAGCAAACCTGTATGGAGCTGGGCATCAGCCATAAGACGCTCCGCAAATACAAAAAATGCGGTTATATCAAACCGATTAACCCAAATAATGTTTGTCGTCCAAAATATTCCGGGCAGGCAATCATTGATTGCTGGCTCATCCTGATTGCACTATGATCAATGAAATCACTCTAAACAATGTAAGGAATCTTCCCATCGAGGAAGTTCTCAAACCATACGTGCAGCTTTCAAGGAAAGGCTCTGCATGGATGGGCGTTTGTCCTTTCCATACGGAGCGGACAGGCTCTTTTTCCGTATCACCCCGAAAGAACCTGTTCCATTGCTTCAGTTGTAACCGTGGTGGCGATGCCATCACCTTTATCATGGAGAAAGAGAACCTGCCCTTTTGGGAAGCGGTCAAATTCATTGCAAGAAATCATCATATAGCTATAGAGTACGTTGACGAAGAGCGTTCCGAAGAGCAGATTGCCGAAGCAAGACACAAGGAATCCTTGTTCATTGCGCTGGAGCATGTGCAGGAATATTTTCTGGAGAATCTGAGAGCGAACATGAGCGGTGAATGCCAAGTCGCCCGTGATTACGCTTATGGCAGGTGGACGGAAGAGTTCTGTTCCGTGTCCGGCATCGGTTATGCCCCTAAGAACGGGAGTGACTTCATAGAATATTGTCGGAAGAAGTCGCTCAACGAGGAAGCTATGTTTGAACTGGGGCTGTTCAAACGTGGTGAAGACGGTTGGGCCTATCCGATGTTTCGTCAGCGTGTCATGATTCCGATTCGGAACAGATGGGGACGCATCATCGCCTATACCGCCCGGTACATCGGTGACAATCCCAAAGCCCCGAAGTATATCAACTCGGCAACCAGTTGTATCTACTCCAAAGGAGAAACATTGTTCGGTATTGATCGGGCATTTCGGAAACGCGATTCGGATTACTATATCATTGTGGAAGGTGCGCCCGACGTGCTTCGGATGCAGCTGGTAGGTTTTGACAATACGGTGGCCACACTGGGCACTGCTTGGAGTGAAAGCCAGTTTGACCTGTTAAAGCCATATACATCGTCCTTGTGCTTCATTCCGGATTCCGATGTTGCCGATGGAAAGAGTTTCGGACCCGGCTTTGAGGCGGTTATGACAAACGGAGCTGCCGCCATCAAGAAAGGGTTTTATGTAACTGTCAGGGAACTGCCTTTCGCTTCGGTTGTTGGTGACGATGAAAAGCAACAGAAGAATGATGCTGACAGCTTTATTCGTTGCAAAGAAGATTATACCTCGCTCAAAGAGAAGCATTTCATTGTCTGGCTGGCCCAAAAGCGTTTCTTTGTTGCCGGTTCATTGGTGGAAGAACGTAAATGCGTGGCTGAAATCGCTGACCTGTTACGCTATGTAAAAGATCAGCTGGTATTCGACCAGTGCATTGAGCAACTGGCCAAACTGCACGGCAAGGTAAAGCTGTGGCGGGATGCCGTGGCGCAAGCCCGTGGGGAAGCGAAAAAGAGAAACGACAAAGTTTCCTCCATGAGCGACCTGCAACGTGAAGCGGAACAGTTGCGCCAGTTCGGGCTGTTCATTCGGGAGAATTGTTACTATTCCACCGGGGGGGAAGATGAAGATCCGTCCAGAATTTCCAATTTCATTATGGAGCCGCTGTTTCACATTGAGGATGAAAGCAACGGTACTCGTATCTTCCGATTGCGAAACACCCATAGCGTATGCCGAGTTATAGAATTAAAGGAATCCGAATTATGCTCACTGAGCAACTTCCAGCAGAAAGTCGGCTCGTTGGGCAATTACGTTTGGCTCGCCAAGATAGACAAACTCAACCGTGTCAAGGAGTATCTATACTCCAAGACTGATACGGCAGAGCGCATCCGTAAACTGGGTTGGAACGCCAACGAGGACTTCTTTGCATTTGGCAACGGCATTCTGACTAATGATGGCGTATTCAAGAATGTCGATGAATTGGGTATCGTCCGTGGTATAAACGACAAGGCATTCTACATTCCGGCTACCTCCAAGATTTACATCCACAATCAGGAGATATTCCAGTTCGAGCGGTTGATGATACACGAGAACCGGAGCGGCGTGAAATTGTATGACTTTGCATCAAGGCTTATGGAGGTGTTTGGCGAGAATGCAAGCATAGCCTTTTGCTATCTCCTGTCTACGTTGTTCCGGGATATTGTGTTCAAGCGTACCAGACATTTCCCCATCCTGAACCTCTTCGGTGAAAAGGGAACAGGTAAGACCACGCTGGCCACTTCGCTGCAATCTTTTTTCCTGCACGGTGTGGACCCGCCCAACTTGGGAGTGACCTCCATCCCTGCAATGAACGACCGCGTGTCGCAAGCAGTCAATACATTGGTGGTATTGGACGAATACAAGAACGACCTCGACATCAGAAAGATTGCCTACCTCAAAGGACTTTGGGGCGGTGGCGGTCAGACCAAGAAGAATACGGGTACGGACGGTATGGCAGCACAGACCATCGTGACTACTGGCGTGGCACTGTGCGGACAGGACAAGCCTACGCAGGATATGGCGCTCTATACCCGTGTCATCTTTTTGGCGTTCACCAAAACTTCATTCGGCCAACTGGAAAAGAGACATTACGAAGATTTGGTGTCCGTCTGTAACATGGGGCTGACCCATCTGACCGTTGAACTGCTGAACCATCGGGAGCTGTTCGAGAAGAATTTCCCGGAAATCTATACCATCACGAAGCGTGAACTGGCGACCAAACTGGAAAACGATACCATCCACGACCGTATCTTTGGCAACTGGGTGATTCCGCTGGCTACGTTCCGGACATTGGAAACCGTCATCGAAGTGCCGTTCAATTATACGGAACTGTTTGATACCGCAGTCAGGGGTATGCGTAATCAGAATGAGCTGGCGCAGGAAAGTTCTGAGGTTGCGGACTTCTGGAATATGCTTCAGGGCTTCCAGACTTCAGGAAAATGTATTGACCGGGCGCATTATCGTATCAAATACCAAAAATCCTTCCGCCCCATATCGGTCAAGGAGGATATAGAGTTTAGGGAAGCTCGTCCAATCCTGTACCTGAATATGGCGGCAGTGGCTTCGTTGTTCAACAGCCGGAACATGAACGTCACCGCCAACCGCTCGAACTGGTCTACCATCATGTCCTACTTGAAATCCCATAATTCGTACTTGGGACTAAAGCAAGACCGCTTTGTTATACTTACACCTAACGGAACTCCTGACTACTCGATTGACATGATTAACGGTGAGCAAGTGAAGCATATCAAGGTTAACCGCCCAAAGGCTCTGTGTTTTGATTACCTGCAACTGAAAGATGCGTTTGGGTTGGAATTAGAGACGGAAGTAGTATCAGACACAATGGATATGATGGAAGATTCTCTTAATGGCAGCACCACCCCAGACATCTCAATACAAGAAGAACTTCCGTTTTAAGCGAAATGTTATATCTAAGCATGAAGTACTTCTATACAAGAAATAATGCCACATAAATCAGCTTTTTACACATAAAAACACTACCTTTGTATTTTCTATTCACATAAAATAATGAGAGAAGAACAATTTATAAAGTTATCCCAGAAAGGAGAAGACTTTCAGACAGAGTACAAGACCTGCACTGAAAAAATCTCCGAATCCCTATATGAAACAATATGTTCATTCCTGAATCATTGTGGTGGGCAAATACTTGTTGGCGTAAAAGACAATGGTGAAATTGTTGGTGTTAATCCCGACAAAGCCGGAACTCTAAAAAACAATATCATCACCGCTATAAAGAATCCGGATTTGTTTTTGCCGTGCCCTTACTTTACACCTCAAATTTTGGATATAGATGGTAAGGTTGTACTCTTACTTGATATTCCCTGCGGACAATACGTTTATCGCTATAATGGCAGATATTGGGATAGGAATGGAGATGCGGACATTGACGTAACCGACCAGCCAGAGTTACTACTGTCACTTTTTGAACGAAAGAACCCACATTTGTTTGAAGAAAGAGTTGTAGACGGTTTGTCTATGGAGCATCTTGATCATAGTACGTTCCAGTTTTGCCGAAACATTCTTGCGATAAAGAAACCAGGACACGCTTGGTTACAACTGTCCGATGAGGAAATATTGCTCCATACTCGACTGGCAAAGAAAAATCAGGCAACAGATGTACTTGAACTGAAATATGCGGCTCTTATTTTGTTTGGTAAAGACGAATCCATTGAAGATTTTCTACCTCGATACCGCTTTGAGGCATTGTTCCATATGTGTACCTATGAACAGTACAACGATATGAAACAGTTCCCCAACAGATACGATGACCGCCAAACCATGCGGTGTAATCTTATTAAGGTATATGACCATCTAACCAGATTCACAGAGCGTTACCTGCCGGATAAGTTCTATTTGCCAACAGGGTCAACCCAACGAGAAGATTTGCGTTGGGATTTGTTCCGTGAGATTATAGCAAACCTCTGTGTCCATGCCGATTATAGCATTGGCTATGCTTGTTTCTTTCATGTCTTCAAAGACCGTGTTGTTACTAAAAACCCAACAAGGCTGTTGCCGGAAATACCGGAAGGAGAACTTACCTTGCAAGAATTGAACAACTACACCAAGAATCCTTTGTTGGTTAGGGTGTTCCATGAACTGGCATGGGTGGAAGATATGGGGTCTGGTACTCGTAACATTCTCCGATACGCACCGTTGTACTATCCCAACTACAAGGTAGAAATCAACAATGGCACTCAATTCATCTTCTCCATCACCTATATGGAAATGTCAGCCAAAACGGATGAAAATGTCAGTCAAAACCATGACATGTCAGCCAAAGCGGATGAAAATGTCAGTCAAAACCATGACATGTCAGCCAAAGATACTCATGAATTGGATGATGAAGAACTTGATTTGCTCTTGAACAATACACCTACCAATAAAAAAGTCTTATTGAAGAAACGCCAACGCCAACGTGGGATTATCAGCTTGATAAGACAGAATCCCAAGATAACGGCGCAGGAAATGGCAGAGAAACTCGAAGTAAAAGAGAGAACCATCTACCGTGATATGGAAGAACTTAAAAATATCATTGAATATGTAGGTTCGGCAAAAGACGGATATTGGAATTTCTTGATTATAAAGAAGTAACATAAGACAATACACATACCACCCCCAAAACATTAAGATGCAATTTTTGTAACGTACCTGCAAGAATTGCATCTTATTTTTTTGTACACATTCATTATCCTACATATTTTCATCTTCTCCTATTGTACTCTAAAATATAATATGCACACATTTTTGAGTTGACAGCGTTGACAAGGCTCAATTTTCTGTATATCAATAACATTGTATCAAAAAAGGTGCGTTGACAAACGTTGACAAAGGTAGTCACTTTTTGAAAAATCAAAATTTTTGGAGCCAATCGTTGACAAATCACGAACTACTTATCTATATACTCTTTTAGAAAGAAAAAAGATAATACATTGTATTACAGAGGCTTCGCACACAGCCTTTTCAACCTCGAAAACTGTGTCTTCGGTGTCAACGCTGTCAACCCTGAAATATATGCCTTTTTCTTTTTCTGAAAAACACATGTTCTTCTTCACTGGTGGGCAAAATCGCACGGTAAGTCGGAACGCAGTCCCTCAAAGTCCCACAAAATCCCTTTATTTCCCACATTATCCCATGTTTAACCTCTTGCATAAACTGTCCACTACCAGTAGCTTTGCAAGAAAAACGTGTGATTATGATGATACAGAGATTGTTCAATGAGATAGTGCCGGAGCAGACCTACAACATCAGCAGGGCGGCACGTTACCTCGGTGTGCATCGGTGTACACTCTATGATTATATTCGCAACCCGGACAATCCGCTGCCTTTCATCAAAGTGGCGGAAACCGGGAAACTCAAGTTTTACGGTAGCGATTTGATTGCCTACAAAACAGCGGGTCTGCCAAAGAAAGGACGAAAACGGAAGAATGGAAACGGTTAATTCCATTGTTTAGGATTGGCAGTCCATACCGGCATCCCGCTTATGGTTTCGGATAGCTCGCAAGCAAGCAGCCACGCTTCCGTGCGAATGTCCTCCATGTCCGCTACGGCTTGCAAATAGCGGTTGGATGCCATTACTCCCGACTTTATCATCCATTCTTTGGCGCAAATGCTTGGTTCGATGGCATCCACAAAAGAAACGATTTCGGCAACAAGGCTTTCCGTCTTATCGTCCGTTATCTCAGCGGTAAAACTGAAAGGCACACCGCTGGGTGTTTTCCGTTGGAAGTCAAAACACAGGTTCAAGCCTTTGAGCCTTACCGAAACAGTCCAGCCGTTCTTGGCTGCAATGGTGTAAATCCTATTGTCTATCATTCTTGTATTGAGTTTGATGGTTGTCTATTAGTCTTCAAGTAGTTTTGCCATATCCGAATCGGGTACGGCAAAACAAGATTTGTGTCTTTGTCATTCCAGAGCTTTTACAGCATCAAGAAGCGTTTCAATCATCTTTTCCGCTGCCTCCATATCCTCCAGCACATCCCTCATGCGATAAGGTGCGCCATTCCTACCGTGTCCGCTTTCATCAAGCCACACATAGGCTTCGCTATCCACATCAAAGCCTTCATAGTAATCTTCCATATCCGTAATCAGACTGTCAAGGTGATTGCCTTTCATTTCTGCCGAGAAAGAAAAATCCTGCCCTGCCGGAGTAAATTGGCAGAACTCAAATATCGTCATGCCATTGTTTCTTTCGGTATTCACATTCCAGCCCTTATCCTCTGCGCATCGGATTATCTTGTTTATCAATCTTTTTGTTCTCATACTAAATGGTATTGTGTCATCCGTAACAAAGAGTGCTACGGATGACGGGGTTATTACTGCTCAAATCCTGCCAAGAAGCCTTGCAGCCTTTGGTCGTTCAAGTTCCTTAGAGGGGTCGGCTGAAAGTTCTGTTGCTGCCGAACTTGCAATTTGCCCAAGCCTTGCGATGTAAGGTCTAAAGTCACGTCCGACAGCTCATTCAGTGAGACATAGCCATACTCATCCTCTGCCAAACCGACAACAATGCCGAATAATATGGTGTCTTCGCCCTCGGTTTCTCCTTCAAGAATGAACCAGCGCACTGAGCCAAGTGCGAATATCGCACAACAAACGGCATCCTTTCCCTTGCCGTCTTGGGAATAAAGCGGATAGCCTTGCAAGGCTTCCTTTAGTTGGGGTGTCAATAATCTGCACATATCAATCAAATTCTATTTCGTTCTCATAAACTTCTATCTCTGCACCGCTGCTGAACTGCACGACAAAGCCTCTTGCAGTCCGGGCGATGATTGTACCTCTGCGGTAGCCACGCCAAGGGGTGATTAACTCGCATTGCCGCCCGTATTCGGGAAAATCTGTATCATACTTACTTGTTAAAATTAGGGTCATAAATCAAATCACTCTCAATCAGACGGGTGTACGCTTCCGATGCAAGCCGTGAAGCCCACTCGTTGCGGTCATCATAATAACCATTCTGATAGTTGTATGCCAACTGGCGCATGAAGCCGATGAACACCTTGAACATCTGCTGTTGCAGATAGCGGTGCGCTCCGGTCAGCTCCCTGCCGGTATTCTCGGCGGAACACATCCGTCCGTTCACGAAATTGGCAAACTCTTGGGCAAAAGCCTTGTCTTGTTCGGAGATTGTCACTACTGAAAAATCCTGATAGTCCATACTTATACTGTTTTAATAGGTTGCTTGATAATAGATTTGCGGTTCTGCTGAAACATTGTAGATGCACTCGCCACATTGTACCAACAGACACTCTCTGCCATAGTAAAGTTTCTTCATACCACGGACACTTCCCGTCCTGTGAAAGTTTGGAAAGCGGTCGATGCCCACTCTCCTGCCTTGTTCCTTTGTCATTTTTCTTATCCGCATAATCGCTCTGATTTTAGGGTTTCAATTCTTTTCGTTCTGCGCAATAAACTCACGCTCGGCATAGATGAACAAGTTTTTCTCTGCGCTCTCTCAATCGTTTATTTCCCTTTTGTAAAGCTCTTTGAGCTTCGCGGCAGGGAGAACCGTTTTCGTGCAAGCTCCACACGGTGGACCAAAGGAAGGATAAGACAAGTGTGAGTTCAGAGAGCGCGGACGGAATACCCCAATTTTTGAGGTACGAGAAAATTTGTGGAAGGCTTCTGTCAAGCCCTCCGAACGAAAGCGCAGCGACACTTGGCGTTCCTGCTGTCCACCGTAACTTTGCACGGAAAACGATTCACCCTGAAGCTCGAATTGGATTGTCAAAGAGGATATTCCACGTTCAAGCTGAGGTCTTCGTTTCCGGAAAAATATTCAAAACAAAATTGGGCTGTTTTCTATTGCAAGTGAAGCCTGCAACAGAAGAGCAGCCTGAACCAATCTTCAAACCTCGTTGCCAATGTGAGAAAGCACAAAGTGAAGTGCAGCATCCTTTTGCGAAGCGTAACCTTGGGGTTTCTCTCTTTGGCTACGATATGGATATGTCCAACGGTTGAAACAATCTATCAGCCGGAACTTACTTGGTGTCGAAGACACGGAGTAAGGCGGTTGATACAATGATGGATTGATATTTAATAAAAAAGTGGGCTATATCACTAAAAATCACTGGCTGAAAATGCTATCGTAATGATTTTTTCGCTAATTTTGTAATCGTATGGATACCTACACCCCAAAGAAGCGCATCAGGCTCTCTTTCGCAGGGAGCGACGACCATCGGCTTATCAGAATAGATTTCGGTGGCGATGCCACTCTGCGCGCTTGTCTTGCGCAGGAGGATGAAATATCTTTCCGCGACGGCATGGCATACATCCCCGCTGACAAGTTCGATTTGTCGGTATTCTTCGACCGTCATGTGGGCACGGCTTTCATCGACTACTCAGCCATCAAGCCACGGCAGGAAAAGACCCGTTCGTCCGCTCCCGACACACCCGCCTTGCCGAAAGGCTACATGGAGAAACTCCGACAGGTGCGTTACAGCGACCACACTGTGAGGGTATATACCACTTATTTCAAGGATTTTCAGGCATACTGCAAAGGAAAGGACATCGACAGCATAACGCCCGATGAGATTAACACCTACCTTGTGTGGCTCATCAACGAGAGAGGCATATCGTCGTGCCAGCAGAATCAGCGCATCAACGCCATCAAGTTCTACTACGAGAAGGTGCTTGGGCAGCCACGGCGGTGCTACACCGTCAACCGCGCCAAGCGCGAGAAGACCCTCCCCGATGTGCTGAGCAAGGAGGAGGTCAAGGCGATACTCTCGGCAGTCGTCACCGATATGCGGTTCTGGTGTATGTTCTCCGTACTCTATTCGGCAGGGCTGCGCATCAGTGAGCTTCTTTCGCTGAAACCCGACGACATCAACGTGTCGCGCTCCCTGATTCGCGTGCGGCAGGGAAAGGGGCGCAAAGACCGCTTCACCCTCCTGTCAAAACCCTTGATAAAGAAACTTACCGATTACCGTGAGCTGTACCGGCCTTCGGTGTGGCTCTTTGAGCGCACTCCGGGCGAACAGTTCACCGAGAGCATCGTGTCGAAGCGGCTGAAAGCTGCGGCGCAGGAAGCCGGCATAACAAAGCGTATTTATCCCCACCTGTTGCGCCACTCCTTTGCCACGCACCTTATCGAGCAGGGAACAGACCTGAAGATTGTGAAGGAACTTATGGGGCATAACAACATCAAAACCACTGAAATGTATGTTCACATAGCCGACACATTCAAGAGCAACATCAAAAGTCCGTTGGATGACATTCTGGAGGAGGACGGACTATGATACTGGAGTTCAGTATCTCCCAGATATAATCCGGCTTCCATCCGCAGTTAGTGACCAGATAGCAGTAGAGGTTCGCATTGTCTATAATACCACGTACCCGGTCTATCGAGGTCTTCAAGGTCAGCACCAAGTTCAGTTTCTCGTCCATCGAGGCTTTCATCAGGTTGATGCCGGAAGCGGCTACTGTCGCGTAGAGCTTGTAGCAATGCTTGATTTCTCTGGCGATGGCTACGTTGGCATCGGTATAATACCATGCTACAAAAGGTTTGTCGGACACATACTTGAAGGTATGGGTCGTAAAGTTCTTGTAGTCCCTTACAAGTTGATACAACGAGTTGGCGGTGGACGATATGGCTCCGGCAAACACAAGGTAGGAATTTGCATTGCTCAACCTTGTATCTAAGGTGGTACGCACGTCATTGAATTTATTTGCACCTTTCGTTATTAGCGATTGTTCCCCAAAGCTGGTTGCGACACGTGTTAATGCCTGGTCTTCATCTTTCTTGATGGCTTTGTGAAGGGCAATCAACGCCTCAATGGTCGGCAGGTCTTTCGGTAGGACATAGGCGAAAGACTTTGCCGGGAACAAGACGGCAAACATCAAAACCAATATAGATAAATGTTTGTGTTTCATGGTATCAGTTGTTAGTGGCTACCAATCCGTTCCAATCCCTTACCAGCCCCTCCACACCGTTGCGCATGGTCATGATGTTTGCCCAGCCTTCCGGGTCTATCGCAAAAACCAGGTCGTTCATCGTGGCATAACGGGCCATCAGCAGCATACCTTCCACCTTGTAGCGTATCTCCGTCAGGTTCGTATAGATGCTGTTTGCCAACGATAACCGTTCATGGCGGTCAAGCAGGTTGTAACCGTCATTCTTCTTGTCTGCGGTTGCTGCGCCTTTCAACGGATTGGCGACTTTGCCGTTATTGACGATATTCACGAAGTTGCCCACCAACTGTTGTGTTTCCGTAACCAGATTACCCAGTTCATTCAGGCACAGTAACTTGTTGGAAAACTTCGCCTTGTTCACGGTCTGAATCAGTTCCGGTACATTGCGGACTATATCAAAGGCGCACAGTCCGATTTCCTTGTGGTAACGGCTTTCCGTTCCAAAGCCCTTCACATTCTCCATTGAGAGCTTGTAGAGTTCCTTGATGGTTGCCATGCTCACCGAATACAGTTCCACCTTCTTCTTTTTGGAAGCAATGGAGTCCAACCGGGCGTTGTGCTGATCCTCTATCAGTTTTTGTGAGGCGGTGTTGGCGGTAACTATTTTCAGACAGTTCTTGTCTATCACCACTCTCCAGCCGGCATATACACTATTACAAGCTATTGTCAATAGTGTCAGTATGAATATGTATCGTAACTTTACCATAATGACATAACCTTTTGATGTTGGTTGACTTTCCTCGCGAACTCTATGTAGAGAAGTCCACCGTCCTTTTGGCGATCTTCCTCGATATGGATTATCGCCTCCTGCAAATCCCCGTAATAGGCAAGGTATATCTTCAGGGCTTCCTTCTCGCTCCGTTCTGTGGTGTATGCCCAATAACATTCCGGGGCTTCCTCCACGCCATAGACATCAGAGTTCTGCCCACGGCATATCCATACCTCCTTGAAGTAGCTGCGCCCTTCCTTGTTGTTGAGCGCGTTGATGGTGAATATCTGCTGCTTCTGTATCGGGGTCAGGCCGAGGATGGCGGCTATGTCGCCATACCTGTCCTTGAACTTCGACTGGTCGAGCAAGACTTTCACATCGGAGTTGTTGATGATGGCCTCCTTGACAATGGGCGAATCTATCACATCGTTCAACTCCTGAGTGACCACTCCGGCGATACCGTGGAACTTGCGGACGGTCTTGTAGAGATATTTGATGTATTCTGCCATTGTGGGCGATGCGATGGCCTTCCATGCTTCCTCGATTATCAGAGCCTTGCGCCCTTTCTTGATGCGCATTTTCTGTAAGAAAACATCCATGATAATCAGCACCACGATAGGGAAAAGGATGGGGTCATCTTTTATTTTATCAATTTCAAAGACAATAAACTGCTCATCAAAGAGGTTCACGTCCAAATCGGAGTTCAAGGTTTTCTCCTGCTCGCCGCCACGGTAGAACTGCTTTAGGATAGAAGCAAAATCGTGAACCTTGAAATCCACCTTGTCCTGCTTCATTATCTGCGGGATGCGTTCCAAGGCAAACTCATAGTAGGAGTTGAACGAGAGTTCCGTGACTTTCAGCCTGCGCTTCTGTTCCTCCATACGGGTTATCTGCCGGTCTATCTTGACAAGCATCGAGTTCTCGTACAATTCTTTTTTGAATCTCTCAACGATATGGAACGCCCTTTCTCTTTCTGAGGATGTCGCTCCGGGGTCGTTCTTCAGGGCGGTCAGCGATTTGCACTGGCGGATGAGCTTGAAGCGTCTGGCTTCCGAGGGCAGCATCAGGGCACGGCTCTCCGGCTTCTCAATAATCTCTTCACTCTCTATCAACCGCTCGATGTCCTCCATGTCCTTGGCATATTTGTCGATGTCTTCTTCCATACGGGCTTCCAACAATAACTTACGTCTCAAATCCTTGCGCTCCCGCTCATTGAAATGGGTGAACGGATGGAAATAGGTGTCATAGTATTCCACCAAGGTCTGGTTTATCAGCATGTCCTCAATCTTATCGGGGAACTGGTTGCCTTTGAAAATGAGGAATATCAACGATTTCAAAAAGTTCTTCTTCTCTCCGAAGTTCTGGTCATATTCCTCCAGTGTCACCTTGAAAGGGTTCATGGAGATGGGTTTCTCCTTGGAATAGGAAATGTATGTGCCATTGAAATAGCGGCAGATACCTTCGTATGAGTCACCTGTATCTACCATCACCACATCCGTATTCTGTTCAAGCAACTGGCGCACAACGCTGTTCATGTGGAACGACTTGCCGCTTCCCGAAGGCCCGATGCAAAAGAAGTTGGCGTTGTCGGTCATCTTAGCCCTGCCTTCCTTGCCTGTAAAGTCAATGCACACCGGAAGCCCTTGGCGGTCGGTGTAATAAGTGGTAAGCGGTGTTGCCTCGGATGCTTTCATTCGCTCCTTGAAGAAGAAGCATAGTGCAGCATCGGAGAGTGTAAGGAACAGGTCATAGTCCGGATTGAAGGCATAGGCATTGCCGGGAAAGCTGTCTGTGAACAGTTCCAGTTGGTTGTAGGCGGTACGTGAGGGCATGATGCCGCACTCATACAGCTTGGTTTCCAAAAATGAGGTTACAGGTGTCACCTTGTTTGTCAGGCAGCTTACCAGTATGTTGAAGTTGGAATAGACCAACATGGTGCTGTCTATGGCTAACCGCTCCAATACTTCCTCGATGTCCGCCTTGGCTATCTTGTTGCTTGGGTCGGGCATTGAGCCGTGACGCTTCGCCTTGGCTTCCAGCTTACGGAGCAGCTTGCGCTGTTCGGGTATCTGTATCACTTGGTTGAATATCACGCAATCTGAGTGAGGCACATTCGTAAGGAACGAGAATAAGTCGGTGGCGATGCCATAACCGTTGATGTTTATCTGCGTGTAGGGCTTTATCACAGACGGCAGGTTGATTTCGTCTATATCCACCAAAGGGAAGGAACGCACGACACGTTCCCCGATTTTCAGGTATTCGTCCGATGCCTTGAAGTTGGTCATAGAGAATGAACCGTGCCGGAAGTTGAAAGCCATGAAGCGGTGGCAGTACTCGTCCACTTCTCCTTTGGTGAGCTTGCGATGCCTGATATGCTTTTCCATGAGAATGTCATCCACCTTCGACACCTTGGCATGGAAGTCCAGCCATTTCTTGGGGTCGTACTGCACGAAACGGTTGCGCTGCGCCTCCTGCGTGACAATCAGGTAGGTCTGTATCTCTGTGAACTCTCTTCCCTCAAAGTACTTGAAATAGCACCGTGTCAGGAACGGCGCATCCTTCGGTACATCGTGGTTATAGGACTGCTTGCAGAAGATGTCCTGTTTCTGCAAGGCGTAGCCCTCGCCAAGTGTCTGCACGATGTTGGAAAGCACGTCTTGGAAGAGCTGGTATTGTTCCGCATCGGTACATAGCTGCTGTATAGGGTTGGTCATTTTAAAAATGACGGACGCTTCGCCCTTGGCTGAAAACAGGACGACATTGCCGTTCGCTTCTTCCAACTGCGCATAGAGTCCGTCAAATGCTTTCTTCTTCATTCGTGCCATATAGATGTTGATTTTGTTTTACGTTTTATGTCTCAGACCTTTATAGATAAAGATGCCCTTATGCCGTTTCTTGTTGTGCAGACCGCCACGCTGCTTGATGTAAATCGTCACCAGTCCTGCAACCGCCATGACCAGCATGGCGATGAATCCGGCGAGCTTTCCCAACGCGATGGAGAACACGATAAAGCCGACGAATGACACTCCAACAGCTCCCGCTGCAAGTGTCAGAAAACGTCCGCGGATGCCCATAAACTCCAGTGGCTTTTGAAGTCCCTTGAAGACGGGATAACCCTCCTGATTCATCGTCATTTTGTATCTGTTTTTATATTATTTATATCACATAACTATTTAAAGAACAGAGGCAATGCTTCCGACAATGCAATGAACGCGATACATCCTCCGATGGTCATCATGATGGTCTTTTTAACGTCCTGATCGCCGTTTTGTAGGCTTGGTTCAGAGCGCCTTACGGCATTACTGCCGCAGGTCTCTCCAAACCTGCCCCCGAACCGTACGTACATGTCTCCATGTATACGGCT
>OFMF01000597.1_pt1 | contig 34773 bp, 29 predicted proteins | sample 1541771 | NCBI WGS metagenome assembly OFMF01 (sample SAMN04209235, study PRJEB22552) | human gut metagenome | biome: gut; material: feces | host: Homo sapiens | place: USA: Oklahoma
GTGTTAAGCACGCCGCCAGCGTTCATCCTGAGCCAGGATCAAACTCTCTGATAAAGTGTTTGTTCCAGTTCAAGATAACTACTTGGCTATCTATCCCTTTTACTGTTTTTGGTTTTTCAAACCGTTTTTAAAAATGAATGTAAAAGAATTTTCGTTTTCATGTGTTTCACTGTTTAATTATCAAGGTTCCTGTCGTTTGACAGCTCCAATATTTTATCATATCGTTTTTCGCTTGTCAAGTACTTTTTTAAAAAGTTTTTTCAATGCCTTTCGGCATCTCTGCTCTTTTGCGACAGCCATACTAGATTATCACATCTGTATCTCTCTGTCAAGAACTTTTTTAAACTTTTTTTAATGTCGCTCGCAGCAACTTTTGTATATTAACATACTCACCACTACTTGTCAACACTTTTTTGTAACTATTTGTTACAGCGGAGAAAGAGGGATTTGAACCCTCGCACGGCGTAAACCGTCTATACCCTTAGCAGGGGCACCTCTTCAGCCACTTGAGTATTTCTCCAACGCCTGAATAAATCATTTATTCAATTATCTGCTCTGTATGAGCAAAATTGATTATATCTTATTTTACTTACATTTGTCAATGCCTTTTTTTAAATTTTATTTTTTTCTGTATTTCTTTAAAAGCTGCACCAAATATTTTACCTGATGCAGCTTCTTTTTACCTATGCTTTTTTACTTATATTCCTTTAAAGCCAAAAATAAATCGAATTGGTTCTTCTGTATTTAACAGATATTCTTTGTGTGTCTTTGCTCCCCAACTGTCATCTCCGCCAACACCCATCTGCTGCTTGGAAACACGTACTACTGTATAGTGTATCTGGGGAAGTTCAAAATCATGTCTGGCATTTTCCATTTCATGCGGAGTATAAGGAAGCGCAGAAAATTCTACTTTATTACCTGTAAACAGCATACCTCTTCCTTTACTATCCGTAACAGATGCCCAGCGTACTCCTGTTTTATTGCCACATTCCTGTGGATTTAAATATTTTGCCATATTATCTTTTACTTTATTGTTATAAATGCCGAGCTTTGCACCTCTGCATCTGTCTGCATAAGTTTCTTCATAACCCATCCCATACCATGAAACATTTTCATAGTCTGCATCAAATTTAAAGATTACGCCAAACTCAGGCATATCCTTCAGCTCTTTTACAGGTTCATAATACAACTCTGTCTCAATATAACCATCTCCATACACTTTATAAGAAAGGTTACAATATGCCTCCGGTGTAGTAGGTAAATAGTAAGTATATGTGATTTTTGCATATTCCTCTGTAATTTCAAGTTCGGGGTTCATACTATCCGGATAATTTTCGTCCGATGGTTTTTTATGTGAAAGATACATACTTGCAATCTTCCATTGAGCATAACGCATAGGCATTAAGTTTCCTTCGTCATTGTCCGTAGGTGTTCTCCAGAAGTTTGGCTTTGGAATTGCTTTTATCATCTCCACTCCGCCATAACGATAGGATACTAAGCCGCCGTTTAAGTAAGAAAACATCACCTCAAAGTTTTCGCCTTTTACGCCAAAATTGTGGTCACTGTTAATAACCTCAAATTCGCCCTTATGTTCTTCTCTTTCTTTCGCAACTTCATAAATATACTGTCCAAAAGCTACTTCATGACCTCTCTTTGCCCATAAAGTATCTTCTTTTAGCAAGAAGGATACTGTAATCGTATATTCTCCCTGCAATGTCTGCACAGGAATTGGAAGCTTATATTCTTCTTTTGAAAGAGGCTCTACATTTGTTTCAAGAACTGCTTGTTTTATCAGTTTTCCGTCTTTTTGTAAAGCTACTGTGCAATCAAAGGTATTGGTATTCGCAAAAAGATTTTTGTTGATAACTGTTACCTTATCTTTTTCTACCTCTGCCGTTATATTCTGATAATTAAATTTTACCTCCTGCATTTTTGGAGAAGGATTTCTGTCTTTTCCGTATACAATTCCGTTCCCACTGAAATTATAATCGCAAGGATGATCTCCAAAATCACCTCCGTAAGCCTGATAAATCTTTCCATAGCGGTCTTTTTTATCAATAGACTGGTCAATATAGTCCCAGATAAATCCACCCTGATATAATGGCTCTGTATCAGTCAAATCCGTATATTTGTGCATTGCACCGCAGGAATTTCCCATAGCATGTGTATATTCACAACAGATAAATGGCTTTGTTCGGTCTTTTTCCAAGAACTTTTTAATATTTTCTACGCTTGTATACATTTGACTTTCCATATCACTGGTGTCATTATAACGCCTGTCATGGAATACGCCTTCATAATGTACCAGTCTGGTAGGGTCTTCTTTTTTATAAAATCTGGACATTTCATAAATATCTTTACCGCCATAGGACTCATTTCCGCAAGACCAGATTAGAATAGACGGATGATTTTTATCTCTTTGGTACATGGAATTTACTCTGTCCAGCATCATTGCAAGCCATTTTGGATTGTCCATAGGTACAACCCCTGATTTGTCCCCTGCATACACAGCAGGAGCATCCCATGAGCCGTGGGACTCCAGATTATTTTCTGCAATCATATACAAACCATATTCATCACAGAGTTCATAAATCATAGTTTCATCCGGATAATGGCTGGTGCGGATTGCATTGATATTATTCTGTTTCATGGTCATAATATCTTTGATTACATCTTCTTTTTTTACATGACGGCCTGTCGCAGAACAAAATTCATGACGATTAACACCTTTAAACACAATACGTTTTCCGTTTAAGGTCATGAGATTATCTTTCATCTCAAATCTGCGAAATCCTACTTTTTGAGGAACTACTTCTACAACCTCTCCGTTATCATTCATTACTTCCAGTAATAAATCATAGAGATTTGGCGCTTCTGCACTCCAAAGCTTTGGATTTTCTGTTTTTATTACAAAAGTGCTGTCTTCTTCTAATAAATTCTCCTGGCAACAAACAATTTCTTCTTGATGAGATAAAGTAATGCGAACTTTTCCTGCTGCTGAAGCTTTTACTTTTATTTCCAAATCTGCTTTTGCAAAAGTATCATCCAGATAAGTTCTCACTCTTAAATCTGCAATATGAACCTCCGGAATGGTATACAGGTATACATCTCGATATAATCCTGAAAACCGGAAGAAATCCTGATCTTCACACCAACTGCTGCTTGTCCACTTAAACACCTGTGCTGCCAGCTTATTTTTTCCATCTTTGATGTAAGGAGTTAATTCAAATTCAGAAGGTGTAAAGCTGTCTTCACTATATCCTACAAATTCCCCGTTTAACCAAACCGCCAATCCGCTTTCTGCTCCGTGAAAGGATATAAAAATTCTTTTTCCTTTCATATTTTCCGGAACTTCAAAGTATTTTACATAGCTTGCCACAGGATTAAATTCTTCCGGAATTTGTCCCGGCACAATATATTCTTTTCCTTCCCACGGATACTGCACATTGGCATACTGCGGCACATCATATCCTTCCATCTGAATATGAGCAGGCACACGGATATCATCCCATGCTTTACAGCAATATTCCTCTTTTTCAAATCCCTGTATGGCGCTTCTGTAATTTTTTGCATAATGGAATTTCCAAAGTCCGTTTAAACTGTATTTAAAATCTTCCTCTTCAATCTCCATAGCTTCTAAAGATTGATAATATCTATGGCTGGAATGTGCATCTAAACGATTGTCTCTGAAATATTCAGGATTTTTCACCTGATTATAATCAAACGTCTTCATTTCGTATCTCCTTTTCTCTTGCTGATATGTTTCTATTTTACCATTGATATTTCTCCTATTGTATGATATGTTTAGCTAAATAATATAACATTTCGAAACAGGTGATAAAAATGCCCATTTACTTCAGAGACACTCCCTTAAATGAACCATTTACCTTTAATTCCATTGGAAATCATTGGACACAGGAAGCTACCATTCGTCCAAAGGGATATCCTCTCTATCATTATTTGCAAACGGAAAAGGGCTTGGGAAATATTTCCATTCAGGGAAGACATTATACCTTAAAAGAGGGGGAAGGATTTCTCATTGCCCCCCATATAAACCACTCCTACTACGGGGAAACAAATGAGTGGAATACCTGTTTTTTTACTTTTGCAGGAACACTGGAAAGCAATATCGGCAAAATTCTAGGTGGCAGACCGGTTATTTTTACTTCAAAAGAGCAGGGCGTGCAAATTGCACAGATTATTGAAAACACCATAAAAAAATATGAGCATCCTCCTTTAGATGCAAAAGCATTGTCTGTTGACTGTTATCGTCTTCTTATGTTTTTTGCCGATGGTGTATCCACAGAAAATTTTATTCACGAACCGCTCTACCAAAGATATGTTGCTCCTGTTTTAAAGGAAATCGAAAGCAATTATGCAGAAGAACTTACCATTCAGGAATTAAGTCATCAGGTTTTCATTACGCCTCAATATCTCACTCGTCTCTTTCAACGTTTTCTGGGCTGTTCTGCGTATGAATATCTAACGACTTGGAGAATGAACAAGGCAAAAGAGCTTCTTCTCACCTTTCCCCATGCAGAGGTACAGGAAATTGCCAGACAAAGCGGTTTTACAGACTCCAGCCACTTCATTGCCATGTTTAAGAAAACGACGGGAATGACACCCTTGGAATTTCGGAAATTAAATTAAAGGGGCTGTCGCATTCGACAGCCCCTTTTTATTCGTTTTCTTTTATTACTTTTTCAATTCGTGATTTTACCTCTGCGGCAATCTCCACTGTTTTCATGTCCTTATATTCTTCGTAAAGCATCGGCTTTAAAATATGCACCTGAACGGTAACTCTCTCAATCGACTTTGTATCAAAGGATTTATAAGAGTCGATAAGCGCTATCGGAACAATGGGACATTTTGCCTTTGTGGCGCTTTTAAAGCTTCCACCTTTAAAATCATGAACATTGTTTGGATCCTTTGTCCTTGTACCTTCCGGAAAAATCAGATAATTTCTGCCTTCCTTTACTTCCTTTGCCACCTGAAGGATGACCTGCATGGATTGTCTTACATCATCTCTGTCAATGGCATAAGCCTTCATACACGCAAAGACCTGTTTCAGAAACGGAATATTCTGTACTTCCTTTTTCATAACTACGGAAAATGGTCTCGGACATGCATGCATAATTGCAAGTACATCAAACAGTCCCTGATGATTAGGAAAAAACATAAAACCGTCTTCTTTTGGGATATTTTCCTGTCCATGTACATCAATGGTGATACGTCCGCCTTTAATTGCCCGACTGTCAATAAAACGCAGCATTTTATAACGTTCTTCCTCTGTGTACTTCTCTACGTGCCGTGCGTAATAACACAGTTTAAACCACATAACCGGTACTAAGAGAATATTATATGCTACCATCAAAATTATTCTTTTCACTGTTCTCTCCGCTATTTTACTATTTCCTCAAATTTATTTTGCAGGCTGTTCTCATATTTTGGATTTTTTCTGATAAAAGTCTGGTATGCTTTATCATATTCCTGATAAACATCGCCCTTCATAAATTCGCTGTATTCTTTTCTGGAGTTTTCACTCATTTTCTCGTTTACATCTTTTGCAGGTACAACATAGTATTTTTTATCCTTCTTCTTCACATAATAGAAGGACATCGCCGGTACTTCCAAAGTCTCCTTCTGTTTTTTTACCTTGTAGTCATACCACACATACACCAATTCGTATTTATCGAATTTTCCTAAAGATTTTGATTTTCTAAACTCTACTTTATCTGCTTCGTGTGCCTTAAAATAATCCATATTATAGTCGATTTCCTTCTGAATCTCCTTGGCACACTTTTTATCCGGATTAACACCAAAAGCCTTTTTCACAGCTTCCTCATCCTGATTTTGATAAGCGCTGATTAAGGATTTTACCACTGCTTCCGGGCTTTTGTGGCTGATTTTTGTGCCACACCCACCCAGCAGCAGGATAGAAATCATAATCATACAAATTATAATCCCTTTTTTATTCTTCATGCTCCCCATATCTCCTACTCGGCGAGGTCTTCTGTCTCTGTATTCTCAGAAATTTCTTCCTCTTTCTCTCTTACCTTTGCAATACTTGCAACCGTAATATCGTCCTTTAAGTCCATAAGTTTTACACCGGAGGTAATTCTGCCTAAAATGGAAATTCCTTCACATTCCAGACGAATGATAATTCCCTCTGTTGTAATCATCATAATTTCATTTTCGCTGTTTACTGCTTTTACACCGATTACATTACCTGTTTTTTCTGTAATCTTATAGCATTTTACACCTTTTCCTCCTCTGTTTTGGCGTGTAAATTCACTGATGGATGTTCTCTTTCCAAGTCCCTTCTCAGATACAATCAACAGATAATCGCCCTGACAGGTAAGCTGCATGCCGATAACCTCATCCTCTTCCAGAAGATTGATGCCTCTTACTCCCATAGAAACTCTACCGGTGCTTCTTACGTCAGTCTCATTAAAACGAATACACTGTCCGAATTTTGTAACCAGAATAATATCTTTCTTGTTATCTGTAAATTTAACCTCAATCAGCTCATCATCTTCCCTTAAAGCAATGGCTGCAAGACCTGTTTTTCTCACGTTTTCATAGTCTTCAATCGGTGTCTTTTTCACCAGACCGTTCTTTGTTGCCATGAACAGATAATTGCCCTTTTTAAACTCATTGATTGGAATTACGGCTGTAATCTTTTCTTCCGGCTGAAGCTGAAGCAGATTGATAATGGCTGTTCCCCTTGCTGTACGGCTTGCCTCCGGAATTTCATAAGCCTTAATTCTGTATACACGACCTGCACTGGTAAAGAACATGAGGTAGTGGTGGGTTGTTGTCATTAAAAGTTCCTCGATGTAATCGTCATCAATGGTAGACATACCCTTAATTCCTTTTCCGCCACGGTTCTGGCTGCGGAAGTTATCTACGGTCATTCTCTTTATGTAACCCAGCTTTGTCATGGCAATGACTGTATTTTCCTTCGGAATTAAATCTTCCATGGAAATATCAAATTCATCATATCCAATGGCTGTTCTTCTGTCATCTCCGTATTTCTCCGCAATCGCCAGAATTTCCTGTCTGATAACACGAAGAAGCAGGTTTCTGTCTGAAAGAATTGCTTTTAATTCTCTGATTTTGATTTCCAGCTCCTGAAATTCTTTTTCCAGACGTTCTCTCTCCATTCCGGTAAGCTGATACAGACGCATGTTTACAATTTCCTGAGCCTGTACTTCTGAGAAGCCAAATGTCTCCATCAAGGTTTCCTTAGCTTCCTGTCTTGTCTTTGAACTTCTGATAATTTTAATAATCTGATCAATTACATCTAAAGCTTTTAACAGACCTGATACAATGTGCGCTCTGGCTTCTGCTTTATTTAAGTCATACTGTGTCCTTCTTGTCACAACCTCTTCCTGATGCGCCAGATAATGCTCCAACATTTCCAGAAGACTCATAACCTTTGGTGTGTTGCCCACAAGCGCCAGCATAATTACGCCAAAAGTATCCTGCATCTGTGTATGCTTATATAAACGGTTTAAAATAACGTTTGCATTTGCATCACGTCTTAAAGTAATACAAATACGCATACCTTCCCTGTTGGAATGGTCACTGATATCTGTAATTCCATCAATTTTCTTATCTCTTACCAATTCGGCAATCTTTTCAATAAGTCTTGCTTTATTTACCATATACGGCAGCTCGGTAACAATAATCTGACTCTTTCCGTTTGGAAGTGTCTCAATATCTGTCACTGCACGCACTCTGATTTTACCACGTCCTGTACGGTATGCTTCCTCAATTCCCCTTGTTCCTAAAATTGTTGCTCCTGTAGGGAAATCAGGGCCTTTTACAATGGACAGCAGTTCATCAATGGTAGTTTCTCTCTGCTCCTCAATCTGGTTATCAATAATTTTAACAACTGCATTGATAATTTCTCTCAGATTATGAGGTGGAATATTGGTTGCCATACCAACGGCAATACCGGATGTTCCGTTTACCAGAAGGTTTGGATATCTGGACGGAAGAACTGTAGGTTCTTTTTCAGTTCCATCAAAGTTCGGTGCGAAATCAATGGTATTTTTATTGATGTCTGCCAACATTTCCATGGAAATTTTGCTTAAACGTGCTTCTGTGTAACGCATGGCAGCAGCACCGTCTCCATCCACGGAACCGAAGTTTCCATGACCGTCTACTAAAGGATAACGTGTAGACCAGTCCTGTGCCATATTTACTAATGCACCATAAATAGAGCTGTCACCATGAGGATGGTATTTACCCATAGTATCACCTACGATACGGGCACATTTTCTATGAGGCTTATCTGGCCCGTTGTTCAGCTCAATCATGGAGTAAAGAATTCTTCTTTGAACAGGCTTTAACCCGTCTCTTACATCAGGAAGGGCTCGTGAAGCAATTACGCTCATGGCATACTCTATATAAGACTCCTCCATCTTTTTCTGTAAGTCCACTTCCTGAATTTTATCAAATACATTTTCTTCCATTTAGCTTCTCCTTATCATGCAGGGTTATTAAATATCCAGATTTTTTGCATACTTGGCATTTTCTTCAATAAATTCCCTTCTCGGCTCTACCTTGTCACCCATAAGGGTAGTAAATGTCAAATCCAGCTCGGATGTAGAGTCTTCATCCATTACCACACGCATAAGAATACGGCTTTCCGGATCCATGGTTGTCTCCCAAAGCTGGTCCGCATCCATCTCTCCCAGACCTTTGTAACGCTGAATGTTACAGCCGTCCATGCCGATTTCGGCAAGGATATCAGCCTGTTCCTGTTCTGTATACGCATAATGAATTTTCTTGTTTTTCTCAATTTTAAATAATGGCGGCTTTGCAAGATACACATAGCCCTGCTTAATCAATTCCGGCATAAAGCGATAAAGAAAGGTCAAAAGCAGTGTTGCAATATGAGCGCCGTCTACATCGGCATCTGTCATAATAATAATTTTATGATAACGAAGCTTTGAAATATCAAAATCTTCGTGAATTCCCGTTCCGAATGCAGTAATCATGGCTTTAATCTCTGCATTTGCATAAATTTTATCAAGACGTGCCTTTTCTACATTCAAAATTTTACCTCTAAGGGGCAAAATAGCCTGTGTTGCTCTGCTTCTGGCAGTCTTTGCAGAACCGCCCGCAGAGTCACCCTCTACGATATAAATTTCGCATTTGCTTGGGTCTTTATCCACGCAGTCTGCCAGCTTACCCGGCAGAGACGTTCCGTCTAAAGCAGATTTTCTTCTTGTAAGCTCTCTTGCTTTTCTTGCAGCATCTCTTGCTCTCTGGGAAAGCAGAGATTTCTCAATAATAATTTTTGCCACGGCAGGGTTCTGCTCCAAATAAATCTCAAGCTGATTGCTTACAATACCATCAACAGCGCCTCTTGCCTCGCTGTTTCCCAGCTTCTGCTTTGTCTGTCCCTCAAACTGAGGGTCTTCAATTTTAACGCTGATAATCGCTGTCAATCCTTCACGGATATCCTCTCCTGTAAGGTTCTGTTCGCTTTCCTTCAAAAGCTTGTTCTTTCTTGCATACTCATTAAAGGTCTTTGTAAGAGCATTACGAAATCCCACAATATGAGTTCCACCTTCCGGTGTTGTAATATTATTTACAAATCCATAAGTATTTTCTGTATAGGCATCATTGTGCTGCATAGCAACTTCTACCATAACACCGTCTTTATTCCCTTCAAAATAAAGGATATCATCATAAAGCGCTGTATTACTCTTATTCAAATACTGAACAAATTCTTTAATACCGCCCTCGTAGTGGAAGGTCACTTCTTTTTCTTCTTCTTCACGCTTGTCTCTTGCAACAATTTTCAGACCTTTTGTCAAAAAGGCAATTTCTCTGAAGCGATGTTTTAATGTTCCGAAATCAAAAATAGTCTCTTCAAAAATTTCCGGATCCGGTAAAAACGTAACCATCGTTCCTGTTTTCTCCGGTTCACATTCTCCTACAATCTTCAGGCTATAAACCGTTTTTCCTCTTTCGTATCTCTGTCTGTAAATCTTTCCTTCATGGAAAATTGTTACTTCAAGCCAGGTAGAGAGGGCATTTACTACCGATGCACCTACACCGTGAAGACCGCCGGATACCTTATATCCTCCACCACCGAATTTACCGCCAGCATGGAGAATTGTAAATACAACTTCAACAGCCGGAATACCTGCTTTCTGGTTAATTCCAACAGGAATTCCACGTCCATTATCAATAACTGTAATTGAATTGTCTTCATTGATTGCCACATCAATGGTATCACAATAGCCTGCCAAAGCTTCATCTACTGCATTATCTACGATTTCATAAACCAGATGATGAAGACCTCTTGAAGAAGTGCTGCCAATATACATACCCGGTCTTTTTCTGACTGCTTCAAGTCCCTCTAAAATTTGAATCTGGTCTGCTCCGTACTCTGTTTTAATTTCTGTACTCATGCAATTCCTCCTGTTTTCCGGTAATTCCGGTAGTTGCTCAGTTTTCTGTGTTATATGTATTATGTAAACCTTTCACTCAGGAAGGACAAAATACATCTCCATCTATTACTTTAAAAATTTTGTTGATATGAAACCTTTTATCTATAAAATCATCCAAGCCTGTACAGGTAATCATAGTCTGCACATGGCTGATGCTGTTTAAGAGATAATTCTGCCTGTTCGAGTCAAGCTCTGACAAAACATCATCTAAAAGCAGAACCGGCATATCCTTTATCACCTTCTTCACCATATAGATTTCCGAAAGCTTTAAAGACAGTGCAGCAGTTCGCTGCTGCCCCTGAGAACCGTATCTGCGAATATCAATTCCGTTGACCTTCACACTGAAATCATCTCTGTGCGGTCCTACGGAAGTCTGTTTAAAGCGACAGTCCTTTTCCCTGTTTTTGGAAAGCTCCTGATAAAAATTCTCATCGGGTACGCTAGGCTCATAAACCAGCTCTATTTTTTCACGGTTTCCGGTGATACTGCTATGTATCTTCTCCATAATACCATTTATCTCATCAATAAACCTGCGGCGGGTTTCAATAATCTCCTTGCCATATTGTACAAACTGTTCGTCCCAGATTTCCAGCGTATCTTTTAAAGACTCCTGAAAAGCAATATCCTTTAACAGCTTATTTCTCTGGTTTAGAACATGATTATAACTGGAAAGATTGGATAAATAAAGCTTATCAAGCTGACATAGCTCTAAATCCATAAACCGCCTTCTTTCTCCCGGACCGTTTTTGATAATATTCAAGTCCTCCGGAGAGAAAAACACAATATTTAAAAGACCAAACAATTCACTGGCTTTACGGATAGGGATGCCGTCAATGGCAATTCCCTTTGGCTTGCTTTTTTTTAAGTGCATATCAATTTTGCGGGATATACCGTCTTTATTGACAAACATACGGATATGCGCCTCATCCGCATCAAACTTTATCATTTCTTTGTCCTTACTCCCCCTGTGGGATTTCGTGGTACTGCATAAATATGCAGCTTCCAGTATATTTGTCTTTCCTTGGGCATTATCCCCATAAAAAATATTGGTTCCCTTATCAAATTCCAGCGCCAATGAGTTGTAATTTCTGTAATTTTTAAGTTCTATTGATTCGATATACATGTATACACCTATTTTACAATTTTAATTTCTTCTCCGTGAAAAGAAATCACATCACCATCATATAATTTGCGGCCACGTCTGGTATCAACCTCTCCGTTTACCAAAACCTCGCCATCCTGAATAACATATTTGGCTTCAACACCGTCTTCCACTAAATTTGCGGCTTTCAAAGCCTGACCTAATTTTATAAATTCATCTCTAAGCTTAATTACTTCCATTTTTTCTCCTTTTATCTGCTGACAGCGTTAAAGTTTACAGGCAAAATCAGATAAATATACTGCTGATTATCATCACGGATAAAGCATGGAGCTTTGGCATTCATGAGATAAATGCTGACTTCTTCATCATCAATTACCTTGAGGGCATCAATTAAAAACTTTGGATTAAAGCCGATCATAATGTCTTTTCCCTCTTTTTCAATATCAATATCCTCTTTCATAGAACCAATCTGGGAGTCAATGCGAAGCTCCATCTGTCCGTTCTGGATATTGATAATAATCGGTTTTTTATCTCCCTCTTTTACAAGAAGTGTTGCTCTGTCAATACAATCTAAAAATTCTTTCTTGTTAATCTTAACTTTTGTTTCATAATCACTGGAAAGCATCTGGTCAATCTTAAAGTATTCCCCTTCGATTAAGCGGGAAACTACTTTTGTATCATCAAATTCAAATAAAATATGATTTGCAGAAAGATAAATTTCAACCATATCTTCCAGCTCACCGGATAAAATTTTGCTGATTTCATTTAATGTTTTTCCCGGAACAACAACTTTACGGTCTTCGCAGTTTTCTTTTAATCCGATTTTTCTGATAGAAATACGGTGTCCGTCAAGAGAAATCACTCTTAACATGTTGTTTTCTATCTGGAAAAGTTCTCCTGTCATCAATTTATTATTCTCATTTACAGCAATAGAGAAAATCGTCTGACGAATAATTTCTTTTAAAGTAAACTGTGAAACCCGTATGCAATCATTTTTTTCTATTAAAGGCAAATAGGAAAAATCTTCACCTGATTTACCGGGAATATTAAATTTTGCTTTTTCACAGGTAATAGTAGCATTTAATTTTTCATCTGTTTCAATGGTAACATCATTATCCGGAAGCTTACGGACAATTTCTGAAAAGATTTTTGCATCCAAAGCAATGATACCTTTTTCAAGAACCAGTCCCTGAACACGGGTTTCGATACCTAATTCCATATCATTGGATGTAAATTTAATATCATTTGTTGAAGCATCGATTAAAATACATTCTAAAATAGGCATTGTTGTTTTGCCTGGAACGGCTTTCATGACAATACTGACACTTTTTTGAAGTTCAGATTTTGGGCAAACTAATTTCATAGTGTGAATAACTTCCTTTCTGTGTGAGGTGGTTAAATAAAAATATAAAAGAATAAAAAATTCGTAGTAACCGCCGTAGGGGCTGTGAATATGTGAATAACTCATTTAACCCTAGAAAATACGGGCTTTAAGTGTATGGATAACTTTGTGGGTTAAGGTTGAAATTCAAGTGTAAGACCTGTTGATAAAAATGTGGGTTAAAAACCGCAAAAATATCAAAGAAGGTTTTCCACACGTAATTCACATCATATACACCTGTTGGTGTGGATAAAAATTATTCTATTTTGACGGATTTATTTTCTTCTTTAAAATATCAATAATTTCCTGTGTAGGAGCAGCGTTTGGACCGTTTAATTCAGCTTCGATTTTATCAATTCCGTTCATAATGGTGGTGTGGTCCCTGCCTCCTAAGACTTTGCCGATATTTTTTAAGGTTACTTCTGTCATACTGCGGCATAAATACATGACAATCTGTCTTGGAAATACAATTTTTGCATTTCTTTTATTACCGGTTAAGTCTGAAGGCTGCAAATCAAAGTGTTCTGCAACGACTTCAATAATAAGCTCCGGTGTGATAATGCGCTTCTGATTAGGAGAAATAATATCTTTTAATACTTTTTCGGCTAAAGCCAGATTAATTTCACTTTTCTCAAGGTTGGCGTAAGCCATAATTTTATTGAGAGAACCTTCCAGCTCACGAATATTTGATTTTACGTTTTTGGCAATGTATTCAATGACCTCGTCATCAATTTTGTAACCGTCCAGTTCTTCCTTTTTACGAAGAATTGCCATTCTAGTTTCATAATCAGGAGAAGAAATATCGACAATTAAGCCCCATTCAAAACGAGAACGAAGGCGGTCTTCCAGAATTTCCATATCCTTTGGCGGTTTATCAGATGAAATAACAATCTGTTTTTTCGCTCCGTGAAGGGCATTAAAGGTATGGAAAAATTCTTCCTGTGTAGACTCTTTTCCTATAATAAACTGAATATCATCAATTAAAAGAACGTCAATGTTGCGATATTTTTCACGGAACTTGGACATAGTGGTATTATTACCGTTACGAATAGAGTCAATCAATTCGTTTGTAAAATATTCACTTGTTACATATAAAACTTTTGCACTTGGATTTTTCTGTAATACAAAATGTGCGATAGAGTGCATTAAGTGGGTTTTTCCAAGACCTACACCACCATAGATAAACAGCGGATTGTAGGCTTCTCCCGGAGACTCCGCAACTGCCAGAGATGCGGCATGCGCCATTTTGTTGTTATTTCCCACGACAAAAGTGTCAAAAGTATAGCGTGGATTTAAGTTGGCTTTTTCAATATTTTCATTTAAACTTACGGGCGCTGCCGCCGGAGGTTCTTTAAATTCTTCCTTAATATCCTCGGGAAGAACCAGAGAAATCTCAAAATCCTGTCCAATGGTCTCTGCAATAGAGACTTTTAAAGGGAGAAGATATTTCTTATTAATGTAATCTAATGCCATGCTCCCGTTTGTAACAATAATTGTCACAACATTTCCCTCTACTTTGTAAACCTCTAAAGGTTCAAGCCACGCATTGAAGGAAACATCAGACACATCATGTTCAATTTTAATCATATTTAAGATATCTGACCATTTTTCCTGTATTATGTGCATTTTCATTTCTCCTAAATCAGTATTCTATGCCGGTTTTAAAACACAAAAATATATGATTGACTGATTACCTCATTCAACCATAGGCAAAAAAAAGTATTATTATCTATATAATATAATAAAAAAGAAGTTTTATCAATGAAAAATTAAAAATCCGGTGTTTAAGGTGATGTTGGTATGTGGAAAACTTTTTTGTTTACATTATATATAGAAAGAATAATTCAAAAAAAGTGAAAAAAAGAGGAAAAAATGGATATGTGTGCATGTGGATAGGAGTATGTGGAAAGTGAGGACAAGATTTATGGAAAACCATGTGGAAAAATAGGAATGTGAAAAATGTGTATAACGTAAAATACATAATCCACATGTCGAAAAACCTTGAAAAATAAGGATTTTTAAAAATATAAGGGGAAAGAATGTGAATATCTGGTATAAGTTATCCACATGTTATCCACATTTTGTGGATAAAGGGATTGGGAGGGAAAAAATGTGAATAACTGTGTGTATAGAAAAATGGATAAATTTAGTTAACGGGAAATAGAGATATTTTGATGTGGACAGATTGTGGAAGCTGTGTGGATGGTCAAAACCGTGGAAAAAACCGCAGAAAACACAAATAAGTGCTTGACGAAACAAGGGTTTCTGAATATAATTGAAATGATGTTTTCTATCACGCATAACTAGAAGTGACATCTAATTAAATTGTATCGGAAAGATGTCCATTAATATAAGGGAGGTGCCTTGAATATGAAAATGACATTTCAGCCTAAAAAAAGACAGCGTTCCAAAGTTCATGGATTTAGAGCTAGAATGAGCAGTGCTGGCGGAAGAAAAGTTTTAGCTGCTAGAAGAGCAAAAGGAAGAAAAAAATTATCAGCTTAAGACCGCAGACATGTGGTCTTTTCTTCTCTTTGCGGTAAAGGATAGAGTATGAAGTATTCAGAATCATTAAAGAAAAACAACGATTTTCAACTGGTTTACAAAACGGGAACATCGTATGCAAATCGTTATCTGGTTATGTATTTAAAGGAAAACCAGTTGAGTCGTAACAGAATTGGTATATCCGTAAGTAAAAAAGTCGGCAACAGTGTAGTAAGGCATCATTTGACACGTTTAATAAGAGAAAGCTACCGTTTGAACGAAGAAAAGTTTTGTTGTGGATATGATATTGTTGTAGTGGTAAGAGTGAATGGAAAAAATCAGAATTACCATTCTTTAGAGAGCGCCCTTCTTCATTTAGGAAGGCTGCACAAGGTTGTGAGAAGTAAAGAGAATGAAAAAAATACTAATAATATTGATTAAAGGTTATCAGAAGTATTTATCTCCTTTGAAAAGAACATGTTGTCCGTATATACCCACATGTTCTCAGTACGGATTAGAAGCGATTGAAAAATACGGTGCGGTAAAAGGAAGCCTTTTGGCTGCATGGAGAATATTAAGATGCAACCCTTTTTCCAAGGGGGGCTATGATCCTGTGCCGTGACGTATTAGGAGATAAAGGTCAAGAAGGAGGATTATTGTTTTGGGTGTGTTACTAACGAAGAGTACCATGCCGATTGTTAACTGGGTAGCAGAAGTGCTTGGCTGGCTGATGAACGGCATTTACAGCATTGGAGTGCATAACTTAGGTTTATGTATTATTATCTTTACTCTTGTCATTTATGCGTTTATGACTCCATTGCAGATTAAACAGCAGAAATTTGCGAAAATGAATGCGGTTATGGCTCCTGAATTACAGAATATTCAGAAGAAATACAGAGGGAAAAAGGATCAGAATTCACAGTTAAAAATGCAGGAAGAAACCATGGGCGTATATGAAAAATACGGCGTTTCTCCAACAGGAAGCTGTTTGCAGATGTTAATTCAGATGCCGATTTTCTTTGCATTATATCAGGTTATTATTAAAATTCCGGGATATATCGGAGGAATTAAAGATGTATTTGCATCAGCAGTTTCTCATATTACAGATGTAAGCGGTTATTCCGATATTATTTTCAAATTTGTTCAGGATAATGCAATTAAAAACAGCTACATTCCAATGTCAGGAAAATTAAGCAGCGACCATGTGGTTGACTTTTTATACAGTCTTTCTCCTGCACAGTGGGACAAGCTGGCAGATGTTGATAAATTTCAGGGATTTGCCGATGTGTTAAACCAGACGGCAGATAAGCTGCATCCAATGCAGAATTTCCTTGGACTTAACATTGCAGATAACCCATGGGCTTTAATTCAGTCCGGCTGGTCTACACAGCATTATCTGTTAATCCTTGCAGCAGTGTTAATTCCTGTACTGGCATGGGGAACACAGGTGCTGAATATGAAGCTTATTCAGACAGCATCCAACACAAGCAACAGTACACCGTCTCAGATGGAAACAACAATGAAAACCATGAACATGTTCATGCCGCTGATGACAGCATTTATCTGTTTCACATTCCCGGTAGGTATTGGTATTTACTGGATTATCGGTGCGGTTATCCGAAGCGTGCAGCAGTTGATTATCAACAGACATCTGGACAACATGGATATGGAAGATTTTATTAAAAAGAATAAAGCAAAAATGGATAAGAAAAAGGCAAAATTAGGTGTTACTTCTCAGAACATTAGCCAGCAGGCAAAGATGAATGTGCGTAACATTGAAGAGCCAAAGAGAAAAAACATTGCGGATAAGAGTAATTCTGTAAAGAATACAGCGTCTTATACAGCCGAAGTTCCAAAGACAAAGCCGGGCAGTCTGGCGTCAAAGGCAAATATGGTGGCGCAATTTGATGCAAATAACAAAGGGAAAAAGAAATAAAAGGTAAGGGGGAAAAAAGATGGAATTCAGAGAGTTTTCTGCCAAAACAGTAGATGAAGCCATTACAAAGGCAAGTCTTGAATTTGAAGTATCCAGTGAAAACCTTGAAATTCAGATTGTTTCTGAGGGAAAAGCAGGATTTTTAGGTTTCGGTGCAAAGCCGGCAATTATTAAAGCGGCAAAAAAAGAAGTTGAAAAATCCTTACCAAAGGAACCAAAGAAAAAACCAGTTGAAAAAGTTAAGGAAGAGGTAAAGCCGGTAAAACCAGCTGAACCTGAAATTGCAAAAGAGATTGAAAAAGAAACAGAAGCGCCACGTGAAGAAAAGAAAGTTGTTGTAAGAGGCGAAGAAGAAATTGCAAATATGAAAGCAGAAGCAGAAAAATTCTTGAGCGGAGTTTTCAAAGCCATGAATATGGAAGTGGAAATTAAGATGGAATACAAAGCTTCTGAGGGAAATCTTGATATTGAATTTATCGGACATGACATGGGTATTCTTATCGGTAAGAGAGGACAGACTTTAGACTCCTTACAGTACCTTACAAGTCTGGTAGTAAATAAGGGAACACAGGGTTATGTTCGTGTAAAGCTTGATACAGAGGATTACCGTAACAGAAGAAAAGAAACTCTGGAAAATCTGGCAAGAAGCATTGCATATAAAGTAAGAAAAACGAGAAAAACAGTTTCTCTTGAGCCGATGAACCCTTATGAAAGAAGAATTATTCATTCTGCATTACAGGGAAATCGCTATGTAGAAACTTACAGCGAAGGAAACGAACCATATCGTCATGTGGTAGTAAAACTGAAAAACAGACAGTAAACAGATTATTCTAGGTGAAAGCGTGAATAATAGGGGAAATCCCTGCGCTTTCTCCTGGAATTTTTTTATAGAAGGGAGAAAATTATGGCAGATACCATTGCAGCTGTTGCGACAGCTATGACTGCATCGGGAATTGGAATTATCCGTATCAGTGGCCCTGACAGTAGGGAAATTGCAGGTAAAATATATCGCTCCAAAGGCGGAAAAAAGCGAATTGAGAATGTTCCCTCACACACCATTCAGTATGGATTTATCTGTGATGAGGATGAAATAATAGATGAAGTTCTGGTTATGGTTATGGACGCACCCAGAAGCTATACAGGAGAAAATACAGTAGAAATTGACTGCCATGGCGGTGTTCTTGCTATGAAAAGAGTGCTGGAAACTGTGGTGAAATACGGAGCAAGACCGGCAGAGCCAGGAGAATTTACAAAGCGTGCATTTTTAAACGGAAGGATTGATTTGTCTCAGGCAGAGGCGGTTATTGACGTAATCAATGCAAAAAATGAATACGCATTAAAGAGCTCTATAAGCCAGTTAAGGGGAAATACACAAAGAGTTATTAAGGAAATCAGACAGGGAATTATCTATCAGATTGCCTATATTGAGTCAGCTTTAGATGATCCGGAGCATATCAGTATTGATGGATACGGAGATACTTTAAAAGGAGAAATCAGTCTGTTAAAAGAGAAATTAAACGGGCTTTTAGATACAGTAAGAGAAGGAAAACTCATGAAGGAAGGCATTAAAACGGTTATTGTAGGAAAGCCGAATGCGGGAAAATCTTCTCTTTTAAATCTGCTTGTGGGGGAGGAAAGAGCCATTGTAACGGACATTGCCGGAACTACCAGAGACATACTGGAAGAAACCATTGTGCTTCATGGAATTTCTCTTAGAATGATTGATACGGCAGGCATTCGTGATACGGATGATGTAGTAGAAAAAATCGGTGTAAAGAAGGCTGTGGAAAATGCAAAAGATGCGGATTTAATCCTTTATGTAGTAGACTCCTCTGTGCCTTTAGATGAGAATGATAAAGAGATTATCGAGCTTTTAAAAGACAAAAAAGCCATTGTTATTTTAAATAAAATGGACTTGCAGCAGCAGGTTACGGAAGAGGATTTAAAGGAGAAAACCAACCATCCGGTAGTTGCTGTTTCTGCAAAGGAAGAGGAAGGAATTGAGTTTTTAGAGGCAAAGATTAAAGAGATGTTTTTTGAAGGAAATTTATCTTTTAATGATGAAATTTATATTACAAATATGCGTCATAAGGCAGCCATTGAGGATGCAAAAAGAAGTCTGGAAATGGTGGAAAACAGCATTGAAATGCAGATGCCGGAAGACTTCTTCTCCATTGATTTAATGAATGCTTATGAGGCTTTGGGAAGCATTATCGGTGAGTCTGTGGGAGAGGATTTAGTAAATGAAATTTTCTCCAAGTTTTGCACAGGAAAATAGAAAAAAGCAAAAAAATGTGGATAACTTCTTAAAAAACAGAAAGAAATGTAGAAAGGAAATCCAAAATGAGTGTACTAACAGAAAATTATGATGTGGCGATTGTAGGAGCAGGACATGCAGGATGTGAGGCAGCGCTTGCCTGTGCCAGACTGGGCTTGGAAACCATTATGTTTACCGTAAGTGTAGACAGCATTGCTCTGATGCCCTGTAACCCGAATATTGGCGGAAGCTCTAAAGGTCATTTGGTAAAAGAAATTGACGCCTTGGGCGGAGAAATGGGCAAAAATATTGATAAGACCTTTATTCAGTCTAAGATGCTGAACGTGTCAAAAGGACCGGCAGTACATTCTCTGCGTGCGCAGGCTGATAAGCAGGAATACACAAGAGAAATGCGAAAAACACTGGAAAATACAGAGCATCTCACTATTCGTCAGGCCGAAGTTACGGAAATTATGGCAGAAGACGGTGTAGTAAAAGGTGTAAAAACCTATTCAGGAGCAGAATACCGCACAAAAGCGGTTATTTTGTGTACGGGAACTTATTTAAAAGCCAGATGTATCTATGGCGATATCAGCAATGAAACAGGACCAAACGGATTACAGGCAGCGAATTACCTGACAAATTCTTTAAAAGAGCTGGGGATTGAAATGTATCGCTTTAAGACAGGAACACCGGCTCGTATTGATAAGAGAAGCATTGATTTTTCAAAGATGGAAGAGCAGTTCGGAGACGAAAGAGTTGTGCCGTTTTCTTTCTCTACCAATCCGGAAGACGTACAGATTGACCAGATATCTTGCTGGCTGACCTATACAAATGAAAAGACACATGAGATTATCAGAAATAACTTAGACCGCTCTCCTTTATACTCCGGAATGATTGAGGGAACAGGTCCTCGTTACTGTCCTTCTATTGAAGATAAGGTAGTAAAGTTTGCAGATAAAAATCGCCATCAGGTATTTATTGAACCGGAAGGATTGTCTACAAATGAGATGTATATAGGAGGAATGTCAAGCTCCTTACCGGAGGATGTGCAGTATGAAATGTACCATTCTGTACCGGGGCTGGAGAATGCAAAAATCGTGCGAAATGCCTATGCAATCGAGTATGACTGTATTGATGCAAGACAGTTATATCCGACTTTAGAATTTAAAAATATTAAGGGATTGTTCTCCGGCGGACAGTTTAACGGAAGCTCAGGATACGAGGAGGCGGCAGCACAGGGACTGGTAGCCGGTATCAATGCAGCCATGGAAGTCTTAGGCCGTGAGCAGCTGGTTTTAGACCGTTCAGAGTCTTATATCGGTGTGCTAATTGATGATTTGGTAACGAAAGAAAACCGTGAACCTTACCGTATGATGACAAGCCGTGCAGAATATCGTCTGCTGTTAAGACAGGACAATGCAGACCTTCGTCTGAGGGAAAAAGGATATCAGGTTGGGCTTGTAACACAGGAGCAATATGATTATATTCAGTGGAAAAAAGAGAAAATTGAAGAAGAAACACAGCGTATGGAGCATGTACATGTAGGGGCTGTAAAAGAGGTACAGGAGCTTTTACAGCAGTATGGAAGCACTCCTTTGAAGAATGGAATTTCTCTGGGAGATTTAATCAGAAGACCGGAATTATCGTATGATATTGTAGCTCCTTTAGATAAAAAAAGATCGGAGTTACCTTATGATGTAAGGGAACAAATCAACATTAACATCAAGTATGACGGGTATATCAGACGCCAGCTAAAGCAGGTAGAAGGCTTTAAAAAGCTGGAAAATAAGAAGCTTCCAAAGGATATTGATTACGATGCAATCAGCGGACTTCGCATTGAAGCAAAGCAAAAATTAAACGCATATCGTCCGATTTCCATAGGTCAGGCATCCAGAATTGCAGGGGTTTCTCCGGCTGATATTTCTGTTTTACTGGTTTATATGGAGTCTTATCGCAGAGGAAAATAGAGGAGAAGAAGGGCATGAATTACGATTTAACTATTCTGGAAGAAGGCTGTAAGGAGTATGGAATACAGTTAAATGAAGAACAAAAAAAGCAGTTTGTGCAGTATTATGAGCTTTTGGTTGAGTGGAATAAGGTAATGAATTTGACCGGAATTACGGATTTTGAAGAGGTTCTTTTAAAGCATTTTGTGGATAGTCTTTCTATTGCAAAAGGGTTGGATATGACTAAGATTTCTACCTGTATTGATGTGGGAACAGGAGCAGGATTTCCGGGAATTCCTCTTAAAATTGCCTTTCCTCATCTTCAGATTACGCTTCTGGACTCTCTGAATAAAAGGCTGAATTTCTTAAATGAAGTCATAGAAAAATTGGGACTTAGCGGTATTCAAACCGTTCATGGAAGGGCAGAAGATGCAGCCAGAAAGGCTGAACACAGAGAGAAATATGATTTAAGCGTATCAAGAGCAGTGTCCCGTCTGGCGTCTTTAAGCGAGTATTGTATGCCTTATGTAAAGGAAGGAGGATACTTTGTATCCTACAAGTCAGGGAAGGCGGCAGAGGAGGTTTCAGAGGCTAAGAAAGCTATTTCTGTTCTGGGCGGAAGGTTGGAAAAGGAAGTGGATTTTAAACTGTATCAGACGGATATGGACAGAACATTGGTGATGATTAAGAAGGTAAAAAGCACACCGAAGAAATATCCGAGAAAAGCAGGAACTCCAACAAAAGAACCAATTTTATAGAAAATGAAAAGGTCGTTGATTTTATCGTAGAATAAGGTCAGCGATCTTTTTTTATTTCACAAAAAAACCACAGTCTTACCTAATTTTTATCACATTTTTTCCATAGAATGGAAAGGACAAAGAAGTTTTAGAAGAAGAATGTGTTGTCAAAATAAAGGAGGGAACATTTTGATTGAAGTAAAAAATCTAGTAAAAAAATATGGTGACCATACAGCGGTAGACCACTTGAATTTTACAGTGGAAAAAGGAAAAATTTACGGCTTTCTCGGACCAAACGGAGCAGGAAAATCGACTACAATGAACATGATTACCGGCTATATTGCTTCTACGGAAGGGGAAATTCTCATTGACGGTCACAATATTTTGGATGAGCCGGAAGTAGCAAAGAAAAAAATAGGATATCTGCCGGAGATACCGCCTTTATATCAGGATATGACAGTGCTGGAATATTTAAAATTTGCTGCTGAATTAAAAGCTATTCCAAAAGAGGAAAGAGAAAAGAATATCAAAGAAGTTATGTCAACTACCAAGCTGGAGGATATGAAACGAAGATTGATTAAAAATCTTTCTAAAGGATACAAACAGCGTGTTGGTCTGGCGCAGGCTCTTTTAGGATATCCGGAGGTTATTATTTTAGATGAGCCAACCGTCGGATTAGACCCAAAGCAGATTATTGAAATTCGAGATTTGATAAAAAGCCTTGGACAGAAGCATACAGTTATTTTAAGTTCCCATATTCTTTCTGAGGTTAGTGCAGTTTGTGATCATGTTTTGATTATTGATAAGGGGAAATTAGTTGCCAGTGATACACCGGAAAATTTAAGTAAGGTGATGACGGGGATGAATTCTCTGGAGCTTACTGTAAAAGGAGAAGAAGCTGTTATTCGAGATGCTCTTGGTATGGTAGAGAATATTGAAAATATTGCATATCATAGTTCCATGACAGAAGGTGCGCATGATTTTACTATAAAGATTTCAGGAGATATGGATATGAGAGAAAATATCTTTTTTGCGCTTTCTGAAGTGAAATGTCCAATTCTTCGTATGCAGCCTACAAATATGTCTTTGGAAGAAGTGTTCCTGAAGCTGACAAATGACGAGGGAAAAATGCGAGATAAGGAAATGGAAGGAGAACAATAAATATGCTGGCAGTCTATAAGAAAGAATTGAGGAGTTATTTAACTTCAATGGTAGGATATGTATTTATTGCATTTGTTTTGTTGATATTGGGCATTTATTTTACTGCCTACAATTTGCAATATGCAAGTCCTGATTTTGGGGCAACATTAAACTCTGTTACTTTTTTATTTTTGGTTATTACACCGATTTTAACGATGAGAATATTGGCGGAGGAAAAGAAAAATCGAACAGATCAGCTTCTTTTAACAGCTCCTGTTTCTGTGTGGAAGGTTATTTTAGGTAAATATTTAAGTATGGTGACTATTTATGCCATACCTGTTGTTATAAGCGCCTTTTATCCATTAATTATGGGAAGATATGGAGTTATATCATATCCTATGGCTTATGTGGCTGTGATTGGATTTTTCTTTTTGGGATGTGCTCAAATTGCTGTGGGCTTGTTTCTTTCTTCTGTTACAGAAAGTCAGGTCATTGCAGCTGTATTGACTTTTGGAATTTTATTCTGCAGTTATATGATGGATGGAATTGAAAGCTTTTTCTCAGATACAGCCATAAGTTCTATGGTAGCATTTTTGATAATTGCAGTGGTAGTGGGAATTGTTGTTTATCAGCTGACAAAAAATATTATTTTTTCTTCCTGCGTAGGAGGTGTTTTGGTAATCGGTATAGCTGCAGTGTATTTTATAAAACCTACAGTATTTACCGGACTTATTCAGAAGTTTCTAAATTTGTTTGCAATTGCAAATCATTTTGATAATTTTGTAGGTGGAATTTTTGATGTAACAGGAATTATTTATATGGTTTCTGTTGTTTGCATCTTTGTATTTCTGACTGTTCAGTGTATACAGAAACGCCGTTGGAGTTAGGAGGATGACATGAAAAAATTAAAAAAAATGGTAAATGCTCACAGAAATAAAGGAAATAAAAAAATGTTGAAACATGGCTCTTACAGCATTGCTATGACAGCGCTGATGATTGCCATTGTGGTAATTTTAAATTTGGTAATACAGGAAATTCCATCAAAATACAGAGAGTTTGATTTGAGCAGTCAAAAACTGTATACCATTGGTGAACAGACAGAAAAAATCCTGAAGAATTTGAAGAAGGATGTCAATCTGTACTACATTGCTCAAGATGGTACGGAAAGCAATGATATTGAAAAGCTACTGGAAAAGTATGAAGAAGGTAGTAAACATATTAAAGTAGAAAAGAAAGATCCGGCAGTTTATCCTAAATTTGCTTCTCAATATACTTCAGAGCAATTGAGCAATAACAGTATTATTGTAGAATGTGGAGAAAAAAATAAAGTTGTAGATTATCAGGATATGTATGAAACAACTGTAAATTATCAGACTTATTCTCAGCAGGTAACAGGATTTGACGGTGAAGGACAGTTGACCAGTGCGATTAATTATGTAGTTTCTGAAGATATGCCTGTATTGTATACGTTGACAGGACATGACGAACTTTCTATGAGTGAGTCCATGAAGGAAACAATCCAGAAATCGAATATTGAAATTCGCGATTTAAATCTGCTTACAGAAGAAGCAGTGCCGGAAGATACAGAGTGTTTGTTTATTTTCTCTCCGAAAACCGATATTGCAGAAGATGAAGCAAAAAAAATTATCAGTTATCTGGAAAATGGTGGAAAGGCAATTATTTTATCCGATTATACAGAGATAGAAATGCCGAATTTCAATTCTGTACTGGAAAATTACGGTGTTCAGCCTGAAAATGGCATTATATTAGAAGGCGATCAGGATCATTATATAGCACAAAATCAGTATTATTTATTACCGAATATTGAAAGTCATGAAATTAATTCAAATTTATCTTCAAAGAGTAAATATGTGTTGACCGCATTATCCCCAGGGATTAAGAGCTTGGAAAACGTAAGAGATACGATAAAAATAGACAGCATTTTAACAACTTCTGACAGTGCTTATCAAAAAACTGACTTAGAAAATATGGAGACAACAGAAAAAGAGGATGGAGATTTGGAAGGACCATTTCCATTGGCAGTATCCATTACAGAAGACTTAGGAGATGATAAGAAGACACAAATTGTATATTTTGCATCCAGTGCAATTTTTAATGATCAGATGAACGCAACCGTTTCCGGAGCAAACTATGAACTGCTTTCCTCATCACTTTCGTGGTTGTGCGGAACGGAGGAAGACAACAGTATTTCTATTCCAAGTAAGGCTTATGATATGACAACTTTAATGATACCTGCCAGTGATGTAAGCTTTTGGAGCATTTTTGTAACAGCTGTTGTACCTGTCGGTATTCTGCTCGTTGGTTTTGGAATTTGGCTGAAAAGGAGAAAACAGTAGCATGAAAAACAAAAAAGGATTGATTGCGGGAATTGTCATACTTCTTGTTTTGCTGGGCGTGTATATAGGTTTGAAGGTTGCAGGACCGAAAGAGGAAGAAGAACAGACCGAAGAAAAAGAAATTACGGCTTTCGAGATAAATGCGGAAGATATTGCGCAGGTTTCTATTGAAAATAACGGTGTTCTATATACTTTTGTAAAAGAAGAAGAAACATGGAAATATACAGAGGATGAAAATTTTCCTTTAAATCAGGCAGTTGTTTCAAATCTTGTGTCGGGAATAACTGCTGTAAATGCTCAGAGAGAATTAAAAGATATAGAAAATCCGGAGGATTACGGATTATCAGAGCCGAAATTAAAAGTTACCGTTACAGATAAAGACAATACACAAACGGTTTTAAACTTCGGAGATGATAATGAAGCAGTTTCCGGTGCTTATATGAGTATAGGAAATAATGAGAAAATTTACTTGGTCAATTCTTCTGTGAAAACCGATTTACAGTTTGAAAAAAATGATTTGGCAGAAATGGAAGAATTACCGCAAATTGCCGTAGGCAATATTCAAAAGGTTGAAATCAGCAGTGAAAATGGAGTAAAAACCTTACAAGAGGAAGAAGCAGGAGGCTTGTGGAACTTATATAAGGAAGATGGCAGTCAGGTATCCGTAGATACTGCTAAGGTAAACGATTATATGAACCATTTCTCCGGCCTGAATTGGGTAGATTTTGTCAGCTATGATGTAAGCGATTTAGCTGCCTATGGATTGGATAATCCGAAAAAGATAACTGTTTTCTACGAAGAAGAACAGGAAAGTGAGGAAACTTCAGAGGAAACAGATACCGAAGAAGAGGAAGAAGAAGAACCGGTGATGGCTCAAAAAGAATTTGTACTACTTGTAGGAAATGCCGATGAAAACGGAAATTATTATGTGAAAACCGCAGACAGCAGCTATATTTACACTATGGCAGCATCTACCGTAGATGAAATGATGAATTTAGCTTCTGATGAATTAGTAAGTTCTTTAGTAACGGATTATTCCTTAGCTGACTTGGATAAAGTAACCATAGAAAGAACCGGCGAAACTTATGTTCTTACAAGAGAAGAAACAGAAGTGAAAAAAGGAGACTCAGAAGAAACTACAACAGAAACAAAATACTATTTGAATGATGAAGAAATTCAATATGAAGAAATATCAGACTTTTATTCAAAGGTAAGTGGATTAGAATGGCAGAGTATGACAGAAGGACAGAACGGAGAAAATGCAGAGATTACCATTACTTTTGAAAAAGAAGGCGGTATACAGGATAAAGTTGCTTACTATTCTTATGATGAAAATTTCTATTTAGTAACAAAAACAGATGGGAGTCAAATGCTTGTTAATAAGATGAAAGTGAGAGAGATGATAGAAGCATTTGACAGAATGATAGAAAATTGGAAAAAATAAAATGTTTCACGTGAAACATTGAGGTTATGTGAAACAAAAGAAGAGACTGTCGCATTAAATATTTTGGATAATGTTTAAAGCGACAGCCTCTTCTTAGTTTTGCTATATAAAAGATTTAGATACAAATATGAAGGATTTCCAAAAGGTTTTCCGGATTTTCTAATTGCGGAAGGTGTTTTGTTTTGGAAATATTGAAATATTCAATCGCAGGATTGCATGTTAAGTAGCTTTCTTTTGTCTCATTTTTTTGTGGTTCTGCATCTCCGTTGATGACAACGATACTGTTATCAATATCCTTTAAGGCGTGTGTAACGCTGTTGTTTGTATAGTTTCCTACGATACTGGATAATAAAAAGCGAGCATTTCCAAATCCTTTATGAGATGCTTCATAATGCGTGTCTATCATTTCGGCAGAAGCTAAAAAAGGATTGAATAAGTATTGTTCTGTAAGCAATAATTGAATGTTACTCTGGCAGGTTTTCATATTATATATTAAAGTTCCGAAAATAGGAAGTTCTAATATAAACTTATACAATTTATTTCTTTTGCTTGGTGCTTTAGAAAGAGCAGATAAGGAAGGTGGATTAACTAATACTAGTTTTCCAAAAAGCTCATTCTCATTGTGGCATGCAAGTAAAGTAAAAGAACTTGAAAATCCGCTGGCAACAACATCTGTTTTTTCATGAATGACATTCTTGATAAAGTCTGATATAAGCTGTACATATAAATAGTTTGTATATGTGATTTTAGGCTTTTCAGAACGTCCACATCCTAAAAGGTCTAAAGCATATACCGTATGATTTTCTGCCAACTTATCAATGACTTTGTTCCATTCATAAGCAGAACTGTAAACGGTTAAATCATGGACCAGTAAAAGAGGTGAGCCATGACCTTTCTTTTTATAATATATCTTTCCAAATCTCCAGTCGTAGTAATTATTAGCAGAAGATTTTAATAAATCTTTTAATGTAGCTGTGGTAAATATAGTGTGGTTTACTATGTGAATAACTCCGGCAGCAGCGGTAAAGAGAATACCTGCTGTGAGAATTTTATGCTTGTTTTTTTTCATAAAATCAGCCTCCTGAAAAAGTGTGTAAATATAGAAGTTTTGTTTTTAATATTATATACATTATAAAACATTGGGGAAGATTATACAAGAAAAAGTCTTGGACCGGAAAATGTTTCACGTGAAACATTCGTGTATCTAAAAAAAACATAAAAAAATGTTTCACGTGAAACATTTATATAGCATTAAAAATAGAAAGGTGTTATAATGAGTCTTGAACTATTAGATATAAGACATTTCAACACAATAAGGGGAAATTCAAGTGGGAAGAATTATTGCAATCGCAAATCAAAAGGGCGGAGTAGGAAAATCTACTACTGCTATCAATCTTTCTGCATGTCTTGCAGAATTAAATCAAAAAGTATTATTGATTGATATTGATCCGCAGGGAAACACAACAAGTGGTGTGGGCGTGGATAAAGATAATGCAGAAGCTACTTTATATGAGCTTCTTGTAGGAGAGTGCGAACTAAAGGATTGTATTATTGAGAATGTGATTGAAAATTTATCTTTAATTCCATCAAACATGAATTTGGCAGGAGCCGAAATTGAGTTGGTAAGTGTAGAAGGAAGAGAGTATTTATTGAAAAATCATATTGATACTGTAAAAGATAAATATGATTTTATTATTATGGATTGTCCACCTTCTTTAAATATACTTACGATTAATGCAATGACAACTGCAAATTCTGTATTAGTTCCAATTCAGTGCGAGTATTATGCATTGGAAGGATTAACACAGTTAATTCATACAATTGAGCTGGTACAGGAAAGATTAAATCCGGAATTGATTATAGAAGGCGTTGTATTTACTATGTATGATGCAAGAACAAATCTTTCCTTACAAGTGGTGGAAAATGTAAAAGAAAATTTACATCAGTCAATTTACAAAACGATTATTCCTAGAAATGTGCGTTTGGCAGAAGCGCCTAGCTATGGCATTCCAATCAATCTATATGATACAAAATCTGTGGGTGCAGAAAGCTATCGTCTTTTAGCAGAGGAAGTATTATCTAGGGAGGAAGAAGAATGACGGTAAGAAAAGGCGGATTAGGGAGAGGGCTTGATGCAATGATTAGTGAGACGGCATCGAAGCCGAGAACAACAGCAACCGCAACAAAGAAAACAGTTGCTCCCAAGGAAAAAAAAGAGAATTCTGTGCTTAAAGTGAAACTGACACAAGTAGAGCCGAACAGAAAACAGCCCAGAAAACAATTTGATGAAGATGCTTTACTGGAACTGGCAGAGTCTATTAAACAGTTTGGTGTTTTACAGCCATTGCTGGTAAAACAAAAGGGCGACTATTACGAGATTATTGCCGGTGAGAGACGATGGAGAGCATCGAAGTTAGCCGGGATTAAGGAAGTTCCTGTGATTGTGAAAGAGCTTACAGAACAGGAAACCGTAGAGATTTCTTTAATTGAAAATATTCAGAGGGAAAATTTAAATCCCATAGAAGAAGCGGCAGCTTACAGAAGATTAATTGATGAGTTTCATTTAAAGCAGGATGTAATTGCAGAAAGAGTTTCTAAGAGCAGAACTGCTGTGACGAACTCTATGAGACTTTTGAAGCTGGACGAAAGAGTACAGCAAATGCTTATTGAGGAAATGATTTCTACCGGTCATGCAAGAGCCCTTTTGGCGATTGAAGATAAAGAAAGTCAATATGCAGCGGCAGTAAAAGTTTTTGATGAAAAACTGAATGTAAGAGAAACAGAAAAGCTGGTAAAAGAATTTTTAAATCCAATACCAAAGAAGGAAGAAAAGGTAAGAGACACCGCTCAGGATTTGGTTTATGAGCAGCTAGAGGAAAAAATTAAAGGAATTATTGGCTCAAAAGTTGCAATTCGCCGTAAAAATAATAATAAGGGGAAAATTGAGATTGAATATTATTCTCAGGACGAATTGGAACGAATTGTGGAACTTTTAGAAAGTGTCAGATAAGGAGCTGTGCAGAACACTATGGAGAAATTTGTAAGTAGTATTCAGTCTTATTCCGGAATTATATTACTAATGCTTTTGGTAGTTGTGGTTATACTATTAATATGCGTATTTAATTTATCTTTAGGACTTAATCGGCTTAGTAAAAAATATGCGATTTTCATGAAAGGAAAAGATGGACAGTCGTTAGAGAAGCTTTTTAAGAGAAAGTTTGATTTAATCGAAAAACTGGCTGTGGAATTGCAGTTAAATGCTGAAAACGTTGAAAAACTGGAAAAAATGCAAAACATGTCCTTAAATAAGTATGGAATAGTAAAATATGATGCTTTTCAGGATATGGGCGGCAAATTAAGCTTTGTTTTGGCAATGCTGGACACAAATAATACAGGATTTTTGTTAAATGCCATTCACAGCAGAGAAAATTGTTTCCTTTATATTAAAGAAATCGTAAATGGAGAGTCCTATATAAGACTTAGCGAAGAAGAAATGGAAGCTCTGAAAACCGCAATTAATTTCGGGGCGGAAGAAAATGAATTTGATATATAGTTATGTAAACTAAAAGGAGAGAAGATATGTTAGACATTAGATTTTTAAGAGAAAACCCAGAGGTAGTAAAACAGAATATCAGAAATAAATTTCAGGACAATAAGCTTCCTATGGTAGATGAAGTAATTGAGCTGGATAAGAGAAACCGTGAAATCAAACAGGAAGTAGAAGCTTTAAGAGCAGAAAGAAATAAAATTTCTAAAATGATTGGCGGCTTAATGAAAGAAGGCAAGAGAGAAGAAGCGGAAGAAGCAAAGAAACAGGTTACAGCGAATGCAGAAACTGTGGAGAGATTGTCAGCAGAAGAAAAAGAAGTAGAAGAAAAAATTAAGACAATTATGATGACAATCCCAAACATCATTGATCCGTCTGTTCCTATCGGAAAAGATGACAGTGAAAATGTAGAAGTACAGAAATACGGCGAACCGGTAGTGCCTGATTATGAAATTCCGTATCATGCAGATATTATGGAAAGCTTTAACGGTATTGACTTAGACAGTGCAAGAAAGGTAGCTGGAAACGGTTTTTACTACCTGATGGGAGATATCGCAAGACTTCATTCCGCAGTTATTTCTTATGCAAGAGATTTTATGATTAACCGTGGATTTACTTATTGTATTCCTCCTTTCATGATTAGAAGCGATGTTGTTACCGGAGTTATGAGTTTTGCAGAAATGGATGCTATGATGTATAAGATTGAAGGAGAAGACTTATATCTTATCGGAACAAGTGAGCATTCTATGATTGGTAAATTTATTGATACTATCATTCCTGAAGAAGAATTGCCAAAAACATTGACAAGTTATTCTCCATGCTTCCGTAAGGAAAAGGGCGCTCATGGACTGGAAGAAAGAGGTGTTTACAGAATTCACCAGTTTGAAAAACAGGAAATGATTGTTGTTTGTAAACCGGAAGAAAGTCCAATGTGGTTTGACAAATTATGGCAGAATACCGTAGATTTATTCCGTTCTTTAGATATTCCGGTAAGAACTTTAGAGTGCTGTTCCGGGGATTTGGCTGATTTGAAAGTGAAATCCGTAGACGTGGAAGCATGGTCTCCAAGACAGAAAAAATATTTTGAAGTAGGAAGTTGCTCTAATTTAGGAGATGCGCAGGCAAGAAGATTAAAAATTCGTGTAAATGGCAAAGGTGAAAAATATCTGGCTCATACATTGAACAATACAGTTGTTGCACCGCCGAGAATGTTAATCGCATTTCTGGAAAATAATTTACAGGCAGATGGTTCTGTAAGTATTCCGGAAGCATTAAGATCATATATGGGTGGTATGAGCGCAATTACACCAAATAAATAAGAAGGAGGTACTCCTTGCACAGTTATTTAAAAGCAGTTGGTTTTTCAGATATATTCGGCAAAAAGGAGCTGGATAGTATTCTGAATAATGTTATAAATGAATATGATGAAAAAATTGTAGCAGCGGGCAGAGCCGGACATTTCTTTACGGAGCTGGTAAAGAAATACGGGGATGATTTTGGGATTGTTGTGTGCGGAGAATACGACGAAAATAATGAATTCCAGATGGAGTATTATTTTCCGTATTTCTTCGGCACAGGAATTACCTTGCAGGAAGAGGTAATTATTGAGAAACACGCAGGTCATGTGTCTTTTGCCGGGGCATGTGACGATATGCGTATCGGAGTTACTATTATCTTTTATCTGCAAAATGCGGGAGAATATCTGACGCAGAGAAACAGGGGAAACTATGTTACAGATGTCAGAGATGTAATTTTATCCGGACTGGCAAAGAACGGAAAAATTCTGTTCCCCACTTTGAAGCAGGAAGGGCAGGAGGAAAATCGCCGCAATCGTACAATGAACAGAGGGCGTTTGATTGCTGCTGCAAAGAATGGCGATGAAGAAGCCATGGAGAGCCTGACAATAGAGGACATGGATATGTATGCAATGATTTCCAAACGAGTGATGGATGAAGATATTTACAGTATTGTGGATACATATTTTATGCCTTATGGAATGGAATGTGATTTGTACAGTGTTATGGGTGAGATTTTGGAGAGGGAAAAGACTTTCAATACCATGACCAAGGAAGCTGTTTATAAGATGCGTATCGGATGTAATGATATGGAATTTGATATCTGCATTAATGAACAGGACTTAATGGGAGAACCTCAGGTGGGCAGGCGCTTTAAAGGTGTTGTGTGGCTGCAGGGATATGTGGATTTTCAATATTGATAGCTGATTTAGAGGCTTATCCGGCTTGACGGATAAGCCTTTTTATAGTATGATTAGGTTCGGATTAAATGAATATATGATTTGTTTCCTTAGTTAAATGGATATAACAAGTGCCTCCTAAGCACTAGTTGTGGGTTCGATTCCCGCAGGAAACGTTAAAAGAAAGCGTTCGATAATTTGTGAAATTACAAATAATGGGACGCTTTTTTGATTAGAAAAATACAACGGATTATTTCTTTGAAGATGATTTTCAGCTAACACAATAGAGAAATATATTAGCTGTAGCTAATAGAAAACGATGGCAGAAGTATCAAAAAGTACCGGTAATTATCCGTTAATGACCGAAGATGAATCAATTTTGAGTATGATAGATTCCAATTTGCACAGAGAAAAAATCAGTTTTAGTAAAAAGGCTTTTGCTTACAAAATGAAGTATGATGTTCTGAAAAAATCAGGAAGAAAAAAGGTCAAATTGACCACAAAACAAAAAAGAAGAGTAAAGACAGTTATTGGAAGCTGTGGATTATGTGCAGGCTGTGCCTTCTTTGTCACAGGCACAGAGAATCAAGAAATTGGGCAAAGAAAAGCGAAGTAAATATTATTGAATGATGGGGATTCACAAGGAAGTAAAAGTATTGGTAAATCCGGAAATGAAAGCATTGTTGGCTTCGTTGGCGAAGGCAATGAAGTAATGAAAAATAGTGTGATTTTAGTGGAAAAATTCGATGTGCAGAATTTTAGGTGAGTTACAAATACAGAAATAGAATTTAAAGAAACGAATAAAAAATTCGTAAACAGAGAAAAATATTGAGGAAATCAATGCTTTGTGGTATCGTTATAGTCATAGCATATAGTGTGGAATGATGGTTGTAAGGAGAAGAATAAAGATGAAAAGACCGATTGTTCGTTTGTCATCATTACAATTGACAAATATTAAAAATGTAAAAAGGGGCACTATATATATGCCGAATACTGTAAACAAAATTTTATCAGCAGATAAAGCAGAAATACTGGGGATTTACGGCCAAAATGGTTCAGGAAAAACAGCGATTGTTGATGCATTGTATTTTTTACAAAAAGTAATGATAGGAGATGATCTTGATCAGTCGTTAGAAGATTACATGAACATGGACTCGGATACTGCAGAGATTTTTGCAGATTTCAATCTTTTTATGAATGGAATTGTGTTTGAAATAGGATACAGACTAAGTCTGAGCAGAGAAGAAAAAGTGGTCGTTATCAGTCGAGAAACATTGAGTGGTGCAAAGAATGAAAATGGAATCAGAACAAATAAGACGGTATTTATGGATTACCAAAGAGATCAGACGAATACTATTTTTAAACCACAGAAAAGACTGGATGAAATCTTGGAAGAGAATAAAGACATAAAAACAGATTTGATTGTAGCGCGTAAAATGGCAGAAAAAAGCAACTGCTCTTATATTTTTGGTGAGAGTAGTCGGGATATATTCTGCAGAGAATACAAAAATGGATTTCAACAATTTTCAGTTATTATTTCTTCTTTGTCTGAATTTGCTTTGAAAGATTTATTTGTGATTCGGAATACCCATTCAGGAGTGATTTCCGGTAATTTTGTCTTGCCGATGGCATTTCGGATTGAAAATGATAACATGGGAGCAAAAGGGGATTTTACGGTATCTTTGACAGAACCGATCTTGGTGGACGAGGAAAGGAAAAATCTGTTAGAGACAATTGTTGAACAGATTAATATTGTGTTATACACAATCA
>OFMF01000598.1_pt1 | contig 34766 bp, 34 predicted proteins | sample 1541771 | NCBI WGS metagenome assembly OFMF01 (sample SAMN04209235, study PRJEB22552) | human gut metagenome | biome: gut; material: feces | host: Homo sapiens | place: USA: Oklahoma
ACGTTTTGCAGACCCTTGTTGTAGCACTTGGAGCCGGGCTTGGTATCTGGGGCGTAATCAATCTGATGGAGGGCTACGGCAATGACAATCCGGGCGCAAAGAGCCAGGGCATGAAGCAGTTCATGGCTAATTAAAGGGAACAAAAAGAAAGGGAATACCTACTGCTAATGCTGCTGCTCCCTGTGCTACGTTTGCTGCACTTGCAAGCGGAAGCCAGTATGTAACACCGTATTTTGCAATCTGTCCGATATCAATTGCTGTATACATCTGGTGGATACCGGTTACTACGGTTGGTGCGTACAGACTTCCCATGATCAGACTTCCGATTCCAAGAGGAAGTGTTAACATCCACTGGATTGCTCCGAGGATTGCATTTTCAGCCCATACAAAGATTGGCCCTACGATTGATAATGTAAGGTAACCTGTTACGAATACGCTGACCAGAGGAGTCACGAATAAGTCGAGCACTTCCGGGACAATCTTATGTAACTTCTTCTCGATCACTGCCAGGATCCATACAGCGATGATAACCGGAATGACATGTCCCTGATATCCGACCATGTCAATCTTGAACAGTCCGAAGAATACGCTCTGTGTCTGCTGTACACCTTCGGTTGCTACCGTATAAGCGTTCTGCAGTGACGGATGGATCATGATCATACCGATAACTGCGCCAAGATACTGGTTAGCACCAAACGCTTTCGCTGCTGAGAATGCAATCAGGATCTGCAGAAATGTATATGCAATGTTTCTTATTGTCTGCAATGACAAGACGCAGTCTCGTTGCACAATGTGCTGCAGATGCAATGTTCTTACTTCCACCGACATGATCCAGGATATCCTGTGCGGTCTTTCTGTAATCCATAATAACTCTCCTTCCTTGTTCTATGTGTAATCGTTTTCACATCTTGTAATTTTATAATAAGAAAAAAAATGCCATTTGTAAAGATGGCATTTTTACTGATATTTCATATTCATTTTTGTGCGTATTGCACGAATTTAGTTGTTTTTGAGCGATTTCGAATTTATTTACACATATTATACACTGATTTTCTACTCCGGCAGCTCTTATTCTTCTATATTTTCTTCCGGATCATCAATTTCAGCAAGCCGAAATCCAAGTTTGATCTCCATCGGAATATTTTCGCCCCGTTCTATCACATCCAACAAGAGTTCTGCACCCCTGATACCACTGGTTTTAAAACCGAAATGTACAGTTGGAATTCCACCGGTTACTGCCTTTAAAAGCTGATTATCACCAAATCCCGTAACCTGGATTGCTGTATTTTCCAATATATAACGGAATCTGGAACCCGTATCTTCCACATTCTTCGGTATCTGACTTCCTACATAAGTATGAATCGCTTCAATTGCTCCGGCCGCAATCGTATCTGTGGCGCACGATATGATATCGATATCATTCTTTTCATTCAACAATTCCAGAACTTTCTCGTATCCGGACTCTGTAGTGAACTCCGCCACCTTATAATATCCGTCTTTTAATTCCCGTCCCGACCTTTTCAGACCTTCCCGGAATCCATCTTCTCTGGCTACTCCGGCTGCCTTGTCTTCTCTTGAAACTCCGATATACGCAATCTCTTTCCTGCTCTTCGCCGCAACCGCACGTCCCATGGCCTCTCCTGCACCGTAATCATCATGATAAATGCAATTTGCATACTTTGTATGTTGTCCGATCACGACAACAGGAACCTTGGATTTTTTCAGAAATCTTCTGTGCTCTGCTGTGATCATCGTACCCACAAGAATAATCCCGTCTACCGGATAATTCTCAAACAGACGCATATATTCTATTTCCTTCACCGGTGTATTATCCGTTCCTGCAAGCAGCATCTGGTAATTACGCTCTGAAAGAACTTTTTCAATTCCAGCTGTGATCCGGCTGATTGATTCAGAGTTAATCTTCGGCACGACCACTCCGATCAGGCAGGCTTTCTTTGTCCGAAGCATACGTGCCTGTGCCGACGGCTGATATCCCGTCTCTTCGATCACTTTTTTAATCTGTTCTTTCTTCTCGTCACTTACATATCCACCATTCAGATATCTTGATACTGCTGCGCTGGATACCCCTGCCAGTTTGGCAATTTCTTTGATCGTCATCTGACATTTACTCCCCCTGTTATAATGTACTTCCATTCTCTTTAATTATTTTCTGATACCAGTAAGCGGAATCTTTCAAGATCCTCTTCTGTGTCGGATAGTCTACATATACCAGTCCGAATCTCTCAGAATAACCTTTTGCCCATTCAAAGTTATCCATCAGTGACCACTGGAAGTACCCTCTCAGATCAATCTCTCCTGCTGCCTTTTTTAATTCATGCAGGTATCTTGCCAGAAAATCAATTCTGTTCGGATCATGTACTTTTCCATCCAGTGAGATCACATCATGGCATGACAGACCATTCTCTGTAATATAGATTGGCTTCTGATAACGTTCATAAAGGAATTTCGGTCCCCAGTACAGACACTCTGGTGTTACCGGCCAGTCAATCGCTGTTTTTGGGAATCCTTCATAGCGGCTTACTGTTTCCGACCTTCCGTCTTCTCCCATCCGCACACAATATCCATTATATATATTCTGTCCATATATATCGATCGGCTGTGAGATCAGGCGCATATCTTCTTCTGTGATCTTAGGAAGATATGGCTCATACTTTGCCAGACCTTCTTCCGGATATTTTCCAAGAAGAACCGGATCTGACCACCAGGTCACATTCCAGTGCCAGTTTGAGAACTCATCCGGCAGAGCAAAGAAACTCTTCTTTGCCGCTTCGATATCTTCTGCTTTTTCCGTTGCCGGATAGCATACAGAAGCTGTCGGTGCATATCCGATCACAAGTGGCTGCTTCCCATGTGTTCTTAACATCTGCACAGCTCTTCCATGCGCTTTCATAACGTTATGTGCCATCTCAAAAGTATCCCGGATCGGTGCTTTTATCCCCGGCGCATGTTCGCCATTTACAAAACCGAGTCCGACAAAGCACTGTGGTTCATTCAACGTAAAGAAATGTGTGACTCTGTCACTGAATCGTTCCGCCAAAAGCTTTGCATATTCTCCGAACCACTCCACGATCTTTGGATTCATCCATCCACCGCGTTTATACAATTCATATGGAAGTTCCCAGTGATACATGGTAATATATGGTTCAATATCATTTTTTAATAATTCATCGATCAGATCATTGTAGAATGCAATGCCGGCTTCGTTCACCCTGCCAGCTCCTTCCGGCATAACCCTGGACCAGTCTATCGAAAAACGATATCCTTTCAGTCCAATCTCTTTCATGATCCGAACGTCTTCTTTATATCTGTGATAATGATCACATGCTACTTCTCCCGTATGTCCTTCGAATATCTTCCCCGGTTCCTTTGTATACACATCCCATATATGCTCACCTTTTCCGTCTTCTTTCACGGCACCTTCTATCTGATATGCACTTGTTGCTGCTCCCCATACAAAATCTTTTCTAAAATCCATGCTTATTCTCCCTGTTTTCATTATACTGTAATTGTATTATACCGCAAAAATTCATACTGTGCATTATAAGTGAGGCCGGAGATTTCAAAAACCTCCGGCCTCACTTATGTTACATCGATATATTAACTTTCAAACTGGCTGTGATACAGTTTATGGTAAAATCCACCTTTTTTCAGCAGTTCTTCATGATTGCCCTGCTCGATGATCTTACCGTCTTTCATAACTAAGATTAACGAAGCATTCCGTATCGTGGAAAGTCTGTGTGCTACGATAAAGCTTGTTCTGCCCTTCATCAGTTTATCAAATGCTTCCTGTACCTGCAGTTCGGTACGGGTATCAATACTTGATGTCGCCTCGTCTAAAATCAGCATCGGCGGCAGACAAAGCATGACTCTTGTGATACACAGAAGCTGTTTCTGTCCCTGGCTGATGCTGTCTTCATGGAGCACCGTGTCCAGACCTTTCGGAAGTCTGCGGATGAATTCCAAGCTTCTTGCTTCTTTCGCCGCACAGATGATCTCTTCATCAGTTGCATCCGGCTTTCCAAAACAGATGTTGTCTCTCACGGTTCCGCTCTTGATCCAGGTATCCTGCAGTACCATGCCAAAGCTGCTTCTGAGCGCATGTCTGGATACTTCCCGGATGTCTTTTCCATCCACCAGGATCTTTCCTTCATCTACGTCATAGAAACGCATCAGCAGGTTAATAAATGTCGTCTTACCACATCCGGTCGGACCAACGATTGCGATACGCATACCTGGTTTTACATCCAGATTGAAATTCTTGATCAGTTCTTTTTCTTTATCATAACTGAATGCCACATCATCAATTGTAACATTGCCATCGACTGTAGCAAATACTCCTTCTGCATTCGGTGTCTCTTCTTTCTGCTCCAACAGGTCAAAGATACGGTCCGCACATGCCAGCGCATTCTGCATCTCTGTAATTACCGAACTGATATCATTGAACGGCTTCATATACTGGTTCGCATAGGATAACAGTACAGAAAGTCCTCCAACCGTCAGCGTTCCGCCCGGTATCAGAAAAGCTCCGAGTAGTGCTACTCCGGCGTAAATGATATTGTTGACAAATCGTGTAGATGGGTTCGTTAAACTGCTGTAAAATACCGCTTTCTGGCTGTATGTCTGCAGTTCTTTATTGATCTCATCAAATCTTCTGGATGATTCTTTCTCGTAACCGAATGCTTTGACTACCTTCTGTCCGCCGATCATTTCTTCGATCAGTGCAGTCTGGCATCCTCGGGTCTCGCTCTGCTTCCGGAACATCGTATAAGATCTGGAAGAAATGAATTTCGCTACTACGAAACTAAATGGTGTCAGAACAATCACTAAAAGCGTTACCCACACATTCTTGGAGAACATGAAGATCAGCGTCACAACGATCGTCACAATTCCGGAAAACAACTGTGTAAATCCAAGCAGCAAACCATCGGATAAGATATCTGTATCTGCAATGACACGGCTTACGATATCTCCGGTACTATGCTGATCCAGATAAGATAACGGCAATACCTGGATATGCCGGATTGCCTGTGACCGGATATCCTGTACAATACGATAGGTCATACGATTATTCAAAAGATTCATGAACCAGGTAGCAAGTGCCGATATCACGATGAATACCAGAATCTGTCTCAGATAATACCACATCATATCAAAGTTCACCTGATGTGCTGCTACCACTTCATCGATCGCATCTCCGAATAAGACCGGCACATACAACTGCAATACTACAGAGATCGCAGCAAAGATGACACTGAATCCAAGGAAAATCTTATATTTCCCTATGAGCTTTAATAATTTCTTCATTACTCTGCCGCTCCTTTCTCTGTCTTCTCAGAAGTCTTCATTACAACCGGACGTTCCTCCGGGAACTGTGAATAATAGATTTCCTGATAGGTCTCACAAGTTTCCATCAGTTCTTCGTGTGTTCCCTGTCCTGCCAGTTCACCGTCGTCCATAACCAGGATCTTGTCCGCCTGCCGGATGCCGGAAATTCTCTGGGATACCAGGAATGTTGTCACATTGCCTTCCAGTTCACCGATTGCTTTACGAAGCGCTGCGTCTGTCGCAAAATCCAGTGCACTTAAACTGTCATCCAGTATCAGGATATCCGGCTTGCTGACCAGTGCACGCGCGATCGTAAGACGCTGTTTCTGTCCTCCGGACAGGTTGCGTCCGTTCTGTTCCACTTCAAAATCAAGCTTTCCAGGCTTAGATTCTACAACATCTTTTGCCTGAGCAATTGTGATCGCTTTCCACAGATCTTCATCTGAAGCCTGATCATTGCCCCACTTTAGATTATCACGGATACTTCCTTTGAACAGGATGGAACGCTGCTGAACCACTCCGATCTCACGGCAAAGTTCTCCCTGCGGATAATCCTTTGCATTGACGCCATTTACCTTTACTATACCTTCCTGTGGATCATAGAATCTCGGGATCAAGCTGACCAGCGTACTCTTACCACTTCCGGTTCCTCCGATGATTCCAATCGTCTGTCCTTTCTTCGCCCGGAAGGTGATATCTGATAAGCTGGATGCTCCGGCACCTTCGTAGGTGAAGGTGACGTGGTTGAACTCAACTGCCATATTATCATCAGCTTTATCATTTCCAGCCACTGCTTTGTATTCCATGCTAGACTTCACATCCAGGATACCGGCCACACGGTCTGCACAAGCCATTGATTTATTCAACGTAATGATCAGAGAGGCTAATTTGATCAGCTCTACAATGATCTGTGCCATATAGTTATACAGTGCTACCACCTGCCCCTGTTGCAGATTCCCGATATTCACCTGCACTCCGGCACGTGCGATCAGTAACACAGTTGCCACGTTGATCAGTACATACGTGAGCGGATTCAGAAGAGCAGAAATTCTTCCTACGAATTCATTCAGTCGCGTAAGCTCACAGTTTCCTTCTTCGAATTCCTCCACCGACTGTTCTTCCCTGCAGAACGCACGGATGACACGGACACCTGTCAGATTCTCTCTTGTAAGTCCTGTCACACGGTCCAGTCCTGCCTGTACTTTCTTGAACAGCGGAATACTGATCAGCATAATGGAAAATACAACTACAAACAGGATCGGCACTGTCACAACAAAGATCAGTGCGCAGCGCACATTGATGGTAAATGCCATCACCATCGCACCGATCACGACAAACGGACTTCTCAGCAACAGACGCAGTCCCATGTTAATTCCGTTCTGTACCTGGTTCACATCGTCCGTCAGTCTTGTGATCAGCGTATCCGTTCCGAGCGTATCCAGTTCTGTAAATGACAGTCCCTGGATATGGTCGAACATTGCCTGTCTGACACTGGTCGCAAATCCAACACTCGCCTTTGCGGCAAAGAACTGTGCGGTAAAGCTGCACAACAGTCCGACTGCTGCCATAAGCAGTAATACGAAGAACATTTCCACAATATATCCACGATCATTCTTCGCAACGCCCACATCAATAATCTGAGCCACCACAACCGGAACCATAAGATCGAATACCACTTCCAGCAATTTAAAAAGCGGTGCCAGAATGCTTTCCCTGCGGTATGGTCTCAGAAATTTCTCAAGACGCTTCATTTCTTTCACTCCATTCCTTTTTCTATCCGATAACTAATAAATCATCTGTTATCTACTTATCATAATGTCCCTTGACTGTTTTATTATAGTCCGTTATCATTGATATGAATAATATTGTTTTTATAGCTTTGCAATACAAAAAATATATAAGGAAGGTAATCCAACATGGAACTCAGACAGTTAGAATATTTCCGCGAGATTGCATCCACCGGCAGCATCAACGAAGCTGCAAGACACTTAAATATGTCCCAGCCGCCGCTCAGCTATCAGATCCGCCAGCTGGAAAATGAATTAAATGTAAAACTTTTCGACCGCACCAGCAAGGGTGTTACCCTGACTGAAGCCGGCAAGCTTCTCTACGACCGCTCCGGTAACCTGCTGGAATACGCCCGATCTACCGAACTGGAAGTCTCAAAAACCGGTAAAAAACGTATCTTACGTATCGGCCTGACTCCGACAACGGTAGATACCATCATGCCTTATATTTCCCAGTTTTCGAAAAAAAATCCCGACGTGAACTTTGAAGTCCACGACGGGATCACTTATTCGCTTTATCAGTATCTTCTGGACGGGATCATCGATATCTCCGTTGCCAGAACACCACTGCGTCTTGACGAGGTGTCTTATATGGAATTGTGTTCTGAGCCGATGATTGCAGTATCAGCACCCAAAAATATGGTTTCAAAGACCGCTGACGTTACCACAGATACACCGCATAATTCTTCGAAACACAATGCGGTTTCTTCCTTAAAGCTCTCCGATCTTTTACATAGACCGCTGATCTTATACCGAAGATACGAAGAGCTCATCATGAATACCTTTCATGCCCAGAATATGAATCCGGACATCTTCTGTGTCTGCGACGATCCGAGAGGTGCAATGCTCTGGGCAAAGGAAAATCTTGCAACTGCCATCTTTCCACAGTCCATGGCAAGCTTGTGTGACGGACTTTGTATACAAGAATTGGATGAGCCGGATCTTGTAACCAAGATTCTTCTGATCTGGGCGAAAGGAAAGAAACCAGTGCCGCTGGTGCAGGAATTTCTGGATGTATGTGGTGAGCATTAGCACATTAGAGCTTACGGTTCACCCACCATATACCAATTATAAGATATACCGCCATCATTCCTAATATGGCAGATGTTGCAACCAGTTGATTCATATTTTCCAAAGCAACTACTAACAGCAGAAGTACAATTTCGCCACACCAATAGGACCAGATACATTTCCTTTTTCCGTAATCAGTAATCCAGGTTTTGGAATCCACGATCCAGAGTAAATTGATGAATATTCCAAAACCAATAGATACAATTAGAGAAGTGGCCGCTTCCGCTGACATATTTATCATTCCATTTTTTACAAATACAATACATAACACCAATAAATCATACGCCAATAACAATATGCCATTTCTTTTCAATGATTTGATACTTTTCTGCATATCCATCTCTCCTCTCCAAATAGAAATCTTAGATAAACCCATCTACTTCTTCCTGCAGATTTACTCCATAAGAGAATACATAGGCTAAACATAAAACAATAATTCCAAAAATGAATCCTCTAACTTCAAAATTGATATCTTTCAGTCCATTCATTTTAATCAATACTCCGCAAATATAAACGACCACATTCTGAATCGTCGGCATTACTATACTGTAAATTCCTATTTTCTTTACTCTTTCTACATTTTCTGCTGTAAACGGTGTGCCCATTTCTGGTTGTTCCTTTGTGCCTTCCAGTGACTTCAGTATTTTATGAACGTTGCGAAAAATCAGGGCCAGTAATATAGATGTTGCTCCCAACAGCAGAAGCCACACGGATACCAGATGCATCCGCATATTTCCCTTTGCATCAATCAGTGTAAAGAACATCCCGTAGGCATTCATCATGGTATCCTGTTTGATGCCGAATATAGCCCCGTTAATGTGCACGCTGTGCATAGGTATAGCCGATCCCGCCCAAAGTAATACGATACCATCGAACCAATGTAAGATTTCCAGAAATCTCATCAGACTGGTCAGTGGTTTCCGGAATTTTTCAAAACTTTTCATCTTCATATTATTCACCCTCCTCTTCATCCAGATTTCCATCAAATTTTAAAATATCACCTACATCACATTGAAGGAAATAACAGATACGATTCATCGTATGCAAACGGATACCTTTGGCTTTTCCGCTTCGGAGTACCGACAGATTGGCCTCGGTAATACCGACTTGTCTGCATAATTCTTTTGAAGTCATTCCCTTCTTTTTCAGGACTTCATCCAGGCATATACGAATTCCCATATTTCCTCCTTTCTGTGTTTGAAAATTATTGTTTTTCGATAATTTATAATTTTATTATAGCAAGGAATTATCGTTTGTCAATAATTTTTACCACGCAATATTCCAACCGTTTTTTTCGTAATTATGTGATTTTTCCAACTTTTCTTATATTTTTAACTCCGAAGAATCTTCTATCGGCAACTACTTATAAACGCATGGCCCAAAAAAAAGATTATCCGGATACTTCCCTTTCTCCAGATAATCTTTCTATATAATCTCTATTCTATTTTATTTTTCTTGCTCCACCTTCGTCTTCTTCGGCAAAAACAGACTCAAAAGTAACGATACCACAAACACTCCTGCCACCGCATTTCCATTAAATACATCTCCTACCGCACTTGGAAATGCTGCAAAGAAGTTCCCAGATGTCTGTGTCAGACCAACTCCGATACTAAATGACAGTGACACGATGATCATTGTTCTGTCATCGAATTTGCATTCTTTCAGCATCTTGATTCCTTCATACATGATCGATCCAAACATCATAACCGTACATCCGCCAAGCACTGCCTGTGGAAGTGAATTGAAGAATGCTCCAAGCGGTGGAAATAACGACGCAAGGATCAGAATCAACGCTCCCATCAAAATTGTAAAACGGTTAATCACCTGTGTCATTGTCACAAGTCCGATATTCTGACTGAATGATGTCAGCGGCAGACAACCAAAACATCCCGAAATTGCACTGGAAAATCCATCAACTGCCAGTGAACCGCGAAGTTCTTTCATCTTAAGATCACGTCCAAGTGCTCCCGTACAGACTGCCGTCGTTGCACCTGTCGTCTCTGCTGCCGATACCAGGAATACGATTGCGATCGTGAAAAATGCTCCCAAATTGAATACTGGCTTATGACTGGTCAGGAACACAAGCTTCGGAATACTGAATACGCCGACCTCCTGAATCGTCTTATGAATACCGGAAAAGTCAACCATCGGTGCGATTCCCGCTACAGTAAATATAATTGCAAGTGCATAGCCAAATACCAGTCCGACCAGCACATTTAAATTCTTATATACGCCTTTCAATACTTCTCTGGATACCAGACATACGATCAATGTAAATGCACCTACTACCAGATGATACCATGAACCGAAGTCTTTCACTCCGCTTCCGCCGCCCCAGGAATCCATACCTACCGGCAGAAGTGATAATCCAATCGCGATAACTACACAAGCCGATACAACCGGAGTCAGATATTTTCTCCAGTACTTGGCACTCAGTCCGACAAAACCTTCAAAAATACCACCCAGAATAACTGCACCAACCATACCTTCATATCCAAGATTCGGATTCGTTGCAATTACCAACAGACTTCCAAGAAACGTAAAACTGACTCCCATAATAATCGGAAGTCCTGATCCGATCACTCCAATCGGATATAACTGTAAACAGGTTCCGATTCCGGCTACAAACATCGCACACTGCAATAACTGTGTAATCTCCGCCGAACTTAAATGTGCCCCATTACTTCTAAGTACTGCCGCACTACACACGATCAGTACCGGAGCCAGATTCGATACGAACATCGCCAGTACATGCTGTAAGCCGAACGGAATGGCTTTTTTAAGTGGAACTCTTCCGTTCAGCTTATAGATATTCTCTTCACTGACCGTCTTTATCTTTTCTTCTTTGTTGCTTTCCATGACTTTTCCTCATTCTCTCTGTAAAATTTTATTTATTATAAGTTTAACTTATATTTTTCAAGAAAGCAACACGAGAATTAATAAATGCATTTATTACTTTAATACAATCCGAAAATATTCTACTGTCGTTGAAAGAAGAAATATTCCACACACTGCCATTTGCAGATATTTTTTCTTAATTACACTTTCAATAAAATCTTTTAAAAATATAAAATCAATCACACTACCAATAAGAATGCTCCCCACATCCATGATACTGTTTATTGCTTTTATCGAAAACAACTGGAACATCCATATCAGACTGGCTGCCCCCAGACACCAGATAAGTGAAAAATAAAATTCCCTTTTTTCACGAATTTCCCAATATTGCCGTAAAAGAACCACACATGTAGTACATCCTATGATACAGCCATAAAATGCAATCGAAGAAAACACTTTTGTTGACTGTGTAACCATTACACCTAATACTGCCATTACAAAGCTAATTCCACTGATTAACCATTTCATTTTCTTTGCCGCATGATACTCCGATATCTCTGCCGTTGATTTCATAATCTCTACTACGTTCTTCCGGTCTACAGCAGTTTCTCTTCTTTCTGTATTGATTTCCGATCTCATAAGCTCCACCACTTCTATCCCGAGTGCATCTGCCAATGGTTCTAACGTATTAATGTCTGGAAAACCAAGTCCTCTTTCCCATCTGCTGACTGCCTTATCCGTTACATTTATCTTTTCTGCCAGTTCCGCCTGTGTCATACCCAGCTGCTTTCTCCGTTCCATGATAAATTTTCCAAATACTTTTGCATCCATGTAATTCACTTCCTTTTTCCGTTCTTCGAAACCGAATAGACTTCTTTGTTTAATTACATCATATACATTTTTTGTTAAATACGTCAATCGACGAATCCTTTACTTTTTTAATTTTAAGGTAAAAAGCTTTGAATAGTAAAAGAAGACTCTTGCAATGCAACAGCCTTCCTAATCATATACTTATTCTTCTTTTTGTATTTCTTCTATAATTCGTTGAATTGCAGTTACCTCTTCCTCCAATTCATCCGCAATTTGTCCTATAGACTTTCTTTTTTTCAACTTCTTTTTAATCTGCTTTTTCAAAAGACTCCGTTCTCCAAGCTCAATTCCAGATTCTACTCCAGCCTCCACACCAGCTTCATACTCCGCTTTCCGTAATTTTTTCTCTTCAAATTCTTTATCATACTCATAGATGCTCACTTTGATCACCTCTGCCTTATTCTTCACCAAAAATTCTGCCAGAATTCCTTCCTCTATGCATTCATCTACCGCTCGCGTAACTGCCTCTTCCAGAGGAATATTCTGCGTCACATATTTTCTTACCCTCGCAACATATTTGGCATATTCCTTTAATGTTCTGCAGTGTTCCATCAGTTCTAGGTTATGACCATCATTTACATTCAACATAGTCACCTTTAATTCCAGATCCGGATCATCCGTCGAATTCTCATAAGCTGAAGATAATCGGAATTCATTATAATCGTCTACCTTTTTCGTTCCATTATAAAATACAATAAATCTTGGTGTCGGTATCTTTTGTATTACCGTGGAATATAAAGATTTCCGAACTACTAATCTTTGATATTCATCCGCAATATAGAATAAATTTCTAAGCGGAATATTCGGGTTATACGTCGACTGGTGCTCATACAAATATAAATTCATATCCATAATAAACGCCAGATTATTTTTCATTCCCATATAAATTGCATTTTCTAATGTGACAATCTGCAAATCTTCTACATTAGTATAATTCCGACCATTCACTGCATTATACAATGATAGCAGATTTTCTTTATCATGATACAACATTCGAAAAATCGTATCTTTGTATGGCCGTTTTGCCTTTAACTGACGGTTGCTTACCTGATACTTTTTGTTACGTCTCTTCTGACTTTTTCTTCTCGCCATATTTAATTCCTCCTATGTGCAGGAGGATATCTTACTTACACGTTCAGTCCTCTCCTGCTTTTTACAATTGATTGGTATAAAAAACATAGATTCCTGAAATGCAATTAGAATGTAGATAGTATATGATTCAATATACCTTAGATTTCTTTTGAAGTATGCTTTTATATAGATTAACATATAAATAAATATTATTCAATATATTTTCAAACAAATTTTGTTGCTGTTTATTACATGAAGCGGTCATTCCGTGGGTATCGCATGCTGTAATGATTCAACAGCGGAACCATAACTGCTGTGATACCGGAAGTGTACAAAAAAAGCCGGAAAGTCAAGGCTTCCGCCACAACTTTTCGGCCATACACAGGTTACAATTCCGCTATTGAATTCAGTATCATTGGCCAGTCTTTCTCATGGACCGGGGTAAGCCACAATACTGTATTAAACAGCAAAAAAAATCAACTTCGTCTCATCAAACTCTATCTTCTGCCCTTTCCTTCTAAAATACTCCTCCACGACCTGATACATCTCCTCATACCGTCCCTCGCATGCACAGTTTCCTAACGGTTCGATCCAACAGGACTGTTTTCCACAGGCATCTCTCAAGTGAACCTTAAAATTCAGCCCTTTCTCTTCCAGCAATCCGTTCACTTCAATAATCTCATTAAATGTAATATAATTCATATCTGCTATCTCCTCCAGTTCTTTCCACTATAGTATCCGGCTGCATTGAATATCGTTGCGAATACATTGATCATCTTGTTCGACGTATACACTGCATGATACCGGTTATATTTTCCCCAGTCTGCATTCGCCAGTGTCCATGTTCCGGATACAGCAGCAAGATAAATAACAGCACACAAAAATCCCACGATAAGTTCGCCTGTTGCCATCAAATGGTCATACTTCTGATTCAGCATCTGTGCTATCACTCCTGCCATGATCAGGCTTGCAAGCATACTGATCCAGAGTTTGTTCAGGATATAGCGGTTCAGCTTTGAGCCCATCCACAATATAATTGCAAGAATAAATGCCCCGCCATACAGGTAGATTACATACTGCTTCAATACCGCTGTATCACGACACACAATATATCCTCTTCCCATCAATGTTCCGATTGTAAAAAATCCGACAGGCTGTACAACTGCCCCCAGAAGCAACAATGTCAGATGCACTTTCATATTCGCCGAACATGTTCCTATGATAAACAGACCAACCACAGCTGCAAGTGAAATCATTCCAACATAAAGATGTGTTCCAATATAATCCTTCGGGAGCAGCCATATAGATATCACACTTAAGATCGTTCCTGCAATAAAAAAGCATGCAATCTCATTGTTCATCTCATCCCTGCTTAATTTCTTCTGTACAATATCCTCTTTCAAAAGAATTGCCAGACGTACCTGCCACTCTTCTTTTTCTTCCTCAATCTCAAGCTGATCGATCGATGTAATGTCAAGCTTACTTTTCAATGCCTTCTGACAGGTCAATTTTGTCTCTTTTAATGTTCGTTCTTCTTTTTCGATCTCATCTAATCTGTGAGATAATGCTTCCTGTAAAGTCAATCTATTTTCATAGATATCTTTGATCTCCTGTACCGGAATACCGATCAGACGCAGCTTTTTAATTTCCTGAAGCTGTTCTACATCTGTTTCTGAATACTCCCGGTAATTATTTTCCTGATTACGTGCCGGATGGATCAGTCCTTCTTCTTCATAAAATCTTATATTCGCCTTGGAAATCCCAACCTGTTTTTCTACATCTTTAATCTTCATAAAGTGACACCTTCTTTCCATTCTTCCAGTCTGCCTCTGTAATGATCTCTTTGCGGTGTTTTATCGTCTTGTATTTTACTTTACCAAATAAACCTTTCTGCTCTTTACAATAAATGATATGAACTGCCATATGAAACTTCTGGTTCTCGTCTTCCAACTCATGACTGTATTCCAGATGAGTCGCACTGTAACGAAGCAGAAGCACTTCACCGGCTCCCACCGGTACATTCCCACCATCCACAGACATAACCTGAAATGTAATGGTTCCCGGTATTTCGATTTCTTTTAATTCAACCTGTTCTTTTATTACTGTCTGAAGTTCAGAAATGATTTTGTTTCTTTCTTCACTTTTTTCCATACTGTCACCTTCCCTCATTCCGGATATCTACATCCTTCTCCCTCTTTGTTAAGATGATTATATTCCTTCAAGCCGCTTGAAGGTCAAGAGATTCACCATATTTTTCTTCCATTTTTTGCCTTTACTCATATTCCCGCTCGATTTTTTTCTCTGCCAGCCGCTCTGTCTCTTCTATCGCTTCTTTATAGCCGGTCAGTGCCGCAAATGGTGCAAACTGAGCCGCCCGGTCTGCTATCGGCATCGGCGGATGTGTCTCCGATACATGATGCGGAAGGTTCAGAATATCTCCATACTTTTGCTGCACTTCGATCACCGATTTCTGTAATTTCCCCGAAACCTGTGTAACATTTTCTTTCAAAACATTATCATTCCTCACGCTTTATGTCCTCCGATCTGCCGGTTCCGTTCCATCGCAGTTCCATCCTCCTGCAGATTCATTCCTTTTAAGATTGCATTCTTTCCATATTTTTTCTTAATGTCCAGCATCGCTTTCTGCATCTTCTTTTCCCGTTCCAGCTTCTCATTCTTCTCTTCCTTTTCCTTCTTTGCAATTCCAAAATCTGTAAAAAGATTCATCTGTTCATACTGCTGTTCTTCCTGGACCTCTTTCTCACTGATCACATGATTCGCTGCCATCGTAATCCGGCGGATCAGAAGATCCGGATTCACAATTTCATGATACAGCTTTACAACCGCCTGTGTCATCAGCCTCGATGAAGAAGTATGCTGCTTCAGATTAGCGGTTCCGTGTGCATGTTTCGGCAGCTTCCTGCCATACCAGTCCGTCGTGATCTCTCCTACATTTTTCTTCATTCCTTGTTCCAGATTCTTGATGTCATATCCGATCGTCAGAACGATCTGATCTGTCACAAGACATTTATCTACCAGATCCAGCGCCAGTTGGTCAATCATTTCCTTTACCACGATCTTTGTCTGTTCGAAATCATATGGACAGTGCAGTACCTGTCCCGCACCCATACTGTTATTCTCAGGCTTATACGCCTTCACATCTGTGATCGTGCAAGGCTCCCATCCCCATGCATGATCGATCAGAAGTTCTGCATTGATGCCAAACAACCGGTACAGCAGATCTTCATTATAATAATCTCCTGTTTTCCCAAGCGAGCATCTTGCCACATCTCCCATGGTGAATAATCCGACTTCCGCAAGCTTCTTCGCATACCCCGGGCCCACACGCCAGAAATCCGTGATCGGCTGATGTGCCCACAAGAGCTTCCTATAAGAAATTTCTGTAAGTTCTGCGATTCTCACCCCATTCTGATCCGGCTCGATATGCTTCGCCACAATATCCATGGCAACTTTACACAGGTACAGATTTGTTCCGATTCCGGCAGTTGCCGCAATCGACGTCTCCTGCTGGATTTCCCGAATGATCTTCCCAGCCAGCTCCCTTGCCGTCATACGGTAAGTATTCAGATAATCAGTCACATCCATGAATACCTCGTCGATGGAATAGACATGGATATCCTCCGGTGCAACGTATTTCAGATAAATGTTGTAGATCTCCGTACTGCATTTCATATATAATGCCATTCTCGGAACCGCCGTAATATAATCCAGTTCCAATTCCGGATGTAGTTTTATTTCTTCATTATCTACGGAAGCTCCTGCAAACTTCTTTCCGGGTGCCATGCAGATCCGTCTTTTATTCACTTCTTTCACCTTCTGCACAACCTCGAAAAGTCTGGCACGGCCCGGTATCCCGTAGGATTTCAAGGAAGGAGACACTGCCAGACAGATAGTCTTTTCCGTACGGCTTTTGTCCGCTACTACCAGATTGGTCGTCATCGGATCCAGTTTTCTTTCTTTACATTCTACCGATGCGTAAAACGATTTCAAGTCGATTGCAATATAGCTTTTCTGTTCTTTGCCTGCCATGCCTGTTCTCATTCTTCCTTTACTCGCAAATTTATTCACAAAGTTTTTCTACTTCGAATGTATGTTCTTATTATACCAATATTCTGATTTTTCCACAATACAGAAGCAGTTACAAATTATTTTTTCTAAAACTATTGACCTTCAAGTTACTTGATGGTTTATATTATAGACAACAAAAGAGAAGAAACAAAAAATTGATAAGAATGCCGGCTATTACCAAATTCTCTTAAAGAAAGGGGACATTAAAATGAAGAACGGAACAGAAAACAAAAAAGTTGTCTTTGATATTATTTTTAACTTAATATGCATGATATACATAATCTACAGTTGGATGTCACTTACAAATGTCGGAGTCGTAACTGCACTGACACATAATCATGGTGATGCCATGCTGCTGATCTTCGGTGCCGCAATTGTTCTGATCGTCTTTTTCATAATTGATATCATTTCTTTAATATCAGGGAAAAAGCAAAGGGGCTATTTGTTACCGGGGTATGTCGGAGTGTCCATTGGTGTAAAATGTATCGCAATACTATTCCTGGTTTTAGCATATGTATTTAAGCTTAGAATCTAGAGACCTGCCACTGGCAGCTTCTTCCAAACACATGACGTATAAAATATGGCTGACATATATTCTTTCATGATATATGCCAGCCATATTTCAAAATCCGTTTACCATTATTTTATTTATAATCCATCACCAGAAACATCGGTTTGATCGCTACCACTTCATCATACTCTTCTTTCTCTACGACTACGCTGGAATTCAACGCTTTCAGATCTTTTTTCAAAACCTGCAATGCTTCCGGAATATTTCTCGCACGCCCTTCTTTCATAATTTCCTGCATTCTCTTTAGCACAATCGGATGTGCATAGTGAGCCGGTACCGGAAAATCCGGATACACTCTGATATACTCTTCCATCTGACTGATCGATTCCGTCAGCCGCTTCTCAATATAATTCTTATTATTCTTCGAAGTCGGAAGTACATTCGCTCCGGCAAATAAAAAGATTGCAGCCAGACCAAACAAAAGGAAATACATTCCAAATCCTGCATGGGTCGTCAATGCATAGATACCATAGACGAATGCCGCACCGCCCATCAGTACGATTGCAAGAGCTACCCATTTATACGCCGGATTACTTCTGTCATAAGTACGCTTTTCTTCGCCGACTGACTCAAGTCCATATAGATATCCGATTGCTTTTTCAGATACTGTTCTGCCTGTTCCAGCTTCACGAGACATCTTTTTGTTTCTTCCGATACATTTCTTTCTCTTTGCTTTTCTGCCAGCCATCTTTCCTTCTCTGCCAGCTTTCTCTCAGCCTCAAGACTGTGTACCGGAATATCCGGATATTCTTCTTCTATGTACGCAAGAAATCTGTCCACATCTTCTTCATGTTTGAAATTACATTGCTTTTCTTTTCCGTCCTCATATACGACCACAAGATAGGATAATGTACCGAATACTCCTTTTCCTGTAAATCCGCCCTTACTCATGGCGATTCTTTTGAAGATCCTTTTTACAGAACTGATCGGTATGTAATACCTTCTGTCAATATAGAAGCTGCTAAGATACACTGCCTTTTTTCCAATGCCACAAGGTCCGATCTTCTTACATTCTTTTTTGTCTTTTACCAATTCTTCATCCGGAATCGATACATTACCCAGTCTTTGTGGTTTCATCTTTTCATCATCTCATTTCTGTCAATTCATTCTGCCTTTTTATGTATTCAAATTACACTGTCTTACAACTATGCTTTCATTGGTTTCTTTGTCGCATGGATAAAGATTCCAAGGAATACTGCTGCCAGGATAATTCCTACCGGATAAGCAACCTTCGTAGAAAGTCCCAGACACTCTTCTGCACAGAAGAAATAGGTCATGGAAACTGCACTCATGAATGTTGCCGGTACCGCTGTGATCCAGTAATTCTTCTTCTCGCGGAACAGATACATACTTGCTGTCCACAGAACGATCATAGCAAGTGTCTGGTTTGTCCAGCTGAAGTATCTCCATACGATTGCATAATCCAGATGTCCGACAAATGCTCCGACTGCCAGAAGCGGAACACATAACATCAGACGTTTCTGCATCTTATTCTGATCAACTTTGAACCAGTCTGCCAGTACCAGACGTGCACTACGGAATGCGGTATCTCCGGAAGTGATCGGGCATACGATAACTCCGATCATTAGATCTGTGTGCATTTTCCACAATGCTATCATCTCGGGAACTGCATGCTTAAAGCCCAATACAGAAAACTCAAAAGAAAAATGCCGGCACCCCAAGATACCGGCATTTTCCACTCATAGGAATCAATCATTTAGTTTTAGTTGCTTCTTATTATAATAGCGATTCAATTAACATACAGTTCTGATATCTGTGTATTCATAGCAGTCAAAGCTGTCTGCTACGTTCTTGCATGTTAATTTTCCATCGTATGTATTTACAGCTGAATAGATAACTTCGTTATCTTTGCATGCCTGCTCAAGTCCTTTTCCTGCAATCTGCAGTCCATAAGACAGTGTAGCATTTGTCAGTGCAATTGTAGATGTTCTTGGAACTGCTCCAGGCATATTTCCTACACAGTAGTGAACAACACCATCTTCGATGAAGATCGGATCATCGTGGTATGTAACTTTTGTTGTCTCACCACATCCGCCCTGATCAACAGCTACGTCTACAAATACAGCACCTGGTTTCATCTCTTTGAGATATTTTTTCTTGAAGATCTTAGGAGCTGATTTTCCTGGAATCAGGACACATCCAATTACAAGGTCTGCTTCTTTTACAGCTTTTTCGATATTTGCATCATTAGAAACAAGTGTCTGGATACGTGCTCCGAAGATATCATCCAGATAAGCAAGTCTCTGAAGGTTGATGTCCATGATTGTTACATTAGCACCCATTCCTACAGCGATCTTACAAGCGTTTGTTCCTACAGATCCGCCTCCGAGGATTACGATGTTAGCCTTTGGTGTTCCAGGAACTCCTGCTAAGAGAACACCTTCTCCTCCAAATCTCTTCTCAAGATATTTTGCACCTTCCTGAATACTCAGACGTCCTGCGATCTGGCTCATTGGAGCAAGCAGAGGAATACTTCCGTTTCTTTCGATCAGTGTCTCATAAGCAACACCTTTTACCTTTGCTCCGAGAAGAGCATCTGTCTGCGGCTTGTCTGCTGCAAGGTGAAGATATGTATAAAGGATCAGTCCTTCATGGAATAATGGATATTCTTCCGGAAGCGGCTCTTTTACTTTGATCATCATCTCTACAGTATCCCATACTTCTTTTGCTGTATCAATCATCTTAGCCCCAGCTGCCACATATTCGGCATCTAAGAATCCTGATCCTTCTCCGGCACCTTTTTCGATATAAACATCGTGTCCTGCGTTCACATAGCTCTTAACATTGTCAGGTGTCATACCTACACGGAACTCGTTGTTTTTAATCTCTTTTACACATCCTACTTTCATTTTGAAAAACCTCCTAAAAATTTTTAATCCGTTTGTTTTTTGAAGTGAAGATTATTTTTCTTATTGTTATTTTGTTGAAGAATATTCTTCATTTCTGTCTAAACTCATATTATCACACTCAAGTTGTTAATGCAATAAAAGTTATTTTTTTCACTAGTAAGTTATTTTTTTGTCTTTCTAATTCTTTTTCTCTTGTTTTGCAAAGTAATCTTTTACCAGTTTTGCCACTGTTCCTGACAACAGGAATAATGCAATCAAGTTAGGGATAGACATCAGACCATTACAGGTATCTGCAATTCCCCAAATGATACCAAGATCTACTGTTGCACCAAGGATTGCGACCAACGCATACACGATCATAAATGGTTTCACAACCTTTGTTGTAAATACAAACTCGACACATCTTGCTCCGTAAAGTCCCCATCCAAGAATCGTTGAGAATGCGAAACAGCACATTGCAATTGCAGTAAAGATCGTCACCCAGCTTCCATACGTTGTTACGAATCCTGAGATGGTAAGCTCCGCACCTGCTGCCACGCCGTACTGGATTCCTTCGCCGCCACAAAGGATAACCAGTGCTGTTAGTGTACAGATCACGATTGTATCTGCAAATACTTCAAAGATACCAAACATACCCTGTTTTACAGGCTCATCTGTATCTGCACATGCATGTGCGATCGATCCGGTACCGATTCCGGCTTCATTTGAGAAGATACCTCTGGAAACACCACGTCTCATAGTCATAAACATGCTTCCAACCACACCGCCGGTAAATGCGGACGGGTTAAATGCTCCTACAAAGATCATCTCAAATACATGTGGAACTTTGTCTGCATTCAGTGCAACTACTCCGATTGCAAGGATGATATAGAATACTGCCATGAATGGAACCAGCTTCTCTGTTACGGTACCGATACGTTTTACTCCGCCAAGTAAAACAACCGCTACCAGTGCTGCAATCACAATTCCGATCACCAGATTCACCATACTTATCTGTGCGTCATCAATCACATTGTAGCTTATAAGTGCTGAATCGATGGATGTCGTAATGGTATTTACCTGTGTTGCATTTCCTGTTCCGAGTACTGTCAAACTTCCAAGGATCGCATAGACCGAAGCCATCCAGTACCATTTCTTGCCAAGACCGTTCTTAATATAATACATCGGGCCCCCAACATAATCTCCCTCTGCATTCTTCTCTCTGTAATGAACTGCAAGTGTAACTTCTGAGAACTTCGTACACATTCCAAGCAACGCGGACACCCACATCCAGAACACTGCTCCTGCTCCTCCGATTGCAATCGCACCGGCAACTCCGGCAATATTTCCCGTTCCTACCGTTGCCGCAAGCGCCGTACACACTGCCTGGAATGGAGTGATACTACCTTCTTTCGCTTCTGACTTTGTGAAGATACGTCCGATAGAATTCTTAATGGCATACCCAAATTTTCGGAACTGTATAAATCCTGTACGAGCTGAAAGTACAAGCCCTACACCGATGATACAGACCATTGCCGGAACCCCCCAGACGAAATTGTTAACGGCCGCATTCACGTTTTCAATTGTTTGTAACATTTCTTTTCCTCTCTTTCGTCGTTCGTTGGTTTGATAATAACATACCATTATTTTTTTGTACACAATTATTTTTGCACTTTATCTATATGCGTTATTATTTTCACACACATTTTTGTGTAATATGCACATAGTTTTCTTCTTTTTTTACGATTTTCATTCAAAAAGATTGGAGTATACTTCATTTGTGTGATATATAAATAACGAGAAAAAATCATCATTATCTATAAGTTCTATCTTCTTTTCCCCATATCCACACGTTTTTTTCTTTTTTCATGCTCTCCGTCTTGCAACTTTCCCAGATTCATGTTTTAATCTAATTATCAATATCACTTTCGGAGGAACTATATTATGAAAGATATGAAGGAATTACTCCATTCTGCGCATCTTACCAAGACGCAGAGGATCATTGCGGAATATGTTCTGGATAATGCTTCGGAAGCCTGTTTTATGACATCTACGGAGATTGCTTTAAAGCTCGGGGTGAGTGAGTCTTCCGTAATCCGTTTCAGCCGTACGATCGGATTTGACGGCTTTATGGATTTTCAGAAGGCACTGCGGAAAGATTATCAGGACAAAGTACTCAGCATTTCCAGCAGTATCACAATCCCATCCCAGCGGATTGCAAAGCAGGCAAAATTAGACAACTCTTCTGATTACATCAACCGGCATTTTAAGAATGCTGCTCATAACCTTGAAGAGATATTTATCCAAAACTCCATTGAGACCTTTGAGAAGGCTGCGGATCTTATTGTTTCCAGTAAGCACAAATACATTGCTGCAACGAGAGGAAATATCTGTCTTGCAGATTTCTTTCTCCTGTATTTAAAGCAGATGGTTCCGCATGTAACCATGACAACCACAACGTCCATGAGCCCGATTGATCATATGTGCAATATCTCGCAGACCGACTGTCTGGTATTATTTAGTTTCCCAAGATATTCTTCTCAGGACGAAGTGACCGCCGAGATGGCACGCGATGCCGGAGCTTCAATAATTGTGATCACTGATAAACCGAGTTCCCTGCTTGCACAATATGCCGACATTCTTCTCACAGTCCCGGTAGACAGTAATACATTCTTCAACTCTATGATCGGTCCGCAGTTCGTAACAGAGTCTTTGCTGGAAATCATCAGCCATAAGGCCAAAGGAATTGAAAAAAGACTTAATACGATTGACAAATATCTGAATAAACTCGGAAATTATTAACAAAGAAAACCTGCCGCAGATTTTCTCCAAGTCTCATCAATGATTATGACTTGTCGGAAATCTGTGACAGGTTTTCTCTCTCTTCTATCTGCGCTGTCAGGATTTTTACCAGTCTGCGCTGTTTTGCATATAATTTGATCATGTTAAATACCCGTTGATATACGATCCGCATATCAAACGGACGCCTAATATAATCCACGGCACCGGCTTCGTAAGCTCTCCAGATATATTCTTCCGAATCCTCTCCTGATATTACAATTACCGGAATGTCATCTATCCACTGTTCCTGATTCATATATTCCAGTACTGCAAATCCATCCATCTTCGGCATCACAATATCCAGAAGTATCAATGCTATATCATTTCCATATTTCTCCAGCTTCTCCACACATTCGTTCCCGTTTTCCGCTTCTATGATCTGGTACTTATCCTGCAGAATTTCTGTCAGAAGTTCTCGGTTGATCTTAGAATCATCTACAATAAGAATCCGTGGCTTTAGAATATCCGTATGCTCATCATGATCCTCCTCCGCTATTTTCTGATCCATTCCCTCTACCATTGCAGTATTTTTATACATTTTAGCAAGGTACATCCGTTTATCTGCTCTCTGGACAGCCTCTTCCACTGTCTCTTCTGTCGCTGACACACCTCCGATGCTGACTGATAACTTAATCCGCTCATATCCTGGTACACTCGTTTCAGCAATTTTTTTCTTAATCTTATTCAGCTTCCGCGCAAAGTTCTCACTGTCAATCTCCGGCAGTAAAAGCAGAAATTCATCCCCTCCGTATCTGATCAGTTTATCTGTCTTTCTGATATATTGCCGTATTACTTCTACCACTGTAATCAGTGCCATATCTCCTGCGTGATGACCATGCATATCATTATATAACTTAAAATCATCTACATCAAGAATCGCAACCCCTGCTTTTCCCTTTACATGCTTAATCTCATCTTCATAGTATCTCCGATTATAAGCCCCTGTCAGCGCATCTCTGTAAAGCTTGTCATTATAAACAGAAAGCTTTTGGACCATCTTCCCATATCCAACCGCATCAATCAATGTGTCTTCATCCAGCTTCTTCAACATCTCCATTACGTACGGTTTTCCATCAATCTCCACATATCTTGAAAACACCTGAAAAATATCCGAATCCAGAAATTCCAGCTTCGCTGCCTGTTTTTTTTCTCTCAGCGATTTCATAGATATGCAATTCTCACACGGCTTTGCCTTATTCCAGAATGAATAGCACTGACACATTTCCATTGCATCTGCATCTGCATCCGCACTGTGCTCTGCTCTCTTCTCCAGCATCTCACCATCAACCAGGCGTACAATTGAGAACACTTCTCTTAGGCACTCCATCTTCTGTTCTGCCTGCTCCATTGTCATACAGTCCTTCTTATCCGTCATCGCACACCTCATTCTTTCTGTCCTTTCCTGCTACTCTTTTCTCCAAACATACTGTCTATATTTTAACATATAATCTATGATTTTTGAAGATGAGATCCATATGTACTCATTCTTCTTTTCTTCCGCCAGAAATAGTACGGGATCAGACAAAGTAACGTTGCCCCCCATGCCAGCGGATAACTGATCAGCAGAATCTCCACCTTATGATGAATCTTCGTAAGGATTATGATCCACGGAAGCCTTACAAAGAACAGACCTCCGAATGTAAATATGGTCGGCCAGAGGACATCTCCCAGACCACGCAGTCCTCCGGACAGATTCTCAAGCAGCACACTCAACAGATAACTCGGAATCAGGAAACGTAACATATATACTCCTATCCCGATGACCTTTGGATCTGTCGTGAACATATGGTATAACGGTTCGCAGAATGCAAACAGGACTATAATAATAGCTCCTGTAAATATATAAGAGATCACTACATTCACCCGGATACTTTTATATACCCTGTCCATCTTTCCTGCCCCGTAGTTCTGTCCGGCGAATGTGGTCACTGCCGCACCAAGCGCACTCGATACTGTCCAGAAGATCATATCAAGCTTTCCGTAAGCTGCCCATCCTGCAGCGGTATCTGTACCAAAACTGTTGACGGATGCCTGGATCACTACATTTGTCACACCGTAAGCACATGCCTGAAGTGCCCCCGGAACACCGATTTTCAATTCTTTTCTCAATACTCCGACATCCATCCGGAGTTCCCGGAACTTTAATTTCATAGCATCATATGCCCTAGTCAGCGACCAGGTAACCAGAACTGCACTGACACATTGTGAAATAACCGTTGCGAGTGCTGCCCCCGCAATCCCCATCTTCATTCCTACCACCATGACAATGTCCAGTATGATATTCATCACACAGCAGATCAGCAGATAGAGAAGCGGTCTTCTGGAATCTCCGACCGCCCTCATGATTGCCGATCCCATATTGTAGACCAGCGTAAACAAAATTCCCATAAAGTAAATTCTGAGATAAGTTATGGAATCTGCCATCATATCCTGTGGTGTATTCATGATTTTAAGCAGCCATGGTGTCAATACTGTACCGGTCAGTGATACGATCAGACTGATCACGACAGAGAACAGATATGCCGTATGTACCCCCACATGCAGGCTCTTCCTGTCCTTTGCACCATAATATTGTGCGATAATAACTGCTGCCCCGTTCGCCAGCCCATTAAAGAATGTAACAACAATTGTTGATAAGACAGCTGCCGGTCCTCCGACACTGGCAAGTGCCGCTTTTCCCACGAAGCGTCCTACAATGATTGTATCCACAGTTGTATATAACTGCTGGATCAACGTCCCAAGCATGATCGGGAAGAAGAAGATCAACAATTGTTTCCAGATAACTCCTTCCGTGATTGCATTTTTCTCAATTGTTTTTTTCCCCATTTTTTTGTCCCTCTCCTGCTTTTTCCACATTTTTTGTTTTTTCCCCTATGTAATTTCCCCTTTAGTGAACCACCCATTGTCTTAAGCCAATGGGCTTCCTGCTTCATCGACCTCGTAACCTACTATCTCCACAGGCGTTAATTTGGGCAGTCCCTGCCCTATATATTTCTTTATGCTATTTGTCTTAATCCTTCTGTCAGTATATTTTTCGCAGCATTGATATCCCTGTCATGTTCTGCTCCGCATTTCGGACATATCCATGTCCTCACTGACAAATCTTTTGTATCTGGATTCTGATACCCACAAACAGAACATAATTGACTACTAGCATAAAATGTATCTATTTTGATGTATTTCCTGCCATTCCATTTTGCCTTATACTCTAACTGTCTTGTCAGCTCATACCATGATACATCACTTATGGCTTTTGCCAGATGATGATTTTTTACCATGTTTTTTATCTGTAAATTCTCTGAAACTATCACTTGGTTTTCGCTGATAATCTCATGTGAAACTTTATGTAGATAATCTTTTCTTATATTCCTTATTTTCTCATGGCATAATGCTATCTTTTTCTTTGTTTCATAATAGTTCTTACTTCTCTTTCCTTTATGTGACAGTTGCCTTTGCAGCTTTACAAGCTGTTTCTCGTATTTTTTTATGATTTTTAGACTCTCATATACCTTCCCATCGGAAGTAATACATAAATCTTTAATTCCTAAATCGATTCCTATGTTATGATTTGTATGTGCCAGTTCCTTATGCTCTGTTTTTACAAGTATGGACACATAGTATTTTCCACTGGAAACCTGCGAAATGGTCGCTGACTTAATCTGCCCACTATATTCCCTGTGTAACCTTGCTTTTACCGTTTTTAATTTTGGCAATTTTATCTTCCCTGTCTCAAAATCTACCGCAATATTTCCATTTGTGAAGTTTGTTGTGTATGATTTATGGTTATCGTGTTTGCTCTTGAATTTCGGATATCCTGCATGCTCCTTAAAGAATTTTTGATATGAAGCGTCCATGTTATAGATTGCGTTGGTCAGAGCAAATTTATCTATTTCTTTTAACCATTCATAGTCTTTCTTTAATTCTCTGTTACAATAATTATTACAATCCGTTTTACTAACTGACTTTTTCTCTTTCTCGTATATTTCTTTCCGATATGCCAATGTCTGATTGTAAACAAAACGGCAACAGCCAAATGTTTTTGCAATCTGAATTCTTTGTTCGCTATTAGGATATATCCTGTATTTATATGCTTTTAACACCCACTGTCGCCACCTTCCTACCCTTGATTTTCTATATATTTTCTCAACATCTCTTCTGAAACATTTCCTACACTGCAGACAAAATATCCGTCCGTCCAAAAAGTATGTTCTTTCCAGAAATGTTTTCGTAGATAATCCGGATATCTTTTCCAAATATGATATGTTGTATAATTCTTCATCAGATTTACTATTTTACTGATAGACATTGTTGGTTCTGTTTCTATCATGTAATGAATATGATCTTTATCTGTCTCCATATATCTGATAATGACTTTATGCTTTTGACATATCTCATAAGAAAACTGCTTTATATCATCTGATATTTGTTTTGACATCAGCAATTTCTTTCTATACTCTTGCATACGGAAATAATATGATACTGTAACAAATATTTGTGTCTGTTTTTTGATTTCCACGTTCCCATAACGCAAGTGTAGCACAAACCTCCGCTTCCGGCTACCTTACCCCACCGTCTAAAGCCAGTGGGATTGCGGTAGCCCGATTTCAAATGAGTGACATTCCCACTTTCATCACTCCGGCCATAACCATCACCCATATTGGATTCATTTTCACTTTCCGAAGTAATATCATGCAGACTGCAAAAATCACTACCCGACTCCACTTCGTCCCCGCAAGTGCGATCTGATCCCTGCTTCCCCAGAATGCCGTGATCATGATTGCGATCCCTGCTGATGCGATCATCGCCACAACGGCAGGTCTTAAAGACCCCAGCACGCCTTGCAGTACCTCCATACTGCGATATTTTAAATAGAGTTTTGCAATGACAGTTACGATAATACATGAGGGCAGAATGCATCCAAATGTTGCCGCCAGCGCACCCGGTATTCCCGCAATCTTGATTCCGACAAAGGTTGCCGAATTTACCGCGATCGGTCCCGGTGTCATCTGGGAGATTGTAATAAGATCCGTAAATTCCGACATACTAAGCCAATGATGTCCCGTCACAACCTGTCCCTGTATCAAAGGCATCGCCGCATAACCGCCGCCAAAGCTGAACATCCCAACCTGTAAAAAACTAAAAAAAAGCTGCAGATATATCATTTGCCTGCCCCTTTCCTGTTCATACATGTGCGTAAAACCCCCAGCAATCCACATATGATCACAATATACACAACATTTACCTCAAATACACAGGATGCTACAAATGCCCCTGCCATGATCAGCAGTGAGATTCCGTCCTTTTCCTTCACTATGCCTGCTCCCATCTCATACGTCACCGATGCAATCACCGCTCCGACTCCCGCCTGCATGCCTTCCAGCATCTGACTTACCAGTTCATTACTACGAAATGTATTATAACAAACCGAAAGTAACGATATAATAACAAATGGCGGAATAATTGTTCCAATGATCGATACCAGTACACCGGTAATTCCCGCAAGCTTATATCCTACGACAATCGATCCGTTTATCGCAATCGCCCCGGGTGAAGACTGTGCGATCGCAACCAGATCCAGCATTTCTTTCTCTTCGATCCAGTGAAGCTCATCTACGAATTTCTTCTTCATCAAACTCACGATCACGTAGCCACCGCCGAATGTAAATGCGCTTAAATATAATGTTGAAATGAATATCTTCCATAAGACTTTTTTTCTGCTGTTCATATTCGATTTCCTTTTTCTCCTGTGATTTCAACTCTTGGGCTTTTCTTTAAATATTTTCCTCATAAAACAGAGCTAAATTCCCCGGCAGTCCACTTCTTTCATTCCCTGTGCAATCTTTTCCTTGCTGACTTCTGCGGAGCTCTGCTGCAATGTCTGAAATACATCGAACGGTTCCACTTTTACACTGACCGTGTAATTTCCATCCTCATCCTTTTTCTCGTCCTGTACCTTGTACTTCGCCAGTTTTTTACCTCTGCCATCTTCTCTGTGTAAGCTGCAATCTCCTCTTCTGTGATGTTGTCGGAAGAGGCAAATTGCTGGCGAATGCTTTCATTGAAATCTTCTTCCATCTGTTTCTTCACATCCTCTTCTGAGATTTCCATCAGATTTGCATAATCTGCGTACTCTCTGTGATACTCTGCATCAAGAGAAGATTTGACATAGGATTGGGCATCAAAATCATTTTGTAATCTCTTCATCCTGTCATCCCCATGCTTTTACTTTACGAAAAAATCAACAAATTTTTCAGCTTTTGCTGGCAGTTTAAATTTATATTCTTTTCTGTCATAATTAAAAGAAAACTTTCCACCAAACAATCCTGCCTTTCCTTGGATATTTTTCATATCGGGAATGTGAATCTTTGCCAGTTGTTCACCATAAGAATTATCAATATTAGCTCGATGAATATATAAAATGTCTTTGTTTACACTCAACAATACCAATCCACTTTGCGTTCCTATAACTCCACCTATAATTTTATTGCTTGAAGCATAAATATATATTTTTTTATTATCCAATGCTTTATTATTTTTCAAATATTCTTGCGCAGTATCTACTTTCATTTCTATCCTTCTTGGTATTCTAAAAATTCTTTCGCTAAACTTCTTAATTCTTCATCATACTTCGAGTCTTTCACTATTGCTTTTAAAACATCCATATAAACGTTTCTATCTTCCAAATTGACATCATTTAGAATTCTATTTAACATCCATACAGTATGTTCTGTCGGTTTACGTTTTATTGATTCTAATAATAATTTTTCATATCCTTTTTTATACTTCTTTTCCATAAAATGAACAAGTGGTCCTGGCATACCATAGTCAATCTTAGGATTTTCTTCCATAAAGTGTAGTATCCATTCAATATACAACATACTATCTTCTTCTTTAATTATATTAAGTATTTCGTAAATAGCTTCAAAATCTTCTTTTTTAATATTCTCTGTTAATACTTCCAGTATCTTATTATTCATGTTTCTTCTCCATTTCACTATATACATTATACTGAGGCTTCCGCGAACTTTACTTCTATCGCTGGCCAGTCGAAACAAAATATAAGGAATTGAAAAGCCGCCTTGCTATTGAAGAATTTTCCGGTGCAACAACTACTTCAGTGCTTCAAAAATTTTATATCAACGTACTTCTTTCAAACCTGTCATCTCTTATTAAAAATCAAGTTGATGAAGAAATTCAGATTACCGCTAAAAGTACGAATAAATATCGATACCAAGCAAACCGGGCATTTATCATCGGACGTATCAAAACAATAGTTCCCAAAATCCTGTGTAATCTTTTCGATTTATCTGCAATTGATAGACTATATAAGGAATCTCTCCGATGCAGATCTCAGATTATGCCTGGAAGAACATTCCGACGAAAAAAGAACAAAGCAATAGGCAGAACACATTTTAACAATAAAAAAGTTGCATTCTAAAATCAATAGCTGTTAATAGGGCTTTTTCTGTGAAGCTCTATTAAAGTGTGTCTTCTTTTCAAATCTACCTTCCTCTTTTCTCGATTTCGCACCGTTATTCATTAACCTGAGCAGGCACTTGTCTTAAGTTGACATTAAGTTGACCACATTGGGTCGAGTAGGTGCACCCCTTACGGTCGTACAGCCCTCACAGAATTCCGGACGTGCGGCTTTCCCGCATCCGGCTCTTTGCGAAACGAATCGTTCACATTTATCAATCGTATACACTGACATATATTCTTGCTCTTACTAACGGGTAACTGTTATCAATCATATTCAGAAACTCTACCCAGTTGTAGCTTTTCATAACATTATAACGAAATCATAGGATTCCTCTGGCACTGCTTAGAATCATTCTTTTATTCTTTTCATGCAGATAAACTGGATTTAGCTTACTTTTCTGGTACTTCATATATGTTCCATCAGTCTTCTCTATCAATAGATTGGTGAAAAATCTTTCCCAGCTAAAATATTTTTGACTTTCTATATATTTTTCTGGTTCTTTTAGAATCTCCATAATTTCTTTTTCTTGAACCACACCTGCATTCAATATCATCCATTCAAATGATTCCGGTAAATACATTTTTATATTCTTTTTGTATTCTGATATTTTCCAGATGAATGCAGTCCGTAGATTTCTTCTACGCTATATGGCAGATTATACAAATTTTCTCTCGTAATCAAAACAAAATAATTATCTGATTCTCGAACAGCCTTGGCAAATTGCTCTGTTTTTATGAATGCATTTTCTTCATCTATAAATATAATATTTCCTGAAATATTGTGTAAAATGATCTGCCAGTCAATTCCTTCCAATACTCTGCATGGCACATCACACACTAACTCTATCCCACTGGAATTCCCAAGGTTGGTAAACTGACGGATCATATTAATCAACGTTGTTTTTCCCGTTGCACTGTCACCTTTTATAATTGTAATATTCCTTTTTATTTCAAATTCATAATGCAATCTGTTATTTTTTATAACAACTTTATGTTTTCCCTTCATGCCTATCCCCTATACATATTGTCCGGCAATTTTTATAAAATCCAGCATATCATGAACTACTTCCCCTGTATTTAATATTTTTGCCTCAAATGAATCCTCTCCAAAATTCATGATATGATTTAAATTAATCGTCAGGTCTTTTCCTTGTCCAATTTTCAAAATCCACTTTGCACAATTATCCCCACATGCAGATGCATTAAATACTTTGTCTTGATCTGCAAAAGCCATTAACATCAATGTCTTAACTCCCCCAGACAAGTCTTTCGGCGATATCGGACCCAGAACAGGACTTTCTATCAAATGTACCCCCAGCACATCTGACTTATCTATATCACGAATCATTTTTATTTTATTCAGGCAATCTTTTGCCCGCTCACCATCATTTCCGCTTTTTTCAAGAATTGTAAGCATGCCCATAATGCCATTGATCGGTGTCCTGATGTCATGAGACATGTTATTTAAAAAGGAAGTCTTAGCCTTATTGGCACTCTGTGCTTCTACAAGTGCATTTTGTAATTCCTGCTGTTTTTCTTCAAGCTCCTGATTCAGCTTCAATGCCTGCTCAGCAGACTTCTTGGATTTTTCTTCCGCACGTTTTGATTTTTTCAAAGAATCAAGAATTATACACAGGGCAACAAAAATAGAGATTCCAACTATGAGTGAGACAGCCAGTAAATTGTCCTGAATAAAATCCTTCGCTGTAACTTTTCGTGAGGAAACATTATACGAAACTACTGCACCTGAAAATTGAGTTGTAGGCATAGATGTCAGTGTTTTATTCAGAATGGACAAAAGAACCGGTTCTCCCTGCTGAACAGCAAATGAAACATCAGCTTCTTTTGTCAGGAAAACACTATGAAGCTTATTATTTTTCAAATAGTCTGAAACAGTACCTGAATTGCTTACAATACAATCCGTCTCCCCTTTCTGCATTGCTTTTACTGCTGCATCTGATGTCTCATATTCCACAACCTCCCATTGCGGATAATTGTATGAAAGATATGCTTTCAATGCAAAATTATCTTTTTCAACGGCAACTATATTCTCTTTATTTTCATCAAAAGAATCCTTTGCCGTAATTGCTGCCATATTGAGAGTCAATAGCGTATCCGACAAAGCAAATCCATTTGTTTCTGCAAAGTATGGATTCTGGTTTGCATGAAAAATCAGGTCTATTTTTCCATCCTGCAATGCCTGAAGCAGTTCACTTCTTGTATCATATCCATTTAATTCAAATTCCAGAGTCTGACCTTGCAGACAATTTTCTGCAAGATCCACATAATCTGTGATAACACCTGTCAGTTTACCTGTTGATGGATCTACACTGCTGATACCTCCATCCTGATTCAGATACCCAATCCTGAGTGCACCATGCCGTCCAACCCACTCCCTTTCTTCTTTTGAAAGAAACGAGCTGCTCTGTGCAGAAAGATAACGCCTGTAGAGATCATCTGTGTAAAATGGGTTGTCATCCTTGATTCTGCGCATAGCACTATCCAGTGCTTCTTTGATATCCGGACGTTCTGGATTTATAGCGAAATAGATTTCTGTCTCTCCAATACTTGTAAGCGGTGAAATATCCGATTCTTCCCAACGGGATTCTTCTACCGAAACGAAGCAGTCAATTTCATGTTTCGACAGTTTGTCCATAATTTCTGTGGTTGTAGAAACATTGATATGCTTCGTATGCAGACCATATTTTGATTCCCATTCATTAAGCACATCCTCCACTATATTATCTTTAGACACACCAATATTTTTTCCCTCAAAAGAATCCAAATTTCCTGCTGTAAGATCCATATTGGATGCATCCGTATAGATGTAATATTTCTCTTCCCCCATAGGCATATCGGAAAAAAGCATATTTTCAGCACGTTCGTCTGTATAGGAAATGTCACCAAGAATATCAATCTCTCCATTTTCCAACTGTGTAAAGCAGTTTTTCCAATCACTTGTTATGTATTTATATGTCCATCCTGCATAACCTGCAATATCTTGAAGATACTCATAACCATAGCCGCTTCTTTCTCCCTTTTCATTGACTACATTATAAGTTTCCTCAAAAGATCCTACCCGGATAACATTGTCAGAGTTTTCTTTGGCAAATGTAGGAACGGATAAAACAATAGAACATATAATTGTGCAAAATATAATGTAACAAAATTTGAAATTCATTATATTCTGTACTAATTTGCACTTCTTCATCTTTCTCCCCTCCTCTAGGCTACAGTTGCTTGCTTCCAGATTTTAATTTTACATTCATTAATTATCAATAACCTCCACACTATTTTTCACAATATTTTTCCAAACAGCTTCTGTATTACTTATTCAAGTGCTCTACCATAAAAAAGCACTGTCAAACAGACAGTGCACCTCATTTCATGCAACTGGCTGCCATTTTACAGGCCCTGTAGCTTTGCGTCCCAGACTTTCATCTGGTTTGCCAATTTCCATATTATAGCTTTAATACTTATGCAAAAAAACTCGTTTTATTATACTATAGCACTCTACTGTACACAAGAAAAACATTACCGTTTTAACGCCAAAAAATAAAAAAAGAACAGCCGATACATATACTCGAACTGTTCTTCTACTTCCGAAGACCACGCAGCATTGACATTACTGTTTCCTGCTCATTTGTACTCAGATCGTTCCATATCCCTAGAACTTTCACCCGCTAAAAACAATATTTCCTATCGTCTGCCTTCACCCGCTAACAACAATGTAACCACATAGTAAATAATTCCAAATACAGCTATACTTCCCATCATAATGCCAATCATCTGATTTATACTCACCACATTTCCATGAAATACCGGATTGCAATCAAGCGTGTCTCTTATCGCTTCAACCATTTCATCCGGATAATTTTTTCTCTCCATCTCTCTGAAAACTCCGTGAAGCATATGATTCTTAATCAATGAAGTGGCATATGTACTCGGAAGATA
>OFMF01000631.1_pt1 | contig 33700 bp, 28 predicted proteins | sample 1541771 | NCBI WGS metagenome assembly OFMF01 (sample SAMN04209235, study PRJEB22552) | human gut metagenome | biome: gut; material: feces | host: Homo sapiens | place: USA: Oklahoma
GCGCCCTGTGGTCGATTGTTTGAACGTAGCTGCGGGCATTTTGGCTCGCAGCAAGTGAGTTATCGAAGGAACAGGCGCGGATCGGCGATTTGTAAAAAACGCTTTCAAAAATGCGGAGTGTCACCCTTTTTTCTTATAAATATTTCTTCTTATCTTCTTTCTGACTTATACATGTAACATCATTACAATCAGAATTTATTTATTGTTATTCTTCTCAGCTTCCTGCATCTTCATAGCACGAACTTTTAAAGGAAGTCCAAATAATGTGATAAATCCATCCGCATCATGATGATCATACATATCACCAGTTGTGAAAGATGCTAAAGATTCGTTGTATAAGCTGTATGGAGAAGTAGTTCCAGCCTTGATGATATTACCTTTGTAAAGTTTGAATTTAACTTCACCTGTTACATACTGCTGAGTAGATGTAACGAATGCCTGGATTGCTTCACGAAGTGGTGTGAACCATTTTCCTTCGTATACAACCTGAGCCATCTGGCTTCCAAGTTTCTTCTTAGCTTCCATTGTTTCACGGTCAAGGATTAATTCTTCTAACTGATCGTGAGCTGCCATTAAGATTGTTCCACCTGGAGTTTCATATACACCACGGGATTTCATTCCTACAACACGGTTCTCAACGATATCAACGATACCGATACCATTTTCACCACCAAGACGGTTTAATTCAGTGATGATCTCAGAAACTTTCATTTCTTTTCCGTTTAATGTTTTAGGAACACCAGCTTCAAATGTCATAGTAACTTCTGTATCTTTATCTGGAGCGTTTTCTGGAGCTACTCCTAAAACAAGCATGTTGTCGTAGTTTGGTGCTAAAGAAGGATCTTCTAATTCAAGACCTTCGTGACTGATATGCCATAAGTTACGGTCACGGCTGTAGCTGTGGCTTGCGTCAAATGGAAGGTGGATTCCGTGTGCTTCACAGAATTCGATCTCATCTTCACGAGATTGCATTGTCCATACATCTGTCATACGCCATGGAGCAATGATCTTGATGTCTGGAGCTAATGCTTTGATACCAAGTTCGAAACGGATCTGGTCATTTCCTTTTCCTGTAGCACCGTGGCAGATCGCAACAGCATTTTCTTTTCTGGCGATTTCAACTAATTTCTTAGCGATTGCTGGACGAGCCATAGATGTTCCAAGAAGATACTGATGTTCGTATACAGCACCAGCCTGTACGCATGGCATGATATAGTTATCGCAGAAATCATCAACGATATCTTCGATATATAATTTAGATGCTCCGGATAATTTTGCTCTTTCATCAAGTCCATCTAATTCGTTACCCTGTCCACAGTTAACACAGCAACAGATAACTTCATAGTCAAATGTTTCCTTAAGCCAAGGAATCAGAGCTGTAGTATCAAGACCTCCGGAATATGCTAAAACAACTTTTTCTTTCATGAAATAAATCCTCCTAAGTGTATATTGACGGGATGTTTTCCTATTATATATAGGATCTGATATTGAAAATCCCGTATGTTCATATAAATATTTGCTTGTTTACTAATATACGTTATATTTGCATCTTTTGCAAGGATTATTTTCGAAAATAATGAATATTTATAATATAAAAATGAATAAAATGAAAAATAATTGCATATTTATACAAAACTATTGCATATTTTAAAATTCAGTTGTATACTTATGAACAATGATTAAAAAAATAACCTACATTATAAAGAGAAGGACAAGGAGATTAACATGATCAAAGCAGGAATCATTGGATCCACAGGTTACGCAGGACAAGAACTTGTAAGAATCCTTACACAGCATAAAGATGCAGAGGTTGTATGGTATGGATCCAGAAGTTATATAGACCAGAAATATTATGAAGTATTTAGAAATATGTTCCAGATCGTTGATGACAAATGTCTGGATGATAACATGGATGAGCTTGCATCTAAAGTGGATGTGATCTTTACAGCAACACCACAGGGGCTTTGTAGTTCTTTAGTATCAGAAGAAATCTTATCTAAAGTTAAGATCATTGATCTAAGTGCAGACTTCCGTATCAAAGATGTAAATCGATATGAAGAATGGTATGGAATCAAACATCAGAGCCCAGAATTTATCGATGAAGCAGTTTATGGACTTTGTGAGATCAATCGTGAAGATATCAAGAAAGCACGACTGATCGCTAACCCAGGATGCTATCCAACATGCTCTACATTATCTATTTACCCAATGGCGAAAGAAGGACTGATCGAGATGAACAGTGTGATCATTGATGCTAAATCAGGAACATCCGGAGCTGGACGTGGTGCGAAAGTCAATAACTTATATTGTGAAGTAAATGAAAATATCAAAGCATATGGAGTTGCAACTCACAGACATACGCCAGAGATCGAAGATCAGTTAAGCTATGCATCTGGAGAAGAAGTATTATTAAACTTCACACCACACTTAATTCCAATGAACCGTGGAATTTTAGTGACAGCATATGCAACACTTAAGAAAGATGTAAGTTACGAAGAAGTTAAAGCAATTTATGATACCTATTATAAAGATGAGAAATTTGTCAGAGTTTTAGACAAAGATGTCTGCCCTGAGACAAGATGGGTAGAGGGAAGTAACTATGTGGATGTCAACTTTAAGATCGATAAACGTACAAACCGTATTATCATGATGGGTGCCATGGACAACCTTGTAAAAGGTGCAGCTGGACAGGCCGTACAGAACATGAATCTTATGTTTGGATTAAAAGAAACTGAAGGATTAGAATTAGTACCAATGTTCCCATAGGGCTTTGGTAAGGAAGGACTAGAATTATGAAGATCATCAATGCCGGAGTAACAGCTCCAAAAGGTTTTAAATGTGCAGGACTTCGTGCCGGAGTGAAACCAGGGAAGACAAACAAAGACATGGCAATGATCGTAAGTGAAGTGCCAGCAAAGATCGCAGGAACATTTACAAAGAACATTGTAAAAGCCGCTCCAGTTTTATGGGGAAAGAAGATCGTAGAAGAACAAGAAGCAGTCAGAGCAGTGGTAATTAATACAGGAATTGCAAATGCATGTACGGGTGAACAAGGATATGAGAATGTTGTAACAGAAGCAAAAGAAGTAGCGAAATTGTTAGATATTAAACCAGAGGAAGTTGTCGTAGGTTCCACAGGAGTTATCGGACAGCAGCTGCCAATGGATGTGATCAAAGAAGGGATCAAGAAGTTAGTTCCAGAATTAAAAGCAGACAGACAAAGTGAAGAAGATGCATCCTGGGCTATCCTTACAACCGATACAAAACCAAAAGAAGCGGCAGTAGAAGTAGAGATCAATGGAAAGACAGTTACAATTGCAGGTATGTGCAAAGGTTCTGGAATGATCCACCCAAACATGGGAACAATGCTTGGATTTATCACTACAGATGCAGCAATCGATAAAGCTTTATTATTAGAACTGCAGAGGGAACTCATTGAAGATACATTCAATATGGTATCAGTTGATGGAGATACATCTACAAATGATACGGTTTTTGTATTTGCAAATGGAATGGCAGAAAATAAAGAAATTACAGAAAAAGATGCAGACTATGAAGCATTCAGAGAAGGATTATTATATGTTAACCAGTCTCTTGCAAAACAGATCGCAGGGGATGGAGAAGGATGTACACGTTTATTTGAAGTTCATGTAGCTGGTGCAGACTCCAAAGAAAATGCGAAGATCTTAAGCAAATCTGTCGTAACATCAAGTCTTACAAAAGCAGCAATTTACGGAAAAGATGCAAACTGGGGAAGAATTCTTTGTGCACTTGGTTATGCTGGAGTTGATTTTGATCCAGTCAAGGTTGATATTAGTTTAAAAAGTGCGGATGGTGTGATCGAGATCGTAAAAGACGGAATTGCAACAGATTATTCTGAAGATGAGGCAACGAAAGTATTATCTGCAGATGCAGTGACAGCAGATATTGATGTTCATAATGGAGTGTTTGAAGCAACTGCATGGGGATGTGATCTGACACACGATTATGTAACAATTAATGCAGATTACCGATCATAAGAATAAGATTATTATAGATAGACGACAAAATAAAAGGCATAAAAGCAGACAACTATGAAAGGAAGAATCAATGGAACAGATGAGAAATGAAATTAACGAATTGATCGAGCAGTCAAAACAAAAAGCAAAAGTATTAACAGAGGCATTACCATATATCCGTCGTTTCAATAACTGTTACGTTGTTGTAAAATACGGTGGAAGCGCTATGAAAGACAAGAATCTTCAAAAAAGCGTGATCAGAGATGTTGCACTATTAAAACTAGTAGGTATGAAACCGATCATCGTACATGGTGGTGGAAAAGAGATCAGTAAATGGGTTCGTATGTCAGGAAAAGAACCAGAATTTTACCATGGACTTCGTGTGACAGATAAAGAGACAATGGAAGTTGCTGAAATGGTATTATTTAAAGTCAATCAGGAACTGGTGGCCATGATGGCAGAAGTTGGGGTTAAAGCCGTAGGTCTTTCTGGAAAAGATGCTGAAATGATCCGTGTAAAGAAAAAAGAAATGCCTGGAAAAGATCTTGGATATGTCGGTGAGGTTAAGAGTGTCGATACAACACTTCTTGAAGCATTGATTGAAGATGATTTTGTACCAGTTATTTCTCCAATTGGTTTAGGAGATAACTATGAACCATATAATATTAATGCGGATGACACAGCATGTGCAGTTGCAGAAGCATTGAATGCAGAAAAACTGGTATTCTTAACTGATATCGAAGGGGTATTCGTAGATCCAGAAGATAAATCAACATTGATCTCTGAGATGGATCTTAAACAGGCAAAAGAATTTATCGATAACGGAGTTGTTGGAGGAGGAATGCTTCCAAAACTTAAGAACTGTATTGAAGCGATCGAAGGTGGAGTATCCAGAGTCCATATCTTAGACGGACGTTTAACAAACTGTCTGTTACTGGAATTCTTCACAGAAAAAGGTATTGGAACAGCCATCTTAAAAGAACCATTATTTGATAAACCATTATTCAACGAAGAAGATGAGGAAGGATGTTAAGATGAAAACTCAGCAGGAATATATTGAGCAGGGAGAACAGTATATCTTAAAGACATACAATCGTTTTCCAGTTGTATTAGAAAAAGGGAAAGGTGTCTATTTATATGATGCTGACCAGAAGAAATATCTGGATTTTGGTGCAGGAATTGCTGTATTTGCATTAGGATATGGAAATGAAGCATACAATCAGGCATTAAAAGACCAGATTGATAAATTGATCCATACATCAAACTTATATTACAATATTCCAGCAGTAGAAGCTGCAAAGAAGATTGTCGATGCTTCAGGGCTTAAAAAAGTGTTCTTTACAAACAGTGGAACAGAAGCAATCGAAGGTGCGTTAAAAGTTGCAAGAAAATATGCATATAATAAAGACGATTCCAAAGATTATGAATTTATCGCAATGAATCATTCATTCCACGGAAGAAGCCAGGGAGCTTTATCAGTGACTGGTAACAGTCATTATCAGGATGGATTTGTTCCAAAAGAATTTCGTGCTGTATTTGCAGAATTCAATAACTTAGAAGATGTTGTATCAAAGATCACAGATAAAACTTGTGGAATCATATGTGAAGTTGTTCAGGGTGAAGGTGGAATTTTCCCAGCGGATAAAGAATTCTTAGAGGGACTTCGTAAAGTCTGCGATGAGAAAGATATCTTACTGATCTTTGATGAGATTCAGTGTGGAATGGGGCGCTGTGGATCTTTGTTTGCACATGATCTTTATGGAGTAAAACCGGATGTCTTAACACTTGCAAAAGCGCTTGGATGTGGTGTTCCTGTTGGGGCGTTTGTTGTAGGTGAAAAGGCTGATGGGGCTTTAGTACCAGGTGATCATGGAACAACTTATGGTGGAAATCCATTCGCAGCAGCGGCGATCAATGCAGTATTTGACCAGTTTGAGAAGTTACAGGTTCCAGAACATGCAAAAGAAATTGGTACTTATCTATGGGATAAGTTAGAAGAGTTAAAAGAAAAGCATGATTGTATTACAGGGCATCGCGGAATTGCTTTAATGCAAGGACTTGAATTTAATGCAGATCATCCAGTTGGAGATATCGTTAAGAAAGCACTGGAGAAAGGATTGATTATAATTTCTGCAGGAAATAATGTCATTCGTTTTGTACCGCCGCTTGTGATTGAAAAAGAACATGTAGATGAGATGATTTCTATTTTAGAAGATTGTATCGCATAGAATGTATAAAAAAGACCTCTATGGAAAAACTATCCGTAAAAAGATAGTTTTTCATGGAGGTTTTTATATGTTTGGATTGATCATTGCATTGATTTCGGGAGCTTTAATGAGTATTCAAGGTGTATTTAACACAGAAGTAACTAAACAAAGCAGTACATGGACAACGAGTACATTTGTACAGGCAACAGGATTTCTCGCATGTTTGTTGATCTGGTTGATCGCTGAGAGGGACCAAAGTTTTACGATGCTTTTAAAGGTCAGCCCCAGATACCTTTTATTAGGAGGAGTGATCGGAGCTGCAATCACATTTACAGTGATCAAAAGTGTGGCAAGTTTAGGACCTGCACAGTCAGCAATGCTGATTGTCGCATCACAAAGTGTTGTTTCCTATCTAATCGAGGTTTTCGGTCTGTTTGGTGTGGAAAAAACAGCTTTTGCATGGGTAAAGCTTTTAGGAGTGGTTTTGTTTGTCACAGGATTGATAATATTTAAATGGAAATCATAAATATCTCTTGTAAAGTATTATAATTTTCGCTAAAATAGAAGTTAGATTTACATGTTCCAGACTCTTTGCATAAGACCGGGAGGTTTATGTTGTTTAGAAGAGTTAAAGTGATAACCATTTTGCTGATGGTTTTTATGATGTCCATTGGATGCAGCCGCAGGAAGGAAGTATCGATAGAACCAAAGAAGGAGACAAAGACAACGGCTGAGAAGTCTTCTTCTAAGGAAACTATTTATGTCTATGTATGTGGAGAAGTAAAACATCCGGGAGTTTATCGTTTTTCGAAAGGTGAACGTATTGTTTCTGCTGTGAAAGCAGCTGGTGGACTAACTAAGAAGGCTTCAGCGGAGAGTATTAATCAGGCAGAGAAGATGAAAGACGGGCAGCAGATAACGATTCCGTCAAAGAAACAGACAGCGAAGAATGAAGGATCTGATTCCAAAGCAGTGCAATCTTCCTCTGGAAAGATCAATATCAATACTGCAGGTGTCAAGGAGTTGATGACGCTTTCAGGGATAGGGGAAGCGAAGGCTTCTGATATTATCTCTTATCGAGAGGAACATGGCCCTTTTTCTGATATTTCAGATATTATGAAGATTCAGGGAATTAAAGAGGGGATATATCATAAGATCAAAGACAAGATAACAATATAATTTTAGAGGTGGAAAAATGAGGAAGGTCTTAGTTGTTGATGATGAAAAACTAATCGTGAAGGGCATCAAATTCAGTCTGGAACAAGATGAGATGCAGGTAGATTGTGCTTATGATGGAGAAGAAGCATTAGAGAAAGCCAAAGAGAATCAATATGATATTATTCTTCTTGATGTAATGCTTCCAGGACTGACTGGGTTTGAGGTTTGTCAGGCAATTCGCGAATTCTCTAGCGTCCCGATCATTATGTTGACGGCTAAGGGAGAAGATATGGATAAGATCCTTGGCCTTGAATATGGGGCAGATGATTATATCACAAAGCCATTTAATATTCTGGAAGTAAAGGCAAGAATCAAAGCGATCTTACGTCGAAGTGCACATCACGATGTGAAAGAAGAAGAATCAGCCAAGGTTGTAGAATGCAGAGGATTAAAGATTGATTGCGAAAGCCGCAGAGTTCATATTCATGGGAAGGAAGTAAATCTAACGGCGAAAGAATTTGACTTGTTAGAGTTACTGGTATTTCATCCAAACAAAGTATACAGCAGAGAGGATTTGTTGAATACAGTATGGGGATATGATTATCCGGGGGATGCAAGAACGGTTGACGTGCATATCCGAAGATTGAGAGAGAAGATCGAAGTGAATCCGGGAGTACCGGACTATGTACATACAAAGTGGGGGGTAGGTTACTATTTTCAGTCCTAAGAAGAACAGATTTGCCTTTTTACATAGTATGCAGTTCTTTATTTTCTTGTCAGTTTTTCTTCTGACGACATTGATATCAGTTTTATTTAGTAAGTTGTTAAATGATGGATATCGTCAGAAAACATATGACCAGAAAGTGGATAGTGTGGTCAGTCAGTGTAGCTGGCTTGGTGATCAGGTAGTTGGAGTCGATTTTCATTTAGATGATGGCTCCAACTCTCTTTCTAATCAGATTGATGAACTTGCAGCAAGTATGAATGGACGGATCATCGTAATTAAGAATAATTATAAGATCATCAAGGATACTCATACAGATTTTCAGTCTAGATTCTTTTTAAATGATAATGTATTGGATGTTATGGATGGAAAGAAGACAAGGATTGTATCAGAGAGTGGAAAGTATATCGAAGTGATGGTTCCAATCGTATCAAAAGCTGGAAAGCAGAATCATATCCTGGGAGCTGTGCAGGCGACTGTACCATCTGAGGATATGATGGGAGCAGTTACGGAGATGGAGCATCGCAGGAATATGCTGCTGGTAGCATGTATCATCTGTGGATTATCAATGGCAATGATCATCAGTTATCTGCTGACGAGGGATTTAAAGAAGATTCAGAGAGATGTTGATTTTATTGCGGCTGGTCATGAAGATGAATCCATTGAAGAGACAGGATTCCTAGAAGTACGCAGTATTGTGCAGCGTTTTAATGAGATTCTTGGAAGAATGCAGACGTTGGAAGATTCAAGACAAGAGTTTGTATCGAATGTATCGCATGAGTTAAAGACACCAATGACATCGATGAAAGTTCTTGCAGATTCCTTAATTCAGCAGGGAGATCAGGTTCCGGCTGAATTATATCGAGAATTCATGCAGGATATCGTTGCTGAGATCGACCGTGAAAACGTGATCATTTCAGATCTGTTATCTCTGGTGAAACTAGATAAGAAAGCAGCGCAGCTTCAGATCACAACAGTAAGTATCAATGAATTGTTGGAGATTATCATGAAGCGTTTAAAACCATTGGCTCTACAGCGTAATATCGAATTGATCTTTGAAAGTTTTCGTCCAGTAACAGCAGAGATTGATGAAGTGAAGTTGTCTTTAGGGCTTACGAATCTGATCGAGAATGGTATCAAGTATAACAAAGATGATGGGTGGATCCGCGTGACACTGAATGCAGATCATAAGTATTTTTATGTGAAAGTTGCAGATTCTGGTGTTGGAATTCCTGAGGATTGCCAGGATCAGGTATTTGATCGTTTTTATCGCGTGGATAAAGCAAGATCAAGAGATACTGGAGGCACAGGACTTGGATTAGCGATCACAAAGAGCGTTGTTTCTCTTCATAATGGAGAGATTAAGTTATACAGTAAGGTTGGTGAAGGAACAACATTTACACTTAGAATTCCATTAAAGTATAAAGGCTAGGAGGAAGAGATGAAGAAAAGAAAATTATGCATGATCTTTTTGCTTTGTCTGGCTTTGATGACTTTAGTGGCAGGATGCCGGTCAAAAAAAGAAACCAATGACCAAGGCAATCAAAAAGGAACAGCAATTTACTATACTAATAATGATGTTACGAAATTGATCATGAAGAAAGAAAATGTGAAGCTTGAAGGGAATCAGCAGCAGAAAGTGAAGATTTTATTAAAGAAACTTCAACAGACTCCAAAGAGTGATAAGATACGCTCAGTGATTCCAAAGAGAATTATGATCAATGGTGTATCAGTGAATACAAATATCGTTGAGATTGATTTTTCGACAGGGTATAAACGAATTTCAGAGAATAGAGATTTGATCTGCCGTGCTGGTATTGTATATACACTGACTCAGTTAAAAGATATCAATTATGTATCATTTTCAATTTCTGGAGAGCCAATGCTTGATACAGATGGTACAGCAATTGGTGCTCTTGGAAGAGATAGTTTTGTATTTGGTAAGTTGCCAATGAAATAATTTATGAAACAAAGACCGATGGTTCTTATATTTGCCGGAGTGTTATCCGGAACAGCCGTTGTATGGAATATTATGTCCATGACAGCGGCTTTTTATCTATTGACGGGTATTTGTCTGTTGGCGTCCTTGATTTTTAGTGATAGGCGTTATGGATGGGTTGTAGTTGGAATACTTGCAGGAATTTTATTATCGTTAGGTTTTAAGACTTCCATGAAACTTGATCTGATCCAGGTAAAGGAAAAGGCAACAGAATATACAATGGGAAGAGTTTTAGAAGTATCGAAAACAAAGAAGGGAAAGTTAGCAGTACTTTTAAAAAATAAAAATTTGGAGGGGAAGATCCTTTTATATACACCCGAGGATGAAAAGATCATTCCAGGAGATATTCTTCGGTTTCAAGGAGAATTAGAAGAATGGGAAGATGCAGCTAACCCTGGCCAATTTTCAAGCAGACATTATTATTTCAGTAAAGGAATTTACTATCATGTATATTCGAAAAATATTGAGATTGAAGGACATCAAAATATATATTTTCAGGAAAAGATCTTGCAATGTAGAGAGTACATGAAACATCAGTTAGAAATTCAATACAAAAATGAAGTAAGTGATTTCTTAAAGGGGATGTTAATAGGTGATAAAAATGGACTGAGTGATGAGGTTAAAGATGACTTTAAGGAAAGTGGATTAATTCATTTACTTGCGGTATCAGGACTTCATATATCGTTGGCAGGAAGAAGGGTATATAAATTGGTTCGCAAGTGGTGTGGAAATTTTGTAGTTGGTTCACTGGCAGGAATGACAGGTGCAGTGTTTTATTGTATTTTAACAGGTGGATCGGGATCGTCACTTCGTGCAGTGATGATGTTGGGTATTTACTTCCTGTCAGAAATATTAGGAGAACACTATGATATGATGTCTGCAGGAGCTTTTGCAGGAATTGTCTTACTTATAATGTGTCCGTACAGAATCTATGATACGGGGTTTTTATATTCATTTACAGCAGTTTTTGTGATCGCAATCTATCAACTTGTTAAACCAAAGATGAAAGGTAAATATTATAAGTTGAAGGAATCTTTATCGTTTTGTATTTTTGTCCAGATAGGGATGCTGCCATTGATCATATATTTTCAATATGAAGCTCCAGCTTTTTCTTTTCTTGCGAATGTAGCAGCAGTACCACTGGCAACGTGTGCTTTTACTTTAGCTTTTCTTTTGATTTTTTTGCCGTATACCGTATTTCATGAAGCAATCTCATGGATGATCCAAGGGGTTTTGTGGATTTCCAGACAGTCTTATGGGATGTTGACGATCGGACATGTACCATTTTTATGGGTACTCTTATTTTATTTTATGACCGGATTATGGATATGGAAGAAAAATGGACAAAATCGACATATCAGGATCAGTCTGGCTTATGTTATCATGATCATTTTGATATGGATTCCAATGGCAAGAAGAAAGAGTCTGGCATTTCTTGATGTTGGGCAGGGAGATTGTTTTGTAGCAGATACGAAGTCTGGGGCGATCATATTTGATGGTGGAAGCAGCAGTGAAGATCAGGTTGGAAGATATCGGATTCTTCCATATATAAAATATCTGGGCTATCAGAAGATTCAGATTGCGGTGATCAGTCATATGGATATCGATCATTATTCTGGGATCAAGGAATTACTTGAGAGGGGGAAAATTAAGTATCTTGGGCTTCCAGAGATTCCAAAAGATGAGACAATGAAAAAGATCATAGGTATAGCGAAGAAACGAGGAACAACTATTTTTTATCTTTCAAGAGGAAGGCAGATCACTACAAAAGATGGAAGTTTGAAAGTGTTGCATCCTCAAAAGAACAGTCAGATGGAAAAGAATGCGGCATCGTTGGTAATGCAGGGAAAAATACTTGGATATCGGGTGCTGTTAACGGGAGATGTGGAAAAAGAAGGCGAAGAAGAACTATTATCAGAAAAATTGGAAAGAGCAGATATATTAAAAGCAGCACATCATGGGTCAAAAAATTCCACGAGTAATGAATTTTTACAAAAGGTTCAGCCGAAACAGACGGTCATCTCTTGTGGAAAACAAAATAGATATGGACACCCACATTTAGAAACTATCCACAGACTACAGACATATCGCACAAAGATTTATAGAACAGATCGAAGTGGTGCGATTATTTTTTTCAAAAGAAGAGATGGTTGAAAATCTTCAAAAAAAAAGGTATACTATCAAAAGCTATAGAAAGAGATGCAAAGAATATGAAGAAAATATTAGAAGATATCAAGACAAATACATACGAACGTTTTTATCTATTCTACGGGGAAGAAAAATATATGATCTCCCAGATGAAAAACCAGTTAAAGAAAGCATTAGTTTCAGAAGATGATACGATGAACTATTCTTATTTTGAAGGAAAAAGGGCTGATGCGATAGAGATTATTGAACTTGCTAAAACACTGCCGTTTTTTAGTGATCATAGGTTTTTGATCTTGGATGAAACAGGACTTGGAAAGAAAAGTGATGATACGTTTATTGAAGGATTAAAGGAAGCCTCGGATACAAGTGTTGTGCTTTTTATAGAAGATAGTGTAGATAAGCGTTCAAAGATTTATAAATTTCTTTCGAAGGAAGGACATGCGGTATGTTTTGAATCTGCTGGAGATAAAGAATTATCCAGATGGCTGGCCTCATTGCTTAAGAAAGAAGGAAAACAGATGTCATCTGCAACGATGCGAAGTTTTTTATATCGCTGTGGATCTGATATGTATACTTTAAAAAATGAATTAGAGAAATTGTTCTCCTATGTTGGAGAGAGAGAAGAAATTACGATCCGTGATCTGGAAGAGTTGACATCTTCTCAGACGACAAATCAGATCTTTGTGATGCTTGAGGCAATTGCGAGAAAGCAAAGAGAAAAAGTATTGACACTATATTATGATCTGATCGAGTTAAAGGAATCACCATTTGGAATTCTGGCATTGTTAGTCAGACAGTGTAATCAGCTGCTTCAGGTGAAAGATTTAGATTGTCTTGGAAAGAGCAATGGGATGATCGCAAAGCAGATGAAAGTTCCAGCATTTGTTGCAGGAAAGTTAAAAGATCAAGCGAAAATGTTTTCAATGGATACACTCAGAGATATGATCGAAGCATGTGCAAAAACTGATGAATCAATTAAAACAGGAAAGATCAGTGACAGAGTTGGGGTAGAACTATTGTTGATCCAGTTCAGTCAGAAATAAATCAATCAATTTAAGATAGAAGAAGTCTATTATAATAAAAATGATGAAAAAAAAGAAGCCTGACGGTGGCTTCTTTTTTTCGGGTTAATTTTATTAAAATTCGTTTCTTGATATCTGATTAAGCAATAGCGTTAACGGCTTTAGATAAACGAGCAATCTTTCTAGAAGCTGTATTCTTGTGGAAGATTCCTTTAGAAGTAGCTTTGCTGATTTCAGAAATGCAAGCTGTTAAAGCTTCAGAAGCTGCTGCTTTATCGTTAGCTGCGATTGCTGCTTCTACTTTTTTGATATATGTTTTAACTTTAGTTTTGATTGCTTTATTTCTTTCTGTTTTTGTGTTGATAACTTTGATTCTTTTTTTTGCTGATTTAATATTTGCCAAAGTGGGCACCTCCAATATGATAACTTAAATTTCTTTCTTTTCTTGAATCTTGTCTATAGCGAGACACGGTTAGCTATACACAAAACATACTGTTATATCTTATAGAAAATGATTGAATTTGTCAATATCTTTGGGGAAAAAATGTAATATTTTTTTAAATACAATCACATACTAGAGAAAAAAGGAGGAAAAATCAATGCAAAATCGTACAGATCTGGCACTGGAATTAAAAGAAGAGAAGAATATTGGCTCTGCACAGTCAGGAATTATCGTAAAGACAAGAATTGATACAACGAATCATATAAAAGAAACAAAGATCATCATCAAAAACAAAAAAGGGGAGGACTCTTTAGGAAAACCAAAGGGAACCTATATTACGATCGAAGCGAAAGATCTGTCGACAAACGATGGTAGTTTTCATAAAGAAATGAGTGAAGCATTGTTTTTAAATTTAAAGGAAATGTTAAACAAAAAGAAAAAAATACTGATCGCAGGACTTGGAAATGCTGATGTGACAGCGGATTCGTTAGGACCTAAAGTTGTGAACAATCTATATATTACAAGACATTTGCAAAAAGAGGGGATTGGAAATTATCAATTTGAACTAAGTGCGATCGCACCGGGGGTTATGGCACAGACGGGAATTGAGACAAGTGAGATTTTAGAATCGTTAGCAGACCGGATAAAACCAGATGTTGTTATCGTGATCGATGCTCTGGCGGCCAGAAGTTATAGCAGGTTAAATAAAACGATTCAGATCAGCGATACGGGAATTGCACCGGGTTCAGGTGTTGGAAACCATAGAAATGAGATTACACAGCATACGATCGGTGTTCCAGTTCTTGCAATTGGTGTTCCAACGGTAATTTCTGTTCCAGCGATCATTCATGATGTTTTTGGAGAAAAATCTCTGGAAAATGTTTCTGAAAATATTGATGAAGAATTTATGTCCATGCATGTTACACCAAAAAATATTGATGAATCTATGAAACGGATCAGTTATACGATATCTGAAGGAATCAATCATTTACTGCATAATTAAAATATGAATGAATACAATGAAAGTATGGAGAAAAGAAAGAGATGGATATTGAGTATTATGATCGGTTGTTTTCTGATCATTTTTTTCAGTCAGAAGATCAATGTGCAGGGAATGGTTTTAGAATTCATGGATCATTATTATCATGGGATCATGACAGGATTTTTTCCGGCAGTATCTAAGAAGGAAGTGACATTTTCGGGAAATATTCTATCGGACATGGTCCGTATGTATTATCAGGAAACAGTACCGATCTTACAATATCGCACAGATTATAAGGATAAAAAAGAAGAAGATCTGGTACAGCAAGATTATTATTTTCAGGATGATGAAACAACGGATGAGGTGGTAGAGGAGGTAAAAAAAGAAGAAAAGTTGTTTCATGCAAAAAAATGGGAAAATTCAAAATATTTAAGAAAATATATTTATCAGATCGACAGTACGACAATGGCGACAGAAAATGAGTTAAATGGAAAAGTTTTATTAAACACGAACTTAAAATTAAGGAAATCTGATGAACCGCAGATTTTAATTTATCATACACATGGGAGTGAGGCATACCGTGGCAGCAGGAAAGGAAGAAAATCAGATACTGTGATCGGTGTTGGAGATGTTTTAACGAAGAGATTGGAGCAAAAAAATATCAAGGTTGTACATGATCGTAACATTTACGATGTAAAAAACGGAAAAGAGGAGCGATCCAAGGCTTATAATTATGCAGCAACTGCAATTGAAAAGAATCTAAAAAAATATCCATCCATTCAGGTTGTGATCGATCTGCACAGGGATGGAGTCAATGAATCGACAAAGCTTGTGACGAGACAAAATGGAAAGAGAATGGCGCAGATCATGTTTTTTAATGGAATGAGCCGTACAGCAACAAATGGAAATATCAAATATTTAAAGAATCCAAATAAGCAGACAAATCTTGCGTTCAGCCTGCAATTGCAAGCACAGGCTGCTTTGAAATACCCTGGATTTACACGAAAAATTTATGTAAAAGGATATCGTTATAATCTGCACTACAGAGGAAGAAGCTTGTTAGTGGAAGTTGGTGCGCAGAATAATACGTTATCAGAAGCAAAAGCGTCTATGAGTTTACTTGCTGAATTATTAAATAATGTGTTATACTAAAATGGAGTGTCTGAAAAGACATATGTACTTGAAATATAATTAGGAGGAACTTATGGCAATAGATCAGAGTAAAATACGAAATTTTTGTATTATCGCACATATAGATCACGGAAAATCAACATTAGCAGATCGAATCATTCAGATGACAGGAACATTAACGGATCGAGAGATGCAGGAGCAGGTTCTTGATAACATGGATCTTGAAAGAGAACGTGGGATTACGATCAAATCGCAGGCAGTACGAATTGTTTATAAAGCTGACGATGGGGAAGAATATATTTTTAACTTGATCGATACACCGGGGCACGTGGACTTTAATTATGAAGTATCACGAAGTCTTGCAGCATGTGAGGGAGCAATCCTTGTTGTCGATGCTGCACAGGGAATAGAGGCACAGACATTGGCAAATGTTTATCTTGCGATTGATCACGACTTAGAAGTTATGCCGGTTATCAACAAGATCGATCTTCCAAGTGCAGATCCAGAGCGTGTTAAAGCGGAAATTGAAGATGTGATCGGAATCGATGCAGAAGATGCACCTCAGATTTCTGCAAAAAGCGGACTAAATGTAGAACAGGTATTAAAGCAGATCGTAGAGAAGATTCCATCACCAGAGGGCGATAAGAATGCACCATTACAAGGATTGATCTTTGACAGTATGTATGATGCATATAAAGGAGTTATCATCTTTACAAGGATCAAAGAAGGAACGATCAAAGTCGGAACAAAGATGAAGATGATGGCAACTGGAGAGAGTGCAGAAGTTGTAGAAGTTGGTACATTTGGGGCAGGAAGATTCAATCCATGTGATGAACTGACAGCAGGGATGGTTGGATATGTTACAGCCAGCCTTAAAAATGTACAGGGAACCAGAGTTGGTGATACGATTACAGATGCAGATGATCCATGTGCTGAACCACTTCCAGGATACAAAAAAGTAAATCCTATGGTATATTGTGGACTATATCCAACAGATGGAGCAAAATATCCGGATTTAAGAGATGCATTAGAAAAATTACAGTTAAATGATGCAGCACTACAATTTGAAGCAGAGACATCCGTTGCGTTAGGATTTGGATTTAGATGTGGATTTCTTGGATTATTGCATTTAGAGATCATTCAGGAACGTTTGGAGAGAGAATATAACTTGGATCTTGTAACAACAGCACCAGGCGTTATTTACCGCGTATATAAGACGGATGGAAGTATGATCGAATTAACGAATCCATCCAATCTTCCAGATCCATCCGAGATCGACCATATGGAAGAACCGATCGTAACAGCAGAGATCATGGTAACTTCTGAGTTTGTTGGAGCGATCATGGGATTATGCCAGGAAAGACGAGGCGTATATCTTGGAATGGAGTATATGGAAGAGACAAGGGCATTACTTCGTTATGAACTTCCATTAAATGAAATCATTTATGATTTCTTTGATGCATTAAAATCACGTTCCAGAGGTTATGCATCCTTAGATTACGAAATGAAAGGATATCAGACATCAAGACTTGTAAAATTAGACATTTTGATCAACAAAGAAGAAGTTGATGCGCTTTCTTTTATTGTACATGAAGATACCGCGTATGAGCGTGGACGTAAGATGTGTACAAAATTAAAAGAAGAAATTCCAAGACATATGTTTGAAGTACCGATTCAGGCAGCGATTGGAAGTAAAGTCATTGCAAGAGAAACTGTCAAAGCAATGAGAAAAGACGTTCTTGCCAAATGTTACGGTGGAGATATCTCCCGTAAGAGAAAGCTGTTAGAGAAACAGAAGAAAGGAAAGAAACGAATGCGTCAGGTAGGAAATGTTGAAATTCCACAGGAAGCATTCATGAGTGTTCTGAAGTTAGATGAAGACTAATACGATCGAGCTTTATATTCATATTCCATTTTGTAAAAGTAAGTGCAGATATTGTGATTTCTGTTCCTTTCGGGCAGAGGAGGAAACGATCCATGCATACCTGGGGAAACTAAAAGAAGAACTGATTTTCTGGGGAAAGAAATTAGCAGCACGAGACGTTGTAACCGTCTTTATTGGAGGCGGAACGCCATCGTATCTTAGAAGAGAAGATATTCAAATGATTTGTGAAACTATATTTGAACATTTTCATATTTGTGAGGATGCTGAGATTACGATTGAAGCGAATCCAGGAACAGTAGATTTAAAAAAACTATGTACATATAGGGAAAATGGGATCAACAGGATTAGTTTTGGATTGCAGTCAACAGTGAAAGAAGAGTTGGAGTATCTGGGAAGAATTCATACCTATGAAGAATTTTTACAAAGTTTCGACTGGGCAAGACAAGCTGGATTTTTGAACATCAATGTTGACTTGATGAGTGCGGTGCCGAAACAAACATTAACTTCTTATGAAGAGAATTTAAGAAAAATAGCTAAACTTTCTCCAGAACATATTTCTGCGTATAGTCTGATCATTGAAGAGGGAACACCTTTTTACGAAGATAACAAGTTAGAGGAACTTCTCCCATTAGAAGAAGATGAAGTTTTAATGTATCGAATGACAGAAAAAATTTTAAACGAATATGGTTACGACAAATATGAGATTTCAAATTATGCAAAGCCAGGTTTTGAAAGCAGACATAATCTTGGGTATTGGTCCCATATTCCGTATTTGGGAGTGGGGCTTAATGCCTCTTCGTATCTGGATGAGAAACGTTTTGAGAATCCCTCCGATATGAAAGACTATTTAGAGATTCAATCGTTCGGAGATGCATATGAAGGAGCCCGTTCGTTATCAGTTTATGAACAGATGGAAGAATTTATGTTTCTTGGACTTCGAAAGACGAAAGGCATTTCAAAGAAAGAGTTTATAGAGCGTTTTGGCTGTTCCATGGATTCTGTCTATGGAAAGCCATTGATAGAATCCATGAAACAAGGCATGATGAAAGAAGAAGGAGACCGAGTCTTTCTGACACAAGATGGTACCTTAGTCAGTAATCAGGTCTTATGTGAATTTTTATTTGACAAGGAAGTTTAAGGATACAAGTTTATCAAAGATCCATTAATTTTTTTAGATTGATCTGCCCCCAGCCCTGATGGTGTCTGGGGGTTTTTAATTTGTCGCAGTTTTTTCGAAGTTTCATTTTTATATCCTTATTGGTGTAAAAAGGATATTTTTCGAGTAAGAGAGCAAGAGAACCAGAGACGACAGGGGTTGCCATGGAAGTACCACTTTTGATAGTATAGCGGTTATTTAAGGAACACGAAAAAATATTTGTTCCAGGGGCAACAACATCCGGCTTCATAACGCAGGATGTTGTGGGACCGCGTCCGGAATATCCTGAAGAGAAGTGTTTTCTTCCGATCATTTGAAAATTATCGTCGCTGGAACCAACAGTGATGATTTTTGGACTATTTCCAGGAATTGAAATACTGTATGGTTTTGGACCATGGTTTCCACCGGCAATACAAACAACAAGACCATCATCCCATAGGGCATTGACATGTTTTAATAGTTCTTTGGAGGCTGAACTATCCTCGGAACCAGGACTTCCTATTGAGATGTTAACGATACGGATCTGATAGGAGCGATGATGCTCATGAATCCAATCAAGACCCTGTAAGAAGGCGCTTTGAACACCGTTCCCTGAGGCATCTAGTACTTTTAAAGAAACGATATGGGATTTTGGAGCAATCCCCAAATAATCGGAACCAAATGTTGCAGAGGAAGCAGCAATGCCGGTAATATGAGTCCCATGTCCATTATCGTCATAGCTGAAAGATTTGGAATGAACAAAATCTACAAATTTGGCGATCCGTGTGGAATGCGGAGAGAAATCTTTATGTGGGAAAAGGCCAGTATCAAGATAGGCAATGCCGATACCTTCTCCAAGAAAACCATGCTGATGGGCAAGATCAGCATGGATTTGTTTTGAAACAGAAATCTGCATGGAAAGTTGCCTTTCATACTTTATATTATTAGAATACGCAGAATAAAAGATGAGGGGAACAAGAAAAAGGCCCTCTGCAGGACCTTTTAATGTAAAAATATTTAGTTAAATCCGATAAATCTACGAGCTGCTTTATACATAGCAATCGTAGCTTTTCTTCCAACATATCCAGGCAGATTTACTGCACAGCTTGTAATATTATGACGGATCTTACGATACAGACGTTTGTCACTGTCATATAAATATTTCCATAATTCTTTTCGCATCTTTAAATGCTCTTTCTGTCCAGATTTTACAGAGATCACGGAAGAAATACACATGATAATGGAAAGATAATGTCTCATATAACGTTCTAATGGCTTACTTACAAGATTAAACTGAGTCATATAATCAATCATGATATAAGTAACTTTAAACTGCTGATCGATACGTTTGATCATATTTGTCTCATTGACAGACTGATCATCACGTCCAATGAAATAACGATAGAAGTTAACATCCAGATAATACATTGTTTTTACATATGGAAGAGGTTTGAATACATAAATATTATCCACATAGAATGTATGCTCTGGAAGCTCTAGATCGCATTCACGAAGCAGTGCAGTACGATAAATGACAGAGTGCATTAAAATATACTGGCTGACAGGAAAACGTCCAACATCATCCCAGCAAAAGATCTGATCTTTTGGGATTGCATGACGATAATGAATAACAGTTTTTTTCTTGGCTCCCTGTTTTTCATATACATAGTTAGAAAGCAGCATATCAAGGACAGTTCCCTGTTTGTAGAAATTCGCAAGAGTATCAAGGATTTCTCCATAAGCATATTCATTTACCCAGTCGTCACTATCAACAACTTTTAGGTAAATACCCGTGGCATTTTTGATTCCTGTATTCACTGCACCACCATGCCCTTTATTTTTCTGGTGAATTGCACGGCAGATGTCAGGATATTTTTTTTCATATTCATCTGCGATCGCAGCAGTGTTATCGGAAGATCCGTCATTAACGATCAGAATCTCTACCTGATCACCACCTGGTAATAAGGTGTCAATGCAGTGTCTCATATATTCCTGAGAGTTGTAGCAAGGTACAACAAAGGATATTAATTTCATAAAAACCTCCTGTTTTTCAATACGGTTAACATTACTATTATATATGTTTTTTTACAAATTAGCAAAGAGTTTCCCATTCTTCATAAAGTTCTTCCAAAGAAGAAGCGATGGAAGCCTGCTCATTGCTAAGTTCCATTAATTTCGCAGGATCAGAAGCATTTTCAGGTAAAGACATAGCTTCTGAAAGTTCTTCTTGTTTCGTTTCCAACTCTGTGATCTGCTCTTCGACTTTTTTAAGACGATTTTCTTTTTTTCTCTGTTTGGCTTGTTCTTCTTTTTGCTGTTTCCAATCGAGTTTGGATTCTGTATCAACAGAAACGGAGGAAGCAGTAGAAGAAGTAAGAGATGCCTTTTCTTTTTCCTTCTGAGCAATATAATCCTGATAATTTCCAGGATAAGAAGTTAATCCATGATCAGAGATTTCCAAGATTCGTGTTGCAGTTTTATTGATAAAATAACGATCATGTGAAACATAAAGGATCGTTCCAGTATAAGCATTCATTGCAGATTCCAGAATCTCCTTAGACTGAATATCTAAATGGTTTGTAGGCTCATCAAGAATCAGAAAATTCGCATGAGACAGCATTAATTTTGCAAGAGAAACACGTCCTTTTTCTCCACCGCTTAAAGAGGAGATCGGGCGGAAAACGTCTTCTCCATAAAATAAAAATGCAGCCAAAGTATTGCGGATCTTTGTGTTATTAAGATCTGGATAAGCATCTGAAATTTCATCAAAAATTGTTTTGGAATCATCTAAGTTATCTTGTGCCTGGTCATAGTATCCAATGGAAACTCCAGCTCCAAGGCTGATCGTACCGCCATTATTGCTGATCTTTTTGCAAATGATCTTTAACAGTGTTGTTTTACCAGTTCCGTTTGGTCCGATCAGGGCAACGCGTTCTTCACGAAAAATATCAGCACTTAATCCATGGAATAATGATTTGTTTCCAAAAGATTTGGATACATCTTTTAAAGTCAGAACATCATTCCCACTGATGATCTCTGGTTCAATGCTAAGACGCATATCAGCATTATATTCCGTAGGTTTCTCCAATACATCAATCTTATTTAAAGCTTTTTCACGGCTTTCTGCACGTTTGATTGATTTTTCACGATTGAACTGTTTTAATTTTTTGATAACTTCTTGTTGATGTTTGATCTCTTGTTGCTGATTTTTGTATTCTTTTAAACGGATTGCTTTGATCTGATCACGTTTTTCGATAAATGTTGTATAATTTCCATCAAACAGCATGGAGTGTCCTTGGTCGATCTCCATGACCTTATTGACAATCTTATCAAGAAAATAGCGGTCATGAGATACGATGATCACAGCTCCTTTGTAATGAGACAGGTAATTTTCAAGCCACCTTATGGAATCAACATCCAAGTGGTTTGTTGGTTCGTCAAGAAGCAGAATATCAGGATTTTTAAGCAGTAACTTACCAAGAGCAACACGAGTTCTTTGACCTCCAGATAAAGTGTTGATCTCTTTTGTGAAATCTTCTTCAGAAAAGCCAAGTCCTTTTAAGATTCCTGTGATCTCACTTTTGTATGCAAAACCATTTAATTGCTCAAATCTATGAGTGGCATTTGTATACTGGTTCATTTTTTGTTCTAGTGCATCACCGGTCAGATGTTTCATTTCCTGTTCATAGGTACGCATCTGTTCATTTAATTCAATGACTTCTTTTTTGACGGAAAGAAGTTCATCAAAAATTGTATGGTGGAATGTATGATCTTGATGTTGGGCAAGATAGCCAATGCTTGCGTCTTTCTTTAAAGAAATTTCACCTTCGTCATAAGAGATTTCACCAATCAATATTTTTAAAAGTGTCGATTTTCCGGCACCGTTATATCCGATGATCGCCAGCCGGTCGTTTTCATTTAAGTGAAATGAGATATTCTGCAAGACTGGTTTTTCGACAAATGTTTTGCAGATATTCTGGCATGATAATATCATTAAGATACCCCTTTCAAATTTTTTATTATAGACATTATTTCTCAGAATACCATATTTTTTGAAAAAATGAAATATTTTCATGACGGAAAGATTGACAGTTATTAGACAATCTTATATAATTATAAGCGAAATAAAGATTTTGGAGGAATAAAATGGCAAACTCAGATAAGAATATTTCCTCAGCAGTTATCAAACGACTTCCTAGATATTTCAGATATTTAGGAGCGTTAAAAGCGAAGAATATTACAAGAATCTCTTCAAAAGAATTAAGTGAACAGATGATGGTAACAGCATCGCAGATTCGTCAGGACCTTAACAATTTTGGTGGATTTGGGCAGCAGGGATACGGATATAATGTAGATAATCTGTATACAGAGATTGGTAAGATCTTAGGTCTGGATAAGAGAAATGACATGATCATTGTTGGAGCCGGAAATCTTGGACAGGCCCTTGCGAATTATCAGTCTTTTAATGAAGATTATGGATACAAAGTCATGGCACTTTTTGATGTGAATCCAAAGCTGATCGGAATTTCTGTCCGTGGAGTGAAAGTTCTTGATACAGATGAACTAGAGAACTTTATCAAAACACATGGAATTAAGATCGCTGCACTGACAATTCCGAAGGATCAGGCACCTGCGATCGCAAAGAAGATGGCAGAATGGGGAATTAAAGGATTCTGGAATTTTGCACCGATCGATCTTCATTTACCAGATAATGTTACAGTAGAGAATGTACATTTAGCAGAAAGTCTGATGACATTAACATACAATGTCCACAACCGTGAAGAGAGTGAGAACGAATAGCAGGTAAGAAGATGATTGCTGGAATAGGAACAGATCTCGTAGAGATATACCGGATAGAAGAGATGATTCTTCGAGGAAGACATCTTTCAAGAATTTTTACGACAACTGAATTAGCATATGCAAAAGACAATGCTACGACTTTAGCTGGCAATTTTGCTGTAAAAGAAGCCGTTTCCAAAGTATTTGGAACCGGCTTTTTCGGTGTGGAACCATATGAGATTGAAGTGTTGAGAAATGAATCAGGTGCGCCATATGTCAAATTATATGGAAATGCGAAAGAGATAGCAAAAGATAAACAAGTTTCAAGAATTCATGTATCGATCACGAATACAAGAGAATTTGCACAAGCTTTTGCGATAGGAGAATGCGTATGAGATATGTATTAAAGAATCAGGAGATGCAAACGGTCGATCATGAGACGATTCATGGAATAGGAATTCCGGGACTTGTATTGATGGAAAGAGCATCTAAAGCAGTTGCAGATAAGGCTGCACAGATAGCAGATCATTCACAGAGGATATTGATCATTTCAGGAATTGGCAATAATGGAGGAGATGCACTTGCTTGTACGAGAATTTTGTTGGAGCAGGATTATTTAGTGGATTATATGATCGTTGGTAATATAGAAAAAGCTTCAGCGGATCTGAAATTACAGCTTCAGATACTTAAGAATCTAGGCTATTTTCCGATAGATTGTGAAGATGTAAATTTTCATGAATATGATCTTTTGATCGAAGGGATTTTTGGAGTTGGACTTTCTAGAGAAGTTGGTGGTGTTTATAAAGAAGTCATTGAACGGATCAATGCATGTGGTAAGCCTGTGATTGCAATTGATATTCCATCTGGAATCAGTGGAGATAGTGGAAAGATTCTTGGATGTGCAGTGCATGCGTCATTAACAGTTACATTTGGTGGATATAAAAGAGGTCATTTATTATATCCAGGACGAGAATATTGTGGAGATATTAAACTGGTATCCATAGGATTTCATAACCAGACGATCAAAAAGTATGCGACAGGATATATATTAGAGGAAAGTGATCATTTAATGCCAGAAAGAAAAGCATATTCCAATAAAGGAAGCTATGGGAAGATTTTGATCATTGCTGGAAATGAAACAATGTCAGGAGCTGCATGTTTTGCAGCAGAAGCAGCACTTCGGATGGGTGCAGGACTTGTGAAAGCGCTTTCTGATGCTGGAAATCGTCAGATTTTACAGACAAGACTTCCAGAAATTTTATTTGGAGAACGAAAAGATTTAGAAGAATCTTTAGAATGGTGTGATTGTATCTTGTTTGGCCCAGGAGTTGGTGTCAGTGAAGAAATGAAAGAAATGTTAGAGATGGTTTTGAAAAAAGGGAAAAAACCATTGGTCATTGATGCAGACGGATTAAATATAATCAGTAGATTTAACATGAAAATTGATTATCCATATGGGACGATCATGACTCCACATTTGATGGAGGCAGCAAGATTGATGTCATGTGATATCACACAGATCAAAGAAGATCTATGTCAGAGTGCACAAGATCTTGCAGAGAAATATCATTGTACAGCTGTTTTAAAAGATGCAACAACTATCGTTGCACGAGAAGATGATTTGGTGTATATTAATCAAAGCGGAAATGATGGAATGGCGACTGGAGGAAGTGGAGATGTTCTTGCGGGAATGATCACAGGCCTTTTGGGGGAAGGATTATCTGTTCATGAGGCAGCAGTTCACGGAGTTTATCTTCACGGTCTTGCAGGAGATCATGCAAAGCATGATCTGGGCGCTTACAGCATGATCGCATCAGATATTATTGCTCATATAAAGGACGTTACAGGAGGAAATTATGAACCAGTACTATAGAGTGCATGCAGTTATTGATCTGGATGCAATCTGTCATAATATAAGAGAAGTAAAACGTGTAGTTGGAGAAGGTGTGAAAGTAATGCCAGTGATCAAAGCTGACGGATACGGACACGGAGCAGTTCCAATTGCAAAAGAATTAAATAAGATCGGAGTTGATGCATTTGCCGTTGCAATCCTAGAAGAAGGGATCACACTTCGAAACAATGGAATTAGACAGCCAATCTTGATTTTAGGATACACATCAGAATATCAATACAGATCATTGATTCAGTATGAGATCGAGCCAACCGTATTCTGCTATGAAATGGCAGAGTCCTTATCAAAGATCGCGCAGGCACTAGGCAAAGATGCGAAGATTCATATCAAACTGGATACAGGAATGAACCGTATCGGATTTAAACCAACCAAAGAATCTGTAGATATCATAGAGAAGATCGCCAAATTACCAAATATCAAGATTCAAGGAATCTTTACACATTTCGCATGTGCAGACGAGGCGGATAAAACAGAAACTTATGAGCAGGAACGAAAATATGATCAGTTTATTACGTGGCTTGAGGAAAGAGATATCTATATTCCAATCAAACACGTATCAAACAGTGCATCGATCATTGATCTGGATGGATTTAGAAAAGATATGGTACGTTCAGGAATCATTACTTATGGATTATATCCATCAGAAGAAGTTTCAAAAGATGTATTGGATTTAAGACCAGCAATGGAATTAAAGACACACATTGTATATATCAAAGAAGTGGAAGCAGGAGAAGGAATCAGTTACAATCACACATATGTAACTGATAAGAAGACAAAGATCGCAACTATCCCAGTAGGATATGCAGACGGATACCCAAGATCACTCTCTTCCAAAGGAAAAGTATTGATCCGTGGGCAGTATGCACCGATCATTGGAAGAATCTGTATGGATCAGTTTATGGTTGACGTGACAGATATTGAAGGTGTATCTGTGATGGATGAAGTAACTTTAGTCGGACACGATGGCAATAAAATGTTGACCGTAGAAGAAGTTGCAAATGAAGCAGGATCTTTTAATTATGAATTTGTCTGTGGGATTGGGAAACGTGTTCCACGAGTATACATTCGAAACGGAGAGATGAAAGAAACAGAATATTTTGAAAAATAAGGAATACTTTTGAAAGAATCGTAAATACTCTTCATACAATATTTAAAAAGAAATGGAGAGTGTTTATGCTTATGGTAATTAAGCGAGGCGATATATTTTATGCAGATTTAAGACCGGTTGTTGGTTCAGAACAAGGCGGTATCCGTCCTGTGATCGTATTGCAAAATGATGCGGGAAATAAATATAGTCCAACGATCATCTGTGCAGCGATCACAAGTAAGATGAACAAGGCAAAGTTGCCGACTCATGTACCAATCGACTGCCACAGATGTGAATTAGAAAAAGATTCTGTGATCTTGTTAGAACAGATCCGGACAATCGATAAAAGTCGTTTAAGAGAAAAGGTATGCCATTTAAATTGTACATTCCTAAAACAAGTGGATCATGCACTAAAGATCAGTTTAAGTCTTGATACATAACAGGAATCTTGGATATATTGACCTTTTTTCTTAGAAATGATATATTTAAGTTTGTATAGTCTTAATTTCTAGAAGATAAAAGGAGAAAGAAAAAGAAATGGAAGGATTTACTCCCTCGGTGCTTATGATGATCATTTTAGCAGTTATCATCGGATTTGCAGTTGGGTGTTTTTTCATGAAACAAAGAGAGAAGATCAAAGAAGCAAAGAAAAAACTGCACACATCAGAACAAGAACATGAAGAGGATGAAGACAATGAATATGAAGAAGAGATCATGAACATTGTTAACGAAGGACATGAGCAAGGTGCGATCATGGAAGGGGAAGCCCGCATGATCACGAATATTTTCGAATTTGGAGATAAAGATGTTACAGATGTTATGACATCAAGAAAGAAGATTGATGCGATTGATGTAAACATGTCCGTAGAGAAAGCATTAAATTATATGTTAGATGAGCCATATTCAAGATACCCATTATATGAAGATGACATTGATAACATTGTAGGAGTGCTTTATTTAAAAGATGTGATCGATGCATATCTTAATCAGAAAGAAGCAACACTTTCTGATATTGCAAGAGAGCCGTTTTTTGTTCATCAGACGATGAATTTATCGGTGCTTTTTCAGGAGATGCAGACCAAGAAGATTCATATGGCGATCGTTATTGATGAATATAGCCAGACAGAAGGTATTGTATCTATGGAAGATATGTTAGAGGTCATAGTAGGAAATATTTTAGATGAATATGATGTCGAAGACCGTAATATCACCAAGATCGGATGGGCAGATATCTATCTTGTACGTGGAAGTACGAGACTGGAAGAACTTGAGGATACATTAGGAATCGAATTTGACGTTGAAGATATTGAGACACTCAATGGATTTTTAATTGATCAGCTGGGACATTTACCAGAAGACAATGAAGAAATAGAAATTATCTACCAAGGATATTCCTTTAAATCTGTTGATATTCATGACAACATGATTAGACAGGTAAAGGTAGAAAAAAGGAAAAGGAAGGAAGAAGAAGATGTCAGGACACAGTAAATTTGCGAACATCAAACACAAAAAAGAAAAAAATGATGCGAAAAAAGGAAAGATTTTCACAGTCATTGGAAGAGAAATTGCAGTAGCCGTTAAAGAGGGTGGACCAGATCCAGACAACAATAGCAGATTACGTGATGTCATTGCAAAAGCAAAAGCAAACAATATGCCAAATGACACGATCGAACGTGGTATCAAAAAAGCTGCCGGAGATGCAGATTCTGTTAATTATGAGCAGATTACATATGAAGGATATGGACCAAGCGGAGTTGCGATCATCGTAGATACATTAACAGATAACAAAAACCGTACAGCATCTAATGTAAGAAATGCTTTCACAAAAGGAAATGGTAACGTAGGAACACCAGGATGTGTATCTTATATGTTCGAGAAGAAAGGACAGATCATCATCTCTAAAGAAGAATGTGAAATGGATGCAGACGATCTTATGATGATGGCATTAGATGCCGGAGCAGAAGACTTCAACGAAGAAGACGACAGCTTTGAAGTATTGACAACACCAGAAGACTTCAGTGCAGTCAGAGAAGCTTTAGAGAAGGAAGAAATTCCTATGGCAGATGCCAGTGTCACAATGATCCCTGGTACTATGGTCGAACTTACAAGTGAAGAAGATATTAAGAGTATTCAGAAAACATTAGATCTTCTTGATGAGGATGACGATGTGCAAGAAGTGTATACTAACTGGGATGAATAATCTGTTATAGATTTTATAGAATATAAAATAATAAGAACCTTAACTCAATGCATATATAATAAATGCTGGGAGTTAAGGTTCTTTTTTGCTATGATATTTGAAATTTATAATATGAATTATTACTGTTACTAAGTAATCTTCGAACACCTATAAAACTATGCATTCTCAAGTGCTTCTTTCAGATCATTGATAATATCTTTTGCACTTTCAATTCCAACGGATAAACGGATCATTCCAGGAGAAACACCAGCTTCTCTTAACTGTTCATCATTCATCTGGCGATGTGTATGACTTGCTGGGTGAAGAACCATTGTTTTTGATGCAGCAACATGAGTTGCGATGTTCGCTAATTTTAAGTTATCCATAAAACGTACTGCAGCATCACGTCCACCAGTCAGTTCAAAGGAAATAACACCACAGGTTCTTCCCTCATCCATATATTTTTGTGCTAGTTCATGATATTTATCATCAGGAAGTCCGGCATAAATAACATGAGATACTTTTTCATGAGCATCTAAGAATTCAGCGACTTTCTGAGCATTTTCACAATGACGTTCTACACGCAAAGGTAGTGTTTCTAATCCAAGATTTAATAAGAAACAGTTTTCAGGGGATGGAATGGAACCAAGGTCACGCATCAGCTGTGTTGTAGCTTTTGTGATATAGGCTTTCTTTCCAAATTGTTTTGTATAAACGACACCATGGTAAGATTCATCAGGTTTAGTAAGACCATGATATTTGTGTCCATAAGCGTCCCAGTCAAAGTTTCCGCTGTCAATGATCGCACCGCCAACTTGAACGGCGTGTCCATCCATATATTTTGTTGTTGAATGTGTGACGATGTCAGCACCCCATTCAAAAGGACGACAGTTGATCGGTGTTGCAAAAGTATTATCAACGATCAATGGAACTTCATGTTCATGGGCAACCTTTGCAAATTTCTCAATATCAAGAATGACAAGTGCAGGGTTTGCAATCGTCTCTGCAAATAAAACTTTGGTATTCGGTTTGAATGCAGCAGCAATTTCTTCAGCACTTGCATCAGTATCAACGAATGTACAGTCAATTCCAAGTTTCTTTAATGTAACACCCAGAAGGTTAAATGTTCCACCATAGATCGTAGAAGCAGCAACAACATGATCTCCAGCTTCACAGATATTAAAGATCGCATAGAAGTTCGCAGCCTGTCCAGAAGAAGTAAGAAGTCCTGCAACACCTCCTTCAAGATCAGCAATTTTGGCAGCTACAGCATCGTTCGTAGGATTCTGAAGACGCGTATAGAAATATCCTTCTGCTTTTAGATCAAATAATTGTCCCATTTCATCGGTTGTATCATATTTGAAAGTAGTACTCTGATAAATAGGAAGTGCACATGGTTCTCCTTTCTTAGGAGTGTAACCAGAATGAAGACATTTTGTTTCCAAATCATAATGACTCATAATCATAATTCCTTTCTGTTATAAAAAATATGTATTAAATTATACCCGTAATTCCTAAAGAAAACAAGGGAAATAGAATTCAGATAATTTATTGAATTAACTAAAAAAAAAGAAAATTCGAGATTTTTTATATAAAAGAAAAACAACTTGACAAAAAAATTATTTTTATCACACAAACCAACAAAAACATTGAAAAACTTAACGAAGTTCTTAAGATAATTTGTTGTTTTATTTTTAACGATGTGCTAGAATAAAGATGTTATTTTTAATACTGAAAGGAGTTTCAACATGATTTATTCACATGAAGTAGAACAAATGTGTACAGTAGCTCAGGGTGTAAACCATGGAGCTGCCCCAATTCCTGAAGAAGCAAAATGGGTAAAAGCGAAAGATGTAACAGACATCTCAGGATTAACACATGGTATTGGTTGGTGTGCACCTCAGCAGGGAGGATGTAAATTAACTCTTAACGTTAAAGAAGGTATCATCCAGGAAGCATTAGTAGAAACAATCGGATGTTCAGGAATGACACATTCAGCTGCTATGGCATCTGAAATCTTACCAGGAAGAACAATTTTAGAAGCATTGAATACAGACTTAGTTTGTGATGCTATCAATACAGCAATGAGAGAATTATTCTTACAGATCGTATACGGAAGAACTCAGAGTGCATTCTCTGAAGAAGGACTTCCAATCGGTGCTGGTCTTGAAGACTTAGGTAAAGGATTAAGATCTCAGGTTGGTACAATGTACGGAACACTTAAAAAAGGTCCTCGTTACCTTGAAATGGCTGAAGGATACGTTACAGGTATCGCTCTTGATGCTGATGATGAAATCATTGGATACCAGTTTGTTAACTTTGGTAGAATGATGGACTTCATCAAAGCTGGAGACGATGCTCAGACAGCACTTGACAAGGCCAAAGGTCAGTACGGACGCGTTGATGACGCTGTTAAGATTATTGACCCAAGAAAGGAATAGGAGGTAGCGAATAATGGCTTTATTTGAATCATATGAAAGAAGAGAAAAACAGATTCTTGCTGTTTTAAAAGAGTATGGAATCAATTCTATCGAAGAAGCTGGTGAAATCACAAAAGCTGCTGGATTAGATGTTTATGCTCAGGTTGAAGGAATTCAGCCAATCTGTTTCGAAAATGCAAAATGGGCTTACACAGTAGGTGCTGCTATCGCAATCAAAAAAGGTTGCAAGAGAGCTGCAGACGCTGCTGCTGCTATCGGAGAAGGTCTTCAGGCATTCTGTATTCCTGGATCTGTAGCTGATCAGCGTAAAGTAGGTCTTGGACATGGTAACTTAGGAAAGATGCTTCTTGAAGAAGAAACAGAATGTTTCGCATTCTTAGCAGGTCACGAATCTTTCGCAGCTGCTGAAGGAGCTATCGGAATCGCTGAAAAAGCAAACAAAGTTCGTCAGAAACCTTTAAGAGTTATCTTAAACGGATTAGGAAAAGATGCTGCACAGATCATTTCCAGAATTAACGGATTTACATATGTTGAAACTGAAATGGATTATTACACAGGTGAAGTTAAAGAAGTATTCAGAAAATCTTACTCTGAAGGATTAAGAGCTAAGGTTAACTGCTACGGTGCTAACGATGTAACAGAAGGTGTTGCAATCATGCACAAAGAAGGTGTAGACGTATCTATCACAGGTAACTCTACAAACCCAACTCGTTTCCAGCATCCAGTTGCAGGTACATACAAAAAAGAATGTATCGAACAGGGTAAAAAATACTTCTCTGTAGCTTCTGGTGGTGGTACAGGACGTACATTACATCCAGATAACATGGCTGCAGGACCAGCTTCTTACGGAATGACAGATACTATGGGACGTATGCATAGTGATGCTCAGTTCGCAGGATCTTCTTCAGTACCAGCCCATGTAGAAATGATGGGATTAATAGGTATGGGTAACAACCCAATGGTAGGAGCTACAGTAGCAGTAGCTGTATCCATTGAAGAAGCTGCTAAAGCAGGTAAATTCTAAGAAACCGCTTAAATACGTGGTTTTTAGGAACGATAAAAGTGGTAAAAAGCAATGAAAAGTGACTCGTTGCTACAACATTGCTACAACATTACTACAACTCGTTGCTACAAGTGAATAAACAAAAAGAGTCAAGAATGTATATCATATCTTGGCTCTTTTTTGTGCTTAAATTATTTAATTTTCAATATCTCTTCCATCAGCCATTCTCTTTTTCGCTTCGTATAAGTATTTTCTGTAATGTCTTTTATTTTATGTCCCATGATACGTTTCACAGCATATTCATTGACCTCGGCAGCTTTCGCCATTGTTGCGAATTGGATACGACCATCATGAGCACGATGATCTGGATTTAACTCTAGTTGTTCAATAATCTTATCAATCCTGTGCCGGTATTTGTCATATGTAAGTTTCAAACTAGATCGATGAGTTTTAGTGTCAGTGCAATTGATCAAGTATTCGCTTCCTAATTTTTGAGCTTCCTGGTAACGGTGCTTTACCAAACTCCGAATCTTTGGATGAATCGGAACTACACGATTTTTTCCGGCATCGGTTTTCATACCTCCAGTAATAAACCAATTCTCTAAATCAACATTCTCCATTTTTAACAAGCCTAATTCCTGTGGTCGCCAACCGGAGTAGCACTGGATCAGCAATACATCCACATAATCAACATTATATAAGTTATTCCATAATTTCAGCATTTCCTCATCTGTGAAGTATCCGTTCAAGGTGCTGGATGATGAAAAGATGCAGGATCTGGTAGAAAGTGTAAAGATCAATGGAGTGCTGACACCAGTACTGCTTCGCATGGATGAAAATGAAGAATATGAAATGGTGTCCGGTCACAGAAGAATGCATGCAGCACAGCTTGCAGGACTGACGACTATTCCGGCTATCGTAAGAGAATTATCAGATGATGATGCCATTGTAGCTATGGTGGACGCTAACATTCAGCGAGAGGAATTGTTGCCGGGTGAAAAAGCTTTTGCTTACAAAATGAAACAAGAGGCCATGAAACACCAAGGTTCTCGGACAGACTTGACTTTGGGACAAAATGTCCCAAAGTTCAAAAGAACAACGGAAGCAATTGCGGATGGGACAGGTGAAAGTTATAAACAGATTCAGCGTTACATTCGACTGACAGAGTTAATTCCGGAACTTCTTGATCTGGTAGATAACAAAAAGCTTCAGTTCACGGTTGCTGTTAATATCTCCTATATCGATAAGGAAGTACAGGAATGGATTTACGAATATATTAGCGACACTGGATTTATCAAGCCAAAACAGATTGCAACACTCAGAAATCAACTGAATGATGGGCCAATCAATCAGATTCAGATGTTATCAATTTTCAATAACTGTGTGATGGCAAAGAAAGTATCCCGGTCTCTTACTTTCTCAGAAAAGAAACTGACAAAGTACTTTCCGGATGATTATACAGCCAAAG
>OFMF01000659.1_pt1 | contig 32911 bp, 30 predicted proteins | sample 1541771 | NCBI WGS metagenome assembly OFMF01 (sample SAMN04209235, study PRJEB22552) | human gut metagenome | biome: gut; material: feces | host: Homo sapiens | place: USA: Oklahoma
GTGACCTCTACACCGGTAAGCTGCTCTACATAGGAAATAATTTTTGTAATATTACATGCAAGAGCTTCTAAAAACGCCCGAATGATGTGGCCCTTTGTATGTCCTAAACTCAGACCATACAGAACTGCACGGCCATAGTTATCATGATAAGGATTTCCAGCCCCTCCAAAGAACGGAAGCAGGAAAAGTCCGTCCGCTCCAGCAGGTGTCTGACTGGCCAGTTGATCCATCAAATCATAGGCCATGCCTTTTCCCTCTTGCTCCAAAGCCACTTCCATCTGGCAGAGCGTATCCCGGAGCCAGCGCAGCATGATGCCGCCTTTTGCGCCGCCCTGAATCATATAGACATCTTTCATGTCGCTGTAATTGCAAGGGATTCTGCCATTGGGATCAAAAACAGGCTTTTCTGTGGTCGTACATACCATCAAAGCTCCGCCAGTGGACTCGCTGAAGATTCCCGGCTTCACATTTCCAACACCAATGGCTCCACTGGACTGGTCCTGACCGCCCATAACCAACAGCAGATCCTCCGGAAGGCCCAACTCTTCTGCAACCTCAGGCAGAATTTTGCCAACGGGTTCTCCACACTCCACAATCTCGGGAAGCTGATCGGCGGAGATCCCCAGATATTCCATCATTTCTGTCCACCACTGTTTCCGTGTGATATCCCAAAAATACGAGGTGCACCAGCTGGAACCATGGCTTACTTTGCAGCCGCCCAAATGCCACAGCAAGTAATCATCGCACATAAACATCATGCGGATCTTAGAAAAAAGCTCTGGCTTATGCTTGCGGAACCAGGCAATCTTCGCCGCCGGATAGCAGGGGTCAATCGGAGCCTGTCCAGTAGCTTGCATGATCTCCTGGGCCGTAAAATGTTGGTTGATCTCTTCTGACTCCTCCACCGCACGGCTATCAAGCCAAACATAGAAATTGTCCAGCGGCTCCATGTTTTCATCCAAGAACACAATCGTTTCTGCGGAGGAATCCATGGCGAACGCCTTAATGTCTTCTTTGGGGACCTTTGCTCCCTCCAAAACCCGTTTGATGCAGAATTTCAACGTGTCCCAGTAGACGTGCGGTACCTGTTCAACACGCTGTGCATCGGGTTTAATCAAATCATACTCCTGGGTGCAATGGATCACTTTATGTCCTTGGTCATCAAACAATGCAGCCTTAATAGCGGTAGTCCCAATGTCCGCACCTAGAAAATACTGTCGCTTCATATAAGTTTTCCTTTCTATTCTGCTATACTCGCAGAGCGTTGGAAGTAAGCGCCCCAATCTCTGCGATAAAACATGGCCCACAGCAGCAAACAACGCAGCACATTATCGCACACCATGCACCACCACACAGATTCCAACCCTAAATTCAGAACATTGACACAGATATAGGTCGGAATCAGTCTAGCTAACCACAGGGCAACAACAGAAACCGCAAATGGGGTATTCACGTTGCCCACACCATCAAAAACTCCCTCTACAATGACTGCAATCACAAACAAAGGCTCCGACAGTGCCACAATCCTTAGTACCCGTGCACCCTCTGCAATGACTTGCTCATCCGGTGTAAAAAGTGACATCATTTGTGCAGGGAAGAAAAACAACAACAGGCTGAGCACAGTCATAATCGCAAGACTGATTCCTGTCATTAGGCGCACCATCAACTTCAGCCGCTCTGTATCTTGACGCCCAGCCTCTGTCCCAGCCAGCGTTGCAGCCGCTGCCTGCATTCCATACCCAGGGATATAGAATGCCTTCTCTGCGGTCAAAGCAATCGAATGAGCCGCAATGGCCAATGTACCTAATTTCCCAATCATGCCGGTAAAGAAAATGTGCCCTAAATAAATCACAATACAGCGCAGCGCAACTGGCAATCCAACACGGATGCACTCTTTGAGCACGGAACGAGAAATACCAGCTTCCCGTCGGCCGATTTGATAGTACTGATTCTTCCGCAGAAGAAGAAACATGAATACACCGTTAAATATAAAGGATATTCCAGTCGCCACCGCAGCGCCAATCACTCCCATGCCAGCTCCCCATAATGGGACAACGATCTGCTCAGTCAATTGGAATGTTCTGGATGGATATATCAGGAGGAAATTCAAAACCAAATTGACCAGTATGCTCATCGTAGTAATTACCATTGGGCCCTTGGTATTCCCCGTTGCCCGCAGTGCCGCACCCAAAATCGTTGCTGCGGCCCGGAACACCATGGGCAGACTGGTGATGCAGAAGTAGAGAAACGCATCCTTTCGAATCTCTTCCTCAGCTCCCAACCACCCCGGCAAAAATGGACTTACTGCCACCGCAATCGCACCGATTACAAAACCAGTGATCACTGACAGCAAAACTGACTGGGTACAGGCTATCCCAGCGCGTTTTGGATTTTGTGCTCCAATCGCTTTTGAAGTACAGGCCATTACACCAATTCCGATTGCCGACAGAGGCGTAATCGACAGCCAAGATGCAGTTGTGGTCAAGCCTACGGCCGCAGATGCCTGTACTCCAATTTGTCCTACCATCGCTGTGTCTATGTATTGTGCTCCTGTTTGGCAGGCCTGTTCCAGAACCGTTGGCCATGCCAAGGTAACGATGCTCCGAAGCATATCCCGTTTTTGATCTTGCACGCGATCTATCACACCTCCTGAACAGAGCGCAAAAAATTGGAGCCTGGCGGTCAGCCAGGCTCCAATCCTGTCCTGGAGACTGCCGCTGCAAAAGAGCCGGCTGCAGCACACCGGACATTTTAAGGGAAAAATAAAACTATGTTCTCTCAGATATTTGGAAATTAGAGCTCGATTTTTTTGATGCCCAAGAAATCACACATCATGGCCAAGGTATCGGTGCAGTCACCTTCCCGGATAACCAGGTGGTGATCAATGCCTTCATTCATGAAGATATCCATCACTTCACCGGCATTCTTCTTGAAGCGCAGCTTGACCAGCAGTCTGCGTCCGGCGTCATCCCATTCCTCCTGAGAAACAGGAACCGTCTCTGCCTTGGCGATCAGCATCTGGTAGTTGCCCTTCTGGCCAGTCAAGTTGGCCACGGTCACAACGGGCATCGCCTTAACAGGAGTGCCAACATAAGTACCGATCTCACCGGAAGGAGATACCTGCACCTGAGAAATATCCTCGGTGACAGCAGTGGCAGAGCTTCCGCCATGAGAAACTGCAATCACATCCGTCACGGGGTCGAAGCTGCCCGCCTCACCCAGGATGGAAGGCGCATCGCCATGGCACTGATTCATGGCCTGACGCAGCATCACATGGGCAATATCACCCTCAGTTTCAATCACTTTGCCTTCATCTGCCATCCAAGAAGCAGTCAGGTTGGTGAGACCATCAAACTTCGGATAGCACTCAGCAGCGACACCCTCCAGCTGATTCAGCTTCATGATTTCATGCAGTGCCATGTACACCTTCGCAGCATACAACATATTCTCTGCCGGAGCCACTGCCTTTCCAGTGCGGGCAGCCAGCATATCCAATGTCTTCTGCGCATCTGCGTCACTGATCTTTGCAACACGGTCTGTAACCTCATCCATCTCCAGATGGAGGATGGTGGTTCCGAACTTGTGAGAAAACTCCCACTCTTCCATGCTCATGTCCTGAGGACCGGCCACACGCCAAGTCTGACGGGGGCCCAGCAGGGCAAGATTCATACGGCGCAGAGAATTGATCAGGTACCCGGCCTCAGCCAGCGTCTTCAGCTTGTGCAGAAGCTTTTCGTCATCGGGATGTCCGTACACAGGGACATAGGGGATATTCTGCATCTTCAGGGTAGCCCCCATGTGCTGTACGCAGCCCAGAGCAAAGGTTTCGGTGTAAGGAACCGCCCACAGTGCGGTAGGCACCTTCACCTTATTGACCAGGATGTAGGACAGAGAATCCATGATCCAAGTAATGTGAACCACAGCCAGAGCATCGATGCCTGCACCATTGAGTTCCTCAGCAGCCTGAAGTGCTTCAGCCGGAGTCCAAACAGTGGTCTCTGCTACGTAAGCATCAATTCCGGCCTTTGCCAGGGCCTCTTTCGCCGCTTGCAGAAAACTCTCGGCGCGCTGACCGCCGCTTTCGTCATGACTGGCTACACTGACCAGTCCCAATTTTGGTTTACGATTCAACTCAATCATCCTTTCTGCTCAGAGTGCATTTACTCTGGATTCGCTAAAGTCACCACAGTACGGCACAGCACACGGAATCCGGCATACAAATCTTCGGTTGAAGTATACTCCAGTGGATTATGACTGATCCCCTTGCAGCTCGGGACAAAAATCATGGCGGTCGGAACCTTCTTTCCGAAAACCATCGCATCATGTCCTGCTCCGCTGTTCATGTGGATGAAGGGATAGCCCTCGACCTCCGCTGCTTCGTGGACACGCTGCACCAATCTCGGATCCATCGCGACCGGACGCGTCCACTGGGTTCTGACAGCTTCCGCCTGCATACCATTGCTTTGGATTTTCTGCACCAGTTCCATCAGCAATGCCTCATGTTCACGCAGCATCTCCTCGTCCTTCTCGCGCATATCCAGCAAGAGATGGGCTCGGCCAGCAATAACATTCGGCATCCCGGGATCTGTATCCACTCTGCCAAAAGTAACGGTAGCCGAAGGAGACCGTGCAGAAATTTCATCTGTCAAGGAACTGATCAGCCTGGCAGCGGCCACCACAGGATCCTTGCGCAGGGACATCACGGTTGTCCCTGCATGATTCTGTTCCCCGTGGATCGTAATATCATAGGTAGCGATCCCCACAATATTCTCCACTACACCAATGGTATTTCCGCTCTGCTCCAACAGAGGCCCCTGCTCAATATGGAGCTCCAGATAAGCCCGGATATCATCCCGCTTGGCCTGCTCCATCCGCTCGGGCGCATAGCCTGCCGCATGGGCCGCATCCAAGAAGGTAATTCCGTCAACATCCTTCTCCATCAATTCCTGTTCGCCCAGTGTTCCGCAAATTGCGCAGCTGCCCTGGCAGGAAGCAGCAAACCGGCTTCCCTCTTCCTCGACCAAGCCCACAACTTCCAGTGTATACTGGGGACGAACCCCCTGCTCCTTCAAAAATTTCAACACCGCAAGACCAGTTATAACGCCGGCCGCTCCATCATACTTTCCTCCGTTTTTAACGGTATCAATATGTGAGCCGATCAAAATGGTCTCCGTACTTACACCAGAAAGGCGGCCATAGACATTCCCGATCACATCCTCACGCCACTCCAAGCCAGCATCCGTAATCCAGGTGCGGAGCAATTCATGGCCCGTCCGATCATGATCAGAATAACTCGGACGCCAGATCTGGCCGTCAGTTTTCGTCTGATTTGCCAGTTCTTCCAGCTTATCCTGAATCCACTGTCCGTAAGATATGTTTTCCATAGAACCTGTCTGCCGCCTTTCCTTCCGGTATGGAATACTTTTTTTATTGAAGCCTCTGCTCCTCATAGAGCATTTTCAGGGCCATGATGGATGCCCCAATCCCATCACTGACGTAGATTCCATATCTCTGGCTCAGTTCATCCCCAAGGCCGGCAAAAGCCGCACAGCCCAGCAGAATCGAACTCACGCCGTCGCGCTGGATCAGATTTTCGATTTTCTGAGCCAACTCATCTGTCACATGATCTGGAACACCCAAAACCCCTGTTCCAGTATAATCTACGCTGGCCAGCCGAGTCTCGGCCCCATAGCGCTTCATGTGCTGAAACATATAAGGAATATCACCGGCGCCGCAGGAACCTAAGATGGAAAATCTCTGGCTCCGGAATCCAGATGCATACACAGCCGCCTCACACATTCCTACCACAGGGACATCACACAACTCTTTTGCAGCGTCAAGTCCCGGGTCTGAGAAACAGCACAATGCCGCACCATCATAGGTCCCACGCCTGTTCTCCAGTTCTTCCAAAACCGCCTGTGCAGCCTTCAGCTCATCCATCGATGTTTCGATGGCAGGTGGCGACTTGACACAGGTAGCGGCAGTAATCTCCAGACCAGGAATCTTCTGATACTTTTCTGCCGCTTTCTGGATGCGGTCGGTAACAAACTGTGTCGAATTTGGGTTGAGAAGAAGAATTCTCATTGTTCAGTTACCTCATCAGCGCAAAGCTGCTACAAACTGACCGTAGCCGCCTTCCATCTGGATCTCACCATCTCGATAAACGGTCTTTCCACGCACAATGGTCTCATCTACGCGACCTGTGACCGTACGGCCCTCCAGAGGAGTCCACTTTTCCAGATAGAACAGCTTGTCGTTCTCTACTGTCCACTTCGCCGCAGGATCGAAGATAACGAGATCCGCATCAGAACCGATCTCAATGATTCCCTTCTTGGGATACAGATCATACAGCTTAGCCGCAGCAGTGCTGGACATGTGGACAAACTGCTCCAGCGACATTCCGCGCTTGTTCACTGCTTCATCAAAGAACACAGGATAGCAAAGCTGCATCGCTGTGATTCCCGCAGGAGTCTTAAAGATGTTGTCCTTTCCTTCCGCTTTCTCGGTGTGCAGGTAAGCAGAGTGATCCGTACCGATACAATCAATTTTACCGGCCAGGACTCTCTTCCACAGCTCATCCTGAACCTCTTGCTTCCGGATGGGAGGATTACAAATACAATAAACACCCCACTTCTCAACATCGTGCTCGTTCAACGTCAAATAATGGGGACAAGTCTCAACAGTAAGCCGGGCACCCAGAGAACGATAGTACTCTACCACATCAACTGCCTCAGGGCAGCTGCAATGCACGATATGTACCCGTGCCCCTGTCTTATAGGCCAGCAGTGCGACACGCTGCACAGCCTCAAGTTCCGAAATCAAGGGATGTGCGGCCTCATAATCACTCGGCTTAACTCTGCCCTGCTCCTGCAATTCCTGAGTCAGCGCATTGATCATATCCGCATTTTCACAGTGGATGCTCAGAGTGACATCCCGTTTTCCCAGATGCTCCATCGCTTTGAGCATACTGGCATCATCCAGCCTGGGAATTTCAATGGAAAAAGGAGTAAATGCCTTAAAGGCAGCCGCACCATACTCCAGCATACGGTCCATCTCGGACAGGTTGCCGGGGATACAGGCGCCAAACATAGCAAAATCTACAACAGCCTTCGGAGTGCAAATCGCCTGCTTATCCGCAAACGCCTTTGCCGTAGCAACTACTGGAGTAGTCAGAGGCATTTCGATACAAGTCGTGACACCTCCCGCGGCCGCAGAACGCGTACCGGTGAGGAAAGTCTCACTGACGTCACCTCCGGGAGGATCGTTGAGGTGCGTATGGGGATCGACAAAGCCCGGCAGCACCAGTCGCCCTTCCGCATTGATCGTACGGGCCGCAGGAATATCCTCTTCTGCGGTGATCGCATCGACCCGACCATTTTTAAAAGAACAACTCTGATTATCTCCAAAAAGCCCGGAAATACGGGCATTTCACGGGATATAAGAACTGAATTTACTACCGATTTACTACTTTCGGATTGAGCTTTGACACGCTTCTGCCTCCCGTGAAGCCCACCGCCCAAATAGTAACACATCGAAAATCGAATACGACACCGCAGACGGCGGCGTTCTCTTTTCCCCTTTGGGGAGATCAGGACGCCGCTTTTTTTGCGCCCAAAACCAGAAAGGAGGCGACCGCCTATGTACTTTACTTCCGGCAGCGACCGGGCCTTTGAACAGCTCATGCAGACGAGGCCGGGCGCAGATCATTTTGACAGCGGCGAGGCCGGAGCGCCGGAGGACTGCGGCACCTGCCGTTTCTACCGCCCGCACTGGAAGTACCAGTTTTGTGTGTATGAGGAATGTCCCTACCAGCCGGGCAAGCGCACCGCCCTTGACGGCGCGGTGAAATTTCAAGTGAAAGGAGTGGACGACGAGATGGCAGTTTTTCGAGTGGAGAAAAACCGGGGCTACACGGTGATGTCCAACCACCACCTGCGGAACAAGGACTTGTCCCTGAAAGCCAAGGGGCTGCTGTCGCAAATGCTGTCCTTGCCGGAGGATTGGGATTTTACGCTGAAAGGCTTGTCCCTTATCAACCGGGAGCAGATCGACGCGATCCGGGCGGCGGTTAAGGAGCTGGAACAGGCGGGCTATATCGTGCGTTCCCGTGAGCGTGACAGCCAAGGCCGCCTGCGTGGGGCGGATTACATCATTTACGAACAGCCCCAGCCTGTGCCGGATTCGCCTACATTGGATAATCCAACGCAGGAAAAGCCTACGCAGGAAAAACCTACGCAATTAAATAAAGATAGATCAAGTAAAGAGAAATCAATTACAGATGGATCAAATACCGATTCCATTCCTATCCTTTCCCCTCCCTCTCCTTTGGGGGAAGAAGCGGCTGCGCCGCCGGAACGGAAAGGAACGGAAGCGAAATCACAGAGCGCCGTAGAGATTTATCGGGAGATCATCAAGGACAACATCGAGTATGAACACCTTTGCCAGTACGCCAAGGGGATTGACCGGGATATGCTGGACGAGATCGTGGACTTGCTGGTGGAAACCGTATGCAGCGCCCGAAAGACCGTCCGCATTGCCGGGGACGATTACCCCGCCGAGCTGGTGAAATCCAAGCTGATGAAGCTGAACAGCTCTCACATTGAGTTTGTCTTTGACTGTATCAGCAAAAACACCACGGAAATACGGAACATCAAAAAATACCTGCTGGCGGTTCTGTTCAACGCCCCAAGCACCATCAACGGCTATTACACGGCGCTGGTGGCCCACGACATGAACACAGGCAGTTGGGGAACCCCGCAAAATCGGTGATTTTGTGGGGAGAGGAGAAACAGCGAAATGAGCGAGCTTTTCACGCTTGCGTGGAAACAAGCGATATGGAGCTTGTGACGACGAGAAAGGAGGACGGCCCTATGAAACAGGGTGCTTTGATTTTTGACGAGCAGACAGACCGCTACGACATCCGCTTTGACCTTGCGGACTATTACGGCGGCCTGCACTGCGGAGAAACTTTTGATGTGATGGTGGGCGGCAGATGGAGGCCGACCCGCATTGAAATGGCCGAGAACTGGTATCTGGTGGGAATCCATGCCGACGACCTCTCCGGCCTGCGGGTGCGGATTTAAGCCATCCGCCTGCCTGCTGACTTTCCAAAGGAGGGATAGCAGTTGCAGGAAGAAGTAGACCAGAAAACCATAGCGTTAGCGGTTAAGACGGGCAAGCTCACCGCCCAAGTGCTGCAAGCGGCCATCCGAAAATATCTGGCCGCCCGGCAGAAAGGGACGGGCAAGGCCCATCACGGCCAGCAGAGCTTACGGCAGCTCAAAAAGGACGGTTCCGCCCTGTCCAACATTGAGATCACCGACGCCAACATTGGCCTGTTTAAGCCCTGCGCCAAGAAATACGACATTGATTTTACCCTGCGGAAAGACCGCACTACCCATCCGCCCCGGTATATCGTGATCTTCAAATCCAAGCAGGCGGACAATCTGGAACAGGCGTTTAAGGAGTTTACAGCCAAGAAGCTCCAACAGCAGGAACGCCCCTCTATCCGAAAGACCCTTGCCGTCCTGAAAGAAAAGGCAGCGGCCAGAAGCAGCCAGCAGGCCAAGGAGAAAATCAAGGAAAGGGGGCTGTCACGATGAAGCCGGAAATGAAAAAGCTGATAATCGCCAACCTGCCCTACCTGCTGTTTGTTTACCTGTTCAGCAAGCTGGGACAGACCTACCGGCTGGCGGCTGGGGCGGACTTGTCGGAGAAGCTGCTGCACCTTGCGGACGGCTTTTCCCTTGCCTTTGAAAGCGCCGCCCCCAGCTTCCACCTGTTCGATCTGGCGGTGGGCGTGGCCGGTGCGGTGGCACTGCGGCTGATGGTGTACTGCAAAAGCAAGAACGCCAAGAAATACCGCCGGGGCGTCGAGTACGGCAGCGCCCGTTGGGGAGGCCCCAAAGATATAGCCCCGTACATCGACCCGGTGTTTGACAACAACATCCTCCTGACCCAGACGGAACGCCTCACCATGAACAACCGGCCCAAAGACCCCAAGACCGCCCGGAACAAAAATGTACTGGTGATCGGCGGTTCCGGCAGCGGCAAGACCCGGTTCTTTGTGAAGCCCAACCTTATGCAGTGCGTGTCCAAGGACTACCCGACCTCATTCGTGATTACTGACCCGAAAGGAAGTCTGATCGGCGAGGTGGGCCAGCTCCTTGTGCGGTGCGGCTACCGGGTAAAAGTGCTGAATACCATTAACTTTTCCAAGAGTATGCGCTACAACCCGTTTCGCTACATCCATTCGGAAAAGGACATTTTGAAGCTGGTAAACACGCTGATTTGCAACACCAAGGGCGAGGGCGAAAAAAGCGCCGAGGATTTTTGGATCAAATCGGAACGCCTGCTGTATTCGGCCCTCATTGGCTATATCTGGTACGAAGCGCCGGACGATGAAATGAATTTCACCACGCTTCTTGAAATGATAAACGCCAGCGAAGCCCGTGAGGACGACCCGGAATTTCAATCCCCGGTAGACCAGATGTTTGAACGGCTGGAAGAAAAAGACCCGGAACACTTTGCGGTGCGCCAGTACCGTAAATTCCTGCTGTCGGCGGGCAAGACCCGCAGCTCCATCTTGATAAGCTGCGGAGCCAGATTAGCGCCCTTTGACATCCGGGAGGTGCGGGAGCTGTTGGAGGACGACGAACTGGAACTTGACACCATCGGGGATCAAAAAACGGCCCTGTTCCTGATTATGTCGGACACGGACACGACCTTTAATTTCATTCTGGCAATGGTGCAAAGCCAGCTTATCAACCTTTTGTGTGACCGGGCCGATGACAAATACGGCGGGCGGCTGCCCGTCCATGTGCGGCTGATTTTAGACGAGTTCGCAAACATCGGCCAGATTCCAAACTTTGACAAGCTGATCGCCACCATCCGAAGCCGGGAAATCTCGGCTTCTATTATTTTACAGAGCCAGTCGCAGCTAAAGGCCATTTACAAGGACGCGGCGGAAATCATTTCCGACAACTGCGACTGTACGCTGTTCCTTAGTGGCCGGGGCAAGAACGCCAAGGAGATCGCGGAGGTGCTGGGCAAGGAAACCATTGACAGTTACAACCAGAGCGAGAACCGGGGCGCGCAGACCTCCCACGGACTGAACTACCAAAAACTCGGAAAGGAGCTGATGAGCCAAGACGAAATTGCAACGATGGACGGAGGCAAGTGTATTTTGCAGGTGCGCGGCGTGAGACCGTTTTTCAGTGAGAAATACGACATCACCTGCCACCCCCGCTATAAATACCTCTCGGACGCTGACAAAAAGAACACCTTTGATGTGGACAGCTACCTGTCGTCCCTGCGCCGGAAAAAGCGGCGCGTGATAACAGAGGACGAACCCTTTGACCTCTACGACATTGAGCTGTCGGATGAAGATTTTGCCGCAGAATAAAGCGGCCATAGAGAAAGGAGCGTGACCGATGGGACACTCGGACGAATGGACATTTGCGGATTATTTCAAGTATGAGCAGGAAATCTACCGGGCGATCATTTCCGCTGCGGTTCTGTGCCAGTGGATCGCGGAACATGATACCCCGCCCACGAACGGGGAAGCCGAAGAACTTGTAAGGGAAATAGACCGCAGACTGTGTGAAGCATGGGGCGAGATTTTTTCGCTGGCTGTGCTGGAATGGCGGGACGGCCAGTAACTCCGGGCCGTCTGCGGATTGTGAGGCTGCCGCTGTGTACGGCGGCTTTTTTGTACCCAAATACCATCACAATCTGAATTTATGGAGGTAAATTTATGGAATTTTTCAATAGTGCAGTTGATACTTTGCAGACCATCGTTGTGGGCCTCGGCGGAGCGCTTTGCGTATGGGGCGGCGTCAATCTTTTGGAGGGATACGGGGCGGACAACCCGGCGAGCAAGAGCCAAGGAATCAAGCAGCTTGTCGCCGGAGGTGGCGTTGCCCTGATCGGCATGACCCTTGTTCCGCTGCTGTCCGGGCTGCTGGGATAACCCCATGTGTGTTAGAAAACCCTCCGCGCCCTCTCTGATTCGGGAGGGCGCGGGAAAGGAGGTGTCCCCACATGATCGGTGATTTAATCGGGGAATGGATCAAAGGAATCCTGATCGACGGTATCATGGGAAACCTGTCCGGCCTGTTTAACACGGTCAATACCAAAGTCGGGGAAATCGCGTCGGATGTGGGCAGTACCCCGCAGGACTGGAACGGCGGCATTTTTTCCATGCTACAAAACCTGTCCGAAACGGTGATTGTCCCCATTGCGGCGGCCATTCTCGCCCTTGTGATGTGCTATGAGCTGATCGACATGATCGTGGAAAAGAACAATATGCACGACTTCGACAGCTCCATGTTCTTCCGCTGGATTTTCAAAAGCGCCTTTGCCATCCTCATTGTAACGAACACATGGAATATCGTCATGGGCGTATTTGACGCCACCCAGCAAGTCGTCAACCAGAGCGCCGGGGTGATTATCGGAGATACCAGCATTGATTTTGACACGCTGCTGCCCGATCTGGAAAGCCGCCTTGAAGCAATGGACATCGGGCCGCTGCTGGGCCTGTGGTTCCAGACCCTTGTTGTGGGGCTGACGATGAACATTCTTTCCATCTGCATTTTCCTTGTGACCTATGGAAGAATGATTGAAATTTACGCCGTGACCGCATTGGGGCCGATCCCCCTTGCCACGCTGGGCAATGCAGAGTGGCGCGGCATGGGCCAGAACTACTTGAAATCCCTGCTTGCGCTGGGCTTCCAAGCCTTTTTAATCATGGTGGTTGTCGGGATTTATGCGGTGCTGATCCAGCAGATCGGAACCGCCGACGACATATCCGGCGCAATCTGGGGCTGTATGGGCTATACCGTTTTGCTTTGCTTCTGTCTGTTCAAGACCGGCAGCATATCGAAAGCCGTATTTACCGCACATTGACAGACAGGAGGAATACCAACCATCAAAGAAACACAAAAGAAAACCTACAACATCCTTTACGCCGACCCGCCGTGGCGATATGAGTGCAAACGGACAGGGGCGGCGGAACATCACTATCCCACCATGAGCATTGATGAGCTGTGCGCCCTGCCGGTGGAAACGCTGGCGGAAAAAGACTGCCTCTTGTTTTTGTGGGCGACTTTCCCCCAGCTCCCGGAGGCGCTGCGTCTGATTAAGGCGTGGGGCTTTTCCTTTAAGACCGTGGCCTTTGTCTGGCTGAAATTGAACCGCAAAAGCCCCACATGGTTTTACGGACTGGGCTATTGGACGAGAGGAAACGCGGAAATCTGCCTGCTTGCCAAGCGGGGCCATCCCAAGCGTTACTCCAAAAGCGTCCATCAGTTTATCATTTCCCAGGTGGAGGAACACAGCAAGAAACCAGACATTACCCGTGAGAAAATCATAGAGCTTGCGGGCGACTTGCCCCGCGCAGAACTGTTTGCCAGACAGAAAATCCCCGGCTGGGATGTGTGGGGCAATGAAGTGGACAGCGATTTTTCCCTGTCCGTACCAGAAACGAGGTGACTTTTTATGGCTTATGTAACTGTCCCCAAGGATTTAACCAAGGTCAAATCCAAGGTAGTATTCGGGCTGACGAAACGCCAGCTCATTTGTTTTGGCGGTGCGCTGCTTATTGGCGTCCCGCTTTTCTTTTTGATCCGGGGCCGCGTCCCGACCAGCGCGGCGGCGCTCATTATGGTGTTCGCCATGCTGCCGGGCTTTCTGCTGGCGCTTTACGAAAAACACGGCCAGCCCCTTGAAGTGGTGGTGCGCCAGATCGTAGAGTGCTGCTTCATCCAGCCCAAGGAACGGCCCTACCAGACCAACAACGCTTATACCGCCCTTGTGCGGCAATCCCAAATGGAAAAGGAGGTCAACGCTATTGTCCAAAAAGCAAAAGAACGAAACGAGCGCAAAAGCGCCGGTCAAGCTCACCCGCGCCGAAAAGAAAGAGATTCAGGCCGTCATCCGAAAGTATAAGGGCGACGGCAAGCCCCATTCGGCGCAGGCCAGTATTCCCTATGAGGCCATGTATCAGGACGGCGTATGCCGGGTGACGCCCCGCACCTTTTCCAAGTGCATTGAGTTTACGGACATCAGCTACCAACTGGCGCAGGCGGACACCAAGACCGCCATCTTTGAAAACCTGTGCGACCTCTACAACTATCTGGACGCCTCCATTCATGTGCAGTTTTCCTTTATCAACCGCAAGATCGACCCCAAGCAGTACGCCAAGAGCTTTGAAATCCGGGCGCAGGGGGACGACTTTGACGACATCCGCAGCGAGTATTCCGACATTTTGCAAGACCAGCTTGTGAACGGGAACAACGGCCTGATGAAGCGGAAATTTATGACCTACACCATTGAGGCGGATAGCCTGAAAATGGCCCGCGCCAGACTGCGCCGGATCGAAACCGACCTTTTGGGCTATTTCAAGAGCATGGGGGCCTCCGCGTGGGGACTGGACGCCAAGGAACGGCTGGAAGTCATGCACAGCATTTTCCACCCGGACGGGGAACCGTTCTCCTTTGACTGGAAGTGGCTTGCCCCGTCGGGGCTTTCCACCAAGGACTTTATCGCCCCGTCCTCGTTCCGCTTCGGCAATGCCCGGATGTTCGGGCTGGGTGGCAAATACGGGGCGGTGAGCTTCCTGCAAATCCTCTCCCCGGAGCTGTCGGATGAAATGCTGGCCGACTTCCTCAACACGGAAAACGGCATTGTGGTGAACCTCCATGTGCAGGCCATCGACCAGAGCGACGCCATTAAGACGGTCAAGCGCAAGATCACCGACCTTGACGCCATGAAGATTCAGGAACAGAAACGGGCGGTAAGAAGTGGTTACGACATGGATATACTTCCCAGCGACCTTGCCACCTACGGGCAGGACGCCAAGGAGCTGTTAAAGACCTTGCAGAGCCGGAATGAACGGATGTTCCAGCTTACCTTTTTGGTGCTGAACACCGCAGACACCCGGCAAAAGCTGGAAAACGATGTGTTCTGGGCTGCCGGGATCGCCCAGAAATACAACTGTTCCCTTGTACGGCTGGACTACCAGCAGGAACAGGGGCTTATGAGCAGCCTGCCGCTGGGGGCCAGCCACATCCAGATTGAACGCTCCCTGACGACTTCCAGCGTGGCCGTGTTCGTCCCCTTTGTGACGCAGGAGCTTTTTCAGGGCGGCGACGCCATGTATTACGGGATCAACGCCAAGACCGGCAACATGATTATGCTCGACCGCAAACGGGCGAGGTGTCCCAACGGGCTAAAGCTGGGGACACCGGGAAGCGGCAAAAGTATGAGCTGTAAATCAGAAATTTTGAGCGTGTTCCTCTGCACCCCGGACGATGTGTATATCTGTGATCCAGAGGCCGAGTATTACCCCCTTGTGAAGCGGCTGCATGGGCAGGTGGTGAAGCTGTCGCCTACCAGCAAAAACTATGTGAACCCGCTGGACATCAACCTGAACTACTCCGAGGATGAAAACCCGCTGGCCTTGAAATCCGACTTTGTGCTGTCGTTCTGTGAGCTTGTCATGGGCGGCAAGAACGGGCTGGAAGCCATTGAAAAGACGGTGATCGACCGGGCGGTACAGGTGATCTACCGGCCTTATCTGGCAGACCCCAAGCCGGAAAATATGCCCATCCTTGCAGACCTGCACAAAGCCCTGTTAGACCAGCATATCCCGGAGGCCGACCGGGTGGCACAGGCCCTTGACCTGTATGTGTCCGGCAGCCTAAATGTGTTCAACCACAGAACCAACATCGACATTCAAAACCGCATTGTGGCCTTTGACATCAAGGAGCTGGGCAAGCAGCTAAAGAAAATCGGTATGCTCATTGTCCAAGACCAGATTTGGGGGCGCGTCACCCAAAACCGCAGCAAGGGCAAGGCGACATGGTATTTCTGTGATGAGTTCCACCTGCTTTTGCGTGAGGAACAGACGGCGGCCTTTTCCTGTGAGATTTGGAAGCGTTTTCGTAAGTGGGGCGGGATTCCCACAGGTGCAACGCAGAATGTAAAAGACCTGCTTTCCTCCCCGGAAATTGAGAACATTTTGGAAAACAGCGACTTTATCTGCCTGCTCAATCAGGCCAGCGGCGACCGCAAAATCCTTGCGGAACGGCTGAACATTTCGCCCCAGCAATTACGGTATGTGGACAATTCCGAACCCGGCGAGGGGCTTCTCATTTACGAAAATGTGATCCTGCCCTTTAAGAACCCCATCCCGAAAAACACCCAGCTCTACCAGATCATGACGACCCGGTTAGGCGAGGGGGCGACGGTATGAGCGCCTTAACACATTTCAGCCTGTTTTCCGGGATCGGCGGGATCGACCTTGCGGCGGAAGCCGCAGGGTTTACCACCGTATGCCAGTGCGAATGGGCGGATTTCCCGATGGAAGTTTTGAAAAAGCACTGGCCGCAGGTACCAAAATTCCGGGACATTACCACAGTGACAAAGGAGGCATTTTTTGAAAAAACAGGACGAGAAACCACCACACTTATTTCCGGGGGATTCCCCTGCCAGCCCTTTTCCAGCGCCGGGAAACAACGGGGATTTGAGGACGAACGGTATTTATGGCCCGAAATGCTCCGCGTTATCCGGGAACTGCACCCCTCTTGGGTGCTTGGAGAAAATGTTGCTGGCTTCATCCATCTGGGGCTCGACAAGACGGTTTTTGACTTGGAGCAGGCAGGCTACGCCGTTAGGGTTTTCGTACTTCCTGCTGTCGCCGTCGGCGCATGGCATGAGCGCAAAAGAACTTTCATCATCGGCCATGCTGCTTCCCACGCCCCTTGCCAGCGACACGGGGGATGTGGGGAAAACTGTCGATGTGCGGATGACCCCGACCGGGAGCTTCCGAAAATACAACCCCAGCGGAACCGTATGGACGGCGCGGCTGTCATGGGCGGTTTACAAACTGCTGGGCAGCCCGCCGGGGGATGTGAAACTGAATCCCGACTGGGTGGAATGGCTGATGGGATTCCCCCGGAGATGGACGGACATTCCATGTGGGCCAAAGAACCGGCGCAAATCCCGTACTTAATCAGCGACCCGCCGGCGAATGTGGCAAAGCGGTTAAAGACTTTGGGAAACGCAGTTGTTCCCCCGCAGGTGTACCCCATCCTGCGCTATATTGCAGAGATTGAAACCGGGCGCTGCCGGAACAGACAGCAAGGAGGTGATCGGATATGGAACCCTTAAAACCCCGCGACAAGGTAACGCAGCACATGACCCGCGACGGCCTGACGCTGGATAACCAGACCACCGGCGAAAGCGTCAATGTGTCCAGCCGGGAGGCCGAGCAGGAATACACCGCCCAGCCGGAGGGCGCGGCGGAAAAAATACTGGAACGGGCGGACGAACTGCACGACCGCCACAAGGCAAAGAAAGCGGCCAAGGACGCCGGGGAAACCGTGGTGCGGGCCACCGGCCCCGTTTCCCGGTTGCAGTTTACCGCCGAGGAACGGGCATCCCCGGAGCTGGCCCCGTATATCAAAAAAGCGGAAAAACGGGCGGATAAGCTGGAAGCGGCCAAAGAAGCCCTGCCGAAAAAGCGCGTCGTCACCAAGGAAACCGTCTATGACGAAGCCAAGGGCAAGGCCAAAAGCAGGCTGTATTTTGACAAGGTGGAGAAAGCTCCTCCCCAGCTCAAACCAAACCCGGCCAGCCGTCCCATACAGGAAGCCGGGCTTTACCTCCACGGAAAAATCCATGAGGTAGAACACGAAAATGTGGGCGTGGAGGGCGGCCACAAGGGGGAGGAACTGGCGGAACGGCAGGCGGGCCGCATGATCCGCAGCGGCGTCCACCGCCACAAGCTCAAACCCTACCGGGCCGCAGCCAAGGCCGAGAGAAAGTCCATCGCCGCCAACGCCGAGTTTGCGTATCAAAAATTCCTGCGGGACAACCCGGAGCTGGCGCAGGCGGCCAAGAACCCCGTTTCCCGCTTCTGGCAGAAACAGCACATCAAGCGGGAATATGCCAAGGCAGCAAGGGCGGCGGGCCAGACCGCACAGGGGGCCGCAGGCACCGCCAAGACCACGGCTGCCGCAGCCAAGAAAGCCGCAGAGAAAAGCAGACAGGCCGCGTCCTTTGCCGCCCGGCACTGGAAAGGGGCGCTGATCGTCGGCGGCGTGGGCCTCATGCTCCTGCTGGTGATGGGCGGCCTGCAATCCTGCACCGCCATGTTTGGCAGCACCGGGACGGGCCTTGCCGCCACCTCTTATCTCTCCGAGGACAGCGATATGCTGGGAGCCGAAGCCGCCTATGCCGCGCTGGAAGCAGACTTGCAGCACGAACTTGACAACTACGAAAGCCTGCACCCCGGCTATGACGAATACCGTTTCGATCTGGACGAGATCAAGCATGACCCCTATGTGCTGACCTCCATCCTCTCCGCGCTGCATAACGGCGTGTTCACTTTGGGGGAGGTACAGGGCGACCTTGCCATGCTCTTTGAAAAGCAGTACATCCTGACCCAGACCATCGAAACGGAAACCCGCTACCGCACCGAAGCGAGGACGGACAGCGAGGGAAACACCTACACCGTGGAAGTCCCCTACACCTACTATATCTGCCATGTGAAGCTGGAAAACTTTGACCTGTCCCACCTGCCCATCTACATTCTCACCGAGGAACAGATGGGCTTTTATGCTGCCTATATGCAGACTTTGGGCAACCGGCCAGACCTGTTCCCCAACGGCAGCTATCCCCATGCCTCCACCCCGAAAGAGCCGACCTACTATGAAATCCCCCCGGAGGCGCTAAAGGACGAAGCCTTTGCCGCCATGATTGCCGAGGCGGAAAAGTATGTCGGCTATCCCTATGTGTGGGGCGGCAGCTCCCCAAGCACCAGCTTTGATTGTTCCGGCTTCATTAGCTGGGTCATCAATCATTCCGGCTGGAATGTGGGACGCCAGACGGCGCAGGGGCTTTACAACATCTGCACCCCCGTTTCCCCGGAGCAGGCCAAGCCCGGCGACCTTGTATTTTTCGTCGGCACTTATGACACTGCTGGGATGTCCCATGTGGGGCTGTATGTGGGAAATTCGGTCATGCTGCACTGCGGCGACCCCATTTCCTACACGAACCTCAATTCAAGCTACTGGCAGCAACATTTTTATTGTTACGGGCGTTTGCCTTAAACGCCAGAAAGGAGTAAATCACTATGGCAATGAACAAATTGGAGCGCATTGAAAAGGATATTGAGAAAATCAAGGGCAAGATCGCGGAGCTGCAAAAGCAGCTTCGGGAGCTGGAAGCGGCCAAGACCGAACAGGAAAACTTGCAGATCGTCCAGCTTGTGCGCGGCCTCAACATGACCCCGCAGGAGTTCGCCGCCTTTGTGCGCGGCGGCGCGTTGCAGGCGGCCCCGGCCCCGATCCCGGAATTTGAACAGGAGGACAGCGCCCATGAAGAAATCTAAACTGTTCCGCACTTTGACGCTGGCTGTGGCCGCTGCGCTCTGCATGGCGACCACGACCGTTACCGCCTACGCCGGGGGCGCTGACCCTGACCCTGTGCCGCTGCCGGAAACCACCGAGGCCCCCGCAGAGGTGCCGGAGGAAACCGAAGAACCCACCACCGGCGGCATGGAGCCGGAGGGCGTACCTGTCACCCCGCAGGGCAACGCTACGCTGGTGGATGATTTTTTCGGGGATAAGCAGCTTATCACCGTTACCACCAAGGCCGGGAATTATTTTTACATCCTGATCGACCGGTCCAACGAGGACAAGGAAACGGCAGTGCATTTCCTCAACCAAGTGGACGACGCCGACCTGCAAGCCTTGTTGGAGGACGGGAAAAAAGAGCCGGAGGTCTGCAACTGTACGGCCAAATGTCAAGCCGGGGCCGTCAATACGGCCTGCCCGGTCTGTAAAAACAACTTGACCGCCTGCAACGGGCCGGAGCCAGCGCCCCAGCCGGAGGAAGAAAAGCCGCAGGAGGAAAAGCCAAGCGGCATGGGCGGCCTTGTGGTGTTCTTTGTGATAGTGCTGCTGGGCGGCGGCGCAGCCCTCTACTTCCTGAAATTCAAAAAGGAAAAAGCTGACACCACAGGAAATGACGATCTGGCCGAGTATGACTTTGGCGAGGACGAGGATGACGAGGACGAAGCCCCGGAGCCGGACGAGGATATGACAAGTGAAGATGGAAATAAGGAGGACGAAGTATGAGCTATCAGTTAGTAATTGCAGAGAAACCAAGCGTCGCCCGTAGTATTGCGGGCGTGATCGGCGCGGATAAGAAACAGGACGGCTACATGGAGGGGAACGGCTATCTGGTGAGCTGGTGTATCGGCCACCTTGTTTCCCTTGCCGATGCCGGGACTTATGACGAGCGTTTCAAAAAATGGCGCTATGACGACCTGCCGATTCTGCCGCAGCAATGGCAGTACATCATTCCCAACGATAAGAAAAAGCAGTTTGACACCCTGCGTTCTTTGATGAAGCGCCCCGATGTCACCGGCCTTGTGTGCGCCACCGACGCCGGGCGCGAGGGGGAATTGATTTTCCGTTTTGTCTACCAGATGGCGGGCTGCAAGAAACCGTTTCAGCGCCTTTGGATTTCCAGCATGGAGGACGCGGCCATCAAGGACGGCTTTGCCCACCTGAAACCGGGAACTGACTATGACAACCTGTATCAGTCGGCCCTTTGCCGGGCGCAGGCGGATTGGCTGGTGGGGATCAACGCGACAAGACTTTTCTCCATCCTCTACCACAAGACCCTGACCGTGGGCCGTGTCCAGACGCCGACCCTGAAAATACTGGTTGACCGGGAGGCCAAGATCAGCAGCTTTCAGAAAGAGAAATACCACATCGTCCAGATCGTGGCGGGCGGCATGGAGGCGGCCAGTGAACGCATAGGAAACGCAGACGACGCCAAGGTGCTGAAAGCCGCCTGTGAACTGGCGCAGGCCGTTTGTGTGTCGGTAACACGGGAGAAAAAGACGGAGCAGCCGCCCCGCCTCTATGACCTCACCACCTTGCAGCGGGAAGCAAACCGCCTGTTTGGATTTACCGCCAAGCAGACCCTTGACTATGCCCAGCAGCTCTATGAAAAGAAGCTGCTGACCTATCCCCGCACTGACAGTCAGTATTTGACCGATGATATGCTGCCAACGGCGGAAAGCCTTGTGTCCGGCCTGTGGCCTATGCTTTCCTTTGCGGCGGGGCTTGACCTGTCCCCGCAGTTTGGCCGGGTGCTGAACAGCAAAAAGGTGAGCGACCACCACGCCATTGTCCCGACAATGGAATTTGTGCAGAAAGGCCTTGACGGGCTGGCCGAGGGGGAAAAGAAACTGTTGTCCCTTGTATGCTGCAAGCTGCTGTGCGCCGTGGCCGCGCCTCATGTGTACGAGGCTGTCACCGCCACATTCACCTGTGCCGGGAACACCTTTACCGCTAAGGGAAAAACCATCCTCACCCCTGGCTGGAAAGAGCTTGACCGCCGCTTTAAGGCGTCGTTCAAAACAGACGCCGACGACACCGCCCCGGAGCCTGCGCGGGAACTTCCGCAAATTACCGAGGGACAGACCTTTGACAAGGTAACTGCCGCCGTCACCGAGCATTTCACAGCGCCGCCAAAATCCTACACGGAAGATACCCTCCTTTCCGCTATGGAGCGCGCCGGTGCGGACGATCTGCCGGAGGACGCAGAACGGCAGGGATTGGGAACCCCGGCCACCCGCGCCTCCATCTTAGAAAAGCTGGTGCAGATGGGCTTTGTGGAGCGCAGGGGCAAACAGCTACTTCCCACCAAGGACGGCCACAACCTTGCCTGCGTGCTGCCGGAGGTGCTGACCTCTCCCCAGCTTACGGCACAGTGGGAAACGGAGCTGACGGCCATTGCCAAGGGGCAGGCCGACCCGGAGGGCTTCATGGCTGGCATTGCGGAAATGACAAGGGGCCTGATTGCAAACTACTCCCAGATCAGCAAGGACGCACAGAAGTTATTTCAAACCGAGCGTGTGGTTATCGGCAAATGTCCGCGCTGCGGGGAAAGCGTCTATGAGGGCAAAAAGAACTACTACTGCGGAAACCGAAGCTGCCAGTTTGTCATGTGGAAGAATGACCGATTTTTTGAGGAACGGGGCAAGGCGTTCACCCCGAAAATCGCCGCCGCGCTCCTTAAAGACGGAAAGGCAAAGGTAAAGGGCCTGCGCTCCATGAAAACCGGCAAGACCTATGACGGGACGGTGCTTTTGGCCGATACCGGCGGCAAGTATGTGAATTACCGCGTGGAACAGAGGGGCAAAAACTAAAAACAGCAAGCATAGGGAGTGTAGCCACACTCCCGGCAAAATCCCTGACCCGGCGCACCTGCCGGGCCGGGGATTTTCTCTTTGGGGAAGCCCCAAACCCTTATATTATGTGAAAGGAGCGATTCAATGAGCGAAGTGTTTTCTGTACTGCTTCATAACCGACAGCGTTATGAGCAAGGCAAAGAGGGCCTATGGTTTTCTCTGCCGACCACAACCGAAAAACTGCAAGCAGCCCTGCGGGAAATCGGAATCAGCACCGACAATCCACAGGACTTTTTTCTATACGGGTATAGAAGCCCACAGAAGCGACCTATTAAGCTGCCCCGTGATATGGTGCTGTCCGCAGGCATGGATGAGCTGAACTTCCTTGCCGCAAGATTGGAAAAGCTGGACGCCACCGAACTTACGGAGCTGAACGCCGCCCTGACAAGCCCGCAGAGTGATTTTCACAATATCGGCCAGATTATCGACTATCCCGAAAATGTGGACTTTTATGTGCATTTGCCGGATGTCACCGGCACAGGACAGTTGGGCGACTACTATCTAAACCGTTCCGGCATGGTGGATATGCCGGAGGAATGGAAAGCTGGGATTTTCCTGCCCCGTTTTGGCCTGCATATTGCCAACACAGAGCATGGTGTTTTTACCGATTATGGCTATCTGGTAAAAAGCGGCGACGAATGGCAGCGCGTCCATGAGGGCCAGCCGGTGCCGGAGGAATACCGGGTGATGGCCTATCCCGCGCCGGAAATTCTGCGGGAGGAAAGCAAGGTGCAGCCGGAGGCGGCAGCGCCTACAAAGGCCCCGCAGCCTGTCACCCCCATTCTCCTTAACGGCCAGAACAGCGCCGAGCGCATGAAAGAGATCACCGACCGGCTGGAAACCGGCACACAGGAGCTTTTCGAGAGTGAACGCTACAAAGCCTATCTCACCACTATGTCCAAGTTCCACAGTTACAGCTTCAACAACACCCTCCTGATCGCCATGCAGGGCGGACAGCTTGTGGCGGGCTACAATAAGTGGCGGGACGATTTTCACCGCAATGTAAAGAAAGGCGAAAAGGCCATCAAGATACTGGCCCCGGCCCCGTTCAAGGCAAAAAAGGAAGTGCAAAAGCTGGACGCACAGGGCAGGCCGGTGATGGGAAAGGACGGAAAGCCTGTTACCGAAGTACAGGAAATACAGGTTCCGGCCTTTAAGATCGTTTCTGTCTTTGATGTGAGCCAGACTGAGGGGGAACCGCTGCCCTCTATCGGCGTGGAAGAACTGACCGGCAGCGTGGAACGCTACGGGGAATTTTTCAAGGCGCTGGAACAGACCTCCCCGGTTCCCATTGGTTTTGAGGATATTCCGGGCGGTTCCCACGGCTACTACCACCTGACGGAAAAGCGGATCGCCATTCAGGAGGGCATGAGCGAATTACAGACCCTAAAGACGGCTATCCACGAGATTGCCCATTCCAAGCTCCACGCCATCGACCCGGAAGCCCCGGCCATAGAGCAGGCCGACCGCCCCGACAGCCGCACCCGCGAGGTGCAGGCCGAAAGCGTGGCCTATGCCGTCTGCCAGCACTACGGGCTGGACACCTCCGACTATTCCTTTGGCTATGTGGCCGGTTGGAGTTCCGGCAAGGACTTGAAAGAGCTGAAAGCCTCCCTTGAAACCATCCGGGCCACCGCCCATGAACTGATTACCACCATTGACGGCCACCTTGCCCAGCTTCAGAAAGAACGGCAGGCCCAGCAGGAACAGCCGCAGGCCGCGCCGCTGGAACAGGCCGCCGAGCAGCCAGACCCGGACAGCGTATTTTCCAAGCTGCCCCCGGAGCAACAGCAGGAAATGACCGACAGCGTAAAAGCCATGCTGCAAACCCTCATTGAAGCGGATTTGAAATCTACCGGCGAAGTGTCGCAGGGAACCAAGGAGGCGGCGCAGGCGCAGGGCTTTACCATTGCCGGGGATGGAACGCTGGAACAGGCAGAAGCCCCGCAGGAGGCCGCCTACCGTCTGAAAAACGGCGATTACCTGTATATCCAGACATCGGAAACCGGCTATGATTACACGCTGTACGGCCCCGACTACAAGGAACTGGACGGAGGCCAGCTTGACAATCCCGGCCTGTCCCTTGCGGAAGCCGGAAAAGAAATCCTTGCCATCCATGAGCTACCGGCTGGGGCAATGGAACCCCTGACCGGCGACAGGATGGATGATTTTCTGGAAGCAACCGAACAGGCCAACGCCATTCCCCAGCCGCAGGCATGGAATGGGATCGACGGCCTTTTGAATGGAAAGCCGTTCATGCCGGAGGCGTCCCCGGCTGACCGGGCCGCCGCCCTGATCGAGCTGGCAGAGAAAAACGCCCCGCGTCTGGGCAGCGAGGAACGGCAGTTGATCGTGGCCTATGCCGAGGCCGTGGGCGATACTGACAAGGTGATCGGGCTTATCAACCGTCTGTGTGAACAGGGCTACGAACTGCAAAAGGGCCAGATGGATTCCTTTGTGAAAAGCGAGATCGAAAGTGAGATTGCCGTTGCCAACGCCCAGCGGCAGATCGCGCAGAATCCGGCAGCGGAGCCGGTTGTCACGATCCTTTGGAGTGAAAGCCCCCATCTGAAAGACGGCCAGCAAATGCCGCTGCATGAAGCCGAGGCCGTTTTCAAGGAGCTGGACAGCGCCAGACGCCATGAACGGGAGCAACCGGGCTATTGGTACGACAAGACCAAGTTCCGCATTGACTTTACCATGCAGGGCCAGCCGGACAGCTACGAGGGACGGCAGGACTTTGGCGACGGGGACGGTTCCCTGATCCAGCATATCCGGGGCTACCACGAATACTACGCACAGGATGAAAGCTGGAAAAACCATGTGCTGCACCATGAGGGGCCGGAGGCATGGGAGGCGGACAAGGCCCAGCGGGATATGCTGCTGCATGAGTTTGTCCCGTATATGGAGCTGCATTGCAATCTGGCCGCTATGGAGCAAGAGGCCCGGCGACCCCTGCGATCCGGGGAAACCCTGACGCCGGAACAGACCGCTTATTTCAATGCGGTTTTGGACTATGTAAAGGAGTGCCGCCCGCTTCTCAATCAGGGCCAGTACCACTTGCCGGAGCCGCCGCAGCTTGCCGACTTCGACCAGAGCTTGCAGGACTACAAAAAACAGATCGAGGCAGAGCTGGAACAGGAGGCCGCCGCTGCCGGGCTGACGGTGGAGGAATATGTTGCCTCTGATTATGAAGCACCAGCGCAGCCCAACTTTTCCATCTACCAAGTGCCGCCCGGCCCGGAGGGGCGCGACTTCCGCTACCGTTCTTATGAGGACTTGCAGGCGGATGGGCTTTCGGTGGACAGGAAGAATTACCAGCTTGTCTACACCGCGCCGCTGGACAAGGACACCACACTGGACGAGATTTACCGCCGCTTCAACATAGAACATCCCGCCGATTACAAGGGACATTCCCTCTCTACGGGGGATATTGTGGTGTTCCGGCAGGATGGAAAACAGACCGCCTACTATGTGGACGAGGGGGCCGACTACCGGCAGGTGCCGGAGTTTTTCGCCCAGCCGGAAAAGCAGCTTACGCCGGACGAGTGCATGACCGGCGAACAAATCCAGACGCCGAGGGGCCGTTTCTATCTGACCGACAGGAGCCGGGAACAGATGGAGGCCGCCGGGTATGGATTCCACCACCAGTCGGAGGACGGCAGGTATCTCATTATGGCAAACGGCACAAGGGCTTTTGCCATCCCCGCCCAGCAGGAAAGCCATATCAAGACGGCGGAAATGTCCACCGAGCAGAACTACAACATGATCGACGGCATGATGAACAACGCCCCGTCTATGGAGGAACTGGAAGAAAGGGCGAAAGCCGGGGAACAGATTTCTCTTTTGGATGTGGCCGAGGCAGCCAAGGCGGAGGCCAAAAAGCCCAAGCAGACCCGAAAGACGACGCAGAAACAAAAGAAACCGTCCATCCGGGCGCAGCTTGCCGCCGCCAAGGAGGAACAGAAAAAGAAGCCCCCGGCGCGGGAAAAATCAAAAGAAATGGAGGTATGAGGAATGTATTTCACCGTGGAAGAAGAAAACCTGATCTGTCTGTACCACAACGCCGACCGCCGCAGGACGGCGGCAAATCTCCGGGCAGCTTTGCCGGACATGGACAAGGAAATGGCGGCGCTTTCCTGCCAGACCGCCGATAAGCTGGACGCCATGAGCGACGCCGACTTTGCGGCGCAGCGGTTCCACTTCACAGACGAATAAGCAAAACGCCGGGCGCGGGGGCTGTCAAAGCCTCTGCGTCCGGCGCTTCTTTTTTGCAACAAAGCACAAATCAAAACCAGCTTGCCTTTTCATTTCTAAACTGGGGCGTATCACTATGCTCATAGGGATTATAATGATTCAGATTGCACCCAAATTCTTTTAATGACTTAATTTTGTTCTCGTCTGTCCACTCAATCAAAGAGATTCCGTCAAATTCTTCTATGCTCCCATTGTCCATTTCATTTTTGAAATACCACTCAACGATTGTCTGATTTTCCTTGTGGAAGAATTGTTTAATTTCCCAAGCAACGACTTTGCCACGGGTATTCCACTCCTGAAACCAGTGCTTCACAGTTTTTCGATTGCAATATTGGGGACTCCAACTTTCTGTATATAGAACATCCTCTGTAAAAATTTCATCTATTCCAAAATCCTGTTGCTCCAACCACATATCAAACCAACGCCGGATAATCTTTTCTCTTTCATTCATGGATAATCACCCCGATCTCGTTTATTTACTCAAATTATAGCACTGCACAAAATCAGTGTCCATGTCAAAATTCAGCCGGGACAAAGACCTAAAAAGCTGTCTTTGTCCCGGCGCTTCTTTTTTGTCCATTTTCCCGCATTTAGAACCCTGTTTTGAGGGGAACAGGATAACTTTATCTACCTGCCTGCCGACCATGCGGAAAAACCCTTGATTTCCGAAATGCTTCCGAACTTTCTTCAATTCATTGCTTCCAAAAATAGTTGATGTTATAATTGCAGGGAAAACAACTGAATAAAAGTGTCTTCGGGGCAGGGTGAAATTCCCGATTGGCGGTAAAGTCCGCGAGCGTAAAACGCACGATTTGGTGTAATTCCAAAACCAACAGTATAGTCTGGATGAAAGAAGATATGGTTAGATTTCCGCAGATTTTGAGAGGGTTACTTTCTTTTCTGTGGCCTAATTATAATGCTAACACCTGAAAGACATTTTCTTTTGGGTGTTAATTTTTTTGCCACGGAGGAAAGCAATTATGAACAGTAAAACAAAAAGAATCACAGTTATTGGTATGCTATGTGCGATTACTTATGTCACTATGGTTGTTGGCAGGATTCCTATTATTCTATTCTTAAAGTATGATCCATCCGATGTTATTGTAACTTTGGGCGGCTTTATTTGGGGGCCGATGACTTCCTGCATTGTATCTGTTATTGTAGCAACCCTTGAAATGATTACAGTAAGCGATACCGGAATATTAGGTTGTATTATGAATATCGTACAAACACTATCTTTTGCGTGTACGGCATCTGTCATTTACAAAAAAAAGCACACTTTATCTGGTGCAGTGATTGGTCTGGCATCGGGATGGCTAATAACGGTTATCGTTATGCTGTTGTGGAACTATTTGGTAACGCCGCTTTATATGGGGTATCCAAGAGAAGCAGTTGTAGAATTGTTACTTCCTGCCTTTCTTCCATTTAACTTATTGAAAGGTGGGTTAAATGCGTCCATTACATTTTTACTGTATAAGCCCATAGTTACCGCTTTGAGAAAAAGCGGATATGTTGCTACTTTGGAAAATGAAGCAAGACAAAAGCATACTGGTCTGCTTATGCTGGCAAGTTTTATTATAGTAACTTGTGTTTTGATTATCCTGTCAATGAATGGGATTATATGAGGATTGAAATGAAAGAAAAAATAAATGAACCTATTTACACACTAACAGGGATCGTTATACATGGCCGAGGTATTGGAAAGCATGTGGGGACACCTACCGCAAACATAGAAATAGCAAAAAATACATTTTTGCCAAAGACAGGGGTGTATGTGGCAGATATTCTTTTAAGTGACAAGATATATTATGGTGTTACCCATATTGGGACGCGCCCTACACTTGATAATGATAGCTTTGTTTCAATCGAAACACATATTTTTGATTTTGATAAGGATATATATGGGTGTACGATAACTGTCAACCTATATAAGAAATTGAGAGAAGTTAGAAAATTTAATGAATTATCCTTGCTGCTTGAACAAATTGCGAATGACCGGACAATGGCACAAGAATTTTGGGGATTAAAGCAAACAAATCACACCTTATACATTGATGTTAACCAGCATTGTGTAATATTAGAACAGCAGGAAGTTTATTTATCAACAAACGAATTTGAAGTCCTTTATTTGTTACTGCAATCTCCTCAAACCACATTCACAAAAGAACAGATTTATGAACAGATTTGGCATGAACCCACAAATAACCATTTGCACGCAGTAGAAAACACGATTTTTCAAATACGAAAAAGGTTAAAACCATATTGCAAGGGACATGAGTATATAAAAACAGTAATTGGCTATGGTTATAAATTTAATTCCGAATAAGATGTTATTTAAGTATTGCGTTGAAAAATGCCGGGCGCAGGGGCTGTATTGCCTCTGCGTCCGGCGATTCTTTTTTGTCCATTTTCCCGCATTTAGAACCCCGTTTTGAGGGGAACAGGATAACTTTATCCACCTGCCTGTCGACCATGCGGAAAAACCCTTGATTTCCGTGGACTTTTACCGCCCTAAATGCGTAGACAGGAGGTATCTTTTCCGCTGGCGTTCCGCCTCTTTCTTCCGGCGCACCTGCACCGCGCAATCCGGGCAGTATTTGGCCCGGTTGGAGTTGGGTGTAAACGCCGCCCCGCAAACGGCGCAGCGTTTGATCTCGTCCCGGCCTTTGGTGATCTCGGCACACAGGGCCGCGTCCAGCGGCAGGACGGCCACCTTGAACCACCGGCACAGCAGCGAATAGGAAATACTCTGCACACAGACACATCCCTCCCCATCGTCCAGCAGGAGGCAGTTTCCGTTACAGTAATTGCAGCACTCATGGGTGAGCCTGCGGGCCTTGCGGTATTGGGGGTAACTCATTCTCGGTATGTTCATCGTTCCTGCGTAAGCTCCTTTCCCGGCGTTGTCCGCAAAATGCTGTCTACATTCTGTTTGACAATGCCGTATTCTTTCAATTTCTGTTTCGCTTCGCTGTACTGTGCGGACAGCCGTTCCCGTTCTGCGTCCAGCTTTTTATACTCGGTTTTGAGGGCGTACAGATTGGGGAGCTTTGTGATCCCGGCCTCTTTGAGCGCCTTTGCCGCCGCCTCATACAAAATCAGTTGGCTTTCATGCTGCCGCCGGAACACGGCCTTGTCTTTGGCATTTCGCAGTTCCAGCGCCACAGGCCGGAGCTGTTTGTAGGCAGAGAGGTTTTTTATCAGCAGCGCCATATCCCCAAGGCGGCGTTCTGCGTCTTTCAGGGCGGAGGCCGCCGCGTCGTTTGCCGCGCTGATCTCGGCCAGCCTGCTTTCCAAGCCCTCGTAGCTGTCGATCTGGTGTTCTGTGATGAAGTTTAAGGAATTGGCGGCCTGCTTCAAGTTGTGCAGCTTCGCCCACCGCGCATAGCCCGCCGACTGCTGGGCCTTGATACTGTCCTCCAAGGCAATCCGCAGGGAGATTTCCCCGGCGCTTCTTCTGCGCGGCCCCCGGTCAATGGCAATGCCCTTGATCCGCTGGGTGATCCGTTCCTCGGTGTAATCCTCCCCCAAGGTCTTGCAGCGGGTGAAGCGTTCCTGTCCGGGGGCGCGGAATGAAATAAACTTGCCCTGTTTGACTTCATAACCCTGCGCCTCCATGAGCCGCAAAAAGCCGTCAAAGTCTTTGGCCTGCGGAATGGCCGCGTCGATGGCGATTTTCAGTTTTGCTTTCCAGCTCTTGCCCTTTTTCTGTGCGTCCCACTCGGCGTAGGTCTTGCCCTTGTCTTTGCCGGGCTTTACCACAGACAGGCCGTGTTCCTTGCACAGCCGGTCGCTGGTTCGCCGGATAAAGGCGTAGCTTTGGCGGTTGGAAATGTACTTGCGCTGGTTCGCCATATCCACGGCGCAGAAAATGATGTGGTTATGCAGGTGGCCCTTGTCGATATGGGTGGTAATCACATAGGGATATTTACCTTGCAGCACTTCATCGGCAAGCTGCCGCCCGATCTCATGTGCCTGCTCCGCCGTGGTTTCCCCCGGTTCAAAGGCTTGTATCAGGTGGTGGGCCAGATTGTTGCCCTTTTGGTACGCCTGATCTAACAGCATTTGAAATTCAATATCCGCCGTTTCATAGGAACAGCCATAGGAAGAAACGAACAGCTTTTCATCGGTCTTGTCCGGGTTCTCGATGTAGTCCAGCGCCTTTTTCAGCGTTGACTTGATAGGATGGATCTTTGTAACTGCCATATCTGTGCCAGCGCCCCCTTGATGTCCTCCAAGTCCTGCGCGTACACAGTCCCGGTACTGTTGATACGCCTTGCAATCTGGTTGATGTTGACGCCGATCTTTTGCAGCTCTGCGGTCTGCGCCCGGACAGGTCCGGTGTCGATATGGACGATATAGCCGTCGATCAGCATTTTCCGGGCGTAGGCGGAAAAGTTCTTTGTGCCAAGCTGGGCCATCTTCTGCTGGATCAGCACCCGTTCCTCCGGCGTCACCGGGACGCGCAGCACAAACTTCCGTTTTCGGTTTGCCACTTTCTCACCTCCATTCATTCAGGGGTTTGGGGACTTCCCCAAGATACAAACGGGAAGCCGTTTGCCGGGAGTGTGGCTACACTCCCTATGCTTGCTGTCTTTGTTCTTTTTCCCCTAAAAAGCGTTCTGACCCCAAGGAAATACCCGCAAAATCCCAGTTTTTCCGAAAACCGCACAAAAAAAGAGAGGGCGCAGCCTGCGTCCTCCCAAAAACAAAACAGAGGGTTGTCATGCACCCTCCGTTTCGTCATTCTTCTGTTGAATTTGAATGGCCCCGTCAATCGCGCCCTCGATGATCGGAAGAAATTCTTCCGGGCAGAGTTTCAGCTTGTGGCTGACCCGCTGCCGCTGTGCGCTTTCCTCCCGCATGATCTCCGGGTTAAAATACCGTTCCACGGGAAGCCCGCAGATTTTGATAAGCTGTATGATAACCGGCAGGCTGGGAATCGTGCCGTCATTTTCGATGTTGGCAAGATAGCGCCAGTCGATATTGACCTGTTCCGCCAGCGTCTTACGCGATAACTGCTTGACTTTCCGCGCCTCTTTTACATCTGCGCCGAAAGTTTCAAAGCCGGGACAATCTTTGATATTTGCCATATAGCACCACCCATCTACATTGTATATTTCATATTTTCTCAATGGAATGTTGCTATATGCAGGAAGATTAAACTTTATAATTCATATTTTCCGCCTTGTACTGAAAAGCGGGCTATCCTATAATAAAGAAAAAGCACTTTTTTGAAAAAATCCGTCCGTTGTAACATTTCGCGGACATTCATGATTTACAATTATGTCCTCACCCCAAATAGGAGGCAAAGACCATGAAAAAAACGATGGTGATTTCATTTATAGCTGCTGCGATGCTATTGATACCATGTACAGCTTGTCATGTAGCAGAGAGCCACAATGAAGTACTGGCACAAGAAAACAAAGAGAACACTGTTAACGGAGGATATACCATTACAGATATTACTGACCCCGTTGAAGTTCAAAGCTACATTGAGCAGCAAGGCGGTGAATATACTGCCGATATTATGGCTGTTCATCAGGTTACATTTACCGATTATACCGCAAACGACATTACAGATCCGGCAGAAATCAAAGCCTATCTGGAAAGTCAGGGGCAAGAATATAACGAGAATATTACCGCTATTCATCAGATTACTTTCATTGACGGGGAAGCGACACCAGAGGGTTCCCTTTGCGAAGTTGAAAAATGAATTGTCCTAAAATTGAAGCAATTCACCCTAAAACTGTTGAGCCTTTGGGATATTTCTGCAACATTTGGGGGTTAGGATAACAGCGAAAGGAGTGAATGGCTATGACGTTACCATTTGAAAATGATACAAATGCAGTTGTCAAAAAACTTGCCAAACAAAATATTAAAGCAAATCACCGGACAGCACTTTCTATTATGTCTGCCATATTAATTGCAGCTACTTTTATGTGTACATTATGTTCTCTTGTGCAGAGTTATTGGAATCAGAGAGTGCAGCAGGAAATTTTTGATTCAGGGAATTGGGATGCACAGATATTAGAAGTTCAGGCAAATCAGATTGAACTTATCAAAAAGAATGAAAATATCAAAGACGTTATGGTAAAAGGAAATAACCAAACATTCCTATTATCGTTTAGAGAAAATGATCCTTATCTTTTAGTCCAAAATTGTGATGCAAAATATTGGGAATCCATGCATGAAAAAAATTTAATTATACGTGGAAGAGTTCCAGAGGCTCCGGGTGAAATTGTTGTTGGGAAAAAATTTTTTGAGGATAATCCTTCCTTCAAAATCGGTGATACCGTTGATTTAGAATTAGGTGAACGGAGAAAAGATAATAGAATTGTTGATTTCCTGTCCCCACTTCAAGATGGGGAAGTATTTGTA